>SESD01001304.1_pt1 | contig 13912 bp, 11 predicted proteins | sample 3171411 | NCBI WGS metagenome assembly SESD01 (sample SAMN06051880, study PRJNA518727) | freshwater metagenome | biome: subpolar coniferous forest; feature: holomictic lake; material: water; isolation source: holomictic Lake 442, 16.5 m depth | place: Canada: near Kenora, Ontario | collected...
ATGGCGCAACGTCATTTGACTGAGCCGAACGGGGAATAGTCGGGCTAACTAGCAGCTTTGTCGGCACAAAGTTTGTGGCGATACAGCGCCAAGTCCGACAAGCTGCTAGGCGCAGAGCTTGCGCACGCGATCGAGCGCCTGACGCAGGTGATTGGCGTGTGCGGCGATGGTTGTCCAAGAGTCGTGTGCCGCCCCGGTTTCGAAGGCTGCGCTGAGGTTTTTCATCTCGGACATGTTCATGTTAGCGGATGACCCCTTGATGGTATGCAGGCAGGCGAGAACTTTCTCACGATTCTTCTCCCGAATGGCGGTATCGAGCTGTTCCAGGCTGTCATCCTCGCAGCAGATGTAGGTTTCCAGAAGCTCTTTCAGCTCATCCTCGCGAAGGTCCAGCCGATCCATGAAGGTCTGACGGTCAAAAATCGTGCCGCGGGCGGGCGGGGGCTGCGCCACGGGCGCTGTGCCGGCTTCCGGCAGGTACTGCCGGAGTATCTCGACCAGTTTGTCGAGCTCGATGGGCTTCGTGAGGTAGCTGTCCATTCCGGCGTCGAGGCATCGCTCGCGGAACCCCTTGATGGCGTGGGCGGTCAGGGCAATGATTGGCGTCCGGGGGGCGAAGCCGGGGGCCGACGGCAGTTTCCGTATCCGGCGGGTGACCTCCAGCCCGTCCATGTCCGGCATTTCCACATCCATCAGCACCACGTCGTACGGCCGGCGGCGGAAGGCTTCCAGCGCGGCGGTTCCGCTGCTGGCGACATCGGCTGTGATGCCCATGCGCGTAAGGATGGCCAGCACAACCTTCTGGTTGATGGCATTGTCCTCAGCCAGGAGGACATGGCCGCGCAGCGTGTCATGAATCGTTTTCCTTGCGCCGCCGGCGGAGGCTGCCGCGGTACCGGTCAGCACGGTGCGCAGGGTAGAGAGGAAATGGACCCGGCGGAGCGGCTTGGTCAGCACCGCGGCCAGCGCATTGTCCCGCGCCAGCGTCTGGTGGCTCAGGTGCCAGCGCGAGGTGATGAGCACGACAAGAACGTGCTCGTAGCCGGGCAGTTTCCGGATCTCCCGTGCCAGTTCCAGGCCGTCCATGTCCGGCATCTCCATGTCCAGCAGAATGGCCTGGAAGGTCCGGTTCTCCTGCCGGGCGCGCCGGATGCATTCGAGCGCGGCCGGCCCATTCCCGGCCTCCTCGTACGAGATGCCGGTGGCCTCGACATATTGGCGCAGCACGCGCCGGTTGGTGGCGTTATCGTCCACGCCCAGCACGGCGCAGGGGTTTGGCCAGGCCGGGACGGATTGACCGCCGTTTACCGGCGGTTGGGCCGGCACCAGCGGGATCGTGAACCAGAACGTTGAGCCTTGATTGCGGGTGCTGTTGACCCCGATCTGTCCGCCCATCAGCTCCACCAGCCGCCGCGAGATCATCAGGCCAAGCCCCGTGCCGCCGAACCGCCGGCTGGTGGATGAGTCGACCTGGCTGAACGGCTTAAAGAGGCGATGGATGCGGTCCGGGGGGATGCCGATGCCCGTGTCGCGGATCGCGAAGTGCATCCAGACGGCATCCGGCGCGGCCGCGGCGGACGCGGTGGACGCAGCGGCCGAGGCGGACGAATCAGCCGAGGCCGCCGCGGATGCGGTCGGCGGCGGGGTAAGGGTGATTTCCAGCGCCACCTCGCCGCGGCTGGTGAACTTGATCGCATTGCCCACCAGGTTCATCAGGATCTGGCGCAGCCGGTCGGGATCGCTGTTGATGTACTCCGGGGCGTGCGTGTCGAAGACAAAGTTTAGTTCCACGCACTTTTCCGCCGCGCGCACGGCCATCACGTCAGCCAGGTCTTCGCACAGGGCGCGCAGGTCAAAGTCGATGTGGTCGAACTCCAGCCGCCCGGCCTCAATCTTGGAGTAGTCGAGCACATCGTTGATCAGTCCCAGGAGGGTTTCGCCCGAGACCCGGATGATCTCCGTGAACTCGCGCTGTTCCACCGTGAGCGGCGTGTCGAGCAGCAGGGAGGTCACGCCGATGACGCCGTTCATCGGCGTGCGGATCTCGTGGCTCATGACCGCCAGGAACTCGCTCTTGGCGGTGCTGGCGATCTCGGCCTCCATGGCCATGAGGTTCGCGCGCTCGATGGCCTGCTCGAGCTGCCGGTTGGTGATTTCCGCTTCCTCGCGCACGGCCTGCAACTCGCGCCTGACGGCCTGCAGCTCCGCCTCGCACGCCGCCTGCGGCGCATCTGCCGGCGCATTTGCCGGCGCATCCGCCGGCGCAAGGGCACTCCCGCTGGATGCATGTTGAACTTTGCGAATCGGCATGTAGGCAAATCTAGCAAAATTGAGGTATTCGGCAACCACTTATTGTGTTATACCTTTACTACTCTGGCTGTAGGAGTTTTGGCTGCGCGACCCGTCGAAGACCCCCGCGCAGGAGATTGTTCCGGGCGCCGAACAAAGGCTATGGGCATGGCCGATCCTGACATGATACGCGCCTTTGCGGGCGAATATCGAAAATTGGCAACCGGGCTGGACTCCGTTCTGGCAGCTCTGGATGAGCGCGCGGCCTGGCCGGCCGGCGAGGATGGGGTGCGCCTGTGCGAACTGGCGAACACCCTGCGCGACGGCAGCGCCTTTCTCGGATTTCACCGGCTTTCCGCCCTGGCGCGTATCCTGTGCGACCTGCTCGCGGCGTGCGGCGACACTTCGCCCGCCCGCCGCCGCCTGTTCGTGGCCGTCTGCCGTCTGGCCGAGCAACTCATGTGCGGCATCGAAAGCCGCGGCGTCGAGCCGAATCCCGGCATGGAGTGGGCTCACGTGGCTGATTTGGCGCGGAACCAGGGGCTGTCGCTCCACTGGCAGGAGCCGGCGACCGCGCCGGAGACGTCCGACGAGCAACGGCTGGCCGCCCTGCTGACCGATGAGGATGTTCCGCCTCAGCCTTCGCCTTCCCCGCCGACGCTGGCTGCCGCAACCGACCTGGTCGGCGTCTTTGTGCAGGATACCGCGGAGATCCTCGACCAGGCCGAGCGCGACCTGCTGCAGCTCGAACAGAAGCCAGAGGCCATTCACGACATCCTGCGCCATTTTCACACGCTCAAGGGGAACAGCGGGCTGATGGGGTATGATCAGCTCCAGCGGCTCAACCATCGCCTGGAGGGCGCGCTGCAGGACGTGCGTGACGGGCAGGGAAGCCTGCCGCCCGTATGGACTCAATTTCTGCTGCGCCTGGTGGATGTGCAGCGCCAGACCATGGCCGCAATCCAGAACGGGGGCGACAGCCGCGTGGCGGATTTCGACGCGCTCATGCAGGAGGCGGCGTCCCTGTTCGCCGCCGGCAGGCCGACGGCCGGCGCGGCCGGGGCCGGGAAGCCCATTCTGCCGGACGCCCTCGTGCCGGAGGGCGGCTCCCTGGCGGCGCGCGGCACGGTGCGCGTCAGCGTGGACCGGCTGGACCAGCTGAACGACCTGGTCGGTGAGCTGGTCATTGCCACCGCCGTGGTGACGCACCTGAGCGAGCCGCATGCGGGCGGCGATGCCGAGCAGTTTGGACGCGCCTTCCACCAGCTCAACCTGATCGCCTCCGAACTGCAGCACCTGGCCATGTCCACCCGGATGGTGCCGGTGGAGACGGTGCTGCGCCGTTTGAGCCGCCTGACCCGCGACCTCTCCGGCCGCACCGGAAAAGCGATCGATTTGCAGCTCGAGGGGATGGAGACCGAGGTGGATCGCAGCGTGGCCGAGCTGATCGCCGACCCGCTGGTGCACATGATCCGCAACGCCGTGGATCACGGGCTGGAATCTCCGGCGGAGCGGAAGCGTGCGGGCAAGCCGGAAACCGGCACGATTCGCGTCGAAGCCCGGCACCGCTCCGGCGAGGTCTGGATCCGCGTCACCGATGACGGCCGCGGGCTGGCGAAGGAGAAGATCCGCGCGCGCGCCGTGGCGCACGGGCTGCTCAACCCGGCGGACGAGCTGAGCGATGAGAAGCTCTACCGCCTGATTTTCGAGCCCGGCTTCTCCACCGCGGAGCAGGTGTCCGAGGTTTCCGGCCGCGGCGTCGGCATGGACGTGGTGCGGCGCAACATCGAGCGGCTGCACGGCCGGGTGGACATCGAGACCGCCGCCGGGCTGGGCACAACCCTGACGCTGCGGATTCCGCTGACGCTTGCCGTGATCCAGGGAATGCTGGTGCGCGTGGGCGCGGAACAGTTTATCCTGCCGTTGACGACCATCCGCGAACTGCTCCGGCCGGAGCCGGGCTCCGTGCGCTCCCTGCCCGGCGGGGCGGAGATCTTCCGGGTGCGCGGCGAGACGCTGCCGTTCTTCCGGCTGGCCGGCCTGCTGAAGCTACCCTCGACAGCCGCGCGTCCGGAGGATGGCGTGGTCTGCATCGTGGAGGACGGCGACCGGCGCATGGGCCTTGCTGCGGATGAATTGCTGGGGCAGCAGCGCGTGGTGGTGAAAAACATCGGGGACGTGCTGGGGCGGATCTCGGGCGTCTCCGGGGCCAGCATCCTGGCCGATGGCCGGGTGCGGCTGATTCTGGACGTGCCGGGGCTGCTGCGGCTGGCGCAGGGCGGCGAATGAAGGAGGTCTAGCATGATGACCATCGGCGAAACGGGCGGAACCGCCGCCGCCATGGAGCGGACGGAGAAATACCTGACGTTCCGGCTGGCGGACGAAGAGTACGGCATCGGCATCCTGGGGGTGCAGGAGATCGTGTCGTGGCTGGACATCACGCGCATTCCGCGCACGCCGGAGTTCATTCGCGGCGTCATCAACCTGCGCGGACGGGTCATTCCGGTCCTGGACCTGCGCGCGCGGTTCGGCCTCCCGCCGCAGGCGCAGACACCCCAGACCTGCATCGTCGTGTTGCAGGTGCGCCGCGAGGGCGGGCGGATCACGGTGGGCGCCATTGTGGACGAGGTGACGGAGGTGCTGGACCTTGCGCCCTCGCAGATCGATCCGGTGCCGGAGATGGGCCTGGCCGTTGACACGGCCTTCCTCGCCGGAATCGGCAAGTCCGGCCGGCGGGTGATCATCCTGCTGGAGGTGGCGCGCATCCTGGCGACACGGGAATGGATTTCGGTTGAACAAACCGCGCATCACAACGAGAAAAAGGAGACAAAACATGAATAAGAGCACGGGCCTGTCGTTCAAAATCGGATTTGGCTTCGCCATGCTGATTGCGCTCATCCTGCTGCTGGGCGTCCTGGCGGTCATCGAGCTGCGGGATGTCCGGAACTCCGCCCAGGATCTGGCGGCCGAGGCGCTGCCGACCGTGGTTGCCGCCAACAACATCGAGCGGCATTCGCTGCTGGCCATGTACGCCGACCAGCGGTTTCAGTTCACCGGCGACGTCGTTCAAGCCGGGCTGATCATCACCAACCTCGGGAAGGCGCACGCGGCAGCGGAGGAGACCATCGACCTGGCCTCCCAGCATGGCCTGGTCAATATCAGCGATTCCGCCCGGCAGGCGGACGTGATGATTCAGAATTATCAGGACGTCACCTCCCGCTCCATAACGCAGACAGAGACGATGCGCGACCTGCGGCGGCAACTGGTGCAGGGGGAAGAGCGGTACCACAAGTCCTGCCGGGACATCTACGCGGCGGAAAGCCGTTCTGTCCTGGACTACATCGGCGCCCAGCTGACGGCCAGGAGCAATGCCGTCGCAGGCGGTGAATCGCCGGTGGAGCAGGTCCGGGATCATATCCGCGAAAGTGCGCTCTACCGCGACCTGACGGACGAGGGGCACGAAGTCATGATCGCCATGTGCCAGGCCGAGGTGCTGCGGGACCCGGCGGCGGCGGAGGCGGCCATGGCCCGGTTTGACCTCATCCAGACCAAGATCGGCGAGCTGCGGAAGACGCTGGACAAGGAGAACGGGGCGGTGTTCGACGAGCTGACCCGGTCCATTGCCCAGTTTCAGGCATCCTACCAGGGGATGGTCGCCGGATTGAAGGCCATGAAATCCCTGCGCGCCGAGGGGGAGAACTCGGCCACGCAGGTGATCCGCCAGGCGGAAATCACAGCCGGGTCCGGCATTTTGCAGGCACGCTCCATTGCCAAAACCACAATTCATACCGTCGGGCGCGCCTTTCTCATCCTGGCGGGAGGAGTGCTGCTGGCGATCCTGCTGGGAACCTTGTTCGCCGTGCTGCTGACGCGCTCCATCTCCCGGCCGCTGGGCCGCATCATCTCCAGCCTGACGGCCGGCGCGGAGCAGGTGGCCAGCGCGTCGAACCAGGTGTCCAGCGCCAGCCAGCAGATGGCCCAGGGCTCAAGCGAGCAGGCGTCCAGCCTGGAGGAGACCTCGTCCTCGCTCGAGGAGATGGCCTCCATGACCCGGCAGAATGCCGACAACGCCGTCAAGACCGACCGGCTGATGAGCGAGACCAAGACGATCGTCACCCAGGGTGTGGACTCCATGCGCAACATGTCCGCCGCCATCGACAGCATCCGCCAGTCGTCCCAGCAGACGGCGCGGATCATCAAGACGATTGACGAGATCGCCTTCCAGACCAACCTGCTGGCGCTGAACGCCGCTGTCGAGGCGGCGCGCGCGGGCGAAGCCGGCAAGGGGTTCGCCGTGGTGGCCGAGGAGGTCCGCAACCTGGCGCGGCGCAGCGCCGAGGCGGCCCGCAACACCGCGGACCTGATCGAGGGCTCGCAGAAGAATGCCGAAACCGGCGTGCAGGCCACGGCCCGCGTGGCCGAGGCCCTGACCAACATTCAGGCGAGCGCGCTCCAGGTGGCAACGCTCGTGGCGGAGATCACGGCCGCCTCGCGCCAGCAGGCGCAGGGGATTGACCAGGTGAATGTGGCCGTAAGCGAAATGGACAAGGTGATCCAGCAGAACGCCGCCAATGCCGAGGAGTCCGCCAGCGCCTCGGAAGAGCTGTCCTCCCAGGCCCAGGAGCTGTATGCGCTCGTGGCGGAACTGACGGCCCTGGTCAACGGCGTCGCCGGCGCAGTTGCCCGGACGCCGCCGGTCGCACCCCGGCGCAATACGGGCGTCACCTCGCCGGCCGCCGGCGCGGGGGATCGGGTGCACCACCTGCTGGCCCATTCGGCGGCGCGAAACAACATGAGCCCGGAAAAAGTCATCCCGCTGGACAGCCACGAGCTCCGGCAGTTCTAGAAAGGGTCGGCCGTGCGGTGTGGCCAGCAGAGTCAGCGGCGGGCGCATGCCGCCGCGCACGCGGCGCAAACGGGACCGGGCGCACATGGATACACTGGACACGGAGATGGACGCGCGGACGTTTCGCCGGATTGTGGCCATCGTCTACCGCCAGGCAGGGATTGCGCTGGGAGATCACAAGGAGGCTCTGGTGGCCGCCCGGATCGGCAAGCGGATGCGGCAGCTGGGAATCAAGCGCTACAGCGAGTACCTGCGTCTGGTGGAGGATTCGCCGGAGGACGGGGAGGTGGTGAACCTGATCAACGCCATCACCACGAACGTCACCAGCTTCTTCCGCGAACAGCCGCACTTCGACCGGCTGGCCACGTGGCTGGCACGCTGGCGGGACGACGGCCAGACCCGTTTCCGGATCTGGTCCGCCGCATCCGCCAGCGGCGAGGAGCCGTACTCCCTCGCGATTGTGGCGCGCGAACTGTTGCCGTCGGACGCGGATGTGCGTATCCTGGCGACGGACATTTCGACGCATGCGCTGGAGGAGGCGGTGGCGGGTGTATATGACCGGGACGACATCGAGCCGGTTGCCGCTGAATGGGTGCGGCGGCACTTCCGGGCGGAGGCCGGCGGCGCACGCTGGCGCGTCACGCCCGCCCTGAAGACGCTGACCCGGTTTGCACGGCTCAACCTGGCGCAGCCGCCGTATCCGATGCGCGGGCCGTTCGACGTGATCTTCTGCAGGAACGTGATGATCTATTTCGATGATGCCGTCCGGATCCGGCTGCTGGAGGAGTGCTGGCGCCTGCTGCGGCCCGGCGGGTATCTGGTGGTGGGACACTCGGAAAGCCTGACGGGCATGCTCAGCCGGTTCCGGCCGGTTGAGCCCTCAATCTACGTGAAGCCGTAACAGAGGCACCGCAAGCGAATGATGTATAAGTCGGTCATCGTGGACATCGGCAGCATGGCGGTCTCGGCCTCTCCGGAGGAGATGCTGGTGACCTATGCCCTGGGGTCCTGCATCGGCGTGACCTTCTATGATACGGTGCTCCGCATCGGCGGCATGGCGCACCTGATGCTGCCGCTGTCGCCCGTTGATCCGCAGAGAGCCGAGGAGCGTCCGTTCATGTTTGTGGACATCGGCGTGCCGCGCCTGCTGGAGGACCTGTTCGCCCGCGGCTGCCGCAAGCGTGACCTGCTCGTGCGCATGGCCGGCGGCGCACAGGTGATGAGCGACAACAACCTGTTCCGCATCGGCGAACGGAACGTGGCCGTGTTCCGCAAGATCATGTGGAAAAACGGCTTGCTGATCCAGGGCCAGGAGACCGGGGGGTCGGTTTCGCGCACGCTGCGCCTGGAGATTGCGACGGGGCGCTTGACGATTCGCAGTCAAGGGGTGGAAACGGAACTGTGACGCAGGCAGCACGGGGGAGCAACTGATGGCTTTCAATATCCTGGTGGTGGACGATTCGCTGACGGCGCGCACCTTTGTCGCGCGCACGCTGGAGCTCGCCGGCGTGCCGATCAACCAGCTCTATCAGGCGCGCAACGGGCAGGAGGCGCTGGAGGTCATGGGGCGGGAATGGATCGACCTCGTCTTTGCCGACATCAACATGCCGGTGATGAACGGCGTGGAGATGATCCGCCGCATGCGCGCCGACGAACTGCTCCGCTCCGTGCCGGTGATCGTGATCACCACCGACCGCAGCGATGGCCGGATGGCGGAATTGCGGGCGGCGGGAATCCAGTCGTATTTGACCAAGCCGCTGACGCCGGAGGATCTGAAACGCGCGGTGGACCAGATCCTCCCGGTTCGCGACTGAAGGAGCGGTGATGAGCACAGAAAACATGGAAACCCTCAGGAGCGTGGCGATCAAGGTGCTGGAACGCTTCGCCTTCCTGCTCGCCGACCCGCTGGAACATGCGGTGGTCGCAAGCCATGCGGACGGGTTCTGGCTGGTGCAGGTGATCTTCCGCGGACCGCGCCAGGGCGCGCTCGCGCTGATCGCCACGCCGATCCTGGCGCGTCAGCTCGCGGCCAATCTCTATGGGTATGAGCAAGGGGACGAGGTTACGCCCGAACAGGCCGAGGATGCGCTGAAGGAGCTGCTGAACGTCATCTGCGGCGACTATCTGCACCGGATGGACGGGAGCGCGGCCATCTACGATCTGTCCGCACCGGAATGCTCGGCGATCACCGGCGAAGCGGTGCAGCTATGGCTGAAGCGGCATGCACACGGCTTTCTGTCTGTCGAGGGGCACCCCATGATCCTGTCAGGCGGGGATTAACAAACCATGAAGCGGATACGCGTCCTGATCGTGGATGATTCGGCGGTTGTGCGCGAGGTGCTGGCCGGCGCGCTCGATGCTGATCGTCGCTTCCAGACCGTCGGCACCGCGCCGGACGCCTACACGGCGCGCAACAAGATACTCAAGCTGGACCCGGACGTGGTCCTGCTGGACATCGAGATGCCGCGCATGGATGGCCTGACCTTCCTGCGCAAGCTGATGCGCTACCGGCCAACGCCGGTGATCATCGTTTCGTCCCTCACGCCGCCCGGCGGCCGGATGGCGCTGGATGCCATGACCTCCGGCGCCATGGATGTGGTTTGCAAGCCGGGGCCCGAGCTGCCGATCCAGGAGATGCTGGAGGTCCTGAAAGAGAAGATTGCCGCGGTGGCGGCGGCCAGCTTCGTCTCCCGCCCGGCTGAAACCGAGGCACCGGCAGCCGACACGACGGAACTCGCCCTGCCGGCTGCTGCGCGCCGCATCGTGGCCATCGGCGCTTCCACCGGCGGCACGCAGGCCATCGAGCAGATCCTGCGTCAGTTCCCCCCCAACTGCCCGCCCACGCTGATCGTGCAGCACATGCCCGCCTATTTCACCACCTCCTTCGCGAAGCGGCTGAACGACCTGTGCGCGCCGGAAATCCGCGAGGCGTGCGACAACGACGACGTGCTCCCCGGCCGCGTGCTGATTGCTCCCGGCAACCGGCATCTGCTGCTGCGCCCCCGGGGCGGCGGCCTGCGGGTGCAGGTCAAGGACGGCCCCATGGTCCATCACCAGCGCCCCAGCATCGAGGTGCTGTTCCAGTCCATTGTCCGCTGCCCGGAGGTGGCGGTCGTGGCGGCACTTCTGACCGGCATGGGCACAGATGGCGCCAATGGCCTGCTGTCCTTGCGCCGCGGCGGCGCGCACACCATTGCACAGGACCAGGCCAGTTCCGTGGTCTATGGCATGCCGGCCGAGGCCGTGCGGCTGGGCGCGGCGTGCGAGGTGGCCTCCCTGGGACGCATGGCCGGATTGCTGCTGGCCCATGCCTGCGAATGACCGGCGGAGAAAACGGAGAACCATGGAACACGTGAACCCAACCATTGGCGCGCAGACACCGGCCGACGGCGCGCCGGCCGGCGGGAGCCAGACGATCCTGGTGGTGGATGACAACCACTTCGGCCGGCGCACCATCTGCCAGCTGCTGACAGATGCCGGCTTCCATGCCGTGGAAGCCTCCACCGGCGCCGAAGCCATCCAGCTCCTCGGCTCCCGCACGGATATCCGGCTCATGACGCTGGACGTGGAAATGCCGGACATGGACGGCTTTGAGACGCTGGCCAGGATCCGCTCCTCCCGGCGGACGGATTCGCTGTGGGCCGCGGATCTGCCGGTGATCCTGGTGACCGCCCACGACACCTACCAGAACCGCTGCCGGGGATTTGAACTGGGTGCCACGGATTTCGTCACCAAGGAGAAGGTTTCCGAACAGCTCGTGCTGACGGCCCGCGCGTTGCTGACGCCCCAAACGATGTTCAGCGAAATGACCGTGCTGGTGGCGGAGGACAGCCTGACCGCCCGGCATGCGATTGTCTCTTGTGTGCGCCAGCTCGGGGTGCGCGTGCTCGCGGCCCCGGACGGACAGGAGGCTTTCGAGATTCTGCGCGCCAGGTCTCCGGCCGTGGACCTGGTGCTGACCGACATGCACATGCCGCGCATGACCGGCGCAGATCTCTGCCGGCGTGCGCGCTTCGAACTGGGGATGAAGGAACTTCCGGTGATCGTGCTCAGCGGCACGACCGATCACGAGGCCAAGCTCTCCCTCTTCCAGGCCGGCGCCACCGACTACCTCGAGAAGCCTTTCATCAAGGAGGAACTTCTGGCGCGCCTGCAGGTGCACCTGCTGCGCCTGCTCCTCGACCACCGGATTCTCGCCAACCTCAAGAAACTCCGCGAACTGGACAAGCTCAAGGACCAGTTTCTGGCGGTTTGTTCGCACGCTCTGCGTTCGCCGCTGACCGGCATCCTCGGGTATGCCCAATTGCTGTCCGCAGATGCGACGTTGTCCGCGGAACAGTGCGCCATGGCCCGCGAAATCCAGCAGTCGGGCAGATTCCTCCTGGAATTGATCAACGACCTGCTTGACCTGAGCCGCGTGCAGGCCCAGAAGGAAGGCATGTCCTTCGAGCCGCTCGATCCGGCGGCGGCTCTCCGGCAGATCGTCGGCAGCTTCCGCCCCGTGGCCTCAGGCAAGGGGATTGTGCTCGAACTGGCCGCGGAGATCGCGCCGGGCACGTACGTGCTGGCCAACCGCAAGGCGCTCCCCCGCATCTTCGCCAACCTGCTTTCCAACGCCATCAAGTTCACCCCCGCCGGCGGCCGGGTCTCCCTGCGCATGCAACCCGCAGCAGATGGCCGGCAGGTGCTGATCTCCTTTGCGGACACCGGCATCGGCATTCCCAGCCACATGATCACGCACCTCTTCTCGCGCTACTCCAAGCTCTCGCGCGAGGGCACGGCGGGCGAGAAAGGGACCGGGCTGGGGCTCATGATCACCCGTGAATTGGTCGAATCGCACGGGGGACAGCTGACCGTACAGAGCGAGGAGGGGAAAGGGACCACCTTCACGATGCAGCTGACCGTCTGCGATCCGCCAGCCGCATCCGCTCCGTCCCCTGCCCCGGCGGCGATGCCCGCCGGACGCAGGAAGTCGCTGCGGATTCTCCTCGCGGAAGATCAGGCTGTGAACGCCCGGCTGATGCGCATCCTGCTCGAAAAGAACGGCCACGTCTGCCAGGTTGTCGCGAACGGGCGCGAGGCCGTGGCGCAGTACGGCGCCGCCCAATCGGCGCCATTTGACCTGGCGCTCATGGACATCGAAATGCCCGTGATGGATGGCCGCCAGGCCCTGGTGAAAATCCGCGAGCAGGAGAGCCTGAATCGCCTGCCACGCCTGCCGGTGGTGGCGCTCACCGCACATACCGGCGAGCAAGAGCTCGGCGAGCTGCGATCCGCGGGCTTCGACGAAATTCTCGCCAAGCCCGTCGAGACCGCGACCCTCAACGACTTTCTGCGGCGGTTCTGCGACGGTTGACAGCCCGAGCCAGCAGCGTGTTGGATCGTTCGTACTACCAATCGGCGTCGGGGTCGGAATCGGGGTCGGGGTCGGGGTCGAAAAGAAATTGGATCCGTAACTGGAGCGCGGTAGTTCTCTTTCGTTCCGGTTGCGGTTCTTTCTCCATTCGACCCCGATACCGATTCCGACCCCGACCCCGAAAGATGCATGATCTACAAGCCGACATGGTGCAAGCCTTCGCCTTCCACCTGGATGATTCACGGCACACGCAAAAAAGGGTATGTTGCCCGGTAAGACGCCAACGGCCTGCGGCCTGCCCACCTTTTCAAGCTCATGGTTTCCCAGCCACCCATAACACGCCAACAACCCCTGCTGAGCATCCGCAACCTCCGGACCTGGTACCCGGTCCGGCGCGGTGTCTTGGCGCGCGTGGCCGGCCATGTCCGCGCTGTGGACGGCGTGGACCTTGACCTTTTCCCGGGCGAGACGCTCGGCGTGGTGGGCGAGTCCGGCTGCGGCAAGTCCACCCTGGCGCGCACGATCCTGCGGCTGGAACAGCCGCGCACCGGCGAGATCCTGCTCGACGGTCAGGATGTGCTGCGCCTGCGTGGCAACCGGCTGCAGGCCTACCGCCGCGCCGTGCAGGTGGTCTTCCAGGATCCGCTGGCCTCGCTCAATCCGCGGCACACGGTGCTCGACCTGGTGACCGAGGGCGCCATTGTCCACGGGCTGATCCAGCCCTCCGAGCGGCGCGAACGCGCCGCGTGCCTGCTGCAGGACGTGGGGCTGGGCGCGGAGGCGCTGGACCGCTACCCGCATGCCTTCTCCGGCGGGCAGCGCCAGCGCATCTGCATTGCGCGGGCGCTGGCGCTCAACCCCCGCCTGCTGATCTGCGACGAGGCCGTCAGCGCGCTCGACCTCTCCGTGCGCGCACAGGTGCTCAACCTGCTGGCGGAGCTGCGCGACCGCCGCCGGCTTTCGTACCTCTTCATCACGCACGACATCGGCGTGGTGCAGCACCTGGCCGACCGCATCGCCGTGATGTACCTCGGCAAAATCGTGGAACTCGGCCCCGCCGAAACCGTGCTCACCCGGCCGGAGCACCCGTATACACGCCTGCTGCTGGCCTCCGTGCCGCGCGTAGGCAGGAGAATTGCGGATGGCGGAAAAATGGATGCTGGATCGGAGCCCCCTGCCGAAACTGCGGCTGCTGCACCGCAGCCGGACGTTCGCCAATACAGGTGATATTACGATTGCGGATGTTGTGCGTGTTGCGTGTTCTTTCAAGTTACCCGAATGTTTGTTCGCGGCGCAGCCTCGCGGTTGGCTGATTTCCAGATTGGAAGCGCGGTTGATGATCTTCGGAACGGGGACAACAGAATCTGCGTTAATCTGCGGTTCGCAGGTTGTCAATCCGCACCCCGTGCCGGGCCTCGGCA
>SESD01001308.1_pt1 | contig 13881 bp, 12 predicted proteins | sample 3171411 | NCBI WGS metagenome assembly SESD01 (sample SAMN06051880, study PRJNA518727) | freshwater metagenome | biome: subpolar coniferous forest; feature: holomictic lake; material: water; isolation source: holomictic Lake 442, 16.5 m depth | place: Canada: near Kenora, Ontario | collected...
GCGGGCTGATCTGGATTTTTTGGTGCGAGCGAAGGAGGTGACGGCGAAGATCGGGTCACCAACGTTGCAGCGGGAGATTGACCGGCAGTTGGCGCGGGTGGTGCTGGAGCGGGATGATGTGCTGGAGGTGGTTGAGGGGGAACTTGCTGGGGGGTTGGGCTAAAGGGATGAAGCTTCCCTGCTTACAATTGGACTCCTCTGCCTGATGTGCTCAGGCAAAATCGAAGCATTTGCGATAATTACGTCCCACTTCAGCCACAGGTATAGGGCGCAGACACAAAAACTGATAATCAAGATGTGGTTTCACCGCATCCCTTCCCGGCTGACAGCAATCGATCATTAGGATTCCTATGTTCATGTTTGCCCCACAAGAATTGACTCATTAGTAAGAGATCTGAAAGAAAACATATACACATGTTGATCATGCAAGAAATGCTCAACCCTATTAAAAATATGTTAGCTAAATATTGAGCTGTTTCGGAAATGATTACGGAACCACTATTCATTGATCAATTAGAGTATCACATGTAACAATATATTTTATGGGCAATTAGATTATTTTCCTTTCCTATCATGCGTGTCTATTGATTGTTTCAACAATAGTATAAAAATTATCAATAATGGCATCAAGTATAACGTGATCAATTTGGGTAATTGTACTGCTATCTAATTTATGCCTAGAAAAAATTGTCCAATCGATACTTTTTTCTATGTCAATGATATTTTCTTTTATGTAATTATACATGGGAGTTCCTGGAACTGGGACGTATACGTGCAACATAGCTTCATCAGGATTGAGAATCCTCATAAATTCCATTGACATTGCGATATCATCTTCTGTTTCAGTCGGAATTCCCACAAGGAAATATGTCCGAAATTCAATACCAGCATTTTTTATTATCTGACCAGCTCTAAATATAGATTCTATTTTTACACGTTTATTCATGAAATCTAAAACACGCTGACTTCCTGATTCAACACCAACATGTATTGATTCACATCCAGCCTGCTTCATAAGCGTTAGTAGTTCATGGTTTAGATCGTTAACATGAGTTGAGCATGACCATTTTATTTCAATGCGTTTTGATATTAAAGTCTCACAAAATTCTTTAACAAACTTTTTGTTCCAAGTGAATGTGTCATCAACAAATAATAGTTTATTTATACCATATTGTTCCGTATATTTTTCAATAATAGAAATTATATTCCCTGCACTTCCTGTCCTTAGTGTAAAATTCCACTTGCTACAATGACAAAAACCACAAGCATATGGGCACCCCCTTCCTATAGAAATCATGAATTTATTGATTATTCTATCAGGCAAGTTCTGTTCAACAAAATATTTTGGATCAGGGAAGCCGATTTCATTAAGATCAACGATTGTATCCCCAGGTAAGCTTTTAATGACGACAGAATCATTTAGATAACACAACCCTTTAACTGACCTATAGTCTTCTCCAAAAGTAAGGCAGTTTATCAAAGAGACTAAAGGTAATTCCCCTTCACCATAAATTGCAAAATCGAAAAGTTTTGACTTTAGCAACAAACTAGCATCTATAGAAACATGTGGACCACCTGCCACGATAGTCGCTTCGGGACATTTTTGCCTAGCTATTTCGGCTACTCTTGTCGCCGACCCTAGTGCTTCTGTAAGAACAGAAATACCAATAACATCAGGCTTGTAATTCTTTAACACTTCACCAATTTCATCCCAAACGTAATAACTGTGGTCAAGATTTATTAAGAAATTATCAGATAAGGTGTATCTCTCTCGATAAGTTAAGATTTTTTCTGGGCCAGCATCAAAGTCAGCATTATAGCAAAAGGCCTCAATGTTTTTACTCCTAAGGTAGGTCGCAAGGTGAAGAATACTTAGTGGATACCACTTTTTCTTTTCTCCAAATAACCTATAAAAAGGAGGGAATATGAGCAAGACTTTCAAATCATTCATCGACTAATTTTTCCTATGTTAGCTTGTCGAAAAGATAAATTGATAAGTACTCCACAAGAACTGATTTCGTAGTAAAAAAAGTCAAAGAGAAAACATCTTTACATGAACATCAAGAAAGCAGTGTAATAATTCTGAATCGTTTCGAAATGAATTACGGAATGAATTGTTGCTGAGCGATTATGCAGTTTGCTAAACCTGTACGCATAAAATAATATGGAATTACATGAAAACATATTGAGCAAGTGTCTACCTCAACATTATGAAATGGAACAATTCCTAAAATACGGCATTATTGGTTTAGCTAACAGCTTGTTCTCAAGAAGTATCCCATTACCACGATGATTTAAGTTGAGCAAGGATAAGCGCTCAACAGCAATTGATTCCGTAGTAAGACAAAGCCAGATATTAAGGGAATAGGGCTGATGTGACATGAGATTACTGAGCGACTTTTTGTTAAGCGCTTATGAATTATGTATTTTTAAATAAATACATTTTATTTATGCTGTTTGCATATCGGACATTGCGACAAACTTGTTTGTCGTCTTAACAAGGCATTAAGTCTATTTTAAAGTGTATTTTTTTAGTCGTTATGTTAATTATTCGCAATTACCAATATCTTCTGATTCTTTATTAAATGAAAATTTTTCTGCATGTGCCCCTTGGCCAACCGCAGCAGCTTGTTCAATACGATATAAGTCCCCAGTTACAATATTTGCTTGTTGTATACTTATGGTAGTAATATTTGGCATACCTAATGCATCTGAAGCAATATTGTCATCATGCCCTTGTGACACACTGCTATATTCTTCAATTGCTTCATTTAACAAATTAGTACTAATCATATTGCCATGATTTATATCTTTAAATAATAATCTAACGACACTTGAACTACACTCATTTTTTATTATTTTTAAAACTTCATTTTTTTCTGACTGGCTAAGTCTATCTATAATATACATAAATATCTCAGATTTCACTGATTCACTTTTTGACAGAGAATATCCACGACACAAGATATCATTTAGTTCAGAACCCGAGCAATAAGAGGTTGGCTTAAGTAAATTTTTTATAGATGCTAATATTATAAGCTCATCGTCACTCGTATTGGCTATGGAAATTACATTTTTATGAATAAATGCTAAATCCATATATTTATCCATCGCCAAAATAACTGCTTCAGCATAAAGCCGATCAGAATTAAAGAACGGGTGCTTTATCTCTTCAGCCAATAAATATGGCACATCATGGTGCATTGTATACGGCAGACTCTTTATTACCCACTCTCTTGCACGCACGTTATTTTCTTTTAGCAAAACATTATGATAATCCCCGTAATCAGATTCTGATGCAAAATTTTTTAGTGCAAACATTGCCCATTCTCTTACCAAATAATCATCATCATAAAAGGATTCTTTAAGAGCATCTTTTACTTTTACGGATAAATTACTTTTTGTTCCGATTGATAAAGCTGCCCACTTTCTGACACAACTATTGCTATGTGATAGCGAGGAGACTAGTCTATTTAATAGTTCTGGCTGTATCCCTTTGTGTGCCCATGATTTTATAATTCCTATTTCAAAATCTTCTTTTGAGTCAAGTTCAATTGGATATTCAGTTAATCCAATTCGAAGACTAATATTTTCAATTGAAGCTATTATCCATTCCCTTACATCACTATCTGTAATATCATTTAGTTTACTTTTCAGACATATTACAAATTTGGGATCATTCCCTATCTTTGAAATTGCTAATGATAGCCATCTTAGTACTTTTGGATGCCTCTCAACAGAGATTAACTGTTCTAATTTATTAATAATAGCAATATCATTTGTGTAAAAAAAACTATCGCCACAAATGCTTTGGAGTGCTCTAATTTTAAGTATATGGTCAGAACTTGATAATTGTTTGTAAATAATTTTTCTATCCATTACCCCATCCTATGTTAAATCAGATAACAATTTACTCCAACTTTCTAATATATGTTTGTCGGCAAAACCCTCTCTGAATAAATCTTTATCATATGATTTTCCATCTTTACGTATTCTCATTCCATCAGGTGAAATTTCAGAAATTATTTTTACGGCACCATTTAAGGAAAATCCATACACAAAGCATAAATCAACAAGTTCATATCCTTTATTGAAAAGCATTTTTCGTAACGATTCAAACGCTTTTACTGAATTACTTTCTAGAAACAGAGGATCTATTCCATAGTTTAAGATGTAATCATTTGGTATTGTCAAGTCTTTCGGGGTTCGTCTATAATCAAACCTTACTATTGGCTTTGCAAATGGCATGTTTAGATAAAACAGCCCAGGGCAATCGATAATCGTTGTTCCTACAGCCTTACTTTTCACTATCACTTCAAACGGCATCGAAAAACTGTAATCAGTGGCATATGAATCTGGGCTCATCTTTGTGTAATCCATTACTTCTATGGAATCATTTTTTAACGTTGCGACAAATTTTTCTATAAATGCATTCCTAAGAATTTCAGTCCCATTAATTGTTTTACTTCTTCCGTATGTATATGAATCAAGTGACGGCTTAAGCTTAACAATAATCTTGTTGCCATGTCGATAAATAGTTTTACTTTTACCATCTCTTATTTTGAATTTTTCTCCATTAATTAGCTCATTATATCTATCAATTATCATAAATACTATTTCGTCTTCTGATATCGTATCAGTCTTTATGTACATCGCATTCCAATTATTAGATAACCTGTTCATGTGGGGCCTACAAAATCCATTTGCATCAATCTCTTCTGGCTCATTTCTCATTGACAATCTTTTTCGTATCGTATCCACTTCAGCATCGAGCGTAACAATTAAATCTTTATCTGAAATAAAATTAACGAACTCAAGTGGACTATTCACCATTACTTGTGGAGTTAGGTGATATCTATCAAAAATTCCAACACTAGGTAATTCTCTAAGAAGCTCAATTGATAATTTTTTAGCTAATCCAGGGTCACTAAACCATAATTTAAATATGTCATCACGGCCTGAAAATGGAGCATATACTTTAGAGCAAAAATATGTAGATAATTTTTTTGCAATAGTTGTTTTTCCAACACCATTTATTCCATCTATTATTATTTTTGAAACTAACTTCGGTGTAGTCATATTTTTTCAATTGACCAATTATACACAAAAAAGTTTTTAATTATAAATTAAAAACAATCTAAATCTTATATCATTAATTACTATTCAGCAGCAAAGACTAATCAACTTTACCTCTAATATAATTGACTACTGAGAACTACGATCTACTTATTTGTTAATAAAAATCAAATACCTAGGGCTGTCTTTGCTGCATAAGTAGCAACTCCAATCCCAATTTTTGTGGCTACATCCCAAACCCACGCGCCTCCTTTTCTCAAGTGTTCCAATGCTTTTGGGCCATTTTTTTCTCTCGCAGCCTTTTCTGCTGCGGCTACTTCCCCTATAGCAATGTAATGCTCAGGTTCTGACGCCTCTTGGCTTAGAGAATTTCGAAGTCCATTCAGCTCGTTAGCTAATTGGGATACATCAATATGTCCCTTTGAATCATTCCATATCTGTTGAAAACTTATGTCGTGAGCATGTGCACCTGGGCCAACTGCACCAGCCTGCCCAATATTATATGTGTCTCTCATAATTAATTTCCTCCTGTTAAGTGTGTTTGTGTTGCGAGATGGCTTTACCCCAGTAAAAATATTAATTTATTCTTAATGCCTTACTGGTAATTAAGGTACCCAACATTGTTTTAGACTGATCTGCCCAATTCTGAAAAAGCAGATAGCTCCTTTCTGAATAAGAACGTAACCACCTTACGACTTCAGCCCTACTTCATCCTTCAATAAGCCGGGCCAGCAGCTCCCGTTTGCATCCTTATCAAGATATTGCTGAAACAGGAGAATATGAAAGGATCAGCAAAAGAATTACCGGTTTTTATGCCAAAAATGCCGGATTGTATACCTCAAGAAGGTAGTCGGCGAGGTCGAGGCCCTGGGTTCGGTCGGCGGGAGTGGCTCGTTTTTCGAGGATGGTGGATACGGTGACGTTGGGTAGGCTGGCGGCTATGGTTTGCCATTTTTCGCAGGCTCCGAGATCGGGGTAGAGTTTTACCTGACGGTGTTGAAGTGGTTTGAGTTTTTCGTGGTTGAGGTTCCCCTTTCCTGCTGTTGCAAGCCAGAGGTAGTCGGGGATAAATCCAGCGGCGATGATAGCGGTTTTTTCGCTTTCGACAATGGCAATGGGTTTTTTGGGGTCGGTGATGAGGAGGTGTTCTCCGAAGAGGCATTGGTTGAGGTGGAATAGCTGGATGTTGAGGGCTTTGTGTACCCAGGTTATGTGGTTGAAGGGGTCTTTGATTCTTTTGCCGGTTTGCGGGTTGTAGAGCATGATTTTGCCGCTTCTGATGTTGTTGTGCTGGTCTATTTGCCAGAAGACGGTTGCGCCGGGCCAGTGTTTTGACGTTCCTATACGATAGGTGGCTGTTAACTGGAAGGCTTTTTGTTCACCGAATATTTTGCAGAGCCAGCGGCAGAAGTTGTTGTTGTTGTAACTGGCGAGGGTTGCTTGCAGAATACCGGGGTCAATGGATGATGGTGGGAGTTCTTGTTCTGGTTTTGATTGGGGTGGTTTGGTGGCTCGGGGGGATTTTGTTGAGCATCCTTCGTTGCTGAAAAATTCGTTTGGGGTGAGGTGGTAGGCGCAGGAGTCTTCCCTGTCGCATCGTCCGACGTGGTCGGAAATATGGCTGCCGGTGGTGGTATCAATGTAGCGGACAAAGCGTTTTTGGTGACATGCAGGGCATGGGTACTTTGCGCCGCCTTGTTCGAGTGCGTAGCGGTATTGCATAACTAAAAGCCTCCTGTAACATGGTTACACGCTGTTACACGGGTAACCTTTTGTGTTCTTTGCTGTTGGGCCTGAGGTGTAACGTAACGATGCGCGTTGTTACACTTTTCGCCCTGGTTGAAGGTGATGGAATAACTTTTGCTGTAACAGAAATTTTGTGCTGTTACATTCTCCTGTAATAGATTATCACTATTGGCGTTAAGGGTGTAACAGGCTGTAACACTGTTACAGTCAGAAGGGTTCAACGTCTGTTTCATAGGGCTTGGTGTTCTGTTCTGGTTCAAGGCTGTTCAAAACCCGAGTTACCTTCATTGCATTTGTGCCAACCTCCAGTGCTATTTTACGATTTGACATTTCAGGGTTTGAGCGCTTCAGCTCAATAATTTTATGTGTCGTTATCTCGTTTTCAATCTCTTTCAGTGGCTTTAAGTGATCGTATTCTTTGCCGTAATCGAGTGCCTGAAAACCGGTGAAGTTATTTTGTTTCTCAATTTGAAGTGTTACGACGTTTTGGGTTGTGAAGACAGCTTCGCAGGCTCGTACTTTGACTTGTTTGAGGTATCGTAATCGGCCATTTTTATGGCTCTGGCCAAGTGCAAAGGCAGAGTCGACAAAGTTCATGAGGTGCTTGGAACCGGCCATATCGTTTTGACTGATGGGTGTGCTCTCTGCAATTTTTGGGGTGTGTGCAAGTATAAGAATGGAGAGGTTATGGGTACGCTGAAGCCCTTTAAGGTATTTCATCAGGGGTAAAGCGTCTTTTGCTTTTTCGGTTTCGGTTTTTACCCATGTGATGTTGTCGACAATAATGATTTTCGCGCCTTTGTCCTGAACTGCCGTCTCGATATCGGTTTTGAGGCTGGTTTCGATGTCGTCCGGGATGTCGATTTTGTCGCGGTCAACCTGAAGCCGATAGAAGAGCGGGCTGAATCGGTAGTTGTTTTGGTAGTTGTCGCTGTATCGGCTCTGGAACTGTTTATCGGAGAGTTCGAAGTCGAGATACAAGACGGGTTGTGCCTGGGCTTCCATCCTGAATCCGGGTACTGCTTGACCGCGAGTGATGGCATCGGCTAACTGAACGGCAAGAATGCTTTTGCCAAGTCCGGTGTCGGCGAAGAGAAAACATATTTCTTGTTCGAACCAGCATTGGGAGAAAAGCATGTTTGGTACGGGCTGTGTTGCGGCGCGTTGTAGTGCGTCGTTTGCGCTTTCGACTTTCAGGAGTTGGTAGGTAGCTGTTCCTGCTTGGGTGGCTTCTGATTTCAGGTCGTCTATGATGCTCATAGCCCTATCCTCCAAAAGCAGAGTGACAGTTCTACGAGGAGTGCGCGTAAACGGGACATAAGGTTGAGTGGCAGCCGGGATGCCGGCCGCATTTGTGGTGTGCTGGTTTGGTTGGGGCGCATGGCTCAGGACTCCGTGGATTTTGCTCCTTGTTCTACCCATTGGCGGATGTCGGCTATGGGAAAGAGGAGTCGGTTGCCTGGGCCTTTGATGTGGGGGATGCTGCCGTTCATGGTGAGTTTGTAGAGGCAACTCTGGGAGAGGTCGAGGTCGGCGAAGTCTTTGAGGTAGGTGCGCAGCCCTTTGGATGAGAGGTATTTGCGTTCTGGCGGAGCGAAGAATGGTTTTGTGTTTGTCTGTTCCATGATAGTTGTTTTTTGATTGATCTATTTTTGTTGTCAATCACATACTAATCGTGGAATTGCACGAATATAAGAAAGGATAAAGGTATACTTTTATCCTTTTTACATGTTCCTTTTATACGTTTTAAAAAGCTGTATAAAATATGACAGACTGATAGGCTCGGGATCTTTTTCGTGTCCGAATTCTTTGCAATATTCGATATGAAGGGTTGTTAGATATTCTTTCTGGTTTATTGACTTCGGACCTTTTTTTCTGTCATAAAGAATTATTTGTACGATATCCTCTTTTTTACCCTTGAAGTGATTATCAAAATATGATGGAATTACTTCGGCCAACGAGGATGGTTTTTTCCATTCTCCTGGTTTCAGTTTCTTTTTATCAGCCTCTGACTCAGCATTTTTCTGGCTGGTAACGAGTGAAACATCTGTCTCTCTTTTTGAGAACGGTTGTTTATTAATATCTGGCTCATCCTCTTTTTTTATTGGATTATCCGTTGAGGTTACTGTGGCAGGGTTCTCCCCTGTCAGCCAGTTTTCGGCTGCGTTGATGTTTTCCCATAGGCAGATGTCTTGATAGTCGTAGCTTCTTTGTTTGTTTGTTTCCCATAGGGTTTTGACGGTATCGAAATCAAGATTGTCTACGGGTTCTTTTTGATCTTCTTTTCGCTGTTTGTCGATTGTTGCGCGAAGCCAGGGTAAGCATACAAGAATATTGGTATTGAGCGAGAAATTTTCTTTTATTGCCTGCATGGCATGAGATGGGGTGCTGGTTTCAAAGAGCTGCTCTATGTTTTGACGGGTGTTGTTAATTTCTGATCTGTGGTTTTCAGTGAAAATGAGTTTCTCGGCGACTTCTTCTTTACGTTGTTCGTAATGGGTTATTCTTGCATTAAGTGCCCAGTCTTGAGATTTTTTAAATCCTCTCTCTACCATGCTGTCGTATCTGTAGGTGATATCTTCTAATTGGAGCAGCTCCTTTTCAAGCGTTTCGTTTTGGTGAAACAAGTAGATGTCTATAGCTGATAGTGCGGTCTTTTTGAAGGCTGCATTTCTGTCTGTGGTTTTGCTCATAGTTGTTCTGTGTTTCTCGATGATTATGGCTGGTGTTTCGGGGTTTTGATGCGTAGCGGCTGATTGTGTTGGCTTTTTAGTTTTCAGCATTTCGTCAAAGCCGGTTAATAGCCATTGTTTTGCGCTTTGGAGTTCAAGCCATTTAAGGACTGTGGCGTGCTCTACGGCTCTGGAGCGGCTGCGGGTATAGCTTTTCATGACGTTGTCGATGTAGTCGCCGTCGTGTTCTTTTTTTACCCAAAAGTCGGGATGTTCTGTTTTGAAGTTTTGTTCCAAGAGTTCGAGCCCCTGTATGCAGGAGCAAAACAGTTTGGATGATTCTGCAATTATGGCAATACACTCTTTGGGAGGGTGTGAAAAGCCGATTGTACGGATAGGCTCTATTTCATCTCTCTGGCATTCGGCTGATTCGATCTGTTTTTCATCTCTGTTTTTATCGTATCCATAGCTTAGGGGGTCTTTGCCTGTTTGTTGTAGGCGGTCGGCAATGGTGATTCGTTCTCTTGCACTTTCGATTCGTTTGTTTTGGGATTCTATGCAAGCTTCAGCGGCATGATGCAGATTCATGACAACGTTGAGCGTATCAAGCTGGTATGTTTTGCAGATATCTGCTGTTGGCTGGTCGATGAGTTCAGGTGTTGTGCTTGTGGTTTGTTTTTGCTTCGGTGCGTGTTGTGGTTGTTGCTGGCTCGCTTTGTCGAGGTGCTTCTGGAGTTCCTGGAGGGTTATGATTTTTTTGACGAGTTCGGCTTCTTCGAGCAGGTTGTCGAGAAAGTCGTATACTATTCCGTGGTTATATGGCTCACCTGGTTCTCCATTTTTTCTTGGTGCATTGTATTTTATGTTGGGGGCAGGGATGTCGCTGTTATCGAGGATGGGTGCGTCAGAATATTTTTTGAATTTTTTTTCTCGGCTTGTGTTCTCTGGAGAATTTGTTGAGCAGGCAAGCCATTGCCTGTGAGCAATGTCGATCAGCTTTTTTCGTGCGGCTGTTTTGTATCGGTCGATGATGTTTTTGATGGTGTTGCGGTATTCTTCGGGGCTTGTCTGGATCTGGTTGATGATGAATGTGAGTGGTTTTTCGCGCCATTCTGTTGGGGTAAGCATGTGGAGCAGGGGGGGGGCGGGAAAGTTGATGGCGACTCCTTTCAGGTAGGTGCCGTAGTCACTGGATTCACCTTGGTTCCATTGATGTTGGCGGGTGTATGCGTTTTCCCAGTCGCATTCCCGTGCTTTGCAAAGTTCGGCGATAAGCTCTTGTTCTGTTGGGTTGTACTGGCTCATTTTCGTTTGGGAAAATTTGGTGCGGTTTGGGCCTGCATGATGTTGTGTGCGGGTGTTGCCAGTGTGGGGCGTTGTGGCTTGCGATTCAGTTTCTGGTTTGTCTGGAACTGTTATTGCTATGGGGGCATTGGCCTTCAAAGGGCTGAAGTTTTGTAGCCAGATTATAGCTTGCTTATTGGAAAGGTAGTTGTGAAAGTCGAGGCTTGCACTAAAATCGAAGAAGGAGAAAAAGACCGAATGGATGCCATATTGTTTACCGACTTCATAGTTTTCGCGCTGTTCACTCAGGTATGCTGGTGTGAATTCAGACAACCCTTTTTGTTGGCGGTCTCTTAAAAAATTGTTTTTCCATTCGGTTAATGCTGCGAGCACAGCATCGTCCATTTTGTGCTGGACGATGGCTCCCTGTATTTCGTTTATTTCGTTTCTGAATTTTTCTGCTGAAATTGTGAATGGATTGCCTCGGGTCCATTCGCAGGATAGTATCAGCGTGCGAAGCTGTTTTGTTTGGGGATTGTTGTGGTCTGAAGAGGATTGAGCTTCTCGTTTTTCAACGAAGTCGAGGGTTGCCGTTTTAATGGAATGGGCTATATCTGCATCTTTGACGTAGAGCGAGGCCCACCACAGTTCTTGTTGTTCTTGCTCATTGTCCATAGTAATCGTTGATCTGTGGGCGGTTCAGACGGTGCGTTATGGTTTGGCTGGTTTCTTGACCGATATAAAATACTGTAAAACGACACAATTTTTTCAATGGAAAAGGTTTTTGCCGGGGATTATTTCCTGTTGTCAGCTACTTCGAGGACGAGGTCGATTGGGGAATATTGTTTGCCTTCGAATTCGTAGTGGCCTTGCTGATTTTTTTTGAGACCCAGGGCGTTGGCGATTGTTTCGCCTTTTGTGGTGAGTGTTTGGGTGATGGTGCTTTTTGCTGCAGCATGAGGTTTTTCTGGTTCTATCAGCTTGGACTGTTCAGTCTGTGGCGACAACAGTGGTATTTTTTGAACAGCTTGAAGTTTTTTAGGGTCTGAGATTTGTGCGTATATCTGCGTTGTTTTGATTTCTCGGTGTCCAAGCAATTTTGATACGGTATAAAGATCGTTGCCTTCAGTCAAGTTCAGGGTTGCGAATGTATGACGGCTTGCATGAAAATGAAGTTTCCATTGAATCCCTGATCGAAGTCCCCATGTATGGAGCAGTATACTTATTTGTGTGCGGTGGGGCAGAATAAAAACGAGGTCATTACATTCTGGCGAGTATGACGCATGAAGATCTTTTGCTTGTTGTATGCACTTCATTGCTTGTTCGGTTAAAGGCATCGTTTCTATTGAGCGTGTTTTCTGTTGCCTGAACTGAATGTAAGGTGCGCCATTTACGTGACTGAGTTGAACCCACTTGAGCTGTTCAACGTCAGACAATCTTAACCCGGAAAAACAGCTAAAGAGAAATGCTGTTTTTACCATTTGGTTATCACAAACTGATTGATTTAATCGCTCAATTTCTTCAAAATTTAAACAGTGGCGTTGAATGTCTTCAAGCTTGATGTTAGCCACCCGATTGGTAAAATCAGTTTCGATATATCCCTCTCTGTAAGCCAGGCGAAGAACGGTTTTGGTTGTAGCCAAATAACTACTTGCAGTGTTTTTACTTAATCCATCGATAGATATCAAGTAGTTTTTGAACCGTTCGAGCCAAACATGATTAAGGTTTGAAAAAGAAAGGGTGCCACCGGTAAAATCCCTGAGGTACTTGAGTGTGTTTAACTGGGAAGGATAACCGAATTTACCAGAATACATCTTAAAATACTCTATAAAGTCACTGCCCGCCACTTCTTGACGCTGAAATACACCCACAGGGTCTCGTTGTAAATTTCTCTGCAACTGTAACTGCTTTTCCTTTGCTGCGGTTTCTGCTTGATTGAATGCTCGTTTGTTTTTTGGATGTTCCTGTATACCTGTCTTTTGTGAAAATTTCCCGAAGTCTTTGTGATAAACAAGAAGGTAGAATGCAATATTTCCACCTGCCATTTCTCGTTTTCTGATAGTTACGCCCATGTAATCCCCCTTGGTTTTTTGTGACAAGCGCCATACAGCGTCACAATTTAGTCACAAAATTTGTGACAAACAAAGGAATTTAAAGGAAAATAAAAAATGATTATTGAATTTTAAAGCATTTAATATCAATAAGTAAATGATTCTTTATGCAACTACTTGAATTTAGAGGAAAAGTGGCTTTATGATTTGGATCTCATTATTCACAGCAAACTGGCGAACCCGGCTCAGATCCTTTGACTGGTAGACGAAGTGATCGAAGGCGACGTTGTTGTAGAGTCCCCGAAAGTGCTCGCGCATCAGCTTGATGGAGCTGGTCACCCCTTCACGGATGGCTACTGAAGGCACCACGATGATGAACTTCTTGAATCCGTAGAGCTTGTTCAGCTCAAAGATGGAACGCAGATAGACATAAGTTTTGCCCGTACCGGTCTCCATTTCAACGGAGAAGTTTGGAAAGTCGTAGGCGGCTCCCTCTTCCTGAAGCAGCCGCGATTTCGGTACCGTGTTGCGAGATTGAACAGCGTGCAGATTTTTCAGCAGTTGATCCTGAGAGAGCAAAAGGTCGTTACCGATGCCGAGGTCGTTGTACATGCTGCCGCCGCGTCCGAAGTCTATCTGAAATCCGGAGCTGCGGGCGGGCAAGCCTTCAAACAGGTCGGTAACGCTTTTTATGGCTTCGAGCTGGTAGCTGAGGGTTGAATCGAATTTCAGTTTCATGGTTTGCCCCGCTTTTGTTCCTCGGTATCCGTCGGAAATGTATTTTCAAACAATTCATGCAGCTTTTGGCGGAGCTGTTTTTTGTCTGGCAGTTTCAGAGTATAATCAGCAATTTTAGCAGGAGCCAGTGACCTGCTTAGGGCATATTCAACAACTTCATCATCTTTTCCTTTGCACAACAGCACCCCAATGCTCGGATTTTCATGCGGTTTACGAACATCCCGATCAAGCGCTTCCAGATAAAAGTTCAGTTTACCAAGGTATTCTGGTTGAAAGTCCGTTATTTTTAACTCAAGGGCCACAAGGCACTGCAA
>SESD01001310.1_pt1 | contig 13859 bp, 14 predicted proteins | sample 3171411 | NCBI WGS metagenome assembly SESD01 (sample SAMN06051880, study PRJNA518727) | freshwater metagenome | biome: subpolar coniferous forest; feature: holomictic lake; material: water; isolation source: holomictic Lake 442, 16.5 m depth | place: Canada: near Kenora, Ontario | collected...
TCAACTCCCAGTCCTTCGCGCCCAAGAGGCCGCGATCGCGTAGGCATGTTGATTCGACGTGCCCTGCGTCAATTGCCAGTCGGACGAGTTCGGGACTCAAGCACTCGTCGATCAGCAGTCGAAAGCTCATGCCTTGGCAGCGGCCCGGACCAAGCGGCTACTCTTTGGTGTCCATTCCGGATGCACGTCTGCGATCCGGCGAGGCCTCCCCCGCTTCGGGTGAATGCGGCTGAAGACGTGCGCCGCGTCGATGTGCGCGTCAGTCAGAAACGGGTACGACGACACGAGGCGCCGTTTGTCGATGCCCTTCTCCAGCGAGCTCACAATGATCTCTATCGGGACGCGAGTGCCGGCGAAGACAGCTTCGCCAGCCAGCACGTCGGGAGCCGTTGTCACCAGAGAACTGGCGCGCTCCACTTGGCGAACGCGTGTCCAGGCCTCCTGCACAAACACTGCGACGTCGATCTGCGCATGGTCCCGGTCAATGTTCCAGTTCAGATCCTTGGGCATCGCTTCGGGCAGAGCCAAAACGAAATACCGGTCGGAGCGCGTCGCGAGACGCGTCGTCAGCTCGGTGACGACCTGGCGCCGGAAGTCGGCAACGAACACCTTTTCGGTACCGAAATAGAAGCGCGCGAAGGCTGCGGCCAGTCGTGAGAACAGCCGGCCGTCTCGCAGCAGTAGCAGCGTGTCCGGAAGGATGTGCTCGTCCACAACACGATTCATGTCCCGGTCAGAAATTCCGGCAATGAATGCGGCCTCGGCGGTCGGCACAAATGGGGTGGGGGTGTTCATGGTGTTTAATTATTCCGATGCTTCGGAAAGTATAACGCCGGTGGGATTCGAGGGCAACCCTTCGTCAGTCGCCGCCCATTTGGTCATCCGCTCCGTCGCCGTCCTCGGAATTGCGGACCGACGCCGCAGTAACCCAGGTTGTTCGTCGCTCAGGATGCGTTTTTACGCTTAATCTATGAAAATCGTTCCTGTTGCGTTTTTCTAACCGGATCGTCTATGCTGACTTTTAATTATGTTTACATCCGCTAAGTCTGCCCGATGATCACGAAGCGAACGCCGGCGGATCTGGGCGTCATCCGCGATCTGGCTGAAAAGGCCGGCGCGGTCATCGATCGCGCACGCCAGGCAGCGCTCGACCCCGAGACTCACAAGAAGCTCCGTCGCTTCACCCTTCGCGAAGCAGCCCAGACCCTCGAGGTCCACCCGCGCAAGATATACGAGCTCCTCGGGCAGAACGACCCCGGGCTGCCCACCGGCGAAAGGACCAAGAGCAAGCGACTGTTCACGCTGGAGGAGATTCACCTGCTCCAGGCGCGGATGAAGCAGCTGCCGGCGCAGAAATACGATATCCGCCAGCCGGTCGTCGTCACGGTGGCCAACTTCAAGGGCGGTGTCGCCAAGACGTTCACGGCGGTCACGTTGGCGCAGTTCTTCGCGCTCAAGGGCTATCGCACGCTGGCGATCGACCTCGATCCCCAGGCGAGTCTGACCTCGATGTTCGGCCTCAACCCACAACGAGACGTCGACGAGCGCCAGACCTTCCTGCCCTACTTCTACGGGCCTGAGATGCTCAAGGACACCGAGGACGGGTGGACCGGGACGCTCGAGACGGCAATCCAGAAGACCTATTGGCATGGCCTCGACCTCGTTGCATCGAATTTGCAGCTGTATGGGGGAGATTTCGCGCTGGGCATTCGCAAGGACTCGGAGCCAAACTTCGTGTTCTTCAAGCCGGTCGCGGAGGCGATCGCGAGCGTGCGTGACCGCTACGATGTCGTCGTCATCGATACGCCGCCGAGCCTGTCCTTCTCGGCCACGGCGGCGATCTACGCCGCCGATGGGCTCGTCATCCCCGCCCCTGCCGCGATGGTTGATTTCGAGTCGGCACGGTCGTTCTTTACGTTGCTGTGCGACGTCATCGAAGTCTTCAACAAGCGCGAAGCGCAGCCCAAACAGTTCGATTTCCTGAAGCTGCTGGTCTCCAAGTACCAGCCGTCGGTCCCCGTCCAGCAGCGCATCGCCAACTGGCAGCGGACGATTTTCGACGACTACTGCGTGTCGGAGCCGATGCTGCTGACGACCGTCGTGCAGAACATCGGCCCCGCGATGCAGACGATTTACGAGGCCCAGGACTACAAGGGAAGTCGCCAGGCCTTCAAGCGCGCCCTCGAGTCGGTGAACGCCGTCAACGAGCAGATCGAGGCCGAGGTCATCGGCACGATCCAGGCGCGTGCCGCGCGCCAAGGCCGGGAGAAGGCAGCATGAAGCGCGCGTTCCCCGATCCGACCGCCCTCCCCCACGACAGCATCCTCGACGTGCTCAAGGAGCCGAGGGCCCGCGCCGAGACGTCAGCCGCCAGTCGGCCGCAGACCTTCGTTGGGCGCGTGGGCGCGGCTCAAAACGATGGGCTGCAGGCCCGAATCGAGGAACTCGAGCAGGAGCGCAGCGGCGGGATGCTCCTGCTGCGCCTGGACCCCGCCAGTATCGGCCACACGGAATTTGCCAACCGGCACGAGCTCGGGCTGTCGACCGACGACGACGAGTTCAAGCGCCTGAAGGAGAGCATTCGCCTGAACGGCCAGGACACGCCCGTGCGCGTTCGCCCAGCCGCATCAGGCTCACCGACGCCCTACGAACTCGTCGAGGGGCATCGTCGGCATGCGGCGATCCAACAGCTATCGACCGAGATCGCGGGCGGCCTGCAGATCCTGGCGCGGCTCGATGCCCAGGCCGTCGAGTCCAAGGACCTGGTCCTCAAGATGTACCGCGAGAACGCGGAACGGGCGGACCTGTCGGCGTTCGAGACCGGCCGAATGTTCCAGTCGTGGCTTGAAGCCGACCTGTTTCCGAACCAAGCGGCATTGGCCAAAGCCCTCGCGGTATCCGAGCAGGTCGTCTCCCGTTGCCTGACGATTGCCTCCCTTCCGGAGGCCATCCTGCAGGCGTTCGGTGATCCGCGCGTGATCTCCCAGCGCTGGGCCGAAACGCTGGCTGCGCTGCTCAAGCATCATGGGGACAAGGCTCTCCGCGCCGCGGTGACGATCGCCAAGCAGGCGCCCCGCCCCACTCCGGAGGCCGTCCTCAAGGCCCTCTCGGATGTCGCCGGCGCTGCAGCCAAGAAGCGCGGCGCGGACACGCGCGAAGAATCATTCAAGGTCAAAGGCAAGATTGTCTGGACCTTCGCCCACCGCCGCGGCTTCGTGGCGGCAAAGTTCCCGAAATCCATCGATCCCGAGATCGAGGCCGAGGTGGCCGACGAGGTCCGAAAGGCCGTCGATAAGGTCATTACCCGTCGCCTGGGGCAGCCGAAGTGAGCGGCAATCCGGCGCTGGGTTTGGGCTCAAACCGGCTCGCAATCGGGGGTCGGGCGCGGAAATTCCACGCGTGGAATTCGGTGGACGGGACGTGCTCTGGGGAGAAATTCCACGCGTGGAATTTCGCGCGTCTGGGGCGGTTTCGGCCACCCATGCCCCCCGATGGGCGGTCGGAAAAGTCTCGCTACGAAGGGCCGGTTCTACCGGCCCTTCGCCGTTTCAGGGGGACCGAAATTCAGGCCGGAGGGCTTATGCCGCGACCGCCATAAAAAAGGCCCCGTGAGGGGCCTTCTCGATTTCTGGGAATTCGGCAGCCGAAGCCACCTAATCGCGGAAACCACGCACTTTCGAGATTAGGGACCCGAGTTCATCGGGTCAAGGCCGTGGCCACTCGAATCCCTCGGTTTTTGAAGATCGTCTGTAGTGGCGAGGGGAAAGTCATGTCCACAGGAACCCAGTTCGATCCGCGCGTGACGCTGGTGCGGGAGAAATACTTCAGCCTCAGGCCGAAGCCGCTCGAGCAGTGGCTCTGGGCGGCCAAGGTTCCGGGATCGGCCGAGCGGGTGTTCTGGTACCACTGGGATATCGGCCATCAGAACGGCAGCTGGGTGAGCCAGGTGCCGATCCGGATCGTCGCGAAGGAATGCGGGCTCGACGTCGGCACGGTCACACGGGCGTACCAGTGGCTGAAGGGGCGGGGACTGATCCGGCGCCTGGATCCGGGTCGCGATGAGAGCAATCCTTTCTGCCAGGCCACGGCGCTCACGGAGGTGTTCGTGCCGCGGGAGCTCGTGAGGCGGCTCGCCGCCGAACCCAACCGCCGCCGGCGGGATGTGGAGTTCCGGGCGCCGTCCCTGGCGCGGACCACCGACTCCCTGCCGAACCCGTCCGAATTCCCGGCGGAGGCGCCTGCGCCTGCCACAGCAACCCCGGCAATGTCCAGGCGCGAATCTGCTGCGATTCTCAAGAAACTCAGCGATGGCGAGCGGACGCGACTCTATGCGGCCCAGCGCGACCGGAAGTCTGATTTCGAGTTCGATGCCGATACCCGGCTGACAGAATCCGAGCGGGACCATGTCCTGAACATGGTCCGGCTGGTGGCGTCGGCACAGCCGACCCGTTCCCAGGTCCCAGCGGCAGACGCGCGGGCGCGTGCCGCCGGTCCCACGGCGAGGAGTCGACTTGGCATCCTGCAGATCGCCGAGCTCCGGGCCCGGATTCAGAAAGCCGAGGGGGAGGGCGATGGTCGAGACGTCCAGACCCTGCTGCGCGAAGTCGCCTGGAGCGTGGAGGAGGGGGCGCTCTCGCGGTTCGAGGTCGCTCACGCGACGGCGATTGCCTGCAAGAAGATCCGGGAGGGTGGCTGGTCGACGCCGTTCCGGATGCCGGCGGACTGGCAGCTGCAGCGTGCGCAGCCCGAGACCTGCGGCGCTGCAGGACGGTATTAATACTCCGTGGAAGAGCTCTTAAGACCTAAGAAATACCGGGGGACCGGTTTTGAGGTCAGAGCGCGGACCAGAGCGGGAGCGGAGGCGGGCGGCGGCGAACTCGATCGATGGGCCTGCCCTGGGAGCCATGTTCCATTGCCGCCGCCGGAGCGCGCTGCGGTGGCTGACCGTTACCGGTCGGCCGACTTGTCGAGCCCGAACAGCGCGCGATCGGCGGAGCGGGAGAGGGCGGGATCGAGCCAGGCGCGGAGCTCGGATTCGGAGATCTGACCGGCGGCGATCCGGTCGAGGACGACACCCCCGATCAGGATCTTGCGGCGGGTCTCGGCCTTGCGGTCACGCCGAACTTGCAGCGCGAGCTTCCGGGCTTCGATGCGCTGCTGCCGGGCCTTGAGCTCGGAGAGCCGATCCTCGAGCTGGCTGATGTGCTGATCAAGCTCCGGCGTCGGCGTCATCGCTGAAGATCTCCTGTAGCCCCTGAGAGCTTGCTGCGCAGCCGATCGGCCGCAGCGTCGCGCTCAGCTCCAACCTCATCCAGATCTAGCTCTGCAGCCTCGTGGGGAGGCGCCTCACGGTTGCTTGAACGGCGTGGCTGCGGGGCGTAGTGTAGCAGCTGGAGCGGAGAAGAGCGCACTTACGGGTTGCTGCGCAACCCCGGCCCTGCGGGCCGAGTGCGCGAGGGGCTTCCAGCCCCTCGGACCCCGGATCGGAGGCCCCGCTGCTACAGCCCTCGGGGCTGGGTCGCGGGGCCAGGACGAAGAGGTTTTGCAGGGACGCGGAGGGGGCTGGGATGGCGCTGTATCACCTGTCGACGAAGCCGGTGTCGAGGAGCGCGGGGAGAAGCGCGCCGGCGTCGGCGGCGTATCGGTCGGGCGAGAAGGTGCTCGAGCACGGGACTGGCGAGAGCTGGGACTACACCCGCAAGCAGGGGGTGGAGCACACCGAGATTGTGCTGCCGACGGCGGCTGCGAAGCAGGACATCCAGTGGGCGCGGGATCGCGAGCAGCTGTGGAACGCGGCGGAGGCGGCGGAGCACCGCAAGGACTCGCGGGTCGCGCGGGAGTGGGAAGTCGCACTGCCGCATGAGCTGAACAAGACGCAGCGGGTCGAGCTTGCGAGAGAGTTCGCCGGCGAGATCGCGAACCGGTACGGGTGCGCGGTCGATGTGGCGTTGCACCAACCGCATCGGGCCGGCAACAACAAGAACTTCCACGCCCATCTGCTGACCACCACCCGGACGATCGAGCCGGACGGGCTGGGCCGGAAAACCGACATCGAGTTGGGCGACCGGGACCGGGCCAAGAAGGGGCTCGAGTCTGGCGGCGACGAGATCGTCCGGATGCGCGCGCATTGGTCGGACCTGATGAACGAGCACCTGCAGGAGCTCGGTCACTCGGCGCGGGTGGATCACCGGTCGCTCAAGGAGCAGGGGATCGATCGTGAGCCGACGGTGCACCTGGGGCCCTCGGTCATTGGGATGGAGCGCCGCGGGATCTCGACCGAGGTCGGGAACCGGGTCCGGGAAGAGCAGCGGGTCGAGCAGCAGCTGCGGCTCGAGAAGGCCAAGGAGATTGGGGCGCTCGAACGGGAATCGAAGGCAGTCGAGAAGTCGATCCTCGACCTGTCGGGGGACCTGAAGGCCGCGCTGACGCAGCGCGACCAGCGCCAGGGGATCGAACTCGGGCTCGAGAAGTCGGGTCCTGCGAAGCGCGATCCGTTCGTCGGGCTGGAACTCGGGGCAGGGCAGGGCGGGCCGAAGGCGGATCCGTTCGCGGGTCTCAAGCTCGATCGCTCGGCGACAACCTCGATCGAGAGCGGATCTGCCGCGATGAAGGATCGGAACCTGGACCTCGCGCTCGAGCGGTATGCGCGGGCCTGGAACGATGTTGCGACGATGCCGGAACGGGGGCTGCCGGTGCTCGAGCACCAGACTGCGGCGCTTCGTAAGGCGGGCGAGGAGCTGGACCGGATCCGGCCGGAGGCCACGAAGGATTTGTCGCGGGCGGTGGCGTTCGAGCCTGGCGTACGTCACTCGATGCAGACGCTCGAAGGACCGGAGCGGAGCCAGAAGCTCGTTGCGGCGCTCGCGAATGAAGAGCGACTGCGCAAGGATCCGGGCGCGCGCGCCGAGCGGACGGTGAAGATGTGGAAGGGCCTGGAGAAATCCCACGAGAAGCTCGCCGGTGCCGAACACAAGGAAGCCCGCCATGGCGTGGAGCAGCAGCTGCGGTACCTGGCGCGGGAGATCAAGCAGGACGGGCCGCTCAGCCGCACCCTGCAGGAGCGATCGCGCTCGCTTGGAATCGAATTGGACTCATCGCTAGACCGGGTCCTGAAAGCGCGGACGCTCGAGCGAGCGCAGGAGCTCAGTATGCCGGGGCGGAGTCGGGGGCTCGAACGAGGACTTGGCCTATAGAGCGGGCGCCTAAGGAGGCAGCGTGAGCGACACGGACGACGGATCGGGAAGCGCGGCACGGGCGTTCGATGACCTGCGTGCCGAGGTGTCGGTGCTGCGACGCTCGCTCGAATCGTTACCCGCGGCGTGGCAGGCGAATCAGGCGCCGGACTACACGCCGACGCTCGGCGCGATCTCGAAGCGGCTGCAGGAAGTCGCCTCCCGTCTGCAGGCGATCGAGGGGCATCCGGCGCTACGGATGACTCCAGAGCATCACCAGCAAGCCATGGCGCATGCGGGCAGCGCGGTGATGCACGAGTCGGCGAGTCGACTTGATCAGGCCATGCATGCGACTCGGAGTCATGCGAATGAGCTCGCTGCGCTCATCGGTTCTGTGCGCGCGCAGGATCTGCAGACGAAGTGGTTGGTGGCGAGCGTTGCTACGGCGCTGCTCGCCGGTCTACTGATGTCGCCGATGTTCGCGCGCCTGCTGCCGTTCGGGCTCGACGGCCGCGTGGCGGCCGTGATCATGCGAGGCGATCGCTGGGACGCCGGATCGGATCTCATGGCGGCCGGCAATCCAGACGCGTGGAAGAACGTCATGGCCGCGCTCGAGTTGTCGAAGGCGAATCGCGAGGCGCTCTCGGCATGTCGCGATGCAGCGGCCAGGGCGAAAAAGGAACAACGCTGCACGATCACTGTGCCGGCGCCATGAACATCCAGCCGGCGACGCCTCAGCACGGCAGCGTGCCGTGAGGCGTGACTGGCGGCGCCTGATCGCGAGCGCCACGCCGGTCCGCCGGCGTCGGTTCCTCTGTCTGATGAGTGCCGGCGTAATTAACGGCGGGTTGTTCCTCGTGCTGTCGCTCGGCCTGCATCGCGGCGGCGACGGACTTGCTGCGGATGAGGCGATGACGGTGGTGTTCCTGGCAACGGCGCCGCCAACGAAGCTGTTGGAAATCCCCAAGACAAAGCCCAAGCCGCCACACATCGATCCGCCGCAGCGGCCATCCGTCGACTTGGGCGACGACCCCGAGCCGGAGCTCGCCGGCCCGCCAACCGAAACGGCAGAGAGCGTGTTTAGTTCAGTTCAGGGCCTTTTCCGGCTCCCAACCGAGTCATATTGGGAGTCATATTGTTGATTTTCGTAACGTAAGGGCGGATTCGCTAGTGCGGATCCGCCCTTTTTCGTTCGGAGGTCGGCCATGAGGGGTTTTGACCAGCTTTTGGACGGCTACCTGAGCGAGTACCGGTCCCGAGGTCTCGCCGACGGGTCTATTAGTAGAGCGTCCACGATCCTTGAGGGTTGGGGGATGTGGATGCGCAAGCGCCGTCCACGTCCACAGATCGAGCGCGTCGACGCCGAGCTGATTACGCGCTTCATCGAGGCACGAACGTCGTTCCGTGCGAAGGCCACGGTGTACGGAACGCTGTCGGTGATGCGCGGGATGGGCGACTACCTCGTGCGTGAGGGAGTGTGGACGACCAACCCGATGCGCTGGATGAAGGGCCCGCGGCTGAGTCCGTACTCGCGGCTGCCGCGACGCATCGATCGCGCCGACATGGAGGCGATGTGGAAGGCCGCGGCGTCGATGCACGGCACCTACCGGCCACACCTGTGGCTCACCGTCTTGGCACTTCTATATGGCACCGGACTTCGTAGAGGCGAGCTCGAGCGCCTCACCGTCGATAGCTGGGATCGAGAGCAGGGATTGCTGCGCATTGACGGGCGCAAGACCGGACGCGAACGCATCGTCCCCGTGCCGGACCTGACGCGCCGCTGCCTCGAGGCTTACTTGCCGTTGCGGCATAACGAGCTCGAGCGACACGGTGCGCTCACCGAGCGCACCCTCCTGATCGGCAGGGGCGCTCGGCCCATCACTTCGCAGGCGATTAGCAACGGCATGCGCCGACTCGCTAGCAACGCTGGCGTCAGCTACGTCAGTGTTCATCAGTTCCGGCACAGCTGCGCGTCGGATCTGCTTGAGGCCGGTGTAGCACTGCCGGACGTGCAGCGGATCCTCGGCCATCAGGGCATCTCCACAACGGTTCGTTACACGCATATCGCGGACCCGATGAGGGCCGAGGCGATGCGCCGTCATCCGATCAACGACTGGCTGTCGCCGGGAGGCGCGTGATGGACCGTCTCGATCCCCTGGTCGAGGGCTACCTCTCGTACCTCAGCGACGTTGGTCGCAAGGTGCCGCGCACCGTCATCGACGTGCGCTGTACCCTGCGTCGCGCGACCGCCGATCTGGAGGTCATTCGCCCCGGCGTACCGCTGTGGAAGCGGCCCCTCGAGGACTACCTCCGGTGGCTGGACGACGAGCGCACAGCCGGTCGTACCACGGCTTGTCTCGCCAAGTACCTGAGCCACATTCGTGGCCTGCTCGACTACGCCTGGCGCGCCGGCCGAGCGGATCGCAACGTGCTCGACGGCTTCTCGCTCGCCGACGATAACAAGCACACGGAGCCCAGATCACTGACGCTTGAGGAGGCCGAGCAGCTGGTTCGATCGTTGCCGACCACCACTGCGGTCGAACGCCGGGATCGCCTCATTGTGCTTGTTTTATACGGGTGCGGGCTACGTACGAACGAGCTGTGCATGGCTAACGTCGGGGACATTCACCGTGAGCGGCGCGAGCTGACGGTGCTACATGCGAAGGGCGATAAGCCACGAGTCATCCCGATCCCGGACGGCGTCTTCACGGAGCTGCTGGCCTACCTTCTAGAACGAGGCCTGCGCGGCGCCCTGTTCCGGACCATGGCCCGACATCGCCGGCTGCGCTCAGGTGATGTCTGCGAGATCGTCAGCAACGCCGCTGCCCGGGCCGGACTGCCGCCCGGCGTCACACCCAAGGCGCTGCGTCATTCATTCGCGACTCACTTGATGGATCGCGGCGTCGATCTCGCCGTCATCGCCTCGCTGATGGGGCACCGCAGCCCGCAGGAGACCGGCGTCTATCTGCACGTCCTGCCTGGTCGTCGCGAGGCCGCAGTTCGATTGCTGGGTCGGGGAGAGCAGTCATGATGTGGGACTATTGGATCAGCCTGTACACCCGGACGCACTGCATGGCGCGAGGGCTCCGACCACTGACGATAGGGGCGTACGAAGCGACCCTGCGTCAGTTCAAGCGCTATGTCGACGAGCATCTCGATGGCAAGAGCCCCAACCAGGTGCACGCAAGAGACGTCCTGCAGTACCTGCAACATCTGCGGGTCGAGAAGGACAACGGCGACTCGTCCGTCAACCGAACCGCCGTCGTGCTGCGCAGCTTCTACCGCGCCATTGTGGCGATGGGCCACCTCGAGCCCCGCGATAATCCCATGGTTGGGTTCCCGACGATCCGTGGTGTCGCCCGTAAGCTCCCAACGGTCCTCACGAACGACGAGATGGAGCGGTTGCTCGCGCAACCTCGCGCCGATTCCGTCGTCGGCATTCGCGACCGCGCGCTGCTTGCTCTCCTCTATGGAACCGGCATCCGTGTGAGCGAGTGCTCAAGCCTCAAGCAGGGCGGCGTTGACCTCGAGGCGATGACGGTAACCGTATTTGGCAAAGGCGGTCACCAGCGAACCGTGCCGTTCAACGAACACGTGGCCGCCGCGCTGCAGCTCTATCAACAAGTCCGCGGCTCGGCCTTGCCGGCTGCGCCATTCTTCAGGAGTCGCAAAGGGCGTGCGCTAACGCGCACTGCTATATACGACCGCGTTCGCGTCAACGCTCGTCGCGCTCGTATTGGTAAAGCCGTGTCTCCGCATCGGCTGCGGCACACGTTCGCAACGGACCTCGTGCGTGCTGGTGTTGGCATCGTCACGATTCGTGATCTGCTCGGTCATCGCCTCATCACAAGCACGCAGATTTACCTGCATGTGACCGCGCAGGACCTACGATCTGCCGCGGACAAACATCCGATTTCCAGGCTCCTCGGCACCGTCGAACACCTCTTCTCAGGCACTCGGCTGCCGTTTTCCGATCGCTCCAGACGAAGAGCATCCGGATAGAAGAAGCCCTCGACACGGCCTTTGAGTCGTTGTAGCGTCGGGATTGTGACCGGCGCTCCTCACCCCGTTGTTGATGCTGTAAAAACAGCTCTTCGCATCGCATGCGGAGTGTCGGCGAAGACGTTTCTAGTCCCTTCAACCGCCGCAATTCGCTCATCGAGAGCACCAAGACGACTGCGGCTGCTAAGAGGTAATTATGCTGCGAGATCGAAGAGAAGAGATCCGCGGCCCAGAAACCGAACTAAATACGCGTACGTGCAGAATCGGCCGCTGACACTTACCGACCCTACCGGGCTTGCTGCGGCGAGCCCAAAGCCCGGGCTCGCATGCATAGATAACTGCTCGGGACCTCGGCGAATGCTCCCGCAGTCGACCATGGAGTCGATGTACGGTGGCATGATGGGCCTCGCCGGAAACCCCAGTGGAAATTCCGGCGATGGCGCATTTAGTGGCATGACTGCCAATGACGTCACGCTTGACCCAAGCTCTAGTACCGGGAGCCGCATTAATGAGAGCGCGAACTACTGGGCTCAACATGACTTGGCTCAGGTGAATGCGCTCATTTCAAGTTCTAATTCCGTGACGAATAAGATTCGAGCGGACGCGATTGCTTTAGCAAATGCACAGCTTTCTGGAAACGATGGCACATCTGGCGCCGGGAGCGGTCCAGGTCGAACGGCGATGCCAGAAATCATTGTCACGTCCTCTCGTTACTCGAGTTCTTCCTGGTGGATGCAGTTTCTAAATTTCAATAGCACGTACATGCAGGTTGGAATGTGGGCGGATCGGCCACTATCGATGCCCGCTAGTGCCCTAGTTAGTATGAATCCGGTGTTTGCTGTCGGCGACGGAACAATCATGCGCGCGGGTTGGCAGCCCGGCGCGAATTCCCCACATGCCGGGTTGGGGTTTCGCGTCTCTCAAAACTCGCTTGAGGGTGGATACTGGTCATATGGGCACTTGGACCCCGCTTCCGTAGTTCTTCAGCCCGGTGACTTTGTCCATGAAGGCGGCTACATCGGCGATATTGCCAATCCAACAAATGGCAGTTCGTCGGGACCGCATGTTCATGTTGAGTATCGACTAGACGGCGCCTTCTACAATCCCGGATCAGTATCTCCGCTAGGCCCCAGCGGCTTTATCGTTCCCAACGGCGGAGGATACGGCGAAGTAAGCCCCATGCATCCCGATGGACATCAAGGTATCGACTACGCGTACCCTCACTAAATGCGAGACCGAAAGCATGAATACCGAGCGGTCATTGTCTGGCATGAGCCGTGGTGTCGCGATGGTCGTTGTCTCATGCGTTGTTTCCACCGCATGGCCAAAACCACCGGTTGTTGAACCGATGAAAGTGAACTGTGGAGCAACCCACCTTTACGTCGTTACGGAGCAGCAGTACGAGGACTCGGTCGTCCACATCCGGATCCTTGGGGGACGTGATCGAGATGTGTTCCCGACCATCACATGGCCCGGAGTATTCATTCCGCTTTGTTCGCGTAGTGTGTTCGTCTTGCTTGATACATCGGTTCACTACAGGCCGAGATCATCGTTCGTGATGGGAGCCGACGCTAGTGTCATTTCGTCGTTTAACTTCGGTGCAATATCTTCCTTTGGGGCCTCTGACGACGAGAAATTGTTTTGGGTTCAAAGCCTCGAAGGCGTGGAGCACCCGGTTACGATTTTGCAAGTTGTAGACTACATGGGCGTGCTCGTGCACAAGGAGGTCTTTGTGCGCGAGACGGTAGCCTCCGTTAGGTTTGAGAACAAGGAATACGCAATCGCCATTCTCAAGCCCGAGCCGCCGGGATGATTTAGCGAAGCTAGCGCATACGATTCCCGTGAATGTCCCTTAATGGGAATGTGTAGAATGCGCGGATGGCAAAATCCCCGCGCAAGCCGCAGCCTAAGCGCCAGGCGCCAACACTCGAAAATGGGAAAGTATCCTCTTCGCAGGCCGCTGGGAGGCCTCAGGCGCGGCGATCGCGAGCCACCCCGGGCTCTCCCCTCCCCCCTCGCCGGGTCGCCAACGCCGAGCGCCGGGCACGCGAACATCTGACGCCGGACGAGGTCGAGAAGCTGCTCGCTTCGGCGGGCAAGACCGGCCGGCATGGGCATCGCGATCGGACGCTCCTGCTCCTTGCCTATCGGCATGGCCTGCGCGTGAGTGAGCTTGTCGCGTTACGGTGGGACCAGGTCGAGCTCAAAGCCGGCATCCTGCACGTCGCTCGGCTCAAGAACGGGCTGCCCTCGAGCCACCCGCTGCGCGGTCCAGAACTGCGGGCGCTACGCGAGCTGCAGCGGGAGTACCCCGGCTCGCCATACTTGTTCGTCACCGAGCGTGGTGGACCGATGACGACCGCAACGGTTCGGAAGTTGATGACCCGGGCCGGCGTCCTGGCGCGCCTCCCCTTCCCGATCCATCCGCACATGCTTCGGCACGCCACCGGCTACAAGCTCGCCAACGACGGTCACGACACGCGGGCGATCCAGCACTACCTGGGGCACCGGAACATCACGCACACCGTCCGCTACACGGAAATGGCGCCCGGGAGATTTAAGAATTTCTGGAGGGATTGACCGATCAACGTCACGGTCATCGCGGTATGTCGTAAGTCTGAACGATGACGTTTCCCGCCTCGTCTTCGTAGACTTCGAGTGCCTGGTTGACGAGGTCTAACACCG
>SESD01001311.1_pt1 | contig 13856 bp, 13 predicted proteins | sample 3171411 | NCBI WGS metagenome assembly SESD01 (sample SAMN06051880, study PRJNA518727) | freshwater metagenome | biome: subpolar coniferous forest; feature: holomictic lake; material: water; isolation source: holomictic Lake 442, 16.5 m depth | place: Canada: near Kenora, Ontario | collected...
CCGGTGTCGCCGTAGACGTAAAGGATGTTGCCCTTGAGGTCGGTGACGACCGAGGCCGGCGCGTAGGACTGCAGCAATAGGCGCCGGGTCAATTCGTCGAAGTTGGTTTGTTTGGGTTCAGTCATGACTTCCTTTGGCGCCTTGCCGTGGCTGCTCTCTGCCCATGCCGCATAGCTGGCCGTCTGCGCTGAAATCGAAGCGGTGGAATGGACGGCGCGGTAAAACTTCCACTTGCGGTCGAGCGCGGTAAACAGCTCGGGCTGGTGGGTGATGCTTTCCGAGGCGGACAGGAACAACACCCCGCCGGGCTTGAGTGCGTAGTGAAAGGTGGGGATCAGCCGATCTTGCTGTTCCGGTTCGAGATAGATCAGCAGGTTGCGGCAACTGAGCAGGTCGAGCTTGGTGAAAGGCGGGTCCTGGATCAGGTTCTGCACGGCGAACACCACCGCGTCGCGGACGTCTTTCTTCACCTTGTAGCCGGTGTCGTCCTTGGTAAAGAAGCGGCGCAGGCGTTCCGGCGTGATGTCCTGGGCGATGTTGGGCGGATAGTGACCGGCCCGCGCCACGGCGACGGCGTCGTCGTCGAGGTCGGTGGCGTAGATCTGAATGTTCAATTCCCGCTCTTGCTTGGCGCGGATCTCATCTTGCAACTCGAGCAGGAGGATGGCGATCGAGTAGGCTTCCTCGCCGGTGGCGCAACCGGCCACCCAGACGCGGAACACGTAGTCCTCCGGCTTGTCTGCCAGCAGCGATGGCAGGATGGTCTGCTTGAGCGCGACAAAGGCCTCGGGGTCGCGGAAAAAGCTGGTGACATTGATCAGCAGTTCCCGAAACAGCAGGGGCCCCTCGGCGGGGGTGTCCTTCAGAAAGCGCGCATAGGTCGCCTCGTCGTCGATGTTGTGCAACGCCATGCGGCGTTCGATGCGACGACCAATCGTGCTTTTCTTGTAGAGCGAGAAGTCATGCCCGGTGCGGGCACGCAGCTGCAACAGGATTTTGCTGATGCCGCTTTGTTTTTTGTCCGACCTGACGGGTTCCGTGTGCGCCCTTAAAGCGCTCTGTCGAACGATTTCGAGCAGCATGGCCGGCATGGCTTCCACCGCCAGGATGTGGGTGGCGTAGCCGGCGTTGATGGCGCTGCTCGGCATGCCGTCATACTTGGCGGTGGACGGTTCCTGCACGATGCAGATGCCGCCGCTGCCGAGAATGGCCCGCAGCCCCAGCGTGCCGTCGGTGGCCGTGCCGGAGAGGATGATGCCGATGGCGCGCTCGCCCTGATCTTCGGCCAATGAACGCAGAAAGGCATCGATCGGCATGCGCTGGCCACGCACCATTTCCGGCATCGAGAGTTGCAGCACGCCATTGAGGATCGCCATCTCGCGGTTGGGCGGAATGACGTAGACATGGTTGGCTTCGACCGTGGTCAGGTCGTGCGCTTCGACGACCGGCAGGGTGGTGCAGCGTTGCAGGATTTCGGTGAGCAGGCTGACATGGCCGGGATCAAGATGCGGTATCAGCACGAAGGCGAGGCCGGTGTCCTGGGGGCAGGCGCGAAAGAAGGCTTCGAAGGCTTCCAGCCCGCCGGCGGACGCGCCGATGCCAACGATGGAGAGGGTGGCCGCAGGCGTGGCCATGGCCGTCGCTGCCGGGCCGTCCGCCATGGCTGCGGGGCGGGGGCTTGCCGGCGCCTTGCGGCGGGCTGTTACCGCGACTTTCTTGGTGGCCATGAAAACCTCTTTATTCTTAGGTTGCTTCAAGGGTTACTTCAAAACCCCCTTCTCTCTGATGAGAGACGGTATCGCCGCCGCGAGAGGAAGTCCAGCGCCGTCAATCGTGCGGTGTTTGGCCGCTCAAGATCGCTTTCGACTGTAGCCAGCCGGGTTACGTCTGCACCAGTTTGCGGTGCTTGTGGATGCTCATGAGGATGCCGATTCCGACGAACAGCGTGGCCAGGGCGGTGCCGCCGTACGACACGAAGGGCAGTGGCACGCCCACCACGGGCAGGATGCCCGACACCATGCCCATGTTCACGAAGGCGTAGGTGAAGAAGATCATCGTGACCGCGCCGGCCAGCAGCCGGCTGAAAAACGTCGGTGCATTGGCCGCGATCATGAGTCCGCGCGTGATGAGCAGCAGGTACAGGACCAGCAGCACGCAGTTGCCGATCAGCCCGAACTCCTCCGAGAACACGGCGAAGATGAAGTCCGTGTGCCGCTCCGGGATGAACTCGAGGTGCGTCTGCGTCCCCTGCAGCCAGCCCTTGCCGAAGATCCCCCCCGAGCCCACCGCGATCGTCGACTGGATGATGTGGTAGCCCGCGCCGAGCGGGTCGGTGGTCGGGTCGAGCAGGGTGAGGACGCGCCGGCGCTGGTAGTCGTGGAGCAGGCCCCACAGCGGGAACAGCGCCGCCGTGCCGGCGACGAAGAGGCCGGCAATCACCTTCCAGGACAGTCCGGCGAAGAAGATCACGTAGCAGCCGGCGGCCATCACCAGCACCGCCGTGCCGAGGTCGGGTTGCTTGGCGATCAGCAGGACCGGGACCAGCAGCAGCACGCCGGCGACGATGAAGTCGCGCATGCGCAGCGTCGCCTCGTGCCGGTGGAAATACCAAGCGAGCATCAGCGGCATCGCGATCTTCATCATCTCGGACGGCTGGAAGCGCGTCACCCCGACGTGCAGCCAGCGGCGCGCGCCGTTGGCAATGTCGCCAAAGAGGGCGACGGCGACCAGCAGCAGCACGCCCGCGAAGTAGGCCGGGACTGCGAAGCGCATCAGCGTCTGGGGTGCGAGGTTCGCGAAGATCCACATCGCGGTGAAGGCGAAGGCCAGGTTCACCAGCTGCCCGGTCACGCGGGCCGGGTATTCGTAGCTCGCGCTGTAGAGCGTCGCGAGGCCCATCACCACGAGGATCGAGGTCAGCGTGAACAGCGGCCCGTCGATGCTCTCCGTGAACCGCCCGGCGAGCCTGCGCAGCGACAGGAAGGGGGCGTCGAGCGCCATCAGTCGCCCTCCTCTTCGTCGGCCGGACCCGGTGCGGGGGGCTTCTTCGCCGGTTGGGGGATCTTGCCGAGCAGGTAGTAGTCGAGCACGGCGCGGGCGATCGGGGCGGCGGCCGTGGCGCCGAAGCCGCCGTTCTCCACGATCACCGCGACCGCGATCTTGGGGTTGTCCAGCGGCGCAAACGCGATGAAGAGCGAGTGGTCGCGATGCCGTTCGGCGACGTTCTTCTCGTTGTACTTCTCGTTGGCCTTGATCGCGATCACCTGGGCGGTGCCGGTCTTGCCGCCGCTCGTGTACTGGGCGCCCGCGAACGCGCGCGTGCCGGTGCCTTCGGTGTTGACCCCGGCCATCGCCTGCTTGATGAACTCGATGTGCTCGTCCTTGAACGGGATCCTGCGCAGCAGTTCGGGCTCGAGGTAGCGGCGCGAGCCGGTGCGCTGGTTGTCGATGTGGTTCGCCAGGTGCGGCTTGAATACCGCGCCGTTGTTGGCGATTGCCGCCATGGCGAGCGCCATCTGCACCGGGGTGTAGGCGTTGTAGCCCTGGCCGATGCCGATCGAGATGGTCTCGCCTGCGTACCACTTCTGTTGCTCGGGCTTCTTGAAGCGCCGCTGCTTCCATTCGGGCGAGGGCAGCACCCCGATCGACTCGCCCTCCAGGTCGATCCCGGTGCGAGCGCCGAAGCCGAACGGGGCCATCGACCGCGCGATCAGGTCGATGCCCATGTCGTTCGACAGCACGTAGTAGTACGTGTCGCAGGAGTGGACGATCGACTTGTACATGTCCACGGTGCCGTGCCCGCCGACCTTGTCATCGCGAAAGCGCCGGCCGCCGAAGTCGAAGAATCCCGGATCGAAGATCGACTGCGAGGGCCTGCGCTTGCCGGTTTCCAGCGCGGCGAGCGCGAGATAGGGCTTGAACGTCGAGCCGGGCGGGTAGAGGCCGGCAATGGCGCGGTTGTTGAGCGGCCGGTCGGGCGAGTTGTTCAGCTCGGCCCAGCTCTGCGGGTCGATGCCTTCGACGAACAGGTTGGGGTCGTACCCGGGCTTGGACACCAGCGCAAGCACGCCGCCCGTGGCGGGCTCGATGGCCACCAGCGCGCCCCGGCGCCCGGCGAAGGCGTTCTCGGCGATCTCCTGGAGCTTGATATCCAGCGCAAGCGTAATGTCGTTGCCGGACTGCGCGGGCGTGCGCGAGAGCGTGCGGATGCCGCGGCCGCCGGCGTCGATCTCCACCTGCTCGATGCCGGTGGTGCCGTGCAGTTCGCTCTGGTAGCTGCCCTCGATGCCGGATTTGCCGACGAAGTCCGTGCCCCGGTAGTTGGCCTCGACGCCGAGTTCCTCGAGCTTTTCCTGGTCCTTGTCGTTGATCCGGCCGATATAGCCGATCACGTGCGAGGCGAGCTCGCCGAACGGGTACTGCCGGAACAGCCGCGCCTTGATCTCGACGCCCGGGAAGCGGTAGCGGTTGGCCGCGAACTTCGCCACCTCCTCATCGGTGAGGCGCGTGCGGATCGGCAGGCTCTCGGCGTTGCGCGTTTCCAGCAGCAGCTTCCTGAACCGGCTGCGGTCCTTCGGCTGGATATCGACGACTTCCGACAACTCGGTGATCGTGCGCTCGACGTCGGCGACTTTCGCCGTCTGGATCTCGAGCGTGTAGGCCGAATAGTTGCGTGCCAGCACGACCCCGTTCCGGTCGAGGATCAGGCCGCGGTTGGGTGCCACCGGCACGATCGAGATGCGGTTGTCCTCGGCCTTGGTGTGGTAGTAGTCGCGCTGCACGACCTGGAGGTAGGCGAAGCGGGCGAACAGCACGCCGAACGCGATCAGCACGGCCACCCCGGCCGCGCCGATGCGCAACTGGAAATAGTAGAGCTCGCGCTCGTGGTTCTTGAGCTCGGTCAGGCGCATCTAGATGGGCCGCGTCTCATCGACCTCGATCGGACGGCGCTGCGGCGACAACAGCACGAAGCTGACCACCGGCCACAGCAGTGCGCCGAGCAATGGGCCGACGATGATGGTCCAGCCGGGGAACTGCGCCCCGGCCACCAGGCGGACCACCAGCTCGACCGACTTGGCGCCGACGAGCAGGATCGCCACGTGCATCGCCTGGTGCAGCCACGGGAACCAGAGGATGCGCCGCGACAATGTGATCGCGGCGAAAGCGAGGAGCGAGTAGGCGAGCGCATGCTGGCCGAGGAGCACGCCGTTGCCGGTGTCCATGACCAGGCCCAGCAGCCAGCCGACCCCGAGGCCCACCAGCCGCGGCTGGCGCACGCACCAGAAGGTCAGGGTCAGGGCGACGAAATCGGGCACCAGCGCGACGTCCTTCCACGGCAGGAAGTCGAGCAGCAGCGCGGCGAGGAGCGAAAGCACGATCGTGCCGATCCGCACCGGCAGCAGGATGTACTGGGGGCGTTCAGCAAACATGTCCGGTCCCTTCAGCCTGCATTGGCGGGTTCCTTCTTGCGCTTGCCCTTGCCCTTGCCTTTGCGCTCGGGTTGCGCGGCGTCTTCCGGGTAGGCGGGCAGCCTGGTATCGGTCGAAAGCGTCAGCAGGTAGCGGTTCCTCTCGATCCCGGCTGCGGGCTGGCAGACGATGCGCGCAAAGGCGGCGACGGCGTCGCGCTCGATCCGGATCACGGTGGCCACGGGCAGCCCCGCCGGGTAGGTGCCGTCAATGCCCGAGGTCACGAGCTTGTCGCCATTCTGGATTTCAGCGTTAGCGGCCATGAAGCGAAGCTCAAGCGTCCCGGCCGACCCGGAGCCGAACGCCACGGCACGCAGGCCGTTCCTCACCACCTGCACCGGGATCGCCTGGTCCTTGTCGATCAGCAGGGTCACTTCCGAGACCAGCGGGTGAACGCGGGTGACCTGGCCGACGACGCCTGCCTCATCGATCACCGCCTGGCCGGGGAGGACCCCGTGCGTGGCGCCCTTGTCGACCAGCAGCTTCTTGGCGAACGGGTCGCGCCCGGAGTAGAGGACCTCCACGGGGGTGGACTTGAGCGCGAGCCTTGCCTGCGCGCTGATCAGCCGGCGCAACTGCTCGAGTTCCGCGGCGGTGGCCTCGTAGCGCTGGGCGTCCTGCGCGCTGACCACGAGTTTTGCGCGCAGCTCGGCATTGTCCTTCTGCAGGTCCGACTGGCTGGCAAAGAAGCCGGCGATCCGCCCGGCAAACTGGCCGGGGGCCGTCGCGACCTGCTGAAGCGGGTAGGCCGCCACGGCGATCAGGCTTCTCAGGGTTTCCGCGTACTTGAAGCGCGCATCCAGCACCAGCAGCGCGATGGACAGGGAGGCGAAGAACGCGAGGCGAACGAGCGGCGCCGGGCCCCGCTTGAAGAACGGTGGGGGAGAGTGCTCCATCCCCCCTTCACTCAGTCATTCGTGAAGATCGGGCCGAAGTGCTCCATCTTTTCGAGCGCCTTGCCCGAGCCGCGCACCACGCAGGTGAGCGGGTCTTCGGCGACGATCACCGGCAGGCCGGTCTCTTCCATCAGCAGGCGGTCGAGGTCGCGCAGCAGGGCGCCGCCACCGGTGAGCACCATGCCCTTTTCGGCAATGTCGGCGCCCAGTTCCGGCGGGGTCTGCTCGAGGGCCGACTTGACCGCCGACACGATCTGGTTGAGCGGCTCGGTGAGCGCCTCGAGGATTTCGTTGGAGCTGATCGTGAAGCTGCGCGGGATGCCCTCGGCCAGGTTGCGCCCCTTCACTTCCATCTCGCGCACTTCGCTGCCGGGGAAGGCCGAGCCGATGGTCTTCTTGATCATCTCGGCGGTGGTCTCGCCGATCAGCATGCCGTAGTTGCGGCGGATGTAGTTGATGATCGCCTCGTCGAACTTGTCGCCGCCGACGCGCACGCTGCCGGAGTACACCATGCCGCCGAGCGAGATCACGCCGACTTCCGTGGTGCCGCCGCCGATGTCGACGACCATCGAGCCGGTCGCCTCCGCGACGGGGAGGTCCGCGCCGATCGCCGCGGCCATCGGTTCCTCGATCAGGTACACCTGTCCTGCGCCCGCGCCGATCGCCGACTCGCGGATCGCGCGGCGCTCGACCTGGGTGGAGCCGCACGGCACGCAGATGATGATGCGCGGCGAGGGCGAGAAGAGGCGCGAGTCGTGCACCTTCTTGATGAACTGCTTGAGCATCTGCTCGGTGACGGTGAAGTCGGCGATCACGCCGTCCTTCATCGGGCGGATGGCGGTGATGTTGCCCGGCGTCTTGCCGAGCATCATCTTGGCTTCCTTGCCGACGGCCTGGATGGTCTTCTTCGCGTTGGGGCCGCCTCCCTGGCGGATCGCAACGACCGAGGGCTCGTCGAGCACGATGCCTTTGCCGCGCACGTAGATCAGTGTGTTGGCGGTGCCGAGGTCGATCGCGAGGTCGTTGGAGAAGTAGCTGCGCAAAAAGCCGAACATGGGCGTCGGATAGCCTTCTCTGTTAAGCCTTAACTTCGACGGCTAAGGCAGTGTCTTCAAAGATCATATGATACCCTAACGGGGCCCCAGAGTGCGCCGCACGGCACCTTATTCGGGCCTTTTTCGATCCCTTTTTTCACCCGTACCATGCCCCTCGACCTCGAGCAGATTCGCCGCATCGCCCGGCTTGCCCGCATTGCCGTCAGTGACGACGAGGCGCAGGCCGCAGCCGGCAAGTTGAACAGCCTGCTTGGCCTGATCGAGCAGATGCAGGCGGTCGACACCACCGGCATCGAACCGATGTCCCACGCCATGGACCTGGTGCAGCGCCTGCGCGAAGACAAGGCCGTCGAGCCGGACCGGCGCGAGGCCTTCCAGGCTATCGCGCCGGCCGTCGAGGATGGGCTGTACCTCGTGCCCCGGGTCGTCGCGTAGTCCCATGCTCAATGCACCCCTGACCGAACTGTCAGCGTCGCTGGCGGGCGGGAAAGTCTCCAGCGTCGAACTGACGCAGCTGTTCCTCGATCGCATCGCAAAGCTCGATGGGGGGCTGAACGCCTTCATCACGGTCGACCCGGCCCGGGCGCTGGGCGAGGCCCGCGCCGCCGATGCGCGCCGCGCCGCCGGGGAAACCGGGCCGCTGCTGGGGATCCCGGTCGCCCACAAGGACATCTTCTGCACCCAGGGCATGGCCACGACCTGCGGCTCGAAGATGCTCGCCAATTTCGTGGCGCCCTACGATGCGCACGTGGTCGAGCAGTTCGCCAAGGCGGGCGCCGTGCTGCTGGGCAAGACCAACATGGACGAGTTCGCCATGGGGTCGTCCAACGAGTCGTCGTTTTTCGGTCCGGTCCGCAATCCGTGGCGCACGTCGGCGGTCCCGGGCGGGTCGTCGGGCGGGTCGGCGGCGGCCGTGGCTGCCCGCATGGCGCCGGTGGCCACGGGCACGGACACGGGCGGTTCGATCCGCCAGCCGGCCGCGCTCACAGGCATCAGCGGCCTCAAGCCCACTTACGGGCTGGTTTCGCGCTACGGGATGATCGCGTTCGCCTCTTCGCTCGACCAGGGCGGGCCGATGGGCAAGACCGCCGCAGACCTCGCGATCCTGCTGAATGCGATGACCGGGTTCGACGCGCGCGACTCCACCAGCCTGGAGCGCCCGAAGGAGGATTACGCCCGTGACCTCGAGGCCCCGCTCGCGGGGATGCGCATCGGCCTGCCGAAGGAGTATTTCGGCGACGGTGTCGATGCCGATGTGGCGGCGCGCGTACGCGAGGCGATCCGCTGGTACGAGGGACAGGGCGCGAAGGTCGTCGAGATCACGCTGCCCAACACGCACCTCGCGGTGCCGGTCTATTACGTGCTCGCGCCGGCCGAGGCCTCCTCGAACCTGTCCCGGTTCGATGGTGTGCGCTATGGCCATCGCACCGCCGAATACGCCGACCTCTACGAGATGTACTGCAAGTCGCGCGCCGAAGGGTTCGGGGCCGAAGTGAAGCGTCGCATCCTTGTCGGCGCCTATGTGCTGTCCCACGGCTACTACGACGCCTACTACCTGCAGGCGCAGAAGATCCGCCGCCTGATCGCACGGGGCTTCACCGAGGCGTTCACGCAGTGCGACCTGATCATGGGGCCCGTTGCCCCGTCGACCGCGTTCGAGATCGGCGCACTGTCCTCCGACCCGGTGCAGATGTACCTGAACGACATCTTCACGATCCCCGCTTCGCTGGCGGGGCTGCCCGGCATGTCGATTCCCTGCGGGTTCGACGGCAGGGGCCTGCCCGTGGGCCTGCAGGTGATCGGCAACTATTTCTCGGAGGCGCGCATGCTGAATGCCGCGCACCAGTACCAGAAGGCGACCGACTGGCACCTGCGTGTGCCGGCCGGCACGCCCTTGTGAGGACGACGGCATGACCTGGGAAATCGTCGTCGGGCTGGAGACCCATACCCAGCTGCTCACGCAGAGCAAGATCTTTTCGGGCGCCTCCACGGCGTTCGGCGCCGCGCCCAACACGCAGGCCTCGGCGGTGGACATCGCCCTGCCGGGCGTGCTGCCGGTGCTGAACGCGAAGGCCGTGGAATTTGCGATTCGCCTCGGCCTGTCGATCGGCGCGACCATCGCGCCGCGCTCGGTATTCGCGCGCAAGAACTACTTCTACCCGGACCTGCCCAAGGGCTACCAGATCAGCCAGTACGAGCTGCCGGTGGTGCAGAACGGCTCGCTGAAGATCATGACCGAGGGCGGCGAGAAGACGATCCGCATCCTGCGCGCCCACCTCGAGGAAGACGCCGGCAAGTCGCTGCACGAGAATTTTCAGGGCATGTCCGGCATCGACCTCAACCGCGCCGGCACCCCGCTGCTCGAGATCGTGACCGAACCCGACATGCGCGGTTCGAAGGAGGCGGTGGCCTACGCCAAGGCGCTGCACACGCTGGTGCGCTGGATCGGCATCTGCGACGGCAACATGCAGGAGGGGTCTTTCCGCTGCGACGCAAACGTGTCGGTGCGCCGGCCCGGCGAGCCGCTGGGCACGCGCTGCGAGATCAAGAACCTCAACTCGTTCCGCTTCATGGAGCAGGCCATCGAGTACGAGGCACGCCGCCAGGTCGAGCTGATCGAGGACGGCGGCAAGGTGATCCAGGAAACGCGCCTTTACGATCCCGATCGCGACGAGACGCGCTCGATGCGGTCCAAGGAGGATGCGCAGGACTACCGCTATTTCCCCGACCCTGACCTGTTGCCGCTGGTGATCGCCGCGGGCGTGGGCGAGCGCGTTCGCGCGACGTTGCCGGAGCTTCCGCAGGCCAAGCGCGAGAGATTCGTAGCGCAGTTCGGCCTCACGGCCTACGACGCGGAACTGCTCACCGGAGAGCGCGAGGCGGCGGACTACTTCGAGATGCTGGTGGGCGAGTCGGAGGCCGAGCCCAAGCTCTGTGCCAACTGGCAGAACGGCGAGCTCGCTGCCGCGCTGAACCGCGATGGGCTGGAGATCCCGCGCAGCCCGGTCTCCGCACAAGCGCTCGGGAGGCTGCTCAAGCGGATCGCCGACGGAACCGTTTCGGGCAAGATCGCCAAGGAGGTTTTCGAGGCGATGTGGCAGGGCGAGGGGTCGGCGGACCAGATCATCGACGCCAGGGGCCTGAAGCAGATTTCCGACTCAGGCGCGATCGACAAGATCGTCGACGAGGTGCTGGCCGCCAACGCCAGGCAGGTCGAAGACTACCGCGCGGGCAAGGAAAAAGCCTTCAACTCGCTGGTGGGCCAGGTGATGAAGGCCACCAAGGGCAAGGCCAACCCCGGCCAGGTGAACGAGATCCTGAAGAAGAAGCTGGCCGGCTAGGCAGGGCCCCGCCCCGGGCGTTGCCGGGGCCGTTGCCGGGGCCGTTGCGCTTACTTCTTCGCGGCCGGGGCGGGGGCCGCCACGGCGCCCGGGCCTTTCGTCAGTTCCAGGTAACGGCGCTTGTCCTCGTCATAGCGTGCGTTGATCGCTTCCACGTCCTTGCGCTTTGCCGCCATCAGCTGTTCCTGCGCCTTGCGATCGATCTCGTTGTTCTGGATGTCCTGGGTGAGCTTGGCGGGCGGCTTGTTCTTGCCGGCGTAGAACTCGAGTTCCTTCTTGAGGGCTGCGCCGTCCTTGTTGAACTGCTCGATCTTGACTTGGGTCTGCTTGACCGCGACCTCGTTGTCGGCCAGCGCGCGGCTGCGGGCCACTTCGATGTCCTTCTCGCTGCCGTAGGTCGACAGGAGGGCCTTGTTCTTGCGCGTCTCCTCCTGCTCCTTGCGGGCCGTCTCGATGTCGCGCTCCTTCTTCGCCTTGTCCTCGGCTTCCTTGGCGGCGCGCTGTTCGGGCGTAAGCATGGCCTCGGTGCGCTTCACCACCTGGCCCTCCTTGTTCATTTCGTTGGCGGCCTGCCCGGCGCATTGCGGCGGGAGCGTGGAGCCGACATAAGTCTTGCCGTCCTTGCCGACGCACTTGATGATCTGCGCCTCGGCCGCCAAAGGCGCCAGGACGGCCGCGAGTACGAGAATTGCCTTCAGCATCACTTTCCCCCGGGTTTGCGAATGCCCGCGCATTCTGCGCCTTTCGGGGCCACGGCTCAACCCGGGGCATCCCCGGGATGCGATAGAATTCCGCCACCCTTCCACGCTGCGAAATCCCACACTCCCATGGTCTTTACCGACAAGGCGCTGATCGCCGAGATCACCGCCAAGATGCTCCTTGAAGTAAAGGCGGTGCTGTTTTCTGACGCCAAGCCGTTCATCTTCACCTCTGGCTGGGCGAGCCCGGTCTACATCGACGGCCGGAAGCTGATTTCCTACCCGCGCATCCGCAGCCAGCTGATCGATTTTGCCGCGGCCACGCTGGTGCGTGACGTCGGCTTCGAGCAGTTCGACACGGTGGCCGGCGGCGAGACCGCGGGCATTCCTTATGCAGCGTGGATCGCCGATCGCCTCGCGCTGCCGATGCAGTACGTGCGCAAGAAGCCGAAGGGTTTCGGGCGCAACGCGCAGATCGAGGGCCATGTCGAGGAAGGCGCGCGCACGCTGCTGGTCGAGGACCTGACCACCGACGGGCGCTCCAAGGTGATCTTCTGCAAGGCGCTGCGCGATGCCGGCGCGGTCGTCGACCATGTCTACGTGAATTTCTACTACGACATCTTTCCCGAGTCGAAGAAGATCCTCTCCGACCTGAACGTGCAACTGCACTACCTTTCCACCTGGTGGGACGTCCTCGCGGTGGTGAAAAAAGGCGGGTACCTCGCCACCACGCAGATCGACGAAGTGGAGAAGTTCCTGCACGAGCCGGCCAAGTGGTCGGCTGACCACGGGGGCGTGGCAAGCTTTCCCTCAAGCTGACCGCACGTGCGGGTCATCAGCGTCAACGTCAACGGGATCCGTTCGGCGGCGAGAAAAGGGTTCTACGAGTGGCTCAAGGGCCAGCGCGCTGATTTCGTGTGCCTGCAGGAGATCAAGGCGCACGAGGTCGACCTGCACGAGGACATCGTCACGCCAAAGGGCTTCCACGCTGCGTTCTCGCTTGCCGAGAAGAAGGGCTACAGCGGCGTCGGCCTTTACAGCAAGGCAAAGCCCGACAGCGTGCAGCGCGGTTTCGGCAGCAAGGAGTTCGATGCCGAAGGGCGCTACGTCGAGATGCGTTTCGGCAACCTCTCCGTGGTTTCGGTGTATTTCCCCTCGGGCGCGAGCTCGCCCGAGCGCCAGCTGGCGAAGTTCAGGTTCCTCGAAGAGTTTCGGCCGCACCTGGAGGCGCTCAAAAAGTCCGGGCGCGAGGTCGTGCTGTGCGGGGACGTCAACATCGCGCACAAGGAAATCGATCTTCGAAACTGGCGCTCCAACCAGAAGAATTCGGGGTTCCTGCCCGAGGAGCGGGCGTGGATCTCGGGGGTGTTCGACGAGGTGGGGTACGTCGACGTCTTCCGGCGGCTGAATCCGGACCCGGACCAGTACACCTGGTGGTCCAACCGCGGGGACTCATGGAACAAGAACGTGGGGTGGCGGCTCGATTACCACCTCGCCACGGAGGGCCTGGCGCAGACTGCCAAGAAGGAGTCGATCTACAAGGCGGAGCGCTTTTCCGACCACGCGCCGCTGGTCATCGATTACGGCTGGAAGGCCTGAGCGGCGCAGGGGGCCAGAGCCCCTCCATCCCCTAGGGGGTGCGCTGGTCCGTAGCCGTGCCCGAAGGGATCGCCGGCGGCGGTGCGGTTCGGTTTCGCTGGCGCCGGCGGTCCAGCCACCAGGCGAGAATCGGCAACATCGCGAATCCGCCAGGCATCACGAACACCACGATGTAGGGCGACAGTTTGGTGAGCCTCCTGAGGTGCACGCGAAGCTCGCGCAGGTCGGCGTCGCTCCACTTCTGCCGGTTGCGCGGTTTCATCAGCAACGGCATCAGGCCTTTGACCTGCACCATCTCGGACACGAGCGCCTTCCTTTCCCGCTCGGCGAGGTCCCAGGCGCCACGAACGATTTTCAGCAGCGGCATCGCGCGTGATTTCAGGCAGCTGTGCGGGCCGCAGTCGGGCGCGGCACGTAACGCTCGTAGGCTGCGCGCAGGCGGCGCCAGCCGCGCCACAAGGTCAGGCCGGTACCGAACAGCTTGAACATCTTGCGCGGACGGAGCGCCACAATAAGCGCGACGCCTGCGGCCACCCAGGCCGGATGCGCGCGCAGCGTGCGCCCGAGGGAGCATGCCCGTTCCACCCAGGAAAATACGGTTTCCGCGCGTCCCACCAGCTCGGTCACGGCCTCACGCTGGTGCTCCGAACGGGCGACCAGTGTCGCGCGGCGCTCGCGAAGCGCAATGAGCTTTTCGCGGATCAAGGCTTGCCCATCCGCTGGCGGTCCTTTTCGAACTCGGCCAGCGTGGCCGCAAGGAACTTCGGCTGTGCGGCAAGGCACGAGCGAACCATCAGCA
>SESD01001312.1_pt1 | contig 13855 bp, 13 predicted proteins | sample 3171411 | NCBI WGS metagenome assembly SESD01 (sample SAMN06051880, study PRJNA518727) | freshwater metagenome | biome: subpolar coniferous forest; feature: holomictic lake; material: water; isolation source: holomictic Lake 442, 16.5 m depth | place: Canada: near Kenora, Ontario | collected...
CATTCGTTCCGGCTCTGACATTGCCTTTTTGTTTGGTGTGCTGTTTCACGTCTTCAAGAACGGCTGGGAAGACAAGCAGTACATCAATGACCGCGTCTATGGCATGGACAAGGTCAAGGAAGAGGTCATGGCCAAGTGGACTCCAGACAAGGTCGAGGAGGTGTGCGGTGTTAAAGAGGAGCAGGTGCTTCGCGTTGCCAGGATGATGAGCGAAAACCGGCCCAGCACGCTGGTCTGGTGCATGGGGCAAACCCAGCACACCACTGGCAACGCTATCGTGCGGGCTTCCTGCATCCTGCAACTGGCGCTGGGCAACGTGGGCAAGTCGGGTGGCGGCACCAATATCTTTCGCGGTCACGACAATGTGCAGGGCGCGACAGACGTCGGTCCCAACCCCGATTCACTGCCTGGTTACTACGGCATCGTGGAAGGCTCCTGGAAACATTTTGCCAAGGCCTGGGGTGTTGATTTTGAATGGATCAAGGGACGCTTTTCGTCACCCGCCATGATGAGCAAGCCCGGCATGACGGTGTCGCGCTGGATTGATGGCGTGCTGGAGAAAAACGAGCTGATTGATCAGGACTCCAACCTGCGCGGTGTGTTCTATTGGGGCCATGCGCCCAACTCCCAAACCCGCGGTCTGGAAATGAAGCGCGCCATGGACAAGCTTGATTTGCTGGTGGTGGTGGACCCGTATCCATCGGCCACCGCGGCGATGGCAGCGATGCCGGGCAAGCCGGAAGACCTGAATCCAAATCGCTCGGTCTATTTGTTGCCGGCTGCCACCCAGTTTGAAACCAGTGGTTCGGTGACGGCCTCCAACCGTTCGCTGCAATGGCGCGAAAAAGTGATCGAGCCACTTTGGGAAAGTCGCAGCGATCACATGATCATGCAGCAGTTCGCCGACAAGCTTGGCTTTGGCAAAGAGCTGTCGAAGAATTACAAAATGCAAAAAGTCCACGGCATGGACGAACCCGTGCCAGAAGACATACTGCGTGAAATCAACGCCTCGGTGTGGACTATCGGCTACACCGGACAAAGCCCGGAGCGATTGAAGGCGCATATGCGCAACATGCATTTGTTCGATGTCAAAACGCTCAAGGCCAAGGGTGGCAAAGACAAGCAAACCGGTTACGACTTTACCGGTGACTACTTCGGTCTGCCGTGGCCCTGCTATGGCACTGCCGCGCTGAAGCACCCGGGTTCCCCCAACCTGTACGACACCTCCAAACATGTGATGGAGGGCGGCGGTAATTTTCGCGCCAACTTTGGTGTGGAACGGGACGGCAAAAGTCTGCTGGCTGAAGATGGCTCGCACTCCAAGGGTGCCGACATCACCACCGGCTACCCCGAATTCGACCACGTGCTGCTGAAGAAACTGGGCTGGTGGGACGACCTCACGGATGCCGAGAAGTTGGCTGCCGAAGGCAAGAACTGGAAGACCGATATGTCGGGCGGCATCCAGCGCGTGGTGATGCAGGTGCATGGCTGCCATCCCTTTGGCAACGCCAAGGCGCGTGCCGTGGTGTGGAACTTCCCGGACGCGATTCCGCAGCACCGTGAACCCTTGTACGGTATTCGCCCTGATCTGGTCGCCAAGTACCCGACGCACGACGACAAGAAAGCATTCTGGCGCTTGCCCACGCTGTACAAGACGGTGCAGCAGAAAAACATTGCCGACAAGGTGCATGAGAAGTTTCCGTTCATCATGACTTCAGGGCGACTGACGGAGTACGAGGGCGGCGGCGAAGAAACCCGCTCCAACCCCTGGCTGGCCGAGTTGCAGCAGGAGATGTTCATCGAGATCAACCCCAAGGTGGCGGCTGACAAGGGCATTCGCAACGGTGAGCGGGCCTGGGTTTCGACGCCCACCGGTGCGCGCCTCAATGTGCAGGCCATGGTCACCGAGCGCGTCGGACCTGACACCGTCTTTATGCCGTTTCACTTCTCGGGTCGATGGCAGGGTGCTGACATGCTGGCTTACTACCCGAACGGGGCAGCGCCAGTGGTGCGCGGCGAGGCCGTCAACACCGCAACCACTTACGGTTATGACAGTGTGACCATGATGCAAGAGAGCAAAACCACCGTCTGCAACGTTGAGCGAGCATGAACATGGCCCCCACGCTTTGCACTGCGTGTCATGCGCTGCCCCCCGAGGGGGCCGCATTTTGCCTTGGGGCGGCCCGGCGGCAAAACATCCATCGCTGATTGGAGTGATTTATGGCAAGAATGAAATTTATCTGTGACGCCGAGCGTTGCATCGAGTGCAACGGTTGTGTCACCGCCTGCAAGAACGAGCACGAGGTGCCCTGGGGCGTGAATCGACGCCGTGTCGTCACCCTCAACGACGGTGTGCCGGGTGAGAAATCGATTTCGGTGGCCTGCATGCATTGCAGCGACGCGCCGTGCATGGCGGTCTGTCCGGTGAACTGTTTCTATCGCACCGATGAAGGTGTGGTGTTACACGACAAGGACGTTTGTATTGGCTGCGGTTACTGCGCTTACGCCTGCCCGTTTGGCGCGCCGCAGTTTCCGTCGCAGGGGACTTTTGGCGTGCGCGGCAAGATGGACAAGTGCACTTTCTGTGCCGGTGGCCCGGAGGAAAATGGCAGTCAGGCCGAGTTCGAAAAATATGGCCGCAACCGTCTGGCCGAAGGCAAGCTGCCGTTGTGTGCCGAAATGTGCTCGACCAAGGCCTTGATCGCCGGCGATGGCGATGTGGTGGCGGATATTTTCCGCAACCGCGTGCTCAAACGCGGCAAAGGCGCCGAAGTCTGGGGCTGGGGCACCGCGTACGGTTCCAAACAAGCAGGACAACCGGGCGGGGTCGCACCACCCGAAGGAGTGAAATCATGAGGCACGCAGGGTGGGTAGTTGCCATGGCCGCGTTACTTGTTGCTTGCGGCGAGAAGCCGCAGACGCTGGGTACCGTCACGAAAGATGTGGCGCCTTACAACGGTACCGGCAAAGCGTTTGCCGATGCCGACTGGAAGCAAGGCGACAAGACCAGCTGGGAGTCACACATGAAGGCCCGTACCCAGCAGGGACAAAACGACTACGGCCGGATGAACTGAGCAGGAGGCCCGAATGAACAAAGTCTTTTCGGTCGCCCTGTGGCTGGTCCTGCTGGCAGGCGGCGCCATGGCGCAGAGCAAACCACCCGTTGTCGATGCTGCGGTGCTAGCGGCGACGCCGTCTGATGCGGGCACCATCAAGAACCTCAACATTCTTGACGTGAAACCCGATGCCAGCAGCGAGCCCGGTTACGCAACGCAAAGCAACGGTGAGCGGTCCAGGGTCCAGCCCGGCAACAACGCGCCGATGTGGCGCCAAGTCGGCGCCGGTGTCACCGGCTACAGCAGCCTGCCCAAATCGGAAGCACCTGAGGCGGGTAATCTGATTCAGCCCTTTGTGCAATACCCGGGTTCGCGTTTGACCAATGCCGGAGAAGCCTGGCGCCAGGTTCGCAACAGGATCATCATCCCCTATGGCGGCGCGTTGTTGTTGATGGTGTTGGCTGCAATTGCGCTGTTTTACTGGCGGGTGGGCGCCATCAAGCTGCACGGCAAACCCAGCGGCCGCCTGGTCGAGCGTTTCACGCCGTTTGAGCGCGTGGCACACTGGACCAATGCGACGGCTTTCGTTGTGATGGCCGTGTCTGGCGTGGTTATGGCGTTCGGCAAATTCTTCCTGCTGCCGGTCATCGGTAGCACCTTGTTTGGCTGGCTGACCTATGTGCTTAAAAATGCACACAATTTTGTCGGACCGGTGTTTACCGTGTCGCTGCTGATTGTGATTGCAACCTTCGTGCGCGACAACGTGCCGGCCCGGGGCGACTTGAGTTGGCTGCTCAAGGGCGGCGGCATGTTGGGCGGCCAAGAAGTCAAGTCGGGGCGCTTCAACGGCGGCGAGAAGCTGGTCTTTTGGGGCGGGGTGTTTGTGCTGGGCCTGATCGTCGTGGCTTCGGGCCTGGTGATGGACAAGCTGCTACCGGGTCTGGTCTACGAGCGCAGCACCATGCAGATGGCGCACATGGTGCATGCGGTAAGCAATATTCTGATGCTGGTGATGTTCATCGGCCACATTTATCTGGGCACCGTCGGTACGGAGGGTGCTTACCAGGGCATGAAGACCGGCTATGTGGATGAAACCTGGGCCAGGGAACACCACGCGTTGTGGCTCGACGATGTCCAGAGCGGCAAGATTCCCGCCCAACGCTCAGCAACACCGGTTTCCGGCCAACCCGTTCAAGTTTGAGGCTGCCTGTATGAAAATATCCTGCAAGAATCTGTTCATTGCTACCTGTGCACTGTTGATCGCAAGCGCTGCGCTGGCCAAGTTGCCCACCTTGTCAGATGAAGCCAAAGCCAAAGCGGCAGAGGCGGCTGCCAAGACCGCCTGGAGCGGCAAGGTCGACGGCTACCAGCTGTGCAAAGCGCAGGACCGGGTTGCGGCTTATTACAAGAAAGTCAAGGCTTCCGTGGCGACTAGTTCGTGTGTTGACCCCGGGCCTTTTGTTTACACCGTGGCCCCTCCTGCTGCAGTATCGACCGCGATCCCGGGCGCGGCTCCCGCTGCTGCAACGCCTGCCAAGAAGTCCTGAACGTCTTGCTGCCGTATCTGACCCAGGCCCGCGCGCCCCTGACGCGCGAGGTCAAGGCCGTCAATGAGTTTGGCGAACTTGACAGCGTCTCCATTCCCGCAGAGCGCGCACTCACCGTTTACGTGGACAAGCGCGAACTAGTGACGCTGATGACCTTGGGTGCCCAACCCGAATTGCTGGTACTGGGCTTTCTGCGCAACCAGCGGCTGGTGCAATCGGTTGATGAAGTGCAATCCATCACGGTTGACTGGGAGGTCGGCGCGGCTGCTGTGAAAACGCGCCAGGGAATATCGGACATTGAAGCGCGCACCTCCAAGCGGGTAGTCACTACCGGTTGCGGCCAGGGCAGTATGTTCGGTGACTTGATGGCCGAGGTCGACAGTCTGGTATTGCCACCAGCGACCCTGACGCAAGCGCAACTGTATGGTTTGGTCAACGCCGTGCGTCTGCAGGAAAGCACTTACAAATCAGCCGGTTCGGTGCACGGCTGCGCCTTGTTCCGGGGTGAAGAGATGCTGGTGTTTGTGGAAGACGTGGGTCGCCACAACGCCATTGACACGATTGCCGGCTGGATGTGGATAAAAGATGGAATGTCTGGTACTGACAAGGTGTTCTACACCACCGGTCGGCTGACCAGCGAGATGGTGATCAAGTCGGCCCAGATGGGTGTGCCCATTGTGGTGTCGCGCAGCGGTATCACCCAGATGGGCCATGAACTGGCGCAGCGCCTTGGCTTGTGCTCCATTGGCCGGGCCATGAACAAACGCTTTCTTTGCTACAGCGGTGCCCAGCGATTGTTGCTGCAGCCTGAACTGGCAGGAGCACGACTGCGAGCCGCAACTTGATCTGCTGGGGTGGGGTGTCTGTAATCGAAGTAGCCGGGGTCTGGCTAAACTCGCTTCGCTTAGACAACGCCAGCCCTGATCCATCTACCCCTGCGCTGCCCGCCTCGTCATAACGGCGTGGAAGTCCAATTGCCAACAGCCGAACAAGGACCCGCCACCGGAATTCGTCAATTGCTTTAGAGTTTTTCTTACGTCCTTTTGTGTACTCGCCGAGCGTCGAGTGCGACAGTCTTGAACAGACACATAGCTGACGGTCTGAATTTCCGGTTGACGGTCAGTTGAGTGCCCATTCCAGCCATTGAGCAAAGTGAGAAGCAGCCGTTCGCGGCGTTGGTTCGCGAAGCCAAAGCTGCCGCTCGAATTGCCGTTTCGTTGTCGTTGAACTGGTTCTGAGGTTGGATGAATTCTTGAGCATTTTCCCCGTTGCTTGCAAAATTTTCGCCTGTCACTTCATAAGATGGTAAAGTCACATTATCTTCTGTTGCGAGTTGCAAAATCATGTTAAACCTCATCACACCGCAGAGTCTCAAGGATTTGGTCGATGCCAGAGCCATACGACATGCCACCGTTGTCGCAGACAAAGATGTGTACAAGATCACCGTCTTGTGCGGGACCGCAGAGCGCATCGTGTCCGTTCGCGCGAGAGACGGCAAGACCACCGAGCGGCACTTCACTTCCCTGGACTCGGTGGCGCGCTTTATGCGAGAAAAAGTTCACCTCACCCAGTTCGATATCAATGTCGCTGGTTTTGAGCCGCAGTCCAAACGTGTCACCCGCCCAGATACCGCCCTTCGCATGAAGGGCGCGCACGCAGCGCTTTCACACAGTGACTGGCTGGAAAAAAAGGTCACCGCCGCCCGCGCTGGCCTGGCAGACGGAACCAACACACGCATCGTGCCACAGGAGTGGCAAAGCGTGCGCGCTGCCAAGCAAAAGCAGCGTGACGCCCAATGAAACAGGTCGTTCGCACACAAACCTATCAAGACGATCTCAACGCCATCGAGGCCCGCATCGCCCTGGACAACCCCAGTGCAGGCGTCGATATGTGGTTTCTCATTGATGATCAGGTGGAATCGTTGGGGAATGAGAATTTTCCGCGCAGGCCTGGGCGCGTGCACGGCACTTGCGAGTTGGTCGCGCATCCCAACTACGTCGTGATCATGGAAGAGAATGAGGCCACTGTGACTGTACTGAACGTCGTACACGCCCGCCAGAAATGGCCTTGAAAGTCAAAGGCACATTCCAACCTTACTGCATGGTGTTGATCTGTAAAGCTGCGAAAGCGAGACCTCAGACGAGAGGGTTTTTCGCCGAGTTTATCGGTGTGTAGTTGTGCTCAAAATTTGATGAAACTTTGTGCAACAAGTAGACCAGAAAAAGTTTATCAACAAGTGCGTGTTGACAATAAATCAGAGGTCAAATTACCATCAATTCGTGGCCCACTGGAAAGGCAGAATTGTTTCACCCGCCATGCGGGTATTTTTGCAGTTTGTCGGTTTGTAGACAAGCACTTTTTTTAGTGTCACCTGGCCCTTCGGGGGCGGGTATTGGTTGAAACCAACTTCAGTGGGCCACACCTCTTACGGCATCGGAATCAGCGTCGAGCCCACTATTACCTAATCTTCCAGGTCATGGCCACATGAAAGAGATTCGAGCCGGCGCAGGCATTTTCCGCCTAGAAGCGATGGTCATTGGCTGAAGCTCAAAGTGCTATGCAAATGAAATGTTCCGTATTGAGAATTTGCTTCGCTCAATTGCAGGTATCGGGCAATCGCCTCCAATGACCTGGTCGAGCCCTCCAATTGGCAGTCACGATTCAGCGACCATAAAACCGGCATAAAAATCAGATTGCCAGACTGCAGTCACTGGTGAACAAGAACTATGTGCCCTTACCCGAAATAGAAATCCCGAATGGATTTGCCTCTTTGCAGTCATTGAGTGGGGCCGCCCACAGGGATGTCTGCACAAACCCGATACGATGCCTAGCTCAAGACACACCTTGGCCCATCTTTTCGCAACCATGCTGATCTCTTCCCTGCGCTTTATTCTGGCTTTGCTGATGGCCGGCGTAACTGCCTCTGGGTGGGCTGGCGACCACATTGTCGAGCGCGCTTATTTTGAAGATGCCAGCGGCAGTCTGACGCTCCAGCAAATCCAGGACCCGGCGCCAGCCAGGCAGTGGACTGTTTTCAAACGCGTTCTGGCCAAAGGCTTCACACCCTCGGCGATCTGGTTGCGCCTGCGAGTCGAGCCCGGTGAAGGTGTGGATCCCAACCAGAAGCTCATCCTGCGCATCCGCCCTGCCATCCTCGATGAAATTGCGCTGTTTGATCCGCTGCAAGCCTCCGACAAGCCGCGCATCACAGGAGATCGCTGGCCCCGCAGCGCCGATGAATACCCGTCGCTCAACTTCAACTTTGTCATTCCCCGGGGCGATGCAGCACGCCACATCTGGCTGCGCCTCAAAACCAGCAGCACCAGCCTGATGTTTGTCGATGCACTGCCGGTGCAGGAGTTTCAGGCCGCCGATCTTCGCACCGGGTTGGCTTACAGCGCCTTCCTGGCCTTGCTGGTCGTGTTCATGACCTGGGGTTTGCTCCACTGGGTCAGCCAAAGGGACACGGTGGTTGGTGCGTTCGTCCTGAAGCAACTGGTTGGCATCGGTTTTACCTTGGCGAGCATGGGCTATTTGCGCATCTTCATGTCCGAGCTCATGGCCCCCGCCGCAATCGACGATCTCTCCAACCTGATGGTCGTCGCCTACAGCGCCACGTTATTCTGGTTTGACTATCAGCTGCTGCGCGAATACAAGCTACCCGTGTGGGGTGTACGTTTGATGCAGTTGGCTGTGCTCTTGTTTCTACCGGAGGTGGCGCTGATTTATTGGGATCAGACGCAAACTGCGCTCAGCCTGACCGTCAAGATTATTTTCCTGGAGCCCATGCTGGCGCTGTTGCTGGCCTTCAAGTCCGATCCATCGCTCAGGCACCCCGGCGACCTGCCTCCGGTTGTTTCGAAGAAGGCCATGGTGATTCTGTTTGCTTCATTTGCAGCAATTTTTTCCACACTGGCGCTGTTCGTTGTCGGCATCTTTGAGCCTGCAGGATTTTTGATTTACATCGTTTTTATGCATGGCCTGATCACTGGCGTTGTCATGACCGTTTTGTTGCAGTTGCGCTCGTGGCGCATGGACGCACGCCGGGTCCAGGCACTGGCTGATCTGACAGTGGTCGAGCAACGCGCCGCCCAGGAGCGCCAACAGCGACTGGAGCAAAACCGCTTTCTAGGGATGCTGACGCACGAGCTCAAAACGCCGTTGTCGGTGATCCGTCTGGTGCTGGGATCCAAAGCGCCAGCACCGGCCCTGGTGGCCCACGCTGAAGGCGCGGCGCGCGACATGAATGCGGTCATTGAGCGCTGCCTGCAAGCCGAGCAGCTGGCTGACCAGCAATTCACCATGCAAGCGCAGACAGTGAACCTGCGTGACGAATTGCAGCAACTCCAGCGCAACAGCCAGAGCGCCGAGCGCTTGCATCTATCCATACCAACCGATGTGCCGCTGAAGACCGATGCCAAGCTCTTGCATATCGTGCTGGGCAACCTGCTGGACAACGCGCTCAAGTACAGCGCCGCCGGGAGCGCCGTGCACATCCTGGTGACAGCCGACGCACGCCATGGGCAAGCTGGTTGGACTGTCTGCGTGCAAAACATCCCCGGCGTGGCTGGCTGGCCCGATGGCACGCGGGTGTTCCAGAAATACTACCGCAGCCCCAGCGCGCACCACCAGACCGGCTCCGGGCTAGGGCTGTTTTTGGTGCACGGCATGGCGCAAGTGCTGGGTGGCGAACTCAGCTACGCGAGCGATGAGATCTTTGTCAAATTCAAACTATGGCTGCCTCACTCAACATCATCGTTGTAGAAGACCACGACTCGCTGCGCGAGGTCATGGTGGCGATCCTCAACGATGCCGGGCACCAGGCCGCCGGGCTGGCCAGTGCCGAGGCGCTGGACGACGAGGCCGGTGGCCGGGTTGCCGACATCTACCTGATCGACATCAACCTGCCCGGCGAAAACGGCATCAGCCTGTCAGCACGCATACGCCGCACACACCCGCAGGTCGGCATCATTCTGGTAACAGCCAGGCTTAAGGCACAAGACAAGGTGGACGGTTACGGCAGCGGCGCCGACTTGTATCTGACCAAACCGGTGGGGCCCGACGAACTGCTGGCTGCCGTGAACGCGCTGGCTCGGCGCGTCAAACCCGCGCCCAGCGGACCGCTGCCGACGCTTGACCTGGATCGCAAGCGCCTGCTGCTCAGCGGAGCGCTACAGCAGATCGACGTGAGCGACGCCGAGGCCAGCATCCTGAGTGCGCTGAGCATGGCGGCCGGGCAGTCCCTGGAATACTGGCAGCTGCACGAGACGCTGGGCCAGTTGGTCACGGAGTCCAATCAGGCGAGTCTGGTGGTACGCATGACGCGCCTGCGCAAGAAGCTGGCGCAGGCCAGCGGCGACGAAGCCGCAATCAAAGCGATCCGGGGGCGCGGCTACCAGCTGTGCTGTCCGCTGCGCCTGGGCTGACGGGCCAGACGCATCCTCAAGCGATTTCCCAATCTTCAATTTGCAGCCCGACCACACGGCTGAATTCGCCAATGTTGTGAGTAATCAAGGTGGCATTGTGGGCGCGCGCGACGGCGGCGATCAGGGTGTCGTTGGGGCCGATGGGCTTGCCTTGGGTTAATAAGTCGGCATGAATCTTTCCGTAGTGTTCAGCGCAATCATCATCAAAAGGCAGGCTTTGCAGCGGCGCAAAAAAAGCCTTGAGTAGTTGCAGATTCGCTTCAACGCGCTGGCTGCGCCGTGCACCGTAGAGCAATTCGGCCTTGACCACGCTGCACAGAGCAATGTCGGCGGGATGGTGCTGGCGAAAGTGCTGCAGGATGGCGGGATGGCGTTCGTTCAGCAGATGAATGCAGACATTGGTGTCGAGCAGATAAATCATTTGAATTGAAGCCGCTCTTCCTGGGGTAGCTGGGGCACGCGTTCGAGCGGCGCACCGCCCCATTTGCCGAACAGGTTGAAATAGCCTTCAGGCCAAGGCGCACCGGCCAGCGCATCACGCTTGACCAGATCGGCCAGATAGCGCGAAAGGCTCAAGCCGGATTGGGCGGCACGACGTTGTGCTTGCTGGGCAACTTCTTCAGGGACATAGCAATGTAGTTGAGTCATGAGCACCTCCATATGTATGTGCTGTATGTGGATTGTAGCTAAACGTGGCGGTGATCGTGGCCCTGTACAGGACGGGGCCCACGGAGTCCAGTTGTGTGTGCCAATGCGCCTGGGCTGACGGCATCGTCATCGCGAGGCCGTAGGCCGTGGCGATCCATGAAGTCCTGGATTGCCGCAGCAGCCTCAAAGGCACTCAAAGCTGCTTGAGTGGCACCGCCCAAAATCCATCGCCAAAAGAGAGCGCCTGCTGGCCGTCATAGAGAACGATGCCGGTGACAAATGGCTTGCCGGCAACTTCGCGCAATCTGCGCAGACCCTTGAAGTCGCTGGCCTGCACGCTGGCAGCGGCCTTGACTTCAATGCCGATCAACTCGCGTGACGCGGATTCCAATACAAAGTCCACCTCAAGCTGGTCTTTATCGCGGTAATGCGACAGAAACCAGGGCTCTGGTGTGACGCTAAGCAGTTTGAGCAACTCAGCGTATACCCAAGTCTCCAGCGTGGCCCCAAAGCGTGTTCTTTGCAGCAGGGTCATCTCCGGTGTGAGCCGTGACAGGGTGGATTGCAAGCCCGCATCCAGAAAATGAATCTTGGGCGCCTTGATCAGACGACTGAGTTCGTTGCGACTCCAGGCGGGCAGGCGGCGCACCAGAAACAGCTTTTCCAGAATGCCAAGGTATTTGTCTACGGTCTTGCCGTTCAGCCCGATCTGTCCGCCAATCTGGCTCAGGTTCAGCAGTTGCCCGCTGAGCTGCGCAGCGATACTAAGCAACTGTGGAACCTGACTGACCTGGTCGATCTGGGCGATGTCCTGGATGTCGCGTTCAATCAAGGTGGTGATGTAGGCGCGTGCCCAGGCCTGACGCCGCGCCGCTGTGCTGCGTTGGCGCATTTCGGGGTAACCACCGGCCAGCACCTCTTGCGTCATATCCTGCAATGGACTGACCTGGGAAGTGCCTGTGGGCCAGTCTTGCGCAAGCGCCCGGGTCAAGAAGTCCTGTGGTCGTCTTGCCAGTTCAGAGTGAGACAGGGGCAGCAGTGTGTGGATGTCGATACGACCAGCCAGGCTGTCGGCAATCTGCGGCAGCGCCATCAAATTGGCTGATCCGGTGAGCAGGAAGCGTCCCGGGCGACGGTCGTTGTCGATGGAGAGTTTCAGGGCCAGCAATAACTCGGGCGCACGTTGTACTTCGTCGATGATGGCGCGGTCCAGCCGCCTGACAAAACCCAATGGATCGGCCCGCACAGCAGCAAGCAGGGCCGGATCGTCCAGCGAGAAATAAGCCATCTCCCCTTCGTACTGCCGCACCAGTGTGGTCTTGCCGCATTGACGCGGTCCGTTGACAAGCACGGCGGGCGTGTCGCTTAGAGACTCGCGCAACAGCGCATCGAGATGGCGCGGATACAGATCGGGATTCAAGCTTCGTCCATTTGGGAATATATTATCGTCCAATTCGGATTGTCGATTGCCACGTCGGCTCCAAGTAGTAATTTGTAGTAAATCTTTTTCCTTCTTGGGTACAACCCGGGTTCATCAACGAATCCTGCGTTAACCATGAAGAAAAAGATCATGCCGCTGCCAGGTGTTGCCGCGGCCGCCTCACTCAAGCTCGTCGTTGTAGAAGACCACGACTCGTTGCGTGAAGTCACGGTGGCGATCCTCAACGAGGCCGGGCACCATGCCACCGGGCTGGCCAGCGCGGAAGCGCTGGAAGTCGAGGCTGGCGGCCGGCTTGCCGACATCTACCTGATCGACATCAACCTGCCCGGTGAGAACGGCATCAGCCTGGCCGCACGGATACGCCACGCGCAGCCGCAAGTCGGCATCATCCTGGTAACGGGCAGAGTCAAGGCAACAGACACCGTGGACGGTTACGGCAGCGGCGCTGACCTGTGTCTGTTCAAACCGGTGGCGCAGGACGAACTGCTGGCCGCCGTGCAAGCGCTGGCGCGGCGCGTCGCTCCATGTAGTAATTTGTAGTAAATCTTTTTCTTTTTTGTACAACCTGGGTCATCAACAAATTCCAGGGTGTTCATGATGAGAAATGTCGCACTGCTGACTGGCTTGGCTGCAATGGCGGTGCTGTGCCTGTCGGCTCAAGCCCAGACCGCGCCGGATGCCGGCTCGCTCCTGCAGCAGCTTGAGCGCGAGCGCAGACCCGCCCTGCCGCCCAAGGCCTTGCCAGCCAGGCCTGCTGAACCCGCAGCCCTGCAGCCGCTGCAGGGCGCCAGCGTCACCGTCAGCAACTTTCGCTTTGTGGGCAACACCCTGCTCAGCGCCGGGCAACTCGCCCCGGCAGTGGCTGAGTACCTGAATCGGCCACTCGATTTCTCGCAACTCCAGGCCGCCAGCGCCGCCGTGGCCGAGGCTTACCGCGCCGCTGGCTGGATCGTGCGTGCTTACCTGCCGCAGCAAGACATCGTGGGTGGCATAGTCACCATCCAGATTGTCGAAGCCGTCTTTGGCGGCGTGCAGCTCGAAGGCGCGCCAGCCACGCGCGTGAGCCTCACACAAATCCAGCGTGGCATTGCTGCGCAGCAAGCCGTGGGCGCGCCGCTCAATGCCGACGCCATCGACCGCGCCCTCTTGCTGGCCGACGACCTACCCGGTGTGGCGGTGTCGGGCAGCCTGCGCGAAGGCGCGCAAGCCAGCCAGACCGAACTGGTCATCAAACTGGCCGACGAGCCGCTTGTCGTGGGTGACGCCACACTCAACAATTCCGCCAGCCGCTCTACCGGTGCCAACCAACTCAGCGCCAACCTCAACCTCGGCAGCCCGCTGGGCTTTGGTGACCTGCTTAGTGCCAACCTGATCCACAGCACAGGCAGCGACTACCTGCGCCTGGGCGGCACACTGCCCGTAGGTAGCAAGGGCTGGCGCATCGGTGCCAATGCATCCAACATGCGCTACCGGCTGGTAACGGCAGAGTTCGAGGCGCTCGACTCCAAGGGCACTTCAAGCACCTCCGGGCTGGAGGCCAGCTACCCCCTCATTCGCTCGCGCCTGCAAAACCTGTACTTCAACGCCAGCCTGGACCGCAAGAGCTTCGACAACCAGGCCAATGGCGTCACCAGCACCAATTACCGGGCCAGCAGCCTGAGCTTGAGCCTGTCGGGCAACCTCTTTGACAAACTCGGCGGCGGCGGTGCCAATAGCGCAAGTGTTGCGCTTACCAGC
>SESD01001314.1_pt1 | contig 13843 bp, 8 predicted proteins | sample 3171411 | NCBI WGS metagenome assembly SESD01 (sample SAMN06051880, study PRJNA518727) | freshwater metagenome | biome: subpolar coniferous forest; feature: holomictic lake; material: water; isolation source: holomictic Lake 442, 16.5 m depth | place: Canada: near Kenora, Ontario | collected...
TCTCAGCTTGTCGATCATTGATTCTATTCGTTCTAAATAACCAGCGAAGTAAGCCACTGACATAAAGTATAAACAGGCTTATGCCACTCAGAAACCAGATAAAGCGACCTTTCGGCCCCAAGGCTTCGCCCGTGTGTAAGGGCCATATCCAGGTAGCAAAGGTTTCACCTGACGAAAAGCTGTTTGGATTGCGTACTTCTCGAATCTGACCACTCCAGCGATCAACCCATACCGTCGTAAAAGGATGTTTCTGGTTTATTTCACTAGTTTGGCGAAAGTTTATGCGATAGATTCCGGTATCACCCAATGGCGTAGTGATGCGTCTAAGTTCTGCTTTAGGAAATACGCTTTGAGCCACGAAGGTGGCGGACGATAAACCGGTGGGATGATTGTTGGGGATAGCCGTGCTAACAATATCTCGACCGGTCTGACCATGCTCCATGCCAGAGGAACCGGTAAAAAACTCAAGTGATGACGGAAAACTTAAAAGCGTTCCAGTGATGGCCAACACTATTAAAGGCCCGGCGCTTAATAATCCTAACAAGCGATGCACATCCAGAAGTATTAGTTTTAGCCCCCCATTGCTTCTGATTTTTAAAGAATTCAGTATCTCTTTTAGGCTGGGCCACCATAAATACAGACCACTTGAACAGGACACGACTAAGAGTAATCCTAAAACGCCCACCGTATTGCTTCCCAATTGGTCAAGTCTTAGTTGGGTATGCAAATCAACTATCCAGGTCATGACGGTTTGCCCCCAGAATCGACTGCTTACAATCTCGCCGGTATAAGGATTAACCGAGACCATGAGGGGAGCATAGTACTCGAAGAATGTTTCGGTAGGTTTCTCATACCAGGCTGTCATCATGCCATGCGGTGAGCGAGGCATTTCTAGCGTCCAGGAGCCATATCGGTCTGGATGTGCGGCACGAACCGAGGCTATGATTTTATCGAGTGACTGATATTTATTTTGAGGTGCTGCAATCGTCAACTCTGGATTGAGGAAGGTATCAATTTCTTCACGGTAAACATTGAGACTGCCAGAAAGTCCTATTAACGCAAAAAGAAAGCCGACTAGTAACGCTAGATATAAATGAATTTTAAGCCAGGCAGCTTTAGTCAATAGGCGAGTTAATAGGTTATTCATGGCATTGCGAGAGTGTTCGGTAAACGCTAGATTATCCCATATTGTTAAAATAGTGTGTTAATGCTTAGACCAATTGACATCGAGTGGGTGGTAAACACTATCAGGTTTCCACCCGTAATAGGGCCAGGCTTTTTGGCTGTCTGTTCACCATTTCAAATCAAATAATACCAGCTTTCATCCAGCTCGGAGGCTATCGGGTTTTCCTTTTTGCGTTGACCGGATATTTCATAGGCATACCTAACCGCTTTAATGGTTGCAGAGTATTGCTCATCTTCTTCCAGGAAAATCTGTTCGATAGGTAGCCAGTTTAAAAATCCGGCGTTAATGAGGATTTTGGCGAGATCAGGGCGGACTCCAGCCAGAAGTACCGTCAGGCCATTTTTCTCGGCATCACGTAAAAAGCGCTCGAGATGTTCAATGGCAACCACATCAGGGTTACGGGTCCGTCTTAAACGAATGACCAGATAGTTAATTTTAGCATGCGCCGTTTTTTCTTTAAGTTCTTCCAGATAGCGATCGAGTTCTGGAGCCGCGCCGAAAAACAGTTCACCTTCTATATCATAGATTAACACCGAATCGGCTGGAGGGTCCTGCGGCTGACGTTCGCGAACCACTCGTTCGGGAGTAACAACCAGTTCCCGGATGGTCATCTTCGAAGCGCGTGGTACAAAAATAATAACAGACACGGCTACGCCGATCAGAATGGATTCATCGACACTGATAAATATCGCCGACAAGGATGTTATCAATATGAGTGCGGCATCAAACCAGGAGGCGCGAAACGCATAGCCCAACCGTTTCCAGTCGATCAGTCGGGCGGCAGTGATAAACAGTAGACCGGCCAAGGCTGATTTAGGAATAAAGCGTGCATAAGGACCAAACAGCAGGACAACAATGGCGATAATAATGCCCGAATAAATACCGGACATGCGGGTAACACCGCCTGCCTGATAGTTAATAGAAGAGCGGGTCAGCGAACCTGAGCCGGGTAAACATTGAAAAAACCCGCCTGCAAGATTAGCAACTCCTTCAGCTAAACACTGGCGATTATAATCTAAAGGTTGACGTGTGTAGCAGGCAATGGATTTGGCTACGGCCAGTGCTTCCAGAAGACCCAGCAAGGAAATAGCAACGGCACCACTGAATAGTTTGGATAACCACTCGAAATCGATTTCCGGTATATGGAATGAGGGTAGGGCCGCAGGCACTTTACCCACTACTGAAACAATCGTCTTGCCATCTTCCGTTGGTATTGACCACTGTAAGGATGCGGCGACAACTGTCGCGGCGATTAAGGCCAGCAACATATCCATTTGTGGTAGTTTGTATTTATTAATGACACGCCGCAATAACAATACCAGAACAATGGTTGCAATACCGAGGCCAATGGCATGCGGATTGTAAGCACCGCCTTTGGTAAGTGTTTCCCAGAGTTGTACTAGCACTGATTGATCACCACTGCCTTTCTTTGCCACACCCAGGAAATTGCCAACCTGTCCTACGCCCACCAATACACCGGCACCGGCCATAAAGCCAAGTATTACCGATTCGGAGACATAGCGGGTTAAGTCGCCCAGTTTGAAGACTGCAATCAGAATTTGTAGCGTGCCGACCATGATAGCCAGCAGAAACATGGCCTGATAAGTCTCGAAGCGTTCATCAAAGGCGGCCAGGGCACCAAAAACCAGCAGGGAGATGGCATTGGTCGGGCCGTTGATTAAATGTGATGATGAGCCAAAAATGGACGCTATTACTGTGACCACGATAGCCGAGTACAGGCCAAAACGTGGATCAACGCCGGCGATTAAAGCGTAAGCCATAGCCTGAGGAATGGCGATAGCTGCAACGGTGGCACCGGCGACCAGATCGCGGCGCGCGGCATCACCGTTATAATCAAAATTAAAGTTTAACAATGAGCTCATAAGTCGCTTCTGCGGGGTTGAGAGGTAGTAGAAAGGGAAGGTGAAACCTGTTGACGGATCGATTCGAACACGCCGTTCTCACCGAAAAATTTGATTTGGGCGTCGTTCCAGTCTTTGGCGATAAACGTAATCGGCAATAGATCGATGTCAGGTAACTGTTTCTTATATTTGTTCAAAATAGCCGGGTTACTTGGCCGGTAGCCGAGTTTGGCGAAAATCTCTTGAGCCTGATCAGTAAACAGGAATTTTAAATAGGCCTTGGCTGCGTCTTCTGAATGATGCTCCGCCAGTTGAGTATCAACCCAAGCTACACTAGGTTCAGCGAGAATGCTAACGGGTGGGTAAACAACTTCCAGATCACCTTTGGACTCCAGTGTTTCGCGCAAGGCTTCGTTCTCCCAGGTCAGATGTACGTCGCCAACACCTTCCAGCGCAAAGGTTGTCGTCGAATCCCGTGCCCCTTGTCCCAATACCGGTACATTGGCATAAAGGCGCTTGATAAAGTCGGTCGCCTGGGTCTCGTCTCCGCCCTGCTTAAGCACCGCACCCCAAGCTGCAAGCAAACTTAGTTTGCCATTTCCTGAGGTTTTTGGGTCTGGGGTAATAATGCTAACATCGGGTTTAATCAAATCTGGCCAATCCCTGATATTCTTGGGATTGTTTTTACGTACCACAAATACAATGGTTGATGTGTAAGGTCGCGAGTTGTTAGGTAAACGGGTTTGCCAATCGGTTCCAACTAGACCATGTTTTACCAGGCTGTCGATATCAGAAGGTAGCGCCAGCGTCACCACATCCGCCGCAAGGCCGCCGACAACAGCCCTCGCCTGACTGGATGAGCCTCCATGAGATTGAACGACACCCACCCAGGAGCCCGTTTCATCTTCATATTTGGCGATAAACTTATTATTAATTTCATTATAAAGTTCTCGGGTCGGATCATAGGAAACGTTGAGCAGCGGATGTCCTTTGTCGTGCCTGATGTTTTTGTATCCCACTAGCGCTATCGAGAGAACAACCAGGAGCAAGGCTAGGGTATTCAGCGTTTTTGTGTTCATGCTAAATGCCTGAGAAACAATAAGCGATTGGAAAAGTGTAGAAAATTGGTTTGACCACGATATTCTTCTCTCTTTGTCTGTATGGTAGAGTTGTTGGTTAAGCCTAAGGCCTAAATGTCTTATTTCCAATCAGCATGATTTATGCCACTAAAATTTATCAGCGTTTTGGGTGCCATTGAAAAATAACTATTGCAAATGCAGCAGGTATCCAACATTTGTTGTTGATATGCAAGCAAGCTAATAATGCATACTCAACATTCGACCTTTGCAAGTAATGAGAATCTGGTTTATCTATCAATTCTATAGTCTCTTGAAGTAAACTCACTTAAAATCGACATAATTGAATAACCAATGGCTATTTTGCGATTAGGGCGAGTTTGGGTCCCAGTTTAATAAGGAATATACGATGTCTTTAGGTTTCTTTTCACGAACAAGGAGATGGCGCTATTCTCCTCACTTAGTTATTTTGATGTCAGCGGTTTGTACAACTGCATATTGCGTGACAGCGGTTGCTGATACAAAACCTAACCCTGAAGCGTCAGCATTAACACTCGAAACAGCCATTACCAAAGCCTTGGCTGGTAATCCCGGTTTAGCAGAAATTAAGGCACGCGCTGAGGCGCTTGCGGCTATCCCAGAACAGGCGGGGGCTTTGCCTGATCCTACGGTTAATGTTGGCTTATTGAATGTGCCTACCAGTAGTTTTAATTTACACCAAGAAGATATGACCATGATGGAAATGGGCATTAGCCAAACCATTCCCTTTCCAGGCAAACGCGCCCTGCGTGAGAAAGTGGCCGAGCATGAAGCAATGGCTTCTGCTGAATCCGTTGAAGAGGCACGCTTGCGTTTGACGCGGGATGTAAAGTTAAACTGGTGGCGGTTATTTTATTACGACCGCACTTTAAAATTGTTAAGCGAAGCAGAAGGATTCTTTCAACAGTTGATTGATATTGCCCAGGCAAACTATAAAGTCGGTAAAGGCGCACAGCAAGAAGTGATGATGGCTCAACTTGAGTTATCTAAACTTAAAAGTGAGACGCTTGATTTTCTGGGGCAACGCGGTGCAGAAAGTGCCAAACTCAATGCACTGTTAGATCGGGATGTCGGGACACCCTTAATCATTCCAAGTGAAACCACGTTTAAATTGCCGGAACTGGCTGGCGCTACTTTGCAGAACAAGGCCTTACAGTTAAGACCCTTATTTGCGCAACACGGTAAAATGTTAGAAGCAGCAAAGGCCAAAGTTGAGTTAGCCCAGAGTGATTATTATCCAGACTTTACCGTCGGTGGCGGTTATGCCTTCCGGCAGAATACCCCCACGGGACAAGGACGTAGTGATTTTGCGAGTGTGCAACTCAGTATGAATGTGCCTATTTATGCAAATCATAAACAAGCCAAAGCCGTTGATCAACGAAAGAGTGAGCTGTTACAAGAACAGTATGCCTTAAAAGATGAGCATCATAAGATACAGGCTGAGATAGATGCTAAAGCCGCCGAGTATCAACAGACGAGAGCAAAGCTCTTATTGCTGGAGCACGAAATACTGCCTCAGGCTCAGCAAGCGGTTAACTCCTTATTATCCGGTTATCAAGTCAGCCAAAAAGGCTTCTCTGATCTATTGCGCACTCAACTCAGTTATTTTCAATATCAAATTCAGTATTGGCAGGCGTTGACGAATACGCAGCAACTATTAGCAGAGTTATCGGCAGAGGTAGGTGAGGAGTTAAGCCATGAGTAAGTTCAAAGGGCTGCCATTACTGGTTATTTTGATACTGGGCTTAGGGCTGGGCTTTTGGTTAGGCCGACATCAAGACTTGATGGTAGCAACCGAGGGCGCTAAGCCTACCGAAAGAAAGCCCTTGTTTTACCGACATCCTATGAACCCGCAAGTCACCTCTCCAACGCCGTCCAAAGATGAAATGGGCATGGATTACGTGGCTGTTTATGATGAAAAGTCAGCGCCGTTATCGGCACCCAAGACCGGTAAGATTTTATATTATCGTCACCCAATGGGCGCGGCTGATACGTCCTTGGTGCCTAAGAAAGATGAAATGGGGATGGACTATTTACCGGTTTATGAGGGTGAGCAAAATCCGCCCGGACAGATTCAGATTAGCCCTGAGAAAGTGCAGAAACTGGGGGTAAGAACGGTCAAGGTAAGTCATCGTAATTTGAATCGAACGATTCGGGCCTTGGGAAGTGTTCAGGTAGATGAAAGTCGGGTGCATACGGTGGCGCCGAAATTTGAAGGCTGGATTCAGCGCTTGCATGTCAATACCCTGGGCCAAGCCGTGAAGGTGGGTCAACCGCTGTTTGATGTTTATAGTCCTGATCTACTCACCGCTCAACAAGAATATCTCATTGCACGCGAAGGGGAGCAGGCGCTTAAAAAGGGCAGTGCGCAGGCATTACACACGGCAGAGCAGTTAGCGGCAAATGCCTTGCAGCGTTTACATTATTGGGATATTGCACCGGCACAGCTTAAACGCTTAGAGACTTTACAAAAGCCGATGGACACACTGCCGTTTCTGTCACCGGTTAACGGGGTGGTCGTGGATAAGACGGCACAAGAAGGCATTCGTTTTATGCCGGGTGAACTACTCTTTAGGATTGCTGATTTAAGTAACGTATGGCTGTTAGCGGATGTCTTTGAGCTGGATGTTGCGAGTGTGCAATTGGGGCAGTCGGTACAAGTGCGTATTAATGCGTATCCTGAAAGACTGTTTATCGGCAAAGTCAGTTTTATCTATCCCACCTTAAGCACTGAAACCCGAACTGTTAAAGTCCGAGTCGAGTTATCTAATCAACAAGGACTGTTAAAGCCGGGTTTATATGGAAACTTAACCTTAGTGACCACCGCTGCGGCGATGAATCATTTAGCGGTGCCCGATTCGGCGGTGATCGATAGTGGCACTCGTCAAGTCGTGCTATTAAGGAAAGGTGAAGGGCGATTTGAGCCACGAGTGGTGAAAGTCGGTTTATTGTCGGATGGTTATTATCCGGTTCAGGAGGGCCTGACTGACGGTGATGAAGTCGTGACTCATGCTAACTTTTTGATTGATGCGGAAAGTAATCTTAAGTCTGCCCTGGATGGGATGACCGATGCCAGTCAAGTGAACGAGCCGACTTCGATAGACGAAAGTCACGGAGATCATTAGTCATGCTAACCCATGTTATTGCCTGGTCTTTGCGTAACGTGTTTATGGTCATGCTGGCAACCCTGGCTATTATTATCGGCGGAGGCTATGCCTTATCGAAGATGCCCCTGGATGCGCTGCCTGATTTATCGGATGCCCAGGTGATTGTATATACCGAGTATCCAGGGCAGGCGCCCCAAGTGGTTGAGGATCAAATTACTTATCCTCTGACCTCGGCCATGTTAAGCGTACCGAGATCAAAAGTGGTGCGTGGCTTTTCTTTTTTCGGGGCTTCGTTTGTGTACGTTATCTTTGAAGATGGCACGGATATTTATTGGGCGCGTTCACGGGTTCTGGAATATCTGACCACACTGAATGGCACCTTACCCAGTTCGGTAACGCCTAAGCTAGGGCCTGATGCCACAGGGGTAGGCTGGGTTTATCAATATGCCCTGTTGGCTAAAGGTTATTCCTTAGCGGAGTTGCGCACTTTGCAAGACTGGTTTGTGCGCTATCAATTGACCAAAGCCAAAGGCGTAGCCGAGGTGGCCAGTATCGGTGGTTTTGTGCAGCAATATCAAGTCACCGTTGATCCGCATAAACTACAGGCTTACGGGGTGTCTTTAAAAGTACTGAGTGATGCGATTCGTAATGGAAACCGGGATGTGGGTGGGCGAGTTGTTGAGTTATCAGAAACCGAATACATGGTACGGGGGCGAGGCTATTTAAAAGGCCGTGCGGATTTAGAGCGTTTGGTATTAAAAGCCGAGAAAGGCATTCCGGTTTTAATACGTGACGTGGCAAGGGTAGAGTTAGTGCCTGATGAGCGGCGGGGTGTCACAGAATGGAATGGGGAAGGGGAAGCGGTTTCAGGTATTGCACTGGCGAGGTTTGGTCAAAACGCATTGGAAGTGATTAGTAATGTTAAACAGCGTTTACAAGAGATTAGCACGGGTCTGCCACCGGGTGTGCAAGTGCAAACAGTTTATGATCGCTCTGAGCTGATTCATCGGGCTATCGAGAATCTGACCTCAACCTTGTTAGAAGAAAATGCGGTGGTTGCCGGTGTTTGTGTGTTGTTCTTATTGCATTTACGCAGTGCCTTGGTGGCTATTTTAATGTTACCGGTGGGCGTGTTGATTGCATTTATTGTGATGCAAGCACTGGGGATGAACTCTAATATTATGAGTCTGGGCGGCATTGCGATTGCCATTGGTGCGATGGTGGATGCGGCCATTGTGATGATTGAAAATACCCACAAGCACCTCGAACGGGATTCAGGGCGCTTACCTCGCGCAGAGATTTTGTTGAATGCTTGCACAGAGGTGGGGCCTCCGCTGTTTTTTAGTCTGTTGATTATTACCGTGTCATTTTTACCCGTGTTTGCCTTAGAGGCACAGGAAGGGCGGTTGTTTCATCCACTGGCATTTACCAAGACCTTTGCCATGGCAGGGGCGGCATTATTATCCGTGACTTTGGTGCCGGTATTGATGTCCTTATTTGTTCGGGGCAAGATCTTGCCAGAACAACGTAATCCTATTAACCAGTTTCTGTTATGGGTGTATCGTCCTGTGATTGCTGCGGCATTACGTTATAAGAAAATGACCTTGGTGCTGGCATTATTGATACTGGGGGCCTCCTGGTATCCGGCGTCAAAGTTGGGCGGTGAGTTTATGCCGACGCTCAATGAAGGCACTTTGTTATTCATGCCTCAAACCCTGCCGGGCTTATCACCGACTAAAGCGGCTGAATTGCTGCAAACACAAGATCGTATTATTAAGACCTTTCCTGAAGTTGAATCAGTGTTTGGTAAAGCGGGTCGGGCTCTGACAGCGACCGATTCCGCGCCATTGGAAATGTCCGAAACCATCATTAATCTCAAGCCAGAAGCCACTTGGCGGGCAGGGATGACGGTTGATAAGTTGATTGCTGAAATGGATGCTGCGTTACAAATTCCTGGTGTCAGTAATGCCTGGACGATGCCGATTAAAAACCGGATTGATATGCTGGCTACCGGGATTCGTACCCCGATTGGGATCAAGTTGTTTGGGAAGGATTTAACCGAAATGGAACGGTTGGCACAGGCGATTGAACAGGCGGTTAAAAAGGTGTCAGGGACGACCAGTGCTTATGCGGAACGGCTCACTGGCGGCTTTTATCTAAATATTAATCCTGATTATGAAGCGTTATCGCGTTATGGTCTGTTAATGGGCGATATTCAGGATATTATCGCCACGGCGGTGGGTGGGGAAACCATTACCATGATGGTCGAAGGTCGTGAACGTTTTGCGGTGATTGTCCGGTATCCTCGTGAGTTACGAGATAGTCCGCAAGCCATGGCTGAGCATATTCTGGTGCCAACCGCTGGCGGAGCGATGATTCCCTTGGGTCAGTTAGCGCATCTGAGTTTGACTAAAGGTTCACCGTCGATACGCACTGAAAACGCTTCGTTATCGGCTTATATTTATGTGGATATGCGGGGGCGGGATATCGATGGTTATGTGCGTGATGCGAAACAAGCGGTGGAGCAAGCGGTTAAGTTTCCGGCGGGTTACTATATTGCCTGGAGTGGTCAGTTTGAATATATGGAGCGAGCCAAACAGCGGCTGGAATTAGTAGTGCCGTTGACCTTGTGTATTATATTTGTGTTGCTGTATCTTAATTTCGGCCGCTTGACTGAGACATTAATTGTGATGTTGTCGGTGCCTTTTGCCTTAGTGGGCGGTATCTGGTTGGTCTGGATGCTGGACTATAATGTCAGTGTGGCGGTGGGAGTCGGGTTTATCGCTTTAGCGGGTGTGGCTGCTGAAACCGGGGTGGTGATGCTGATTTATTTGGATCAAGCCTATCAGGAACAACGCCGACACTGCCTTGAAGAACAGCGGCTGTTTAGCGAGATTGATTTATATAAAGCGTTAATGACGGGGGCAGCGGAGCGGTTACGACCTAAGATAATGACCGTCACCGCGATTATGGCGGGCTTGTTACCCATTTTATGGCGTACGGGCACAGGTTCAGAAGTCATGCGTCGGATTGCCGCCCCTATGGTAGGCGGTATGGTATCATCGACCTTGTTAACGTTGATAGTTATTCCAGCGCTTTATGCGTTGTGTAAGCAATATGCTATTAATAGAGAAGGGGTGACAGAAATAATTACTAATGGTTGAAAATAAAGAGTCTTGTTATGATTAGCCAATCAAATCTGGCCTTCTTGAAGAAGGCTGTAATCGTCTGTTAAATTCTTCTCTAAACCTTATCAAGGAAAAATATGGGTACACGTTACAACGAGTTATCAGATATGCACAGGCAATTCATTGCTGAGCAAAAGATGTTTTTTGTAGGGACAGCTACCACCGACAGCCGGGTCAATGTATCGCCCAAAGGGATGGACTCGTTTCGGGTTCTAGGGAAAAATCGCGCGGTATGGCTCAATGTAACCGGTAGCGGAAATGAAACCTCTGCTCATGTTCAACTTAACCCGCGCATGACAATCATGTTCTGTGCGTTTGAAGGCGCTCCGCTTATTCTTCGACTTTATGGCACTGCCAAGGTTATTCACAAAAACGATGTCGCGTGGAACGAGCTTTTCCCTTTATTCGAACCGTTAGCCGGTGCCAGGCAAATCTTCGATCTCTCAATTGATATGGTGCAGGCTTCTTGCGGAATGGCTGTGCCGTATTATTCTTACGAAGGCGATCGCAACTTGCTAAAAGACTGGGCTATTAAAAAGGGTGATGATGGCTTGAAGGACTACTGGGAAGAGAAAAATCAAATCAGTATTGATAATACTCCCACAAACATCATGGTGAACAATACCTGATTTTTTAATCCCACGTGTGAAGTTCACCGTCATGCCTTTTAAGCCTCTTTAACAAAGTTAGCGTTTAAGTATCGTATTCCTATCGCAAAGCCAAGCGCAATCAGACCAGCAAGCAACACGGTTTCTGCAGATGCACCGAGTCGCTCGAACCACTGTGTGTAGAAATGTATACCACCAAACACGGCAACGACGTTAACCAACCATCTTCTGTTGTTTTGCCAGGCCCAAATTCCTGCCACCACCAATACAATTGCCCACAAACTCGCAAAAACCCAATCAGGGAAGATAATTTCTCCGCTTTGCCGATGATCGCCCCATAAGGAGCCAACCCAGAAACCAAAGTTAACAAGAATCACGCTGGTTCTTGATGCAATAAATCACCAGCTTAATTTAACACAATGACTATCAACTTAATAAAAAATTAGCCTCCAATTGATTATTCAAGCCTGCTTCCGTGGTTTCATCCTTTAAACTCACTCCAGATAATTGTAACTGTTCAGCTCCATCAATCAAGAAAAGCAATTTCTTTAAGGCTTGTTCATAACTTAAGCCATTATTATGGATGTTAGAAATACAGTTACGATCTGCATCGGTGCTGACGCCAGATTGCGCCTGATAGGTAAAGTAAATGCCCATGCTATCCGGTGAGCTTAGACCGGGTCGTTCTCCAATTAACAGGATACACAGCCGCGCTTTATAATGTTCTGCAATGGCATCACCAATGGCTACGCGTCCATGCTTAACCAGACACAGTGGTGGCATTTGATAAGCCTTTGCCTGTAACGCCGGTAATAATAGCTCTATACAAGGCACAGCATGATGCTCAATGGCTTTGGAGGATAAGCCATCTGCGATGATAATAACGGCATCAACGGCAAGAGGAGGTTGAGCCTGTAATTCAGCTAAAGAGCTTAAGCTGAGTAATCGTCCCAGATCAGGGCGTTGTAAATACATGGATTCGTTTTCAGCCTGACTTTGTAAGGTTTGACTTGCATAACCTAGCTGATTTAATTGCTGATTGAGTTGCGTAAAATCCAAGGGGATATGCACAGCATCACGTGCCAAAGCATGGGCTAATTGAAAGTCTAAATTGGCCCGTGTGGGTAAACTCATTCCCGTTCGACCTAAGGCAATACGAGCAGGAGTAAATTGACTTAGGTGTTGCCAAGGGTCGTAAGCAATGGAGGGGTTTTTAGGGTAAGTCATGATTGAGGGTTCTTTAACTGTTGCAAAGACGCTTTAAACAAAGGGGGTATGTCATTTTGTTGACGCAATTGATTATGTGCATCAAATAGTTCATGGTGTTGTAGCCATTGTTCAAATTCGGGTGCGGGTCTTAAGCCCAATGTTTGGCGGATATATAAGGCGTCATGAAAAGAAGTTGATTGATAATTTAACATGATATCGTCGGCTCCCGGCACCCCCATAATAAATGTCCCACCCGCCATAGCAAAGGCACTGAGTAACATATCCATATCATCTTGATCGGCTTCGGCGTGATTGGTATAGCAGATATCACAACCCATCGGTAAGCCAAGTAATTTTCCACAGAAATGATCCTCTAAGCCGGCGCGGATAATTTGTTTGCCGTCATAAAGATATTCAGGGCCAATAAAGCCGACCACAGTATTAACCAACAGTGGCTTAAATTTACGGGCGACTGCATAGGCACGGGCTTCACAAGTTTGTTGATCGAGTCCTTCATTAGCATTAGCCGAGAGAGCACTACCTTGTCCGGTTTCGAAATACATGCAGTGGTTGCCAACTGTACCTCGATTTAAGCTTAAGGTGGCTTGATGCGCTTCAGCGAGTAACCCTAGATTAATCCCAAAACTGTCATTGGCTTTTTGGGTGCCAGCAATGGATTGAAACATGAGATCAACCGGAGCGCCTTGCTCAATGGCTTTTAAGGTGGTCGTTACATGGGCTAAAACACAGGCTTGAGTGGGTATTTGAAAGCGTTCAATGACATCATTCAGTAAGTGTAATAAACGTAGTGTGGCTTCCAGATTATCAGAGGCTGGATTAATGCCGATAACCGCATCACCACAGCCATACAATAGCCCGTCGATCAGACTGGCCGCAATACCTGCCGGATGATCAGTTGGATGATTGGGTTGTAAGCGTGTGGAGAAGCGGCCTTCTAAGCCAATCGTGTTACGAAATTGGGTGATGACGCGGCATTTCTTGGCGACCAGAATTAAATCCTGAATACGCATGAGTTTAGAGACAGCCGCTACCATTTCGGGCGTTAATCCAGGCGCAATAGCCGTTAGCGTCTCAGTAGTGGCTTGTTCTGATAATAACCAGTTACGAAAATCACCGACGGTTAGATGGCTAATGGGCGCAAAGGCCAGGCTATCATGATCATCAATAATCAGGCGAGTAATTTCATCCGATTCATAAGGAACCAGTGCTTCATTCAGAAATCGTTTTAAAGGCACGTCCGCCAGTGTCCATTGTGCGGCGACACGCTCAAGGTTATTGGTGGCCGCAACACCTGCCAGAACATCACCGGAACGAAGCGGCGTGGCTTTAGCCATTAAGTTAGCTAAGGTTTTAAAGTCATAACTTAGATGCTGGATTGTTGATTTATACATTGAGTGGTTCCATAAATCGGTTAGCTCTTCAGTATAGCGGAGTAATATTAAAGTATTGTGATGAGTTGCTCCCACTTTTTGATGGATAGTTTATGCTGAAATTACACCAATAGTCGTTTGTGCTTGCCTCAATGTTCACATGTAGGTTAACATTGT
>SESD01001316.1_pt1 | contig 13832 bp, 2 predicted proteins | sample 3171411 | NCBI WGS metagenome assembly SESD01 (sample SAMN06051880, study PRJNA518727) | freshwater metagenome | biome: subpolar coniferous forest; feature: holomictic lake; material: water; isolation source: holomictic Lake 442, 16.5 m depth | place: Canada: near Kenora, Ontario | collected...
TTCTCCGGCAGCGCGGGCCATTCTTGAACCGCCGCAATCCAAATCACCAACAGCACAACCCAGCACGCCGCCGCGATCATGTTTGAAATGCTGCCAAATTTCATGATAATTCAAGCGTAGCCACTGCCGATCCGGGCCCACTGCACGGCCGAAATCTGAATGGATTAATTCTTGGCAGTTTCCCCATTGCCCACAGCGCCACTTGAATTCACCTTGGACTCTTGCTCTTCAAGAGCGATCAAGTACATGGCAATGTCCTCGCTATCAAGCTGACCGTCTAGATTCAAATCCGCAATCATGTTCTTGGCGGCGAACGCGCTCATCAACGCCACCAAATCGGATTCATCCACGACGCCATTCAAATCAACATCGCCTTGGTTGCGTTGGCACACATCTTTGACGCCGTTGCGATCCTCATCAAGATCAAGACGCAATGCGACCGAATCCACCAAACTTGGATTGCTCATCATTCGCTCGGCAACTGCGTCAAACAAATGGTCGCACTTGATTTGCGCAAGACTTCGCGTATCAACTTCATCGGCCGCGTCGGCGGACGAATCACCCGCGTTCATATCTGTGCTTGATGTATCAAGACCCGCATTTGTAGCGGAGTCTTCATTGCCACTGGCAACTGATTGATTCACATTTGAATTGTCACCAGCATCGCCATTCAATCCAGTGTCAGTTGTTGAGCCATCACTTGGCGTGTTGCCGTCATCACCTGTGAATGAGGCGCGGCGGTAGCCACTGTCACTTTCGCTTGGATTGGTCAACCCCTGCGAAGTTTCTGCCGCAACCGTATAGCCGTACACAATTCCTGCCACGGCGGTGGTGTCCTTATAGGTCACGGCCGTGTTGCCAATGGTTGTCGCAATAACTGTGGTTGGCTTATCGCTGCGCATGAGTCTGTACTTGGTTGCGCCAGGCAACTTGGTCCATTTCACTTCAATCCACTGCGCGGATGTTCCATCACTGGCGCTCACGTCCATAACTTTGCTCAACGCACGGGAACCAGCGACCGCGGCGCTTGCGGCGCTAAGTCCTGCAGGCGTTTTGGCCTTCACGGTGTAGGTGTACACAGTGTTCAAGACGCCCGTGATGTCATCAAAAGATGTTGAAGATGCGCCAGCGTTGACACCGATTGGAGTTGCAAGACCGCTGCGGCTGATTTCATAACCAGTTGCTCCGGTGACTGCGCTCCAAGAAAGCGCAACCTTGGTGCTGAATGTTCCATTCGATGCGACAAGATTCTTCGGCGCTTCGGCGTTTCTGTAGCCAGTGTTGGCCACGCTCAACGGACTTTTGCTTGCCGCGTTCACAGCCTTCACTTGATATTTATAAACCACTCCAATTTGGGCCGAGGCGTCTTCATATGAATTCGTGATTGATGTTCCCAATGGCAAAGTTGAGGCATCGCGGAAGACTTCATAACTGGTTGCGCCACTTGCGGGATTCCACGAAATATTCACCTTCATGGTTGATGTTCCATCGCTGCTTTGGACATTGGTTGGAGCGACAACAACAGGAGCTTTGAAACCAGTTTTCTGCGCGCTTGCCGCGCTGCGCACCGTGCCCGCCATGGCTTTCACGGTGTAGCTATACACAGTCGATGTGACCGCGGACATGTCGCTGAATGTGGTAGACGCATTGCCAACAAGCGTGGCCAACGGTGTCGCCACTCCATTGCGATAGAGTTCGTATCCAGTTGCGCCAATGGACGGCGCCCAACTCAACGCAACCTTGTCCGTGAATAATCCTTCGCTTGCAACAAATCCCGCTGGAATAGGCACGCCTGTGTAGCCGCTATTCACGGCGCTAGCCACGCTTGAGCAGACGGTGGAAACTGCTTCAACGGAGTAGTTGTAGATTGTTCCAAGAACCGCGCTGCTATCCACAAACGTGTTGCCCTCAGGAACATCAAAGACAACTGGACTTGCCGTTCCAATGCGGCGCAGCACTCTATAACTTTGGGCGCCATCAACGGAATTCCATGTCAACACAACGCCCTCGGTTGAGGTTCCATCTCCCGCTACGAAATTCAAAGGAGTCGCAAGCAATCGATAGCCCGAACTCTCCACGCTTGCAACGCTTGCGCCCGCTGCCACAGTGGCCTTGACCGTGTACGTGTACACAGTCGCGACCAAAGCGCTGGTGTCATAGAACGTTGTCGAAGCATTTCCAACAATCGTTCGCAACACTCCTGCAGTTCCGCTTCGATAGACCGCGTATCCAGTTGCACCAGGAGTCGCCTTCCAAGTGACTTGAATTTTGTCCGTGAATGTTCCCGCAGATGCCACAACACTTAGCGGCGCAACAACATTGCGCCAACCGGAGTTGGCAACGCTCAGGGCGCTCAGACCAGTTGGACGAATTGCCCTGACCGCGTATGGATATACCGTTCCAATTGCCGCAGTCGTGTCGTCATAAGCGAGTGGACTAGCGCCCACAGTTGCAATCTTTACTCCAGCGCGCAGAATTTCATAACCCGTGGCTTGATACGCAGCAATCCAAGTGATGGAGATTTTGTCGGTGAACGTTCCATCGCTCGCAGCGACTTCCGTTGGAATTTCAAGAGCACCGCGATATCCAACATCGCCCACGCTGGCCGCGCTTGAACCCGCAGCGGTGACTGACTTCACCGTGTATGTGTAACGAATTCCAGGCAACGCACTTGCGTCTTGATAGATGGTTTGGATTCCGATTGACGAACCAATCTTGTTTCCATCGCGCAACACGTCGTAGCCAGTCACGCCGGCAACGGCGCTCCAACTGATCGTCACTTGAGTAGTTGATGTTCCATCGCTTGCGCTGACGCCAAGTGGCGCAACAGGCGCGCGCCAACCGACCGCTGGCGTGCTGAGATCACTTACGCCCAAAGCGCAAACGGCTTTCACGGTGTATGAGAAGTTGACGCCAATAGTGGCGGTCATATCGTCATAGGAAGTCGTGGTGGACGTCCCAATTGGATTGGAAGAACCGTTGCGCAAGATTTGGTAACTGGTCGCGCCGATCGATGCATTCCAAGAAAGACGAATGCGATCTGTTAGACCGCCCGCGCACACAACGCTTGTTGGCGCAGAAAGTTTGCGGAAGCCCGAGGCGCTTGCACTGAGCGCGCTTTGAGCGGCGCCTGAATTAGCCTTGACGGCATAGGCGTACAACGTGCCAGGCACTGCGGTCGTGTCGTTGTAGTTGGTAAGAGAACCAATGGTCGAACCAATCTTGGTGGCGCCGCCGTCGCGGAACACATCAAAGCTGCTTGCGCCAGCGACTGCGTTCCAAGTCATGGCGACATGTTCAGTGGATGTGCCTTGACTTGCCACCACGCCGGTTGGCGATGTAATTCCATAGGTGAACGCGCCCGTTAGAGTCACAGTTCCACCCGCGGTGGTCACGGAAACGTCTTTGGCGCCCGCCGTGCCCGCTGGAGTTTTTGCGGTAATAGATGTGGCGCTGACAATCACAACATTGGTCGCCGCAACGCCGCCAACCGTCACGCTGGTTGCGCCCGTCAAATTGGTTCCCGTAATGGTGATCGCAGTTCCGCCTAGCGCTGGTCCAGATGTTGGACTGACACTGGCAATGGTTGGCGCAGCGGCCACGTAGGTGAATGCGCTTGGAGCCGTGGCAGTTCCGCCTGAAGTTGTCACGGCAACATCTTGTGCGCCAACTGTTCCACTTGGGGTCATGGCAGTGATGGTTGTCGCGTTGACAACAACCACGCTGGTCGCCGACTTGCCGCCAACAGTGACGCTGCTTGCGCCAGTCAAATTGGTTCCGACAATGGTGATCTTTGTGGCGCCAAGTGCTGAACCAGATGTTGGACTCACGCTTGCAATAGTTGGGGCAGCGGCCAGATACGTGAATGCGCCCGCGGCTGTTGCCGTACCTCCTAAAGTTGTCACGGCTACGGCTTTAAGGCCTAATGTTCCCGCTGGTGTCACCGCAGTAAGCGATGTGTCGCTGGCAACAACTACGCCTGTCGCCGCAACGCCGCCAACTTTCACAGTTGTTGCGCCAACAATAAAGTGAGTTCCCTCTATTGTGATCGCCGTGCCACCGCTGGTCACGCCTGAAGTTGGACTCACGCTTGCAATCGTTGGAACTGGAACAACATAGGTGAACGCATTTGCCTTGGTCGCCGTTCCACCCGCGGTTGTTACAGCAACGGCTTTCGCCCCAGCTGTTCCGGATGGCGTCACCGCAGTAACTGAAGTGGCGCTCACAACAACAAAGCTGGTCGCGGCCACGCCGCCCACCGTCACGCTGCTCGCGCCCGTCAAATTTGTTCCAGTGATGGTGATCGTCGTGCCGCCGCTGATCGCACCTGAAGTTGGTGAAACACTTGCGATGGTTGGCGCAAACACAACATAGGTGAACGCATTCGTCTTAGTCGCAGTTCCGCCTTCGGTGGTAACGGCAACGCTTTGCGCGCCGGCCGCGCCCGCAGGCGTGACCGCAGTAATAGAAGTGGCGCTTACAACAACAACGCTTGTCGCCGCAGAGCCACCAACGGTTACGCTCGTTGCGCCCGTCAAATTTGTTCCCGTGATTGTGATCGCGGTACCGCCGCTTATCGAACCAGAAATTGGACTCACGCTTGTAATGGTTGGCGCTGGCACATTGATGTAGTTGAATAAAACCCTCTCTGTTGTCGCGCCACCTAAAGTTGACACAATAATGGGCTTCAAACCTTCAGTTGCCGCGGGTGTCAACGCCGTAATAGTTGTCGCATTCACAACAACCACACTTGTTGCTGGCGTTCCACCCACCGTCACACTGATTGCGCCAGTCAAATTGGTTCCTGTAATGGTGATCGCCGTGCCACCGGCCAATACGCCAGTACTTGGAGTGACCGATGCAATGGTGGGAGCTTGCACATAAGTAAATGCGCCCGCTAAAGTCGCTATTCCTCCCGGTGTGGTCACAACGACAGGTTTGACGCCCGCCGTGCCCGTTGGAGTTTTGGCAGTGATGGACGTGGCGCTCACAACCACAATGTTTGTTGCAGCAACCCCACCCACAGTCACGCTGCTCGCGCCCGTTAAATTTGTTCCCGTAATCGTGATCGCCGTACCGCCATTTGTCGAACCAGTATTTGGACTCACGCTCACAATAGTTGGCACATCCAAATAGGTGAATGCATTCGTACCAGTCGCATTACCTGATGGCGTGATCACCACAACATCTTTCGCACCCGCGGTTCCCGCTGGAGTGACCGCAGTAATGGAAGTTGCGCTGACAACAACCACGCTTGTGGCCGCAACGCCGCCAATTTTCACGCTGGTCGCACCCGTCAAGTTAGTTCCCGTAATGGTGATCGCAGTTCCACCACTCAACACGCCCGAATTCGGTTTCACCGATGCGATGGTTGGCAATGTCGCGTTTGTATATGTGAACGCACCCACCTTGGTTGCCGTTCCACCCGCGGTTGTCACCGAAAGATTTTTGGCTCCCGCAGAACCAGCCGGAGTCACCGCGGCAATCTGCGTTCCAGCTCCGTTGATCACAATGCTTGTTACTGCAACACCATCAATGGTCACGCTAGTTGCGGCGCTTAAATTTGTTCCACTAATTGTGATGTCAGTTCCGCCGGCAAGCACGCCAGTATTTGGATTCACCGAAGTGATGGTTGGCGCGGGCAATTCAAATGTGAATGCGTTTAAAGCCGTGGCAATTCCGGCTGGAGTTGTCACCACGACAGACTTGGCTCCTGAAGTTCGTGCAGGAGTCACCGCTGTGATGGAAGTGTCGGAAACCACAACAACATTGGTGGCTGCAACGCCTCCAAAGGTCACGCTGGTCGCACCTGTCAAATGTGCTCCAGAGATCGTGACAGTCGTTCCGCCAAGAGTCGTTCCAGACGTTGGACTCAACGATGCAATCGTTGGAGCAGGAATTTCATATGTGAACGCTTTGACGGCCGTTGCGCTTCCCAATGGAGTTGTAACCAACACATCTTGTTGACCGAGTGTTCCAGCTGGCGTCACTGCCGTAATGGAAGTTGCGCTTGCAACAACCACGCTTGTCGCCGCAACGCCGCCCACTTTCACGCTGGTTGCGCCCGTCAAATTTGTTCCCGTAATGGTAATCGCCGTGCCGCCACTTGATGGTCCCGAAGTTGGACTCACACTTGCAATCGAAGGCAAGGACACATTTGTATAAGTGAACGCCCCTGGAGCCGTTGCTGTTCCGCCCGCGGTAGTTACGGCAACGCTTTGCGCGCCCGCTAATCCAGCCGGTGTCACCGCAGTAATCGATGTGTCACTAACAACAACCACGCTGGTTGCGGCGTTTGCGCCAATTTTCACCACAGTCGCGCCCGTGAAATTTGTTCCCGTAATGGTGATCGCCGTGCCACCCGCCAATACGCCCGAGTTTGGATTCACCAATGTGATGGTTGGCAATGGCGTCACATATGTGAACGCATTCGGCTTGCTCGCGCTTCCACCTTCCGTGGTCACGGCAACAATTTGCGGACCAACCGCACCCTCTGGCGTGACCGCGCTAATGGAAGTCGCGCTCACAACCGTAAAGCTTGTCACGCCAACCGATCCAATAGTCACAATGGTCGCACCCGTTAAATTTGTTCCCGTGATGGTGATCAACGTGCCACCAAGAGTTGAACCCGAGCTTGGGCTAACGCTTGAAATTGTCGGCGCTGGCGCAATGTATGTAAACGCGCCTCCCGCGGTAAACGTTCCACCCACCGTGGTCAGCGACACAGATTTGACGCCGGCCGTTCCCGCGGGCGTGACCGCGGTGACATGGGTCGCATCAACAACCACAACGCTGGTAGCGGCGACACCGCCAACTTTCACACTGCTTGCGCCCGTTAAATTTGTTCCCGTAATGGTGAACAAGGTTCCACCACTGGTCGGTCCCGCGTCTGGATTGACGGAAGTAATAGTTGGCGCTGGCGTTCCATAATTAAACGAAGTTGTGGCTGTTCCGCCCGCCGTTGTCACAGCAATAGTCTTCACTCCATCTGTTGATGGCGGCGTCACCGCCGTAATTTGTGTCGCGGTAACCACCACGTTCAGCGCGGCGGCGCCACCAATAGTGACACTTGCGCCAATCAAATTTGTTCCGCCAATGGTAATGGGCGTTCCGCCAGCGGTTGGTCCAAAGGATGGGCTGACAAAGGTAATTGTTGGCACTTGAACCGCGGTGTATGTGAATGTCACCGCCTGAGTGCTAGGACCTTCTGGCGAGTTCACCACAATCGGTTGATCACCAACGACTCCGCTGGGAGTGTTGACCCGGATCAATGATGAATACACCAACATATTGCTGGCCACCGCGCCGCCAATGGTCACGCTTGTCGCTCCTGTAAAGTTGGAACCATTAATATAAAGCAGCGTTCCACCATTCACAGGCCCAGAGGCTGGATCCAGTGATGCAATGATTGGCGCAACTCCGGTGTAGGTGAACATTTGTGTGGGCGTACTTGTTCCGCCACTGGTGGTAACAACAATTGGCTTTGCTATTTTACTTGTGGATGACGGAGATTTGGCTGTGATGGAGGTCGCCGTTGCCACCACGCTGCTTGCGGCTATTCCGCCAATAGTCACGCTTGCGCCGCTTAAATTTGTTCCAGTGATTGTGAATGACGTTCCGCCAGTCATTGGACCAGTGCTTGGAGTCACGCTTGCAATAGTTGGCGTAGCGACAAAGGTGTACGCGCTCGCCTTGGTCCCTACTCCACCTGGAGTTGTCACCCCAACACTTTGCGCGCCCGCGACTCCAGCTGGTGCAAAGGCCACAATGCTTGTGGATGAAATCACTGAAATATTTGTTGCGGCAACTCCACCCACCGTCACCATCGTCGCATCGGACAAATTTGTTCCCGTAATGGTGATGATTGTGCCCGCCGCGATTGGCCCAGCGGCTGGACTGACACTTGCGATTGTGGGAACGCCGTAATAGGTGAAACCCGCAAATTGAGTGACGATGCCATTTGAAGTGGTGACCACAATGTCCTTATCGCCAGCCACAGCGGACGCTGGAGTGGTTGCGGTGATCTTGGTCGTGCTGACAAATAGCGGACTTGTTGCGGCCACTCCACCAACACTCACGGACACGCCAGCGAGCGCCGTACCAAAATTAGTTCCCGTGATGGTGATTGGCGTGGCAACGCTAATTTTGCTTGAAGATGGCGTTACAGTGCTAATGGTTGGTTGCGAGTTCGTGTATCGAAACGCGGCCGTCTTGGTGACGGCGCCACTTGGAACGGTCACCACGATATCGCTTTCACCAGCGGTTCCCGCAGGCGTGACCGCCACAATCTTGGCGGAGGAAACCTGCACAAAACTGGTCACATCATTGCCGCCAATGGTCACTCGAGTCGCGCCAGTCAAGTCGGATCCCGTGATGGTGATGCCAGTTCCACCGCTTGTTGGTCCTAAATTTGGAGTCACTGTCTTGACGGTCGCGGAGAAATAGGTGAACGTGATGGCTTGAGTTGAAACTCCACTGCTGGTTGTGGCGACAATTGTTTTGGCGCCGGCGGCTCCAGCAGGAGTGGTCGCCGTGATCGAAGTATCAGAACTATTGTCAACAATCGGGGCGTCCACATTATTAATCGTGAGCGTCGCACCCATGAGATTGGTTCCTGTGACCGTGATCTGGGTTCCACCCGATGTTGGACCAGTGGACGGACTCACTCCAGTGATCGTGGGCAGGAATGAATTATATTGAAAACCCGCCGCCAATTGCCCGGTTCCGCCTGGCGTCACCACCGCGATCGCGACCTTGCCTGTTGATCCTGGCGGCGTCAGCGCGGTAATCTTTACCGCCGAGACAACAACCATATTGATCGCGGGCACGCCACCAATCGTCACGCTGGTGGCACCGGTCAAATTTGATCCAGTAATAGAGATTGCGGTTCCACCAGATTCTGGACCAATATTTGGCGTCACTGTGGTCACGGTTGGAGCGCTGAAATAAGTGAAACTATTTGGAGCCGTCACGGAAGCGCCGCTGGTTGTGGTGACCACAATATCTTTGGCGCCCGCAGTACCAGCTTGTGCTACCGCGTTAATTTCCGTGGCGCTTGCAACAAGGCTTGTCGCCTCGATTCCGTCAATGGTCACGCTGATGGCGCCGGCCAAATTTGTGCCAGTGATTTTGAATGCCACACCACCAGCAAGCGGCGCTGATGCTGGACTGACCACGGCGATGGTCGGTAGCGATGTGTCATAGGTGAATGCATTGGCCTTGGTGAACGATCCACCCGGCGTGACCACAACAACGCTTTGTGACCCAGCCGTGCCCGCGGATGTCACGGCCGTAATTTGTGTTGCGGTGGCAACCAGACCGGTCACCGCATTGCCGCCAACGCTGACACTGCTTGCGCCAGCCAAATTTGTTCCATTAATCGTAATGGCTGTTCCACCAGCGACTGGTCCAGACACCGGAGTCACCGATGTGATGGTTGGCGTTGGTTCTTTGTAGGTGAATCCGCCGACTTTGGTCACGGGACCAGTTGGTGTTGAAACCACAACATCCTTTGAACCAGCGGTGCCTTGGGGAGTCACGGCGGTAATCACTGAAGCGGAAACAAACACAACCTCGCTCGCCGCAACGCCGCCCACGGTCACGGCGCTGCTGCCCGACAAATTCGTTCCACTAATGGTGATTGCCGTTCCACCTGACGTCAAACCAATCGTTGGACTGATCGCGCTAATAGTCGGCACAGAAAAATCAACATACGTGAATGCGTTGGCTTGCGTGATGGGTCCACTTGGAGTGATCACAACCACATCACGAGCCGCGCCTTCCACTCCTGGTGGAGAAATTGCGACAATGGATGTCGCCGATGCCACGACAAATGTGGGGCACGCAACACCACCAAAAGAAACTCCGGTGGCACCAAGCAAATTTGCTCCCGAGATGGTGACCGCACTCCCACCAAGTGACGTTCCAGAATTCGGCGCAATGGCGCTGATGGATGGAAGAGTTGAGTTGTCAGTGTAAGTGAACCCATTCTCTTTGGTGCCCGAACTCGTCGCGGTTGTCACAACAACATTCTTGGCGCCCGCGGTTCCCGCTGGCGTCTGCGCCAGAATAGAAGTTGATGACGCCACCACAATGTTGGTGGCCGCATTGGCGCCAATGGTCACACCAGTTATGCCGTTGAAATTTGATCCCGTGATCACGATGGAAGTTCCACCACTATCTGGCCCCGTGTTTGGGCTGATTGAACTTATGGTTGGCACATTGAGATATGTGAATGAAGTCGCCGCGGTCCCACCAGCAGTGATGACCAAAAGATCGACAATGCCGGCAGTTGAACTTGGAGTCAAGAATGTAATTTGCGTGGCGGAATTGGAAAGAAGGGTGGCCACACTTGAGTTGACCGTCACAATTGCGCCGCTGAGATTGGCTCCAACAAGCGTGACAGTGGTTCCACCAGTTAATGGTCCAGAAGTCGGACTCACTGAAATCAGAGTTGGCTCGGCGACATAACTAAACAGGCTTAACCCACTTGCCGCGCCCGCGGTAGTCGTGACCACAACGTCTTTCACGCCTACGGTGTTGGCTCCGGACAACCCAGTAATTTGCGTGTCCGTCACGGTGAGATTGGTCAGAGCAACGCCGCCTATTTTCACGGAAGCACCAAGCAATCGGCTTCCAGTAATGGTGATCGGCGTGCCGCCCGCAATAGGACCCGCGCTTGGAGTCACCAAGGCAATGGTTGGCAACGATTCATTGGTGTAGGTGAATGCATTGAGCTTTGATGCGATTCCACCTGGAGTGGTCACCACAATAGTTTTAGCTCCCGCGCTTGCGGCAGGTGTCAGTAGGTTGATCTGAGTTGGTGAAATCACAACAACGCTTGTCGCAGGCACGCCGCCCACAGTGACGCTGCTGGCTCCTGTAAAATTTGCACCAGTAATTGTGACCGCCGTTGCGCCGGCCAAGGGACCAGTGTTTGGGTTCACAGTGGTCATAAGTGGGGTTGGCAATGTTGAACCGCGCAATCCATTCACGGTTGCGCTTGGATCACTAATACAGTGGGCGCCAAGATTGGTAGCCCTGACAAAATAGGAGTAGTTTGTGCCTGGCAACGCGGTCACATCGTCAAAGCTGACAGTACCTCCGCCTGCGATCGAAGCAATTTGAATTTCCTTGTCATTGCGATAAATGTCATAGCCGGTTGTGGATGACGAGGCTGTCCAAGTGATTTGAATTTTGTCTGGGAGTGTGGTGCTTGCCGCCACATTTGTGGGTGGACTGACATTGCGGTAGCCCGCGGAAACCGCACTTCCCTTAAATGGTCCAAGACCAAAAGAGTTAATCGCGGCGACATTATATGTATACCCCTGAGCCACACCCACAGTCGTGTCATCAAATGAAAGTTTTGATGCGGGAACAGATCCAATTCCTCCACCTGCACCCACGGTTCCACCACGATTAATTTGATACCCCAGCGCGCCCGGAACCTCTGTCCAAGACACGATGACTTTATCCGCGTAGGTTCCAGGAGTGGCATAAACTTTGTCTGGCCACATCATTCCAACCCAGGCGGGATTTGAAACACCACTCGCTGGACTTGTAGCCACGGTGGTTGTGGCTTTCACCCTATACGTATGTTTTATAGTTGTCGAAGCGCCAGTGTCGTTGAATGATGTTCCAGTGGTAGTCGCAATTTCATCCGGTCCACCATCACGGTACACCAGGTAGCCGGTTGCGCCCGTCACCGAAGACCAACTCACCAAAATTGCATCAATATAATCTCCCGTTGAAGCGCTCGGAGGAATTGGAGTTGCCAATGCGCGATATCCAAGGTTGCCAGTTTGCGCACCGCTGACTTGCGCTCCCAAAACCGACTTCACCGTGTAGGTGTACCCAGCGCCAGGTGCCACACCTGTGTCGCTGTACGTGGTGACAGCTCCAGAGTCGGTGGGATTAATTTGGGCGGCGGTTCCACTTCTAAAGACTTGATACCCATCCACGCCCGCAACCGGATCCCACGAAATCTCAACTTTGTTTGTGAATGTCCCAGCGCTTGCGACAACATTGACAGGAGCCGCAATTGATGCGCGCAGACCAGAAACGATATTGGAAAATCGGATTCCACCCGCGGATTGAACCTTGTAGTTGTACGTCGTCCCCACAACCGCAGTTGTGTCCGCGAAAGCGCCAGTGTTGCTTGGAATGGTTCCAACTTGCGTGTAGGTGCCTGCTCCCTCGGCGCGCCAAATGCTATACCCAGTGGCGCTGGCAAGCGGTGTAAAATTTAATTGCACGCGATCGCTATATAAACCAACCGAGGCCATGAGATCGATCACGGATGGCTCTTGATTCAAAGAACTTGCGAACGACCAAGCATCTTGCCCAACGACCACGCCTTCGAATGTTGGATCAAATGTCCACACCTTGCTGCTGGTCGTATATTTGGTTTGAGCGTCGCTTTTCACGTTGGCGCTGGCCATGGTGTACAAGGTTGCGCCGCCAGTTTGAGCGCTGGACTTTCCCACAAAATCACACCAGAAAGTCAATTTAGAAATGCCGCCAGGCGCGGCTGCAATATCGCTGCACTTGAGGGTGAAGCGCCCAAACATGATCATGTGATCGGGGTTCGCGCTAGCGTTGGTTTCAAATTCCGCATCTGTTGGCGCAGCTTGGTACACGCCCGCGCCAACAAATCCCGTTGCGCTGCTGCCACCCTGAATCACACCAACATTTGTATTTGGATTCATAAAGTAGACGTCAGGAGTGACGCCGCCAGTGTTGCCCGCGCCTTGCGTGCGCGCGCCAACCGTTAGAAATGAATCCCAAGTGTTGTTACCAGTGCCGCCCGCCGCGCCGGCGGCTGGAAGCCAACTGGTGTTGTTATGTTGGTAAGCAAGGTTTGCGCTATTGTCATACTTAGAAATTTTAGTCACGCCAAAAGTAGAAGTATCCGTGGTGGCTTGACCAAAGAAGTTCACCACGCGTTCGCCGTTGGAACCAGTTCCAAGCGCGGAACCAAATTTCAAATAGACATCAATCACGGAATAGAACGCCGGATGAGTCGCGTCGGCTGGCGAACCGTCCGCGGCTAAAAGATAATTCCTTCCATACAAACCTTGCACGCCCGTGCCCACGAAGGAAGATCTTGGAGAACCCGATGCATCAGCGGATTCATCTGCGGAAGAATCAGCGCTTGTGCCGTCTACGTTCAACAACATCAATCCAAGATCGCCGCTGTCAATGACATTGTTTCCGTTGACATCATTGACCACAAATGATCCCATGCGTTGTGGCTGCGCTGAATTTATTCCAGTTGAGCCAGAAATTTTCACGGCATTTTGTTCTGGATTTGACTGGGCTGAAACATGCAGCGCGGCCAAGGAACACAACAGCGTGAAACTTAAAAATATTTGTCGAAATAAATTTTTCGAATGCTCAATAGTGCTCAAGATTGGTCTCCAAAATGGGGCTTCATATAAGAATACGAGTACCCCCATCTATTTATATGCCACGAATTGGGAAAATAACTAAAAAAAGAAAAAATGCATGCATTGAATGTATTTGTTATCGACATCTGCGCCATTGAACTGTCTCTTCAAGGCGACGCTTTAGATTTGCACAAGGTAGAGTCCAAAGTTGTCATTGAGTTGCCAAAAGACTCAGGCATTTGAGCATGTACAGCTGAATTGTCGGCGCGAAAAATGAGCTGAAAGGCTGGTCAATGTGTTTTTTCAGGAGCCAAACCGCAGTCTTTCACGAAGTGGCGTATGGCTCCAATTTCATGGTCGCTGCTCAGCGTGTGATTGCCGCCGTGTGGAATGGAGAAAGACATTTCCTTGCCAGCAAGCTTCACCTTCAAGTGATCGTGCTTG
>SESD01001317.1_pt1 | contig 13808 bp, 13 predicted proteins | sample 3171411 | NCBI WGS metagenome assembly SESD01 (sample SAMN06051880, study PRJNA518727) | freshwater metagenome | biome: subpolar coniferous forest; feature: holomictic lake; material: water; isolation source: holomictic Lake 442, 16.5 m depth | place: Canada: near Kenora, Ontario | collected...
TCAGAATCCGGTCAAGGTTGGGACGGCGTCAAGGCGGCCCCTGGGGGTTGCGCCAGGCGGCGCCCTGGGTTCAGGATCACGGAACCCCTTCAAGGCGATGCCAACCCATGAACCAGACCCGACGCACCTTCCTCCAGTCCACCCTGCTGGCCACCCTGGCGACCCGGCTGGGACCGGCCCTGACAGCGGCCGGTGCTCCACCCGCCATCCTCAAGCCCCGGCGCCTGGTGGCAGGGGCGACCGTCGGCCTGGTGAGCCCGGCCAGCGCCACCTGGGTCACCGAGGAGCTGACCATCGCCCAGGAGACCCTGGCGGCGTTGGGCCTGAAGGCCAAGACGGGGGCCCATGCCCTGGACCGCCACGGCTACCTGGCGGGCACGGATGCGGCCCGGGCGGCCGACCTCAACGCCATGTTCGCCGACGACACGGTGGATGCCATCCTCTGCATCCGCGGCGGCTGGGGCTCCAACCGCATCCTCTCGCTCCTGGACTACAAGAGCATCGCCGCCCACCCCAAGATCCTCATGGGCTACAGCGACATCACGGGCCTACTCACAGCCATCCACGCCCGCACCGGGCTGGTGACCTTCCACGGCCCCGTGGGCGTGTCCACCTGGACTGACTTCTCCCTGGACGCCATGCGCCGGGTGCTCTTCAAGGGGGAGGCCATCACCATGGAGAACCCCCGGAAGGTGGGCGAGGCTGGGGTGGTGACCCGGGACCGCATCCAGACCATCACGCCCGGCACCGCCCGGGGCCGCCTGGTGGGAGGCAACCTCACGGTGCTCACGGCCATGCTCGGCTCGGACTACCTGCCGGACTGGAACGGGGCGATCCTCTTCCTCGAGGACACCAACGAGAACATCTACCGCATCGACCGCATGCTCACCCAGCTGAAGCTGGCGGGGGTGCTGGACCGCATCGGCGGCTTCGTCTTCGGCAAGTGCACCAAGTGCACGGCAGGGGACAACAACTACGGCTCCCTCACCCTGGAGGAGGTGCTGGCCGAGCATGTCCGGCCCCTGAAGATCCCCGCCTGGCAGGGGGCCATGATCGGCCACATCGACAGCCAGTTCACCGTGCCCGTGGGCCTGCGCGCCGAGATCGACGCCCAGCGGGGCAGCATCACCCTGCTGGAATCCGCGGTCCGCTAGCCATGCGACGCTCCCTCGCCCGGAGGTTGGCCCTGACCCTGGTGTTCCCCGCAGTTCTCGGGGCAGCCGGTCCAGCAGCGCCCACCGGACCAGTCCTCTGGGAGGCCTGGCCCGCCGCCCGGGTGTCCCCCGCCGATCCCTGGGGCCTCAAGCACAGTGGCCTTCGGCTGGCCCTGGCAGACCTCCAGGCCCGGCATCCTGGCCTCATCACCCAGGTGGAAGAAGGCACCTCGGCAGAGGGACGCAAGATCCCCCTCCTCCGCCTGGGCAGCGGCCCCACGGGCGTGCTGCTCTGGTCCCAGATGCACGGCGATGAGCCCACCGCCACCTCGGCGCTGCTGGACCTCATCCACTGGCTGGGAATGCGCCCCCAGGACCCTGTGGTGCAGCAGCTCCTGTCCCGCCTCACCCTTTGGGTCATCCCCATGCTCAACCCCGACGGGGCCGAGCGCACCCAGCGCTGGAACGCCCAGAGCATCGACATCAATCGGGACGCGCTGCAGCTCTCGTCCCCAGAGGGCCGCTTCCTAAAGGCCGTGCGGGACCGGGTGCAGCCCTCTGTCGGGTACAACCTGCACAACCAGAATCCCCACCTGCGGGCCGGCTCCAAGGGCACCCAGGTGGCCATGTCCCTGCTGTCTGTGCCGGGGGATGAGGCTTTCACCGTGACACCGGGGACCCGCCAGACCCGCCGCCTGGCGGTGGCTGTGGACCGCCTGGTCCAGCCCCTGGCCCGGGGCCGCGTGGCGCGCTACGACACCGACTACACGGCCCGGGCCTTCGGCGACGCCATGACCCGCTGGGGCACTCCTACCTTGCTCATCGAGACGGGAGGGTGGGCCGGTCCCGCCGAAGCGGAGCGCCTCGTCCGCCTCAACTTCGTGGCCCTGGCGGGCTCCCTGGCGGCCCTGGCGGATGGCTCCCTCGCCGCCGTGGACGATGCCGCCTACGACCGCATCCCCCTCAACCAGCGGGACGCCACCGCCGCCTTGGTGGTGCGCCATGTCCGCCTGGCCAGCGGCCGTGGCCTGGCCCCCTTCGCCGCCGACCTGTCCTTCCTCCTGCCGGGCCCTTTCGCCGGGGAGCGGCCCCGCCTGCGGCAGCCGGTGCTGACGGAGGTGGGTGACCTGGACCACGTGCTGGGCCTCACGGAGCTCGATGGCAGCGGCCTGCTGGCCGTGCCCTGGCCCGCCCCCGAAGGCACGGACTGGCCTGCGCTCAAGGCCATCCTGGCGAGCCGGAACCTGGACGCCACCGATGAAGCCGCTGTCCTGGCTGCAGTGAAGGCCCTGGGCGAAGCGGCCGTGGCAGGGCCGGGCTACACGGGTGCGGTGCTCCTCTATCGAAGGAATCCCGGTGGCCGGGTGCACCTGACGGGGGCGGTCCTCCGGGGCCAGGTCGTGGGCTTCGAGCCCAGGTAAATCGCCACTGCAGCCCCTTTCGTTGCGGATCCCAACATCCTGCATGAGACCGGAATTCCTTGGCAGCACGGGGTCTGGGCCCTAGATTCGAGTCATGTCCGAGTCGCGCGTGGTGCTGTTGAAGATCGTGGGGATGTTCCTCGTCATCCTGGCGGGGTGGCTGGCGCGACGGCGGGGCTACCTGCCGGAGGCGACCAGCTCCATCCTCAGCCGGATCGTGGTGGATGCGGCCTTTCCGGCCCTGGTCTTCACCCAGATGCTGCGTACGGTCAACGCCTCGGTGCTGCGCCAGGACTGGCTGCTGCCGCTGATCCCCCTGCCCCTGGTGGCCGTCGCCTATCTGGTGGCCCTGCTTGTGGCACCCCTCTTCGGGGGCCGAGAGCAGCGCAACACGGTGCACTTCCTCATCACCAGCCCCAACTGGGTCTTTCTGCCCCTACCCATCGCCGAAGCCCTCTATGGCGGCGCCGGCGTGCGGGTGGTGCTGCTCTGCAATGTGGGCGCCCAGCTGGCCCTCTGGTCCATCGGGGTCTGGATCCTCCACGGCAAGATCTCCCAGGCCCTGAAGAACCTCGCCACCAACATCGGCCTCTGGTCCACGGCCCTCGGCATCCTGCTGGCCCTGGCCTTCCCCGGGCTCCGGGACCTCGGCAACCTCCACCCACCCCCTTCCACCCTGGGTGCCATGGCCGGTGCCGCCGTGTTTGACGCCCTGAGCATGGTGGGCAGCCTCACCATCCCCCTGTCGCTGCTGGCCATCGGCGCCCAGCTGGGGGCAGTGCCCATCGTCTTCCGCAGCCTGCCTTCCGCCCTCTGGGGGGTGGTCTTCGCCCGCCTGATCGCCGCCCCGCTGGCCACCATCGCCCTGGGCGTGGCACTGGCGAGCATGGGCTTCCATCTCCCCCTCATCACCCGCATGGTGGTGGTCCTGGTGGCGGCCATGCCCGTGGCCATCGTGTGCAGCGTCATGGCCGAGCGCTTCGGCGGGGACGCCACCCTGGCCGCCCAGGGAGTCTTCCTCTCAACGCTGCTCAGCATCCTGACGGTGCCAGCGCTCTTTTTCCTGGTGTCCTGAGCGACACTGGACAGAGATTGTCACTTGGCAGACCAGATACTTGATCTGGAGGCTGCCATGGACCCCCGTCCCACCGACCAACACGCTGACCTGATCCGCCGCTTCAGTGCGGGCGAACGCTCCCCTGAGCTGCTGACCGCCCTGAACCAGGCCGCCTTCGCCCACTTCCACGCGCCCTGGGAGGAACCCCCCAGCCCCTCCAAACTGCCCCCTCTGGTGACCTGCTTCTCCGAAGACGTGGACGACGATGAGGATGGACCGGAGGAGCCCGAGGCTCCCAACCCGGCCCTGGACCTGCTCCTCGCCGACCTCCTCAAGCGCGGGTGCCAGCCCTTCATCCAGGATGGACCGGAGGTAATCGTGGTGCTTCCGAGGGACCCCGGGGCCGACTTCCAGATTCGGGCCCACTTCATCCTGCGGACCGGGACCGAGCGGCTGCACGTAAAGACCCGAGCCGACCTGCTCCATCCCCCTGCCACCGATGCCCGCCTGCGGGACTTCTGCTCCGCCTGGAACCAGTCGGGGGGACGGGTCCGAGCCCACGTGTTCCGGCACCAGCCCCAGGGCCGGGACCGCATGGAGGTCTCGGCCCACATGCCCATGGCCCGCGCCAGCCGTCCCCAGGCCTTCCAGGCCGCCCTCGCCACCCTGCTGGGGGACATCAACCGCTTCTGGTGGAAGGCCTACCTGGACCTGGGGCAGCCCGGGGGCTGAGCCCCCCGTAGGACAGTCCGTGTCAACCCGCTCCCCTCAGACTGTGAGGGTGGCATCCTCGCCCGGAAAGGCTCCATGACCCTCACAACCAACGTCCCATCCCGTCCCACCTCCGCCGAGCGGGCCCAGGGCTGTCTCCTGGGCCTGGCTGTCGGCAATGTGCTGGGCCTGGCGGTGGAGTCCCTCCCCCGGGAGCGCGTCCAGCTCCACTTGGGCTCTGCCGGCCCTTTCACCCACCTCCCCACCGAGGAGCGCCACCGCACCTGGGATGACGACCTGGCCATGGCCATGGCCCTCTCGGGTTGCCTGGTCGAACTACCCCCTGGAACCGATCACCTGGAGGGCCGGGCCATCCTAGACGCCTACCTCGCGTGGCTGCGCACAGGGGCCCGGGGCATCGGGAGCCTCACCCGAGAGGTCCTGATGAAGTGGCACACCGGCGAGGCCCGGGCCGCCGAGCGGGTCTGGCAGGCCCACTCCGACCGCGGTCGCCGCCCCCTGGGCAACGGTGCCGCCATGCGCATCGCTCCGCTGGGGGTGGCCTTCGCGGGCGAGCCGGAGAAGGTCGCCCGCCTGGCGGCCGAGGACGCCCAACTCACCCACTGGGACCCCGCCTGCCGACAAGCGGCGGGCCTCATCGCCCTCCTGGCCGCCGCTGGGGTGCGGGGGGAAGCGAACCCCCTGGCCTTCGCCGCCGCCCAGGCGGGCGCCCTGCTCCCGGAGGTGGCCGAAGCCTTCCGCCCCCTCCCCATCGAGGAGCTGGCCCAGCGCCGCCTCGACGGCTGGGACATGGGCTCCATCCTGCTGGCCCTGCAGGTCGCGGCCAGCCTGCTGGCCTCCGGCCTGTCCTACGCGGAGGCCCTGCCCTGGCTCATCCGGCAGGGCGGCGACACGGACACCCACGGGGCCATCGTGGGCGCCCTCCTGGGAGCGCGGGACGGTGTCACGGCCATCCCCGAGGCCTGGCGGGACTGTGTGGCTGACCGGGACCGAATCCTCCAGATGGCTGATCGCCTGCTGAGGCGCTCGGGGCTCTGACCCTGGGGTTCGACGAAAAAGCGCATCCCCAAACACTCACCCGAACCTGAGGCCTGAGAAAGCACACCACGGCCGTTCCGGTCAGAATGCCCACATGCGCTACGCCGAACCCCTGTTCCGCCCCCCCAGCGAGGCGGAGTCCTTCATCCTCCAAGCGACCCTGGGCTGCTCCTGGAATGCCTGCACCTACTGCGGCATGTACCGCAGCAAGGCCTACACGGTGCGCCCCCTACCGGAGGTGCTGGCGGAGATCGCCTGGGCCGGGGCCCACCTGGGGGACGAGGTGCGCCATGTCTTCGTGGCGGACGGTGATCCCCTGGGCCTGCCCACAGAGCACTGGGAACCCATCCTCCGGGCCCTGGCGGGGGCCTTCCCGCGCCTGCGGCGGGTGTCCACCTACGCCACCGCCCGCAACCTCCTGGAGAAGCCTGCAGTGGACCTGCGCCGCCTGCGGGACCTGGGCCTGTCCCTGCTCTACATTGGCCCCGAGTCCGGGGACGACGCCACCCTCCACCGCATCGCCAAGGGGGCCGATGCCGCAGCCCATGTCGAAGCCGCCCGCAAGGCCCGGGAGGCGGGCATGGAGCAGTCCCTGATTTTCCTGCTGGGGGCTGGGGGGGTGGAGCACAGCGAAGCCCACGCCCGGGCTTCGGGGCGGTTGGCCACGGCCATGGACCCGCGCTTCCTGTCCACCCTCACCCTGACCGTGGTGCCAGGCACGCCCCTGGACACCCTGGGCCGCCAGGGACGGTTCACCCTGCCCGATGTACCGGGCCTGCTCCAGGAGCTGCGCTGGTTCATAGAGGAGGCCCACCCCACCGGAGCCATCTTCCGCTCCAACCACGCCTCCAACTACCTGCCCATCGGCGGCCGCCTGCCCCGGGACCGGGAGGCCATCCTGGCCGCCATCGACGCCGCCCTGGCGGGCCGCACGCCCCTACGCCCCGAGTGGGCCCGGGGGCTTTAGCCCACATGGGTAACAGAGTGTAAAAAAATCAGCCTTTGAGCTGTTGATCCCTTGTAGGTCAACTATATTGAGCCCGGCTGGACTCCTTCCAGCCGAAGCTCGGCCCCACCAAAAGATATCCGTCCAACGCAGCCAGAGGAGTCCCCATGCAGCGCCGCTCGATCCTTGTCCTCCTTGCCCCCGCCCTGGGCTTGGCCCTGGCCGCCCAGCCGGCCCCCAAGGTCGCCACCCCCTACACCCAGCCCACCTCCGGCGAGCAGGTCTACCTGGCCTACTGCGCCAGCTGCCACGGCGTGATGGGCCTGGGCGACGGCCCCGTGGCCGCTTCCCTCAAGAACGCGGTCCCCAACCTCGCCACCCTGGCCCAGCGTAACCAGGGCAAGTTCCCCGCTGCCGGCGTGTCCCAGAGCGTCGGGGGCGAGAGCATGAGCCGCAGCCACGGCACGGCGGACATGCCCGTGTGGGGCCCGGTGTTCCGCACCCTGGACAGCCGCAGCGAGGGCGCTACCAACATCCGGGTCTACAACCTGGTGAAGCACATCGAGAGCCTCCAGACCAAGTAAGGTCGCCTGGCCTGGCTGGAAATTCGGGTTGTAACCTATCAATGCGAGGTATATTGATCACCCACAGGTATGGTGGTCCTGAACCCGCTTCCGGAGGTCCCATGAGCATTCCCATCGCCTGCCGCGGCTGCTTGGCCGCCCTCCTGGTGGCGGCACCAGTCGCAGCCCAGTCCATTCCCGTGGTGGAGAAGACCCTCTCCAACGGCATGCGCCTGGTCATGGTGGAGCGCCACGACCAGCCCACCATCTCCTTGGGGTGGATGGCCCGGGTGGGCAGTGCTGACGAGCGACCGGGCATCACCGGCATGGCCCACCTCTTCGAGCACATGATGTTCAAGGGCACTCGCACCATCGGCACCAAGGACGCGAAGCGGGATGCGGAGCTCAATGACCTGCAGGACAAGGTGCAGGCCCAGATCCGCCAGGAGATGTCCATCCTGCGGGAGCGCCAGCGCCGGGGCGAGATCGCCGACATGATGGATCCCAAGGCCCGCACGCCCCGCCTGCAGCAGCTGCTCAAGGACTTCGAAGGCCTGGTGCAGGAGCAGCGCGGCCTGGTCGTCAAGGACGAGATGGACCGCATCTACACCCAGGCCGGTGGCACGGGCTTGAATGCCAGCACCAGTCAGGACCGCACCTTCTACATCGTCGGCCTCCCCTCCAACAAGCTGGAGCTGTGGATGTGGATGGAGTCCGATCGGCTGGCCAACCCTGTCTTCCGTGAGTTCTACAGCGAGCGCGACGTGATCCTGGAGGAGCGCCGCCAGACCCTGGAGAGCCGCCCCGGCGGCGTGGTGGGCGAGGCCTTCAACGCCATGACCTGGGCCGCCAACACCTATCACTGGGAGGTCATCGGCTGGCCCAGCGACATCGCCCAGGTCACCCGGGAGCAGGCCAGCACCTTCTTCGCCACCTTCTACGCCCCCAACAACCTGACGGCGGTGCTGGTGGGCGACTTCGACCCGGCCAAGGCCGAGGCCCTGGCAGAGCGCTACTTCGGGCGCATCCCGACCAACACCAAGGGCGTGCCCGAGATCATCACCCTCGAGCCGGCCCAGCCTGCCGAGCAGCGCATGGTGGCAGAGGTCGAGACCACCCCCTCCTTCCAGGTGGAGTACAAGACTGTCTCCGCGGTGCACAAGGACGCCCCCGCCCTGCAGGCCCTGGCCGGGATCCTCGGTGGCTCCTCGGCCTTCATGGGCCGTCCGGGCGGCGGCGGTGGCCGCGGTCCCTCGGGCCGTCTGAACAAGGCCCTGGTCCTGGACCAGAAGGTCGCCACCAGCGCCAGCGCCAGCTTCCGTGGCCAGAAGCTGGGCGGGACCTTCTCCCTGCGGGCCACGCCGGCCCAGGGCAAGACTCCGGCCGACATGGAAGCCCTGCTGCAGACGGAGCTCGATCGGGTGGCCAAGGATGGCGTCACCGAGGCTGAGCTGGCGCGCTACAAGAAGGCCACCCAGGTGGGCCTGTGGAACCGCCTGGAGACCAACGCGGGAATCCGCGAGACCCTCTCATCGTTCCTGGCCGTGGGCACGGTCAAAGACTTCGAGCAGGCCCAGGCCCGCTTCCAGGCCGTGACCCGCGAAGATGTCCAGCGGGTGGCCAAGGCCTACTTCCCCCGCAGCGGCAAGAACGTGCTCATCACCCAGCGGGCCGCCGCACCCAAGGCTCCTGAAGGCCCTGTGGATCCTGATCTGGCAGCCCTGCCAGAGCCGGTCCGCGCCCGCCTCAAGGCCCAGCTCGACACCATGATGAAGCTGGATGCCCCCGCCCTTAAGGAACAGCTGGCCGCCCTGGAGGCCCGCCTTGGCTCCATGCCACCCCAGGCTCGCCCCACCGTGGAATACCTCATGAAGAAGGGGCGCGAGCGCCTTCAGAATTTGGAGGCGAAGTGATGTTCGCGCGCACCGCCCTTGCCCTCGTCCTCGGCGCCACCGGCGTCCTGGCCCAGTCCATCCCGGACCGTCCGGAGAAGCTGGCCTTTGCACCGGTGACCTTTCAGATCCCCCGCGCAGCCGAGCACAAAGCCCGCCTGAAGAACGGCATCCCGGTCTACCTCAGCCTCGCCGAAAAGGAGGCCTCGCCCCTGGTGCGCATCACCATCACCTGGCGCGGCGGCTCCTACCTCGACCCCAAGGGCCGTGAGGGCCTGGCCCAGCTCTTCGGCGCCCAGCTGGCCCGGGGTGGCACCGCCACCCTCAGCGCCGAGAAGCTCGAAGACCGCCTCGAAGGCCTGGCCGCCAGCCTCGGCAGCAGCTGTGGCGATACCTCCGGCAACCTCTCCCTGACTGTGCTGGAGCAGGACCTGGACGAGGGCCTCGGCCTGATGCTCCAGGTGCTCACGGAGCCCGGCTTCGCCCAGGACCGCCTGGATCTGGCCAAGCGCCAGCAGAAGCAGGGCCTCGGCCGACGCAACGATGCCGTCACCTCCATTGCCAGCTACCAGATGCCGTTCCTGCTCCATGGCGAGACCCACTTCGCCAGCCAGGACCCCACCGCCGCCAGCCTGGATGCCCTCACCCGGGATGACCTCAAAGCCTTCCATGCCCGCCTTCTGCACCCCTCCAACCTCGTGGTGACGGTGTCGGGCCGGGGCAGCCGCAAGGCCCTGCTGGCCAAGCTGGACGCCGGTTTCGGCGCCCTCAAGGCTGCTCCTGGAGCGCAAGTCAGCCCCGCCATTCCGGCCCCGACGCATGTGCGGAAGCCCGGCATCTATGTGACGGACAAGGACGCCCCCCAGGCCATGGTGCAGTGGGCCTTCCCGGGTCTGCGCCGCACGGACCCTGACTGGCACGCGGCCCTGGTCATGAACCAGCTGCTGGGTGCCAGCGGCTTCACCAGCCGCCTGATGAAGAAGATCCGCTCCGACGAGGGCCTCACCTACGGCGTCCGCACGGCCCTAGGAGCCGGCCCCCACTGGCGCGGTGACCTCACGGGCAGCATGCAGACCAAGAACCGCTCCGTGGCCTATGCCCTGCGCCTGGCCCTGGAGGAGATGCGCCGCATGCGCGACGAAGCCCCCGCTGCCGAGGAGCTGAAGGTCATCCAGGACAACCTCATCGAGGCCTTCCCCGCCCAGTGGAGCGGCCGCCAGGCCGTGGCCGCCCGCTTTGCAGAAGAGGCCCTGGTGGGCTGGCCCGAGGACTGGTGGGTGGACTTCCGCGCCAAGGTCCAGAAGGTCACGCCGGCGGATGTGCGCCGCCTGGCTCAGCGCCTGCTGCACCCCGATCAGCTGGTGATCCTGGCGGTGGGCAAAGCCTCCGACATGGAAGCGGGCGATGGCGACCATCCGGGCAAGCTGGCCGACATTCTGCCCCTGCCTCTGGTGCGCCTCCCCCTGCGGGATCCCCAGACACTGAAGCCGCTCAATTAGGGGCTATCAGCTATCAGCTATCAGCTACCTAGGGCTTGACGCTCCCCAGGGGGCAGGCCTTGGCGCAGCCACCGCAGCCGGTGGGGCAGTCTGGCTCTGTCCGGAAGCTGCGGCGCAGGCCGAGGGCAAACCAGCCCGCCGAGAGGGCCACCAGCACCAGGACCAGTGCGGACTGGGCGCTCATGCGAACCCCAGGGCATGCCCGATGGCCACAGTCGCCCAGGCTAGGCCCCAGCCCAGCACCAGCCCGTAGGCCACGGTGAAGGCCGCCCAGCCCCAGCTCCCCGCTTCGCGCCGAATCATGGCCAGGGTGCCCAGGCAGGGCGTGTAGATCAGCGTGAAGACCATGAAGGCGAGGGCCGTGAGGGGTGTAAGGCCCGAGCCATCCCGCAGGGCCACCTGAAGGGGGCTGAGGCGCTCGCCGGCCTTGGGCTCCTCGCTGGCCTGGTGGATGACGGCCATGGTGGAGACCACGATCTCCTTGGCCACGAAGCCCGCAGTGAGGGCGATGACATCCTTCCAGGCCTCTGGGCGCTTGTGCTCAGGGTCCAGGATGGGGCGCAGCACCGGCTCCACCTTCTGGCCCAGACGGGCGGCCAGGCTGGTGTTCACGATGCGGCTCTCGTGGGCCAGCTGCAGCGTCCGGAGGCGCTCTTCGGTCTCGGCAGGGGGCAGGTTCAGGGTGGCAACGGCCTGGCGCTGCTGCTGATATTCCAGGGTCCATTCGCGGTTCGCGATGCCGGGGTAGCGGGACAGGAACCACACCAGCGTGGCCCCGGCGAAGATGGTGGTGCCGGCCCGGGTGAGGAAGATGGAGCCCTTCTCCCACATGTGGATCAGGGTGGCCTTCAGCATGGGCAGGCGGTAGGGCGGGAGCTCCATCACGAAGGGCGCGCTGGGCCCCGAGAACAGCGAGCTGCGGAGCAGGCGCCCCATGAGGACTGCCAGGGCTAGGCCCAGGAAGTGCATGGCCAGGATGGTGAGGGCCGCCATGACCGGCGTGAAGAAGGTCCCCGCGATGACGATGTAGACCTGGAGACGCGCCGAACAGCTCACCAGGGGGGTCACTAGGATGGTGATGAGGCGGTCCTGGCGGCTTTCAATGGTTCGCGCCGCCTGGATGGCCGGCACGTTGCAGCCGCTCCCCATGATGAGGGGGATGAAGCTCTTCCCATGGAGACCCATGACATGCATGAGGCGGTCCATGATGAACGCCGCCCGGGCCATGTAGCCCGTGTCCTCCAGGAAGGCGATGCAGCCCATAAGAATCATGATCACGGGCACGAACACGATGACCGCGCTCACCCCGGGGATGACCCCGTCCACCAACAAGCTGGTCAGCTCACCCACGGGGAGCCGCGCGGCAGCAAAGGCGGCCAGGCCCTTGAACGCTTCGCCGATCCAGTCCTGGGGGATCTTTCCAAGGACGAAGGAGAGGGAGTACACCAGCACCAGAATGACGGCGAAGATTGGAATCCCCAGCAGACGGTGCGTGAGCACGGCATCCAGGCGCGAGGTGGGCGTCGCTCCCTCGTCTGCGGCCGAGGCGACCTCCTTGACCAGGCCGTGAGCAAAGCCATAGCGGCGTTCGGCCACCAGGGTCGCGCCGTCTGCACCCAGGTGGGGCTCGAGGAAGGCGAAGCTCTTGGCCAGCTGCAGGCCGATGGCAGCGCGGGCGTGGCTTTCCTGGATCCGCTGCTTGGCCTCGGCGTTGTTCTCCAGGAGCTGGAGGGCCAGCCAGCGGGGGGGCATGGTGGCCTTGAGCACCTCGTCCCGGCCGATCTCGGTCTCCAGGGCCCGTAGCTCGCCTTCGATGTCGTGGCCGTAGTCCACGGTGATGCGGCGGCAGCGGCTGGACTCGCCCCGAGCCATGGCGGCCAGGAGGGCTTTGAGGTCGTCGATGCCCTGCTCCCGGTTGCCCACCGTGGGGATCACCGGGCCCCCCAGGAGGGTTTCCAGGGCCGGCACGTCGATGTTGATGCCGCGCCCCAAGGCGTCGTCCATCATGTTCAGCACAAAGGCCACGGGCTTGCCCAGCTCCAGCAGCTGGGTGCTCAGATAGAGGTTGCGCTCCAGGTTGGAGGCGTCCAGCACATTGAGGACCAGGTCCACTTCGGGCGAGGCCAGGAACTGGGCGGCCACCCGCTCGTCATCGCTGCGGGCCGCCAGGGAGTAGGTGCCTGGGAGGTCCACCACCTCCAGGGCGCTGCCCTCGTGCTCGAAGGTCCCGCTGCGGCGCTCCACCGTGACGCCCGGCCAGTTGCCCACATGGTGCCGAGAGCCGGTCAGGGCATTGAACAGCGTGGTCTTGCCACAGTTGGGGTTGCCCGCCAGGGCAATGGTCAGGGGCATCACACCCCCCGCTGCACCAGGATGCAGGCGCTTTCCTCTCGGCGGAGGGACAGGTGGTAGCCCTTGATCACCAGCTCCATGGGATCACCCAGGGGGGCCAGCTTGACCACCCGCAGAACGGCGCCGCGGATGAAGCCCATCTCCAAGAGCCGCTGCCGCACGGGCCCCTGGGCCTGAATTTCGACAACCTCTCCCTGATCTCCAGGGTGGAGAAGACTTAGGGATATGGGTGGATTTTGAGTCATTGTCTCAACTCTGTGTATCCAGTGTACCCATGTTGGGCCAGGTCACAAGGCCTTCCACTGGGGATGTGATCTCCGTCTAGACTGGAGTCAATGCCTTCCACCAGCCCACTCACCATACCCAATGCCCTGACCCTGTTGCGGATCCTTGCGGTTCCGTTCTTTGCCATTGCCCTCTGGTATGGCCACCACTGGCAGGCATTCTTTATTTTTGCAGGCGCCGCCATCACCGACCTCCTAGACGGCCTCATCGCCCGGGCCCTGGACCAGCGCTCGGACCTGGGGGCCATCCTGGACCCTGCCGCCGACAAGCTGCTGATGACCACGGCTTTCATTCTCATGGCCTGGCAAACCCACGGCATGACGGCCCCCATTCCTGTTTGGGTGGCGATCCTGGCCATCACCCGGGACCTGGTGATCTCCTTCTATGCCTTTGCCTCGGTGGACCGCCTCAGCGACAGCACCTTCAAGCCCAGCCTCATGGGCAAGCTCAGCACCGCCATGCAGCTGATCGCAGTCTCCCTGGGCCTGTTCTTCAATGCAGTGGGCTATCGGCCCTGGATGGATCCCTTCCTGCCGGAGATGTACTGGCTCGTGGCCGCCCTGGTGCTGGCCTCTGGCATTCACTACTTCATGCGGGCCATCCGCTCGGCCCAGGCCTGATACACTGGAACTTCCGCGTCGGGAGACGCCGAAGGAGCCACCATGAGCAAGCCTGCCCCCAAGAAGGGGCCCCGTTCCATGTCTGCCCCCGCCAAAGCTAGCGCACCCCGATCCCAGGGGCGTCCGGGCCCGCGCCCAGCTGCAAGTGCCGGAGCGGACGCCCGTCCGGCCCGCCCCGCCAGCCGCACCCGCACGGCACCGGACGGCGCATCGGACTACCGCACACCCCGCCCCGCTGGCCGCACCCGA
>SESD01001318.1_pt1 | contig 13806 bp, 12 predicted proteins | sample 3171411 | NCBI WGS metagenome assembly SESD01 (sample SAMN06051880, study PRJNA518727) | freshwater metagenome | biome: subpolar coniferous forest; feature: holomictic lake; material: water; isolation source: holomictic Lake 442, 16.5 m depth | place: Canada: near Kenora, Ontario | collected...
CGCCAAAGCGTTATTTGGTGCTGATTACGCCAACGTACAGGCACACTCAGGCTCTCAGGCCAACATGGCCGTCTTCATGGCATTAATTCAACCGGGCGATACCATCATGGGCTTAAGTCTGGCTGATGGCGGTCACTTGACACACGGTGCCAAACCCAATTTCTCCGGCAAAATTTACAATGCCATTCAATACGGTTTAAACCCTGAAACCGGTGAAATTAATTACGAGCAAGTTGAAGCCTTGGCACTGGAACATAAACCAAAAATGATTATTGCGGGTTTTTCTGCTTACTCACGCGTTTGGGATTGGCAACGTTTCCGCGACATTGCTGATAAAGTGGGCGCTTACTTTGTCGTTGATATGGCGCATGTAGCCGGTTTAATCGCCGCAGGTTTATATCCTAACCCCGTCCCTTTTGCTGACGTTGTCACCAGTACCACGCATAAATCCTTACGCGGCCCGCGCGGTGGCCTTATTTTGTGTAAAAGCAATCCTGAAATCGAGAAAAAAATCGATTCCAATATTTTTCCGGGCATACAAGGCGGCCCGTCCATGCACGTTATTGCCGCCAAAGCGGTTGCTTTTAAAGAAGCGATGCAACCTGAGTTTCGCGTTTATCAGCAACAAGTAATTAAAAACGCCCAAGCCATGGCCACCGTTTTTATCGAGCGCGGTTTTGATGTGGTTTCAGACGGCACCGACAATCATTTGATGCTGGTTTCTCTTATTCCTAAAGGCATTACCGGTAAAGCCGCAGATGCAGCACTTGGCAAAGCCCATATTACCGTCAACAAAAATGCCGTACCTAACGACCCGCAATCACCGTTTGTCACCAGCGGCATTCGTATCGGTACGCCAGCGCCAACCACACGCGGCTTTAGGGAAGCAGAAATGATCGAAATCGCCAACTGGATGTGTGACGTCATGGAAAACATTGATGATGAAGACGTCAGTGCTAATGTAAGGGAAAAAGTCAGTAATCTTTGTGCACGGTTTCCGGTTTATAGTTGATTTGGGTAGGTCAGGCAACTTCTTTTCGTTGCCTGACCTTTTAGACCATGGAGTTGTCGGACTTAAACAGCACGCCCGACAAGGCTGTTTATTACAAGGCGAATATCAGTAATGAAATTATCGAGAGGTTAGATTAATTAGTGGTCTAGCCGCAACCAAATACATTTACATTTACGCGAGAAATGCAACCATGCAAATTCAACGCACCATCCAAACGCTGGACACGCCACATCTTGTTATTGATCTACCTGCATCATTTGCCCACCAGCGGGTAGAAATTTTAATAATGACACTTGATGAGACTGAGCCAAAAACAGCTAAAAAACGTCGCACACCTCCCATTCAATTTGCCGGACAAGTAAAAGAATTGGGTGATGTCATGTCCTCTACTTCAGCTGCCGACTGGGGATGTGAATGATTGTACTGGATACACATATCTGGCACTGGTGGATCAATCAAATACAGGGAAAATTATCAACAGAAACTATTGCCTTAATTGAAGAAGCGGATGAAGTGAGTGTATCAGCCATTTCATGCTTTGAAATGGCTTGGTTAGTCCGTCACGGCCGCATTGATTTAAATATGCCTTTTGAGCACTGGTTCAGCCAAATAGAGCACAATACAGACATTCAAATTCTGCCTGTAACTGCTCAAATCGGTATCAGGGCAGTTACTTTGCCTGAACATCACAAAGACCCTCAAGATAGAATTATTATTGCGACCGCATTGCTTTATGATGCTCGTTTACTAAGTTTTGACTCGGCGTTCCCTGCTTACCGCGAATTAGATGGGCGCTTACTTGGACGTAACTAGCCACCGACAATTGACATTCCCGGATTGCATTAAACACCTATCAATTATTAACTTTAAATAAAACATGTCAGATATAGAAATCGCCCAACAAGCCACGATGCGACCGATCATCGCATTGGCAAAAGAGCAGTACGGTATAGAAGCCGAGCACCTTGAGCCCTTCGGTCATTACAAAGCCAAAATATCACTGGAATACATCAACAGCCTGACTGACAAAAAAGACGGCAAACTAATTCTGGTAACCGCCATTAGTCCGACGCCAGCGGGCGAAGGCAAAACGACCACGACCGTTGGTTTGGGCGATGCCATGAACCGCTTGAGCAAACAAACCATAATGTGCTTGCGCGAGCCTTCCTTGGGTCCCTGTTTTGGCGTAAAAGGCGGTGCAGCGGGCGGAGGTCACTCACAAGTGGTGCCCATGGAAGACATTAATCTGCACTTTACCGGTGACTTTCATGCGGTCGGCGTGGCGCATAACCTGTTATCGGCGTTGATAGACAACCACATTAATCACGGTAACGCGCTGGATATTGACCCCAGACGCATTCAGTGGAAGCGGGTGGTTGATATGAATGACCGCGCACTGCGTCACATCGTCGTTGGCATGGGTGGCCCGGCAAACGGCTACTTGCGTGAAGACGGTTACGACATTGTGGTCGCTTCTGAGGTGATGGCGATACTTTGCCTGGCCACCGGCCGCGCTGATCTTAAAGAACGTCTGGGACGCATTGTCATCGGCTATAAATCCGACAGAGTGACACCCGTTTATGCCCGCGATTTAAATGCGCAGGGTGCCATGGCCGCTTTATTAAAAGATGCCATCAAACCCAATCTGGTACAAACACTGGAAAACAACATCGCTATTATTCATGGCGGCCCGTTTGCCAATATTGCACACGGTTGCAACACCGTAACAGCTACCAAAACCGCGTTAAAACTGGCGGATTATGTCGTGACCGAAGCCGGTTTTGGGGCTGATTTGGGCGCTGAAAAGTTTATTGATATTAAATGTCGCATGTCAGGATTAAAACCCTCGGCTGTGGTTTTGGTTGCCACCATCAGAGCACTTAAATTTCATGGCAACGTGGCTAAAGAAGATTTAAACACCGAAAATCTGGCAGCACTGGAACAAGGTTTTGTAAATCTTGAACGTCATTACCACAACATTACCCGGCATTATGGCCTGCCTTGTGTGGTATGCATTAACCATTTTACCTTTGATACTCAAGCCGAAGTCGCTTTACTCCAACAAAAATGTGCCGACTTAGGCGCAACCTGCATCGTTTCAACGCATTGGGCAACCGGTGGCGAAGGCGCAGAAACGCTGGCACAAGCGGTTATTAATGTTGTTGACGATCATGAACCTGAATTTACTTACGTCTATGATGAAAACCTCAGCTTGTGGGAAAAAATTGAAACGATTGCTACCAAGCTATACGGTGCATCCGGCGTAACGGCCAATGCCAAAGTAAAAGCCCAACTTGCCGAATGGGATGCCGATTACGGAAAGTTTCCGATTTGTATGGCAAAAACGCAAATGTCATTTTCAACCAACCCCAATGCCAAAGGCGCACCTTCCGGACATACTTTAGAAATTCGGGAAGTCAAACTGGCCAATGGTGCAGGATTTATTGTTGCCATTGCCGGCGACATCATGACCATGCCCGGTTTACCCAAAGTACCCGCCGCAGAAAGAATTGATATTGATAATGACGGCCGGATAACGGGTCTGTTTTAGGATTTTACCAAACGCAGGGGCAACCCTATGTGGTTGCCCTTTTGCGAATTGGGCAACGACATAGTCTTGCCCCTACATTATGTCCATTTTCTTATATCGAACTCAGGCGATGAATACTCCCCTACTCTCTGTTGAAAACCTCAGTGTTACTTTCAATCATCAGCAGACGGTTGTTGATGACATCAGCTTTGCAATTTATCCCGGTGAAACCTTTGCCTTGGTCGGCGAATCCGGCTCCGGCAAATCCATCACCGCCTTATCCGTACTCAGATTATTGCCAAACAATGCCCAAATCAAAGCCGATGCGATTAGTTTGCAAGGTGACAATTTAATAAAACGTGCAGAATTTGAACTGTGCAAAATTCGCGGCAGACGTATCGGTTTGATTTTTCAAGACCCCATGTCCTCGCTAAATCCGGTGATGACCATTGGCAGCCAAATCGAAGAAGTTATAAAAATCCATTTTTCTTTATCCAAAAAAGTAATCAAAGAACGGGTACTGAAATTACTACAGCAAGTTGAAATACCCGAACCGGCGCAGCGACTTAAAGACTATCCCCATCAACTTTCCGGCGGCCAACGGCAACGAGTGATGATTGCCATTGCCTTGGCAGGTCAACCGGACTTGTTGATTGCCGATGAACCCACTACCTCGCTGGATGTCACCATTCAGGCACAAATATTGGCGTTACTGAAAAACATCCAGCAACAAACCGGCATGGCATTATGGTTGATTAGCCATGATTTGGCGCTGGTATCGACCATGGCAGACCGTGTTGCCGTGATGCAGCAAGGTAAAATTGTCGAAACCGGATTAACCAAAACCATTTTCAATCACCCCCAACATCCCTATACCTGCAAGTTACTCAAGGCCTTGCCTTCCATGCAAAGCTGTTTGGCACACATTCCCCAAGAAAAACCGCCCTTATTGCAGGTTAACGACTTTTATTGTTACTACCCGATTCGCAAAGGTCTTTTTAAACGTATCGTTGATTATGTACGCGCCGTCGATGGCGTGAGTTTTACTATCCAGCAAGGCAAAACACTGGCTCTGGTCGGTGAATCCGGTTGTGGCAAAACCACGCTGGGCAAAAGCTTGTTAAACCTGATCCCGGGCGGCAGTGGAGAGGTTACCCTTGAGGGTATCAATCTTAACGCCTTAACCGGCGAAACCTTAAGACAGCAACGCGCCAATATCCAGATTGTTTTCCAAGACCCTTTTTCCTCGATGAATCCCAGAATGTTGGTCGGTGACATCATCGCCGAAGGCATCCGTGCCTTGCATCCCGACATCAGCTCTGCCGAGCGCAAGGATCACGTAAAACAATTATTGCAGCAAGTCGATTTACCTACCGATTCGGCATTACGTTATCCGCATGAATTTTCCGGTGGTCAGCGGCAACGGATCTGTATAGCCCGCGCCTTGGCAGTTAATCCCAAGCTTATTGTCTGTGATGAACCGACCAGTGCGCTGGATGTCTCTGTGCAAGCGCAAATTATTCAATTACTCAAAACCTTGCAGCAGGAAAAAGGCTTAAGCTATTTATTTATCACCCATGACCTGGGCGTGGTTGCAGAAATAGCCGATGAAGTTGCCGTGATGTATCAAGGAAAAATTGTAGAACACGGCAATGTAGAGCAAGTACTGACACAACCTGAACATGCCTATACCAAAAAGCTGTTGTCCGCTATTCCGGTTTTGGCTGTAGAGTAATACAGTTTAAATGTCAGTCTTGGCTGGTCATTGAAGGACTGCGAGATACCAACAAAAACAGATCAAAGTTTTACGCTGGGCGCTGAAAAATCGCTCTAAGTTGCTTGGCTAACTGATACGCCACTGCAAAACTTATTATTGGAGTTGTAGTCCTTTCTACCTTAATGGGGGAAATTGTTGGTTTGTGCTAATGGATTGATACTTGGGATAGAAGATGCACTGGCTCGATTGGTTCATGCCGTACATAGAGATATTTTTAACCAGAGATTATCTGAAAAAAAATGCTGTCGTTGACTTAATGGCAACCACTATAAAAACGATTGAGGGCAGGCTTTTTTCTTGGGTAAACCAGCGTGTGATGTCGATTTGAAATCACCCGTTTTAATTGCCGAAAATAAAAATTCAAAACAAAAGAAATACGGCAAGTGCAAATAGCTTGCACCTGCCGATATATCGTCTTTCAGAAATTAGATTTCCATTACATGAAGATTTAGTTCTCACGGATAACATCCCTTAAAGGGATGGTATCCGTTAGCATCGAAATTATTTATCTGAAAATCTATAGCCGGACAGTTATCTGCCCGACTACTATCCAGATTATTTCTTTTTAGCGTTATTACGTTCGTTAACTTCTTTGATAACTTCTTCTGCTACGTTTTTAGGACATGGCATATAGTGCGAGAACTCCATAGAGAATTGACCGCGACCAGAAGTCATGGTGCGCAAGTCACCAATGTAGCCGAACATTTCGCTCAACGGTACATCTGATTTGATACGCACGCCACTTACGCCGGCATCTTGAGATTTGATCATGCCACGGCGACGGTTAAGGTCACCAATAACATCACCCACATGATCTGATGGCGTAAAAGTATCTACCGACATAATGGGCTCAATCAATTGTGGACTGGCTTTTGGAATTGATTGACGGAAAGCCGCTTTCGCAGCAATTTCAAAGGCAATTGCAGAGGAGTCAACCGCATGGAAAGCACCATCCGTTAAGATAACTTTAAAGTCCAAACAAGGGAAGCCGGCCAAAACACCTTTATCCAACATGCTTTTAAAGCCTTTTTCAACAGCAGGCCAGTATTCGCGTGGTACGTTACCACCAGTAACTGCTGATTGAAACACAAAGCCTGAACCGGGTTCACCGGGTTCAATAATATAGTTGATCTTGCCGTATTGGCCTGAACCACCTGATTGCTTTTTGTGTGTATATTCGTCTTCAACCGCTTTGGTAATGGTTTCGCGATATGCCACTTGAGGTTTACCAACAACAACATCAACGCCGTGGGTCCGTCTTAAGATATCAACTTTAATGTCAAGATGTAACTCGCCCATACCTTTAAGGATGGTTTCGCCACTGTCTTCGTCAGTTTCAACGTGAAAAGAAGGATCTTCCTGAATCATTTTACCCAGTGCAATACCCATTTTTTCAGAAGCGGCTTTATCTTTTGGTGAAATAGCCAGTGAAATAACGGGATCAGGGAAAACCATCGGTTCCAGAGTTGCAGGGAATTTTGGATCGCACAAAGTGTGACCGGTTTGCACGTTCTTCATACCCAGAACGGCAACAATATCGCCTGCTTGTGCAGATTCAAGCTCGGCACGAACATCGGCATGCATTTCAACTATACGACCAATACGCTCGGTTTTACCGGTAAACGTATTCAATACTGACGTACCTTTTTCCAACTTACCGGAATAGATGCGCAAGAAGGTCAACGCCCCAAAACGGTCATCCATAATTTTAAATGCCAAGGCACGTAATGGTTTATCAGCATCAACGATAGCAAATGTACCTGTTGGGTTACCTTCAAGATCCACTTCTGGCTGTGGTTTAACTTCTGTTGGTGAAGGCAAATAATCAATTACACCGTCAAGAACCAACTGCACGCCTTTATTTTTGAAAGATGAACCGCAGAATGTCGGGAAGAAATCAAGATTAATGGTACCTTTACGGATACAACGCTTAATGGTATCAATGTCTGGTGTTTCGCCTTCAAGATAGGTTTCCATGACATCGTCAAATTGATCAGCCACTTGGTCTATCATTTTTTCACGCCATTCCTTTGTCAACTCCAACATATCGGCAGGAATATCTTGAATGGTGTAATTCATCGGGTCACCTGAGTTATCCCAAACCCATGCTTTCTCGGTTAATAAATCAACCACTCCCGAGAACTCGTCTTCTGTACCGATTGGCAAGGTCATTACAACAGGCACTGCACCTAAAACTTCTTCAACCTGTTTAACTACACGGTAGAAGTCTGCGCCAATACGATCCAGCTTGTTAACATAAATAACCCGCGCAACTTCAGAGTCATTCGCATAACGCCAGTTGGTTTCTGATTGGGGTTCTACACCGCCTGATCCACAGAACACGCCGATACCGCCGTCCAGCACTTTAAGAGAGCGATAAACTTCGATAGTAAAATCAACGTGACCCGGGGTGTCGATAATATTAAAACGATAGTCTTTCCAGAAACAAGTAGTTGCCGCTGACTGAATGGTAATACCACGCTCACGTTCTTGATCCATGAAGTCGGTAGTGGTTTCGCCATCGTGCACTTCGCCGATTTTGTGAATTTTACCGGTCAATTTTAAAATTCGCTCGGTAGTGGTTGTTTTACCGGCATCAACGTGTGCGAAGATACCAATATTTCTGTAATGCGCTAAATCTGTCATGTTTTTACTCTAAAGTTGGGCATAAAAAACTTTTTTGGTGACCACTCTTGAGCATCAACTCAGGAGGGTTCGTACTGGGGCATTGTGACAACATACCGTAAACTACAGTCATTATAACCTAAGACCGTAGCGGCAAGGCATGGATGAAACGTGTCGAATACTTGCAGGTAACTCAAGCCAAGTGAGGTGGCACTTTAAAAGTCACCATTGCCTCTCACTCATCCAGCTTTTAAAGCCGACTATTTTAACCTAGAAACGGGGAAAAAATACAGGAAAACCCATGTCTTATATCAGTAAGCTATAAAAAAGGGTGGAAATTTTGTTTTTAGTGGTCTTTTTGCCGGCAAATAAGGACAATTTACTTGTCTATGCACAAATCCTGTGGATAACTCTGTGCATTAACTGTTATATCACGCTCTTAACACCCGTTTTTAATACATTCTTGTTAGATTGTACAAAAGATAGACAATCTATTATTCCTGGTTGGTCTCTGTTATTTATGTCATTTCAAGAATTTTTTATGCTTTGAATAAAAGCAGCGCCAAGTCATTGATTTTTTCTGCGCCCCCATAAATATCCCTTTTTACGCTTGACAAACCTGATGATGCTATAAACCAGCGAGGTCTGCCTTCATTTTTTATGCCGTCAAAAGAGTCACAGTAAAAATTATATTTAACAAAAACACAAGTTATATTTTTCATTTTTATTTTCAGATAAACAAGAAAAATACTGATTTATGGTTTAAAACAAGCGATTCAGAAGTTACCCACAAAACCTGTGGATAACTCTGTGTATAAATTGTTATATCCGGCTCTTAACTACAGTTTTTATTATAGTTTTGTTAAATTGTATAAAAAATCGACAATCTAACAGTTACTTTTAGTTATCAATAACTTACCAAAATATACAATAAGATTTCATGACTATTGGGCAGCACGGTAAAAATTAAATTTTAAATACCGGCAGACATAAATTCACGCAACCACTGCCTAAAATCAACGAAGGAATGACCTGGTAGGTTTTATAATCGGCCAAGTCTGACATTTATCTTTTTGTCGACCTAAATATAGGTAACGACCAGCACGTGACCTCCTATCAAAAAACTATCTTCTTCGGCCATTATGACTTTTAGGCTCTGGTTTGGTTTTGGTCATTTCCGGTTCATTTCTTTCCAGACCGGCAAATTCAAATAACAAATCCAGTTCTTTATCCGTCAGCTCATAAAACGTACCCGCTTTTAAACGCTCGGGTAAAACCACTGGTCCATAGCGAACCCGCATTAAGCGGCTAACGATCACTTCCTGCGATTCCCATAAGCGTCTGACCAGTCTGTTACGACCTTCGCTAACGATAACGTGATACCATTTATTGGCACCCTCACCACCGAAAAATCGAATCGCATCGAATTTTGCTTTACCATCTTCAAGCTCTACGCCTTGCTTTAGCTTTTCCAGGGTTGCCTCCGCAACATCACCCAATATACGCACCGCGTATTCACGTTCAACTTGCGTTGACGGGTGCATTAATTTATTGGCGATTTCGCCATTATTGGTAACCAATAATAAACCCGAGGTGTTAATATCCAACCTGCCGACCGAAATCCAGCGAGCGGTAGTCAGTGTTGGCAATTGAGTAAACACCACCGGCCGACCTTCAGGATCACGGCGTGTTACCACCTCACCCGTAGGTTTGTGATAAAGCAGTACCCTGGTAGGTTGTACTGCAAATTTTTCCCAATGCACTACCCGCTCATTAAGCTGCAAATAATCACGCGTTTTTAAACGATCACCCAACTTAGCTGGTTCACCATTTAGTTTTAGTCGACCTTCGGCTATCCAGCGCTCAATTTCTCTTCTGGAACCCACACCGCCACGCGCCAGCACTTTTTGAATGCGCTCGCCTTCCTCCGGCTGATTTTTGACCGCTTTTTTTACGACCCTGACTTCATCAGGCTGTTTCGGTGAAGGACTGGCAGGTTTGTAACCCCCCTCTTTCTGCGTATTTCTGTCCTTATTTTTACGCTGTTGTTTGGGTGATCTTTTTATCGTCGGCGATTTGCCCGGCTGCTTCGATGAATCGTTGGTTGGTTTCTTGCTTTTCACTCGTTACCTGCATAAGTTGTTGCGTATTATCTATCGGCTCATCAAGATGTTTTATATCTTGTAAAGTCGGTAGTTGATTTAATGATGTAATATTAAAATAATCCAAAAATTGTTTGGTCGTGCCATATAAGCCTGGCCTGCCGGGCGCTTCCTTAAACGCTACCACCCTCACCCACTCACGCTCAAGTAAGGTCTGAATAATACTTGAACTGACACTGACACCACGAATATCTTCAATATCAGCGCGTGTTACCGGTTGTTTGTAAGCAATAATGGCCAAGGTTTCCAATAACGCGCGTGAATATTTTGGCGGTTTTTCTTCCAATAAACGCGATACCCAGTGCGATAAATCCTGCTTGATCTGAAATCGATAGCCACTAGCCACCTGCTTTAATTCAATCGGACGAGATAGATAATCTTCAATAATAGTCTCTATTGCCGCTTGTACGTCCTGTAGTTCCGGCTGTTCCAGCTCGGGAAAAACCTGCTGTATCTGTTTAGCGGTCATCGGACGCTTGGCCACAAACAAAATAGCCTCAACTATGCGCTTTATTTTCAAATTAATTTCAAGATGTTCAGTTATTGAAGTGGATGCGTTCATGGTTACTGATTTTAACGGTTCCGTCCGCTTTCTAAACTTGCCAAAGGGACGCAGCCTGATCGGTGTCAACACCTTCTCTTCGACAGGGCTCGGCGGTGCGCAGTCGAAAGATTCATCAGGTACAAACGGTGTTAAATCAACAAGCGTGGGTTGCTCCCGTCGTTTAGTAACCTTATTCTTCGGTGGTGGCAAAACCACTGAGGCTTCTGACCCGGATTTCGGTAAAGGGTTCAGACTGGCTGATTTCGATGAGTCCTTCTTTGCCAAGTTCGAGGATGGCCAGAAACGAGACAACGACGCCGGATCGACCTTCTTTTCGGATAAATAATTGCGAGAAAAGGAGACTATCTTTTCCTTTAAGGTTTGCCAAAATGGTTGCCATTCGTTCACGGACAGATAAAGCTTCTTTGGTAATTTGGTGGTGACTAAGTTGGTCAACGCGTTTAAGGACATCCTGAAATGCCAACAGCATATCTTTTAACTGAATATCCGGCAACTGCTGCGCAACGTCTAATGCTGATATATCGACATCTACGGCAAATATATCACGTTCAACCCTCGGTAAAAAATCGATCTCTTCAGCGGCGGCCTTAATACATTCATATTCCTGTAATCTGCGAATTAACGTGGCCCGTGGATCTTCCTCGTCATCCTCTTGCTCGGACTGTCTGGGCAGCAGCATTCTTGACTTTATTTCTGCCAATAGCGCAGCCATAACCAAATATTCCGCCGCCAATTCAAGATTGAGCTCACCCATCAATTGAATGTAGCTGATGTATTGATGCGTAATCTGGGCAATAGGGATATTGACAATATCCAGATTTTGCCTTCTGATCAAATACAACAATAGATCCAGAGGACCTTCAAACAAGTCAAGAAACACTTCCAGTGCATCCGGAGGAATATAAAGATCATCCGGTAATTGACTAAAAGGTGCGCCGTTGACTTTGGCAATGGCTGGCACCTGGTCTAAAAAATCAGTGGCGTTTTGAGTCATATCTTGCAAATTTAGCCGTTTGTAAAAGGCACAGCTTAGTGGTGATATATATATTGATGCCAGTGCTATTCTTTCTTGTATTCAAAATGTACTTCTTCTGGTCCGTTATTTTTAAGTTTAATAACAACAGTTCCAGCTAGTTTGTCATGCCAACCTTGCTTACGTTTATCAAAGGCTATCCAGAATATACCTAACATCAAAGGTAGTATTGAGACAAAATAGGCAAAGTATCTGCCAATGAGTTGGCTATTTGATGGTTTTCCGCCTGTACGTGCATCAACTATTTTTGCACCTACAGCCATTTTTCCAGGTGTTGCCTGATAATAAATCCAAAAAGTTATAACGATAATTGGGAGAACAACATAATTAATAAAAAAATCCCATATACCAGCAGAAAACGAATTCTTTTCCAAATACGATTCGCCATAAATCGCTACTAATGGCGGCATAGTTATAAGTATCTGAAGAAAAATATCAATCAAAGTAGCGCCTACACGCACCCAAAAACCTGCATATTCAAAATCTGATTCATTTGTTATTATTGCCAATTTTCTTCCCTCCTAATTTACAATTGATGTAACAAAAATAGAATTACAAATCTTAAAGCCTAACTTATAACCCTGCAATTGAAGAAAATACTTTTTGGGCGACAAACAGTGGATATTCTAAAAGCACATCCAATACCTTAAAGTATAAAAGTGCCAATAAAATAATAAACCCGTACCGTTCCAAACGATTATATTGCCATGCCCAGTAACCCGGTAAAATAGCGGTCAAAATACGACTGCCATCCAGCGGTGGAATCGGTAACAAGTTAATCAATGCCAAAGACAAATTAATGAAAAGACCTGCAAAGCCCGCTTGAACAAGTACTTGAGATCCTACAGTACCGCCAAATCGGGCGATCAATACCCAGGCGATAGCCATCAATAAATTTGAAACAGGTCCGGCCAAAGCCACTATGGCCATATCTTGCACTGGGTTTTTAAAATTTCGAGGATCAACAGGAACCGGTTTTGCCCAACCAAAAATAAAACTAGCACCCGTCATAATCAATAGTCCTGGAAGGATAATAGTTCCAATCAAATCGACATGCTTGATAGGATTTAATGTTAACCGCCCGAGACTGAAGGCGGTATTATCACCGTATTGCTTGGCAACCCAACCGTGCGCCACTTCATGTACCGTAATTGCAAAAATCAAAGGCAAAACCCTAACTATTATTAAGGTTAATATATCCATTAACATATCCCTTTACTAATTTAACATAGGGGCAAGACCTTTGCCCTGCCTGATGATCTCTGCACCATTACTGGAGAATTCGATCATGGTTGTCTCTCCACCTTCAATAATACCGGCATCAATAATCAAATCCAGCTCATGTTCAAGCGTGTCTCTAATCTCGTAAGGATCGGTCATGACCTCACTCTCGCCTGGTAATATCAGCGTTGAACTAAATAACGCTTCGCCCAATTCCTGAAGTAACAATTGCGCAACAGCATGATCGGGAATACGTACGCCAATGGTTTTTTTCTTGGGATGTTGCAGCCTACGCGGCACTTCACGGGTCGCATCCAGAATAAACGTAAAGGGCCCCGGCGTTAACGCTTTAATCAAGCGATAGGCATCATTACCGATTTTTGTAAAGGTTGATACTTGCGTCAGGTCTTTGCACACGAGGGTAAAATTGTGCTTATCATCCAACTGTCTGATTCGCCGTATCCTGTCCAGTGCCTGTTTATCATCAAGATGGCAGGCAAGCGCGTAAGATGAATCGGTCGGATAGACAATAACCCCGCCATTGCGGATAATTTCCACAGCACGGTGAATCAATCGCAACTGCGGATTTTCCGGATGTATTTCAAAAAACTGAGACATCATTAACGACTAAATTCAAAAATTATAAATCGGCATTATACCCCACATCCACTCAAGCTTGCAGTATGAATACGGATTATGCGTTTTAAGGTATTGTAACTCTGGCTGTTAAAGCTTTTGCTAAAAAATTGGGTACAATACCCATTCGTGCCATTAAAAAACCCGTTACCATTTTGATTGTTAGAATTGCCCTACTCTTGTTACTCGCTGCATTTGCCGTATTAACATCGGCAGACCTGTTGCTATGGCTGGCGATACCCGGA
>SESD01001321.1_pt1 | contig 13801 bp, 14 predicted proteins | sample 3171411 | NCBI WGS metagenome assembly SESD01 (sample SAMN06051880, study PRJNA518727) | freshwater metagenome | biome: subpolar coniferous forest; feature: holomictic lake; material: water; isolation source: holomictic Lake 442, 16.5 m depth | place: Canada: near Kenora, Ontario | collected...
GGCGCGCAACATGCTCGTGGCCATGCCGCGAACCGACGGCGTAGCCGAGCCAGTGATCTCGCCTGGCAACCCGGTGAAGATGAGCGCCGTGGCCGACGGCCCCGAAACTCGAGTGCCGTGGCTGGGTGAGCACACAGACGCCGTGCTGGCAGCCGAACTTGGTCTCAGCGAAACCGAATTGGCCAACCTGCGCAGCGCCGGTGCGATTGCCTAACTCGAATCGGCCAGACCGGCCGATTCAGTTCAAGGACGATATGGTCGCGTGCGCGCACGAGTACGCCTGCGGCGTGCTCAGACGAACGGACTGATCTCTCAGACAGTCACCGATTGTCAATCGGGCCTACTCAATGTTGCGGCAAAGTCGTTGGCGATCCCCTCAGTCCCGAACGAGACCGAGATTGACTTGACGTCGCCATCGGGCAGACCCAACGACCAATCAAACCGGTTGAGCACCACGGACTCGAATCGAATTGCAGGGGTCGTTTCGAAGTGGGTGGTCGGCTTCTCCGATGGCACGATTGCGACAAGTGTCCACGTGGAACCAACAAGCAACGAAGTGATACTGCCGACCAGCGTGTACGGCGCACATCCCACGACACCGGCGCTGTCGATAACGCACACTGCTCCGGCGGTGCCACGTCCACCGACGTGGCGCTCGATTGTTCTGCCAAGGATCCGGGCGGAGTCGATGAGCGGGGTCGACCTCAAGTTCGTTTCGATCAACTGACGAATAGCCACAACTGGGTCTTTCGAAATGCCACGAACATCACCCCGGAGAGCCTCCACCAGGTCGGGAGGACCAATGAGACTCACCACGTACCCATTCTCGATCCACCGAATCTGCTGAGGATCGCCCGCGACAGCAGGCTCAACCACGAACTCCATCTTGCCTCGACGTTGGATGAACGTACGCGCTGACAGCACATCATTTGCCTGAACCTCGGTTGAATTCGCCGTCGGGTTCACTGCCAGGGTGATGTCAATTGCGCCGTCGGAGTACGTGGTCGAGTAGCCAACTCCGACCCCGCCGGGCGAGTTGCGATCTTGGAGCTCGAATTGCGCTGCAACTTCGCGCACGACGGCATCGACATTCAAGTCACCCGATGCCTTCGCTAGTGCGTCAGTAATGTCGTCACGCACCGCTCGGGCGTGTAGCACTCCCGACAACGTGACCGTTACTTGCCGGGTGTTGGTAACAACGACTGCTTGACTGTTCTCAGAAGACGGGTCGGTCGCGCCGACAACCTCAGTGCTGGCGTCACTCGAGATGCGCTCATCCACGATCGTCAGGATTCCCCCGGCGGGGTCGCGGAACACTTCGATCGCGATGCCCTCAGCAACGTCGGGCCAACCGCGATCCGTTGCGAGGGTAACCGGTACGAAATCAGATGAAGTCAGCACGAACCCGGACGTCAGAGCCGTTGGGTCGGTGCGAGAAGACAGACTGATTGGCGGATTTTTCCCGCCAGAGTCGAAGGTGTCAGCACTGGAGGGCTGTGATCCACACCCCGTGCCAAACAATGCGCACGCTACAAGCCAAGCAGTCCCAATTCGTTTCATCGTTGCCTCTATCAATAGTGCATGTAGGTGGCAACCCACTGGTTGTAGGTTCGCGCACACGTCTGCGGGTACTCAGTCGAGCGGTCAAAGCCCGTCACGGTTGTTACAGGTACGAGGTTTCCTCCGATCGTCTTGAACGGAACAATGAACTCACCTGACGGAGTTGGCGCGGCGCACGTTCCGCCCGTAGCGAGCGGGATCTCCAAGAACGAAGACGCTCCTTGAGTTGTCCCATAGGCGAGCGAGTAATACGAGAACGCGGCGATCTGAGTTCCCGCGACTAACCCTTGGGCCACTGTGCACGAAGGAAGCCCCGGCGTACACCAGCCGGGCGTCGTAATGCCGTAGTAGTAGTTGATCGTAAAGCGGTAGGTGGTGTTGACGCCCCACCCGAAAGACTTCGCACACGAGAGGCCGGGAAGTCTGTCGGCTCCGGCCGAACAGTACGTGGGCTCCAAGTTGAAAATCGGCTGCCCATTCCCAAACATCGAGAAGTGCACGCTCTTGGACACTACTTCGCCATTCCGAGCGCCCTTTAACGTGCCCTGAGTCTGCATTCCCAGATACTGCGACCCTGAAGTCAGCCTCGCGTTGTAGGCCCAGAACTCGACGTAGCTTGCATGCTCACTTTGCGCCTTGATGTCCTGGAAGGTGTTGGACGGTCCGCTGTTGTTTGACCACAAGTAGTGGATGTTTAGTGTCAGCCACGGATCGACCGGTGTGCCCGACCCGGCAAACGCCGAGCTTGGAGCAAACGTTGACAACAAGATACCCAACGCCAACAACGCGCCAACTTTTGCCCTTGGCCGCGCACGGCTTCTGTTGTCAAGGGCGCACGGCATTGCTATAAAATGGCAATCACGCCAGCGCGGCTGACGGCACCGCTAACCCCTTGACGCTTTCCCTGCAGTCTGCCAGTGCCCAACGCATGTCCCCTCTTCGCAGTTGCGGAGTCGACAGCTGAACTCGCTAGAGAGAACACGGCCCAACCGAAACGTAGCAGGGGTGGAGGCTGTCCGCTTCACACGCTTGATCAGATTGTTGATCGTTATCTGGAGCGGGTTCGCTGGGAGTCTTGTTCTGCAGGCGCTGTGCGTCGTGGACATGTCGCCGGCGTGAGGTCTCGAACCTGCACACGTTCAGCCATCCACCAATGAAAACAGATCCAACAGATCAAATGGCGGACGCGACCCCCGCGACGATCCCGGTCACGGCCCTAACTGCGCTCGTCGCGCAAGGCGCTGCGGCGCACCTTGCCGGCATCGTCGCGAACCACAAAGTCGACGAAGTCGTAGGTGCGCGGAATCTTGTAGCGCACGAGACGATCGGCAAGAAACTTGCTCATCTCATCGGCCGTGATGGGTGCACTGACCTGAACCACTGCGTGGATGCGGTTGCCGAGATCCTCGTCGGGCAAACCAATCGCTGCACACGAAATCACGCTCGGGTGCTCGTCGATGGCCGACTCGATTTCGGCCGGATAGATGTTCGCGCCACCCGACAAGATCATGTCGCTGCGGCGGTCGGCGAGATACAGATAACCGTCTTCATCCATGTAGCCCATGTCGCCCAGGCTCTCCCAGCCATCGGGGCTCACCCGCGCCTCGGCACCGATGTATTCGTAGCTCTTGCGATCGCTACCGGTGCGCATGAACACCTCGCCGATCTCGCCAGCTGGCAACACGGCATATGTGTCGGGGTCTTGGATGCGCATCTCGCCGCCAACAACCTTGCCGACCGAACCTCGATGCGCCATCCACTCGTCGCCGCGAATGATGGTGACCGACTGCGCCTCGGTGCCGGCGTAGAGCTCGAAGATCTTGTCGCCACCGAGCCATGTGCACCATGCCTCTTTGAGCCATGGTGGGCACGGCGACGCCATATGCCACACGGTCTGCAGCGAATCGACGTTGTAGCGGTCACGCACTTCGTCGGGCAAGCGGGTGATGCGTTGCATCATCGTTGGCACCAGCAGCATCCAGTCGGGACCGTGCTTGTCGATGGCCGCGAGTGTTGCCTCGGCCTCAAACTTGGCCAAGATCACCACGTGGTTGCCGTGCATGAGGGCACTTGCCGCAAAGCTGAACGGGGCGTTGTGATACAGCGGTCCGGGGATGAACGCCACGCCATCGCGGCGCTGGCCCATGCCGGGTGCTTCGGTGTTGGTGACGCCGGGGTCTGCCGCCACGATGAGCTTTGGCCGGCCGGTTGAGCCGCCCGATGTTGGAGCCTTCCAACGCTTGGCGATGATGTCTTCGAGCTGCGAATCATCAAGCGACGGATCGGCCTCATAGCCAATGGGCACGACCCGACGATTGGGGTGGGCCTCGGGCAATGCGCCGACGACAAGCGACGACTCGGCAAGCTCGACAATGGCCTGACGCTCGCGGTCGGGCAAGCGGTAGCTAATTGGCTGAGGCGTAGCACCAAGTTTCCATGTGGCAACGCATGCCTCGAAGAACCCAATGGAGTTCGGTAGGCCAATGGTGACGAACGAACCCTCGGTAACACCAAGGGCTGCGAAGGCGCGAGCCAACCGATTGGTGCGGGCCTCGAACTCGGCCCACGTGATCGATTCGTCGCCACAGGTGATCGCAACGCGATCGGGCTGACGAGCCGCATTGTCCGCAATCGCGCGGCTGTAGGACAACATAACCATGACTGTTCCTTTCGTGAATTAGCTCTCGAGCGCTGAACGCCATGTGGCGTGCCAGTGCTGCAACATTGGTTCTATTTTGCCGAACACGAAACGGTTCAGACCCGCCTCGGCTCCGCGTTGGCATTGCTCGGCCACCGGGAAATCCTCGGTGCCCACGATGAGTGCGGCGAAGTCGCCACCACGCTTGCGCGCCTCACGCTCTTCGTCGCTTTGCACCGGACGAAGGCTCGCCTCGGTGAGTTCGACCGTGCACTCGCCCGCGTGTCGACCCGGGTAAATGCGAAACATCTGACAACTCACCGGCGTCTCAAGCAACACACACGATGGAAAGAACGTGTGCACCACAGTAACGAGAGCGGGTTCTGGCCATTCGGCCTCGGGGAGGTCGACCATGACCGCTGCTGCACGGGTAGGAAATGCCCAACGGGCGTGACGACCAAACGTGTCGTGCACAGCGTTGTTCATGACCAATGGGTTCAGCGTCTCGCGGTGCAATGAAGCAATGTGATACGCCTCGAGGTTGACGTCGAAGGCGATCTTCCAGTTGGCCTGCAGAGTCCACGAGTGGCTTGCCACAACCTCGTGGGTTGCGTAGCCATAGCCCTCGAGGTGCGCAGCGATGTCGGCGTAGGCGGCTACCGGATCGACATCGTCGGACAGTCCAACCACCAGCAAGCCAGCAATGCTTGCGATGGGCAGCTGCTGCAGTTTGAGCGTGGCCCGATCGATCTCGTCGAAGCCCCATGCCTCTGGCTGACCCACGAGTTCGCCACCGATGTCGAACGACCACGCGTGGTACGGACATGTGAGTCGGCGAGCCTCGCCGCACCCAGTGGCCACCTGTGCGCCGCGGTGCGTGCAGGCATTGAGGAAGGCACGCAACTGACCATCAGCGTCGCGGGTGATGAGCACCGGCACACCAGCAACATCTTTGGTGACAAACGTGTTGGGGCCAACCAGTTCGCCTTCCCAACCAACCACGTGCGCGCCGTGCCGGAAGAACAGCTCACGTTCACGTTCGAACTGCACCGGGTCGGTGAAGATTGAGGCGGGTTCGGTCATCGCGTGGGGCGCTGTGTCGAGTGAGTTCTCGGCCATGCGCTGCACAATGCGACGGGTGAGATCGCGTGGGAATCGGGTATCTCCCGAGACGTGCGGATCGGCGACAACACTCATATCTGACAGTGTGTCAGAAACTGTCGGAGGTGCCTCTAGACGGAGCGTTACTTATATCCCTTCATGATGTGTTCGAGCCACCAAGCGGGGGCTGCGGCCATCAATTGGCCGATGTCAACGTAGTCCCACCACCGTTCGATGAATCCGTTGCGAACCTCGTGCACGCTGCAGAAACGCACGAGGTGATGCTCACCGGTATGCCAAAACCACTCTTCGGAATGCTCGGTGATCACCACATCGCCCTGCGCCAGCATGGGGCCGGCATGCAAGACATAGTTCTCGAGCGGATCCAGGCCGAGGCGTAAACGTGACGCCACCTCGACCGGGCCAATCGCACCCGGATCGCCGCCCACTAGGGGCACATCGTTGTACACGCCGGTTGCGCTAAACAGCGCGCCAACGCCATCGAAATCGCGTTGCCCGAGACGCTCCCAGAGTTGCTCAATGATTGCTTTGTTGGCGGCCTCGTTGCCAGGTTCGCCCACGGGTGTGAAAGTGCTCATGGTGTCGACCATAACCCTCACCGACTCCCGGCCATTTACGTTGCCCCCACCCGCGTGACAAGATCTCGCCATGAGCCGCACCAATTGGACCGAAGCGAACATCCCCGATCAGACCGGCAAGACGGTGTTCATTACTGGCGCCAACAGCGGTATCGGTTTCGAAGCGGCTCGCGCTCTCGCCGAGCACGGCGCTCGGGTGTTGCTCGGTTGCCGCAATATGACCAAGGCAAACGCGGCAGTCGAACGCATCCGCGCCACTGCGCCAAACGCCGACCTTGTTGTGGTGCCGATCGATCTCGCTGATCTCGCCTCGGTTCACGCTGCGGCCAAGACCGTCAATGCCGAGCCTCGCCTCGATGTGCTCATCAACAACGCTGGCGTGATGGCCTTGCCCAAGAGCACAACCGTCGATGGATTCGAGATGCAGTTCGGCACCAACCACCTCGCCCACTTCGCGCTCACCGGCCTGTTACTCGATCGCCTCAACGCAACTCCAAACGCACGCGTTGTGTCCGTCAGCAGCCAAGGCCATCGCATGGGCCGCATCAACTTCGACGACCTCGATGCCGAGCGCCGCTATCACCGTTGGTTGCGCTACGGCATGACCAAGGTGAGCAACCTGTTTTTCATCTACGAACTGCAGCGCCGTCTTGAGACCAGTGGTTCCACCACCATCGCCGTTGCCTGCCACCCGGGCGGCTCAAACACCGAACTCGCACGCGATGCCGGCAAGTTGATGAAGCTTGCGCAGCCAGTGGCCGACAAGGTGATGCAGTCCGCAGCGATGGGTGCACTACCGACGATGCGCGCGGCCACCGACCCAGCAGTGAAGGGCGGCGAGTACTACGGCCCCGACGGTTTCGGCGAGCAGCGCGGCTACCCCGTGAAGGTGCACTCGAACGCGTATAGCCACCGCCGCGATGTTGCGGTGCGACTCTGGCTCGAATCAGAGCAACTCACCGACGTCAGTTACCTCGACGAAGACGACGCTGACGCTGGCACCGAGAACAGCTAGGCGGCGTTTGCGCCAACCGAGATCTGTTCGGGAGTCGCATCGAGATCTCGCCACCAACCCGATACCAACAGCGCAACGAGCACCAGCGCAAAGGCGCTGGCATCGAGAGCAAGCGTGAGACGGAATCCGATGATGTCGCCCAACGTGCCCAACACCTGCGACCCCAGCGGAATGCCAGCCAAGATGCCGAGCAGGTAAAAACTCATCGCTCGACCGCGGTATTCGTCGGGAACGGTGCCCTGAATCAATGTGTTCAGCGCCACGGCCATTTGCAGATGCGCCACGCCCGAGACGAAGTAGGCGAACTGTCCGAGGAGATACGAACTCGTGGATGCAATGAGCGCGATCGAGGCGACGAACAACGCGATCGACGCCATCGCCTGTGTAGATCGGCGCAGTCGATCGCCCATGCGTACGGTGTAGGCAGAGCTCAGCAATGCGCCAACGCCAAGAGCCGTCAGTAGCCCAGCGTTGCCTTCGCTTGGCCGATGAAACAGGTTCTCTGCCAGCGCCGAGGCGATGTACTGCAGCGACTGCCCAAACGTGGATCCTGCCAGTGCCAGCAGCACAGCGAGGCGTAGCGGCCGCCGGTTCCACATATACCGAGCGCCCTGCAGCAGTCCCGCCATCACGCCCTGCTGACGAGATGCCATCGCCGACATGCGCGGCCGCACAATCAACAACGTGGCGATGACCAACACATAGGTCACTGCGTTCACCAAAATGGCGGCTCCGATTCCGCCAAAGCGAACCACGATTCCGCCGAGCGCCGGGCCAATCGCACGAGCCAACGTGAACTGCACACTGTTGAGCCGAACCGCTTGCAGCATCTCGTCGGTGGGTACCAGCAGCGGCACGAACGACTGCCATGCGCTTGTTTGGAACCCAGCGGCCACGCCGTTTACGAAGCCAATGGTGATGATCCACAACGGCGTGATGCTGCCACTGGTGTACAAGGCAAACATCGAGAAGGCCATACACATCTGCACGGTTTGAGTAATGCGCAAGATGGCTTGGCGAGACACGCGGTCGGCCAGCACACCCGCGTATGGCGTGAGCAACACCGCAGGCACCAAGCTCACCACCGTGGACAACCCAAGCCACGTGCCGCGGTGCGTGAGGTTGTACATCAGCGCCTGCACCGCCACCAACTGCATCCAGCTGCCGCCATTTGAGATCGAGGCCGCGCTAAAGAACAGTGCGAAGTCGCGATGGCGAAAGATGCGTAGCGAACTCTCTTTGGGTTCGGCTACATCGCTTGAGTCAGCGCTGACTCGATTGCTCACAGGTCGGCGAATGGCATCTGAAAGTTCGGCACCTGAATGCCACCATCGACATCGATGATCTTGCCGGTGACATAGCTGCTTGCCGGCGTGCACAGGTACAACACTGCAGCAGCGATGTCTTCGGACACACCCAGGCGGCGCATTGGTGTAGCTGCCTCAATCGCTGCGCGGATCTCGGGGTTACGCATGATCACTTCGAGCGAATCGGTATGAATAGCGCCGGGGGCAACACCGTTGACACGAATCTTCGGCGATAGGTCGGCGGCCATGAGACGCGTGGCGTGATCAAGCGCGGCCTTGACCGTGCCGTAGGTGCTGTAGCCGCGTGACACGAGATGACCCATCGCCGTGGTGATGTTCACGATGGAACCGCCGCCCGATGCGAGCATGTGTGGCACCGCTGCGCGACACAGCCGCACCGGACCAGTGACGTTGAAGTCGAATGACTCATTGAGGCTGCGGTCGGATCCTTTCAGGAACGGACCCGGCATTGCCCCGCCAACCACATTGACCAAGATGTCGAGCGAGCCCATCTCCTCGGCGGCTCGAGCGAGAGCAGCAACGTCGTCGCCTGGCTCCTCGGTGGCCTGCAACACCAACGCCTTGCGCCCGAGAGCGCGAATGCCTGCAGCCACTTCTTCAAGTTGCGACAGCGTGCGCGCGCGAATGGCTACATCGGCTCCGGCCTCGGCCAAGGCGAGCGCACATGCGGCTCCGATGCCGCGCCCGGCACCGTTGACAAATGCCACGCGTCCGTCTACCCGAAACATCTGCATCACACTCATGACTACTCCCCCAAGATTGTTGTTGGTACTGATGCGCGGGCGTTAGTGCAGCCAGCGCGAGATTGATTCGATAACGCACACCGGCTCACCAGTGGCCTGCTCGATAGTGATCCGCATCAACGTCTGCACGCCGCCTTTCACTTCGCTCAGCTCTACCAAGGCCGCTCCGCCGCGCACGCCCATGCCAGCCACAAGCGGCTGCTCGAAGCTGACGGGCCCGGTGCCGTAGTTAATGCCCATCGCGAAGCCTTGTACCTCAACGATCTGCGGCAGAAACATGTTCGACAGACTGATTGCCAAATACGTGGAGTCATCGTCGCCCGTGGCCTGAGCAAACAGCGCAAGTCGATCGGCATCGATGTCGAGCCACTCGCTGTAGCCCAGGTGAGAGCCAACGCCCGCAAGCAGACCTGCTTCTCCGACGAGAACCGTGGCGGCCACTACGCGGTCAGGCCGTTCAACACAACGCCAGCTTCGGCGATGATTCGGTCGATGAGTTCGGCGCAGGTGGGCAGGTCGGTGATGACCCCAACCACTTGTCCGCTGGCCATCACGCCGCTGTCGACATGACCGTCGACCAACGATGCTTTGAGCAACATGGGCGTGTTGGCGGCCATCACCATCTGGGTCCAACTGAGCTCCATGCTTTTACGCATTGCGAGCCCCTCGGTAAGCATTGACCGCAAGGTCACATCGGTCATCTTGCGGAACTTCAGCGCATTGATCGCTGCCCGCGGCAACGCAAGCAACTTGCCGCGGCCACTCTCGAGTTCGTTGACAAGGTCGGTGTTGAGCACGCGGTGCGGCACGCCGTCGACCTGCTTGCTCACGGTTGTGTCGGTGACGGTCCTTGACAGGTAATAGTCCTTCACCGATTGCGGCACAGCCGAGTCGCTGGTGAGCAAAAAGCGAGTGCCCATCGCAATGCCTGATGCCCCATACGCGAGCGCCGCAACCAAGCCGCGTCCATCGAAGAAGCCGCCTGCAGCGATGACAGGAACAGCGCCGGCAACAGCGTCGACTACCTGTGGCAACAAGATGGTGGTGGGCACCGAGCCGGTGTGGCCGCCGCCTTCGCCGCCCTGCACCAGCACCGCATCGACACCCCACTGCAGCACCTTTTCGGCATGACGCTTGGCGCCGATAGAAGGCACCACCAATACGCCGCCATCATGAAGCCGCGAGATCAGCGCTTCTTTGGGCGCCTGAGCAAAGCTGGCCACGCGCACCTGCTGATCGATGAGCAACTGCACGCGATCGCCAACGTCGGCCGAGTCGGCGCGCATGTTCACGCCAAAAGGCTTGGTGGTGCGGCCCTTCACATCGGCAACTGCCGCGGTGAGCTCAGCAAAGTCCATTGTGGCGCTGGCCAAAATGCCAAGGCCGCCAGCATTCGAGGTAGCACTGGTGAGCCGAGGCCCTGCCACCCATCCCATGCCGGTCTGAATAATGGGGTATTCGATACCGAGGAGTTCGCACAGATCGGTCTTCAGGCGTGGGTGGGTCACAGCGTCAACCTCACGAAACTTCGCGGTGGCGCAAGCCACGAGGGTCGAGACGATCGATCACGGCTTGTTCGTCGGCAGTGGGCTCGCGGGTCACGCCAACGTCGCCGTCGATCACAAGCTCAAAGCTCGTGGCGGCCTGCACGTCGGCAACCGACACGCCAGGATGAACGCTCACGAGTCGCATTGAATGATCGACCGAGTTGAAGTCGAGCACGGCAAGGTTGGTGACCACGCGAGGCAAGCAATGGTTGCGCTGCACCCACTCGGACAGCTCGGCGGCACGGTCGTAGCCGAGGCCGCTGACCATGTCGACCTTGGCCACAAACACGTTTGCGTTGTGCTTGGGGATGAAGAAACTGGTGGAGTGGTTGATGGTGTTGCCGGGGCCGCCGCGCACACCGAGCAACTGCGCCTTGGGGCGATCCCACGAGCCGATGTTGGCAATGTTGGTGTTGCCAAAGCGGTCGATCTGGCTGGCGCCCATCATCACGTGACGACGGCCGCCCCACAGCGTGTCGAACACACTGCGAAACGGAATCCAACCTTCGACGACCTTGTTGGTGCCACCGATGGGTAATTCGTTACCCACATAAAACGCCTCGCCGTCGCTGACCATCAGGTCGGGCTCGAAGGTGCTGCGCGCTGTGCGAGCGCCAAGCATTGGGATGGTGCCCATGCCGCTGGCGAAGATCTCGCCATCGCCACGGAATGCCTCGGCGGCGGCGATGACCACGATGTCAGCAAGAGTGCTCATGACTGTGCTTTCCATTCTGCGACGGCTGCCTGATACTGCGCTTCGGAACCCTGCAGGAACCGTTCGCTAAATGCACGCCAATCATCGGGGTTTGCGGCTGCGGTGGCGTATGCCTTTTGGAATGCTTCGTCACGCCCGTAATCGGGCTCGCACGTGGTGAAGTGCGCGCCGTTGGGTGCCTCAATGACACCGTCGACCATGCTGCGGTTAATGCGCAACGTGTGAAAGGTGCCTTCGTCGAGCAGCGACTCGGTGGGAACCACGCGCTCGCAGCTGAGGTAACGATGGCCCGGATCGCATGCCGACAAGAACAGATCGTCGAAGTAGATGTCGGGACCGAGGAACTGAGCATTGCCACTCATGTCGCTGCGGTTGAGATGCACGAACGCAGCATCGAGACGAATTGCCGGCACGGCCAACAGCTCTTCACCATCGTCATACGGTGAACGAACAGTTCGCAGCGACGGGTTGACATCGACAACGCCAGAGCCAAGACCCGCACGGGTTGGCAAGAACGGCAGCCGCAACGACCCCGCATACAACGCCCACTGCAACATGCCTTCGTCGTACTCGACAGGCTCGGCGATGGTGCCGGCCTGACGCGCTGCACGCCAATGTGGCTCGAGCGCAATCGAGTCGAGTGACACAAAGCCGTAAATGATGCGGCGAATCTTGCCCGCCGCCGCCAGCAGACCCACGTCGGGGCCGCCGTACGACACGATGGTGAGATCCTTGAGCGGCGAACGCAGTAAGGCGCGCACGAGGCTCATCGGCTTGCGACGGCTGCCCCAGCCGCCGATGCCAATGGTCATCCCGTCGGACAACGACGCGATTGCGTCGTCTTCGGTCGTTCGCTTGTCGCGGCTCATTGGTTTGGCTTTCCGTGTGCTTTGTCGGTTCCGGCGAAGTCATCGCGGAGTTCGTCGGCCACACCCGACAGATTGAGTTCGAAGGTGAAGCCCTGCTCGAAGCGGTAGCTGCGTTTCACATCCCACAGGTCGATGCCGTTGAGGCATTCCTTGGCGGCGCGCATCACGGTTGGCGACTTGGCAGCGATGGATTCGGCAACCGCCATCGCGGCGTCGCGAAGTTCGGCACGTGGCACCACCTGCAACACACTGCCGAAGTGATGCAGTTCGGCCGCCGTAGCGGTTGCTGCGGTGTAGACCATCGCGCGCATCTTGTGCTGTGGCACCAAACGCGACAGGTGCGTTGCAGCACCAAGCGCGCCGCGATCGACCTCGGGAAGGCCAAATGTGGCGTCGTCGCTGGCGATGATGATGTCGGCGTTGCCGACAAGGCCGATGCCGCCGCCAACACAGAAACCGTTGACCGCAGCGATCACCGGAACGGCACATTCGTACACCGCAGCGAAGGCCGCGTAGCAACCTTTGTTAGCGCCGATGAGCGCATCGAAGCCGGTGGTGTTCTGCATCTCTTTGATGTCGACACCGGCGTTGAAGCCGCGGCCTTCAGAGCGCAATACGACAACTCGTGTGTTGGTGTCTTTGCCAGCGGCCGTGATGCGTTCGGCAAGCTCGAACCAGCCAGCAACCGTGAGCGCATTGACCGGCGGGCAGTCGACAATGATCTCGGCAATACCGCTCTGATGCATCTGTGTGGAAATCCCCATGGGCGCAGACTAGTTGCTATCTGACGGAGCGTCAGATTCGAGTGACTACGCTTGCCGCATGGCTGTCACAATCGATTACTCAGGCAAGGTCGTGCTCGTCACCGGGGCCACCAAGGGAGTTGGTCGTGGCATCGCGCAGCGCTTCGCCGACGCCGGAGCAACCGTGGTCGTGTGCGCCCGCAAGCCCGCCGACGATCTGCCCGCCGATTGGCAGTTCTTCGCCGCCGATCTTCGCGACGGCGAGGCCGCCTTTGCGCTCATCGACGCAGTGGTCGCAGCCAACGGCCGACTCGATGTGTTGGTCAACAACGCCGGCGGCTCTCCCCCAGTAGACACCTCTACGGCGTCGCCACGCATCACCGAACGCCTCGTGCAGCTCAACCTGCTCGCCGCCATCTACTGCAGCCAGCAGGCCAACCACCACATGCAACAGCAAGCCAGCGGTGGTGCAATCGTGAACATCTCCAGCGTGTGCGCGGTCCGTCCGTCGCCAACAACTGCCGCGTACGGCGCTGCCAAAGCCGGGCTCAACAACTACACGGCCACAGCGGCGCTCGAGTGGGCGCCAAAGGTTCGGGTGAACAGCATTAGCGCCGGCATGATTCGCACCGAGCAAGCCCACCTGTTCTATGGCGACGAAGCAGGCATCGCTGCCGTTGGCGCAACGGTGCCACTCGGCCGCCTTGCGTTACCCACCGAGATCGGCGACATCTGCGTGTACCTCGGTTCGCCAATGGCCAGTTACGTCACCGGTGCCAATGTGTTGGCGCATGGCGGCGGCGAATCGCCAGCGTTTCTTACCGCGTAGCAACAGTGAGCTCGCGGCGCACCACGAGCAACCACGCTGCGGTGATGATCGCTGCAACGAACACCGCTAGGGGCATGGCCGAGCTTCCCGACTGATCGAGCATCTGCCCAATTA
>SESD01001322.1_pt1 | contig 13799 bp, 13 predicted proteins | sample 3171411 | NCBI WGS metagenome assembly SESD01 (sample SAMN06051880, study PRJNA518727) | freshwater metagenome | biome: subpolar coniferous forest; feature: holomictic lake; material: water; isolation source: holomictic Lake 442, 16.5 m depth | place: Canada: near Kenora, Ontario | collected...
CAAGAGTAGCAGCACGACGCCGCTGCCCGCCGCGGCCATGAACATTTCGGTGCGTTGCCAGCCGAACAAGCCGGCGACCATCGCCAGCAGGACGGTAAAACCGCCCAGCGCCAGCAGGGGACCGAGGATGAACAGCACCCGCGCCGAGGAGGCGTCGGACTGGGAGGCTTCGATCTGGGGGGGCTCGGGCTTACCGTTCATAACACCGTCTTTGCAGGGCTGTCACAGGATGGCACGCAACTGAAGTTTGACCCATATCAAGATCATCCGCTCCGGCGCGGGCATATTGGATACCCATGAGCAGCCTGCCAAACTTTCTTAAACCCAACGGCGAATTCTCCACCGGCTTGGTCGTTGATCCCGAACTGCTCCGCAAACACGGCGGGAACGGTCCGCGTTACACCTCCTACCCGACCGCAGACCGTTTCGTAGAGGCCTTCGACGCCGCGGCATACCGCCACTGGCTGCAGAACCGCAACGTCGGCGGATTCACCAAACCACTTTCATTATACGTTCACCTGCCGTTCTGCAACACCATCTGCTACTACTGTGCGTGCAACAAGATCATCTCCCGCGACCACGGCCGGTCGGCCAAGTACATCGACTACCTCGCGCGCGAAATCGACATGGTGGCCGCATGCCTTGGTGAGGATCGCACGGTGGCGCAAATGCACTGGGGCGGCGGCACGCCGACCTTCTTGAGCGAAGAGGAAATGGGGCAGTTGATGCGCGCCATTCGCGCGCGCTTCGACCTTGATCCTGACGGCGAGTATGCCATCGAGGTCGATCCGCGCAAGGTCGAGAACAAGCGTGTCACCCACCTCGCCAAGCTTGGCTTCAACCGTATAAGCCTTGGCGTGCAGGACTTCGATCGCGAGGTGCAGCGCGCCGTCAATCGCGTGCAAAGCGTCGCCGAAACGCAGCAGGTAATCGATGCCGCACGGGGCAGCGGCTTCAAGTCGGTGAACATCGACCTCATCTACGGCCTGCCCAAGCAGGGCGTGGCCGGCTTTACGCGCACCCTGGAACAGGTGATCGCCTGCGACCCGGACCGTATCGCGCTTTATTCGTATGCCCACCTGCCATCGGTGTTCAAGCCGCAGCGCCGCATTGCCGAGGCCGACCTGCCCGTGGCGGAGATCAAGCTGGAGTTGCTGGTGACCGCGATTGCACGCCTGCAGGCGGCCGGCTATGTGTACATCGGCATGGACCACTTTGCCAAGCCCGGCGACGAGTTGGCGGTGGCCCAGCGCCAGGGCCGTTTACGCCGCGATTTCCAGGGCTACTCGGCCGGCGGCGATTCTGATACTGTCGGGCTTGGCGTGTCGGCCATAGGCAAGATCGGGCCGGTGTACGTGCAAAACGTGAAAGAAATCGACGATTATTACGACCTTCTCGAGCATGGTTCGCTGCCGGTCATGCGCGGCATCGAACTCAGCGCGGACGACATTGTGCGCCGCGCCGTGATCCAGGCGCTTGCCTGCCACTTCACGGTTTCCAAGGAATCGATCTCGATTGCCTATCTGATCGACTTTGACCGCTACTTTGCCGCCGAGCTCGAGGACCTGCGGCGTCTGGCCGCCGACGGGCTGGTCGAGATCGACTGCGACTGGATCAATGTGACGCCGCGCGGGCGTTTGCTGGTGCGCGCGGTGTGCATGGTCTTCGACCGCTACCTGCGGGTCGCCGGGCAGCGCGCCCAATACTCACGGGTAATGTAATTGCAGGCCATGCTGCTCACGGCCCTGATGGTCGGCCTGCTCGGCGGCGTGCATTGCCTTGGCATGTGCGGCGGGGTGGTAAGCGCCCTGACGCTGCGTCGTGTCGAGGGGGCGGCGCGCCTCGCCGACCAGATCGCCTACAACTTCGGGCGCATCGCAACATACGTGGTTGTCGGCGCGCTGGCCGGCGGACTAGGCGGCGCCGCGGTCGCTTCGGCCAGCCTGTTGCCGGCGCAACTGATGTTGTTCGTGCTTGCCAATGGCATGCTGATCCTGCTCGGTGTGCATGTCGCCGGGGGGGGCGGAACCATTCTTGCGGTCGAGCGCATCGGCGCCCGGGTCTGGCCGCTATTGCGCTCGGTGGGGCAGCGACTGCCCCGTGGCGACACGCCGCTCGCGCGCATTGCCGCCGGCGCGGTGTGGGGGTGGACGCCTTGCGGCCTGGTCTACAGCATGCTGGCGCTTGCGCTGGTGAGCGGCGGGGCGGGGCGCGGCGCGGCAGTGATGCTCGCCTTTGGCCTGGGAACCCTGCCCAATCTGTTGGGTGCGGCCTGGTTGTTGCGCCGGTTTGGCGCATACCTGCGGGAGCGGCGTGCGCGTGTCGCCGCCGGCGTGCTGATTGCCGTTTTTGGAATTCTCGGGATAGCGCGTGCGCCGGGCCTGCTCGAGCATGTGCGCGAGGGTCTGCTATGCGTCACCGGCTAGCGCATGGTGCGGCGGTGGCGAGGATTCCGGTATGATTGACCTTTAACTGACTTGCCCCATGCGCGCGGTTCCCGGGCAGACCCCGACCCAACTTGAACAGCTTCCTGTTTCTCAAATACGTCCATATCCTGGCCGTTGCCGTCAGCTTTGCCTTGTTCTTCGTGCGCGGTATCTGGGTGATGAGGGCCTTGCCGACGGTCCACGAATTCTGGGCAAGGCACCTACCCATGGTGGTGGACGGTTTGCTGTTGCTGAGCGGGTTCGCACTGCTCAGCATGTCCAAGAATGCCGGCTTCGAGAGCTGGATGCTGGTGAAGTACGGGCTTTTGGTCGTGTACGCGGGGTGTGCGGTGTTCGCATTGCGCATTGCCAAGGGTTTGGTGCAAAGGATGCTCTGGTGGGCCGGTGCATTACTGGCGTTTTTGTTCATGACCACGGTGGCGGTGTTGCACAGCCCGTTGGGTATTTTTTCAATCATTTGACCTAGAAGGTGTCCGGATGGCTCGTATTCTTCTTCCCGTAGACGGATCCAAACATTGCCTGCGCACGACTGCAAGGATGATCGCAATCGCCAAGGAATGGCGCTCGAAACCGGAGGTCTTGCCGCTGTATGTCCACCTGCCGGTGCCCAGTGTCAGCGGCCTCGGTTCGGTGATCGGCAAAACCGCGCTGCAGCGTTACTATCAGGAGGAGGGCGACGCGGCGCTGGCGCCCACCGTCAAGCTTCTCGCCAAGGCGGGTTTTTCGACCAAACCGCTGATCCTGGTCGGGCCGGTTGCCGAATCCATCGCGTCCCACGCCAAAAAAGCAAAATGCGATTTCATATTTTTGGGGACACGCGGCATGACGGCGGCGGCGAACCTGGTGATGGGATCGGTCGCCACCAAGGTGCTGCACATCGCTGACGTGCCGGTGATCCTGGTGCGCTAGGCAATTTCGCGCCTTAGCGCGCGAAGTTGCGCACCAGGGCCAGCAATTCGCCGATCTCGGCTTCACCCTTGCCCGAACGCAGGGCGTTTTGCACGCAGCCCCGCGTATGGTCTTCGAGCACCTCGGCCGCGGCCGCGCGCAACGCCGCCTGGATGGCGCTGATTTGCGTCAGGATGTCGACGCAATAGCGGTCGGCGGCAACCATTTTTGAAACACCCTGCAACTGGCCTTCGATGCGGCTCAGCCGGTTAAGCAGCCGCCGCTTGTGCGGCTGCACCACGCTCTTGTCGGCGGTCGGCGGGTGATGGCAGGGCGCAGCCGCCTTAGCGGAGGACTTCAAAGCCCGCATCCTCGATCGCCTGGGACAATTGCGCGACCGGCACGCCGTCGTAATCGATGCGCACCTTGCCCTCGTCCAGCGATACCTCGACGGCGGAGACGCCGGGAATGGCCTTGAGCACCCGCTCCACGCTGCGCACGCAGCCGCCGCAGGTCATGCCTTTTACATCCAGTGTGGTGTTATGCATATATCCTCCGATTAAAGTTAAAACCCGGTGTTGCCATTGCGTTTTGTCCCGGCGCCCGGCTTCCAGCGCCGCAGCAGCAGGGCGTTGGTGACGACTGATACCGAGCTCATCGCCATTGCCGCGCCGGCGATGACCGGATTGAGCAGCCCCAGTGCGGCAAACGGGATGCCCAGGGTGTTGTAAAAAAAGGCGAAAAAAAGGTTTTGCCGTATCTTGCGCATGGTCGCCCGCGACAGGCTGATGGCATCGGCGATGCCGTTCGGGTCATCGCGCATCAGGGTGATGTCGGCCGCTTCAATCGCCACGTCGGCACCCCCGCCTATGGCGAAACTGACCTCGGCTGCGGCGAGGGCGGGTGCGTCATTGATGCCGTCGCCGGCCATGCCGACGATTTTCCCGGCGCGACGCAGCGCGTTGACCTCTTCTGTCTTGTTCTCGGGCGTTGCTCCGGCGATTACCCTGGCGACGCCGGCTTCGCCGGCAATGGCCTCGGCGACCTCTTGGTGGTCGCCGGTGAGCATGACCACCTCGACGCCGAGTCCCTGCAGCCGCCGCACCGCCGCCGGCGCGCTCTTGCGCAGCGTGTCGGCGATGGCGATCAGTCCCAGCAGGCGGCCGTCCTGCGCAACGGCGATGACCGTCTTGCCGGCGCGGCGCAAGGGTGGCAGCAGCGCCTGGTCGATGGCTATGCCCTGTGCTGTGATAAACGCCGGGGAACCGAGAATGACCCCGCCTTTGCCGTCGGCGAGGCTGGCGAGCACGCCTTGTCCGGGCACGGCGGAAAAAGCCGCGATGGCAAGCAGTGGCACAGCCCGCGATGACGCCTGCTCGAGCACGGCGCGCGCAAGCGGATGCTCGGAGCCTTGTTCGACGCTGGCCGCAATGCGCAGCAACTCCATTTCATCCACGCCGGCTGCCGGCCGCAGGTCGGTCACCACCGGCCGGCCCTCGGTAAGCGTGCCCGTTTTGTCGATGACCAGAGTGTCGATGTGCCCGGCGCGCTCGAGCGCGGCGGCGTTGCGAATGAGGATTCCAAGGCCCGCACCGCGACCCACCCCGACCATCACCGCCGCCGGTGTGGCGAGGCCCAGGGCGCAGGGGCAGGCAATCACCAGCACCGCCACGGCATTGAGCAGGGCAACGGTGAAGTCGCCTGAAACAGCCCACCATGTGCCCAGTGTGGCAAGCGCGATCGCCACCACCACCGGCACGAATATCGCTGAAACTGAATCGGCCATCCTCTGGATTGGCGCCTTGGAGCCTTGCGCTTGTGCGACCAGCCGGACAATCGCCGCAAGCCGTGTCGCCTTGCCGACGCCGGACACGCGGCAGCGCAGGCGGCCGTTGTCATTGAGCGTGCCGGCATAGACCTTGTCGCCGGGTGTTTTTTGCACCGGCATGCTCTCGCCGGTGAGCATCGCCTCATTGACGCTGGATATGCCGTCGATCACCTGCGCGTCCACCGCTATGCGTTCGCCCGGCCGGACCACGAGAATGTCGCCGGTGGCGATTTGCGCGATGTCGACTTCGACGGCGACGCCCGCACGTTCTATGGTCGCCACCGAGGGTTGCAGGCGCAGCAGCGCTTCGATCGCAGCACCGGTATTGCGTTTGGCGCGGGTTTCCAGCAGTTTGCCAAGCAACACGAGTGTGATGATGGCCGCGCTGGCCTCAAAATAAACGTGCGAGTTCGAATCCGCCAGCAGCATCGCCAGGCTGAGAAAGTAAGCGGCGCTGGTGCCCAGGGCGACCAGTACGTCCATGTTGGCGCCGCCGCCGCGCAGCGCATGCCAGGCGCCGGTGTAAAAACGCGCGCCTATCCAGAATTGCACGGGTGTGGCGAGCACAAACTGCAGCCATGGCGCGAGCATCAACCCGTGCAGGCCGCCGAACATCGCGGCCATTTGCAGCAGCAGCGGGAAGGTGAGGACCGCGGCAATGGCGAACTGGCGCAGGTCGCGCCGGTAGTTTTGTTCGCGCCGGTGTTTTTCCGATTCGTCGGCCTCTTCGCCTGCCGCCCGCGCCCGGTAGCCGGCGTGCTCAATGGCCTTGATCATCACCGCCGTGTCGGCGCCACCGGGCAAGGCGCTGACGTGGGCATGTTCGGTGGCAAAATTCACCGTGGCGCTGACCCCGGGGAGCCGGTTGAGCACGGTTTCGATGCGCGTGGCGCAGGCGGCACAGGTCATGCCTTCGATCGTCAGTTCCAGCTTGCGCGGGGGTACCTGGAAACCGGTTTTGACGATAGACGCTATCAGTCCGGCCGAATTGGCCAGCATCGGGTCGAAATCGACCTGCGCGGTTTCGGAGGCGAAATTCACCGTTGCGCGAACCCCGGGCAGCTTGTTAAGGGCTTTTTCGATGCGCGCGGAGCAGGCAACGCAGGTCATGCCCTCGACCGGCAATGCGAGATGTTCCATTGAGCCTGCGGCAATGGCGGCTGGGCCGTTATCCATGTCGCATTATACCCCTAGGGGGTATAAGTGCAACTCAGTTGCCCTCAGTTGCCCTCAGTTGCCTATTGCCGCCTGTGGGAGGCGGCGGGGTACGCTTACATGCGCCAGACAAGCAACGCCGAATGCTGCAGGTCGTCGACCTCTATGCGCTCATGCGGTGTCTGGTCCGGCACATCGAAGCTGCTGCTGATGAACAGCGTGCCCGCGCGCATCTCGGCACGCGCCTTTTCCCATAGTTGCTGCATCGGCACCGGCGACAGGTAGGCAAACACCACGTCGTACTCGCCCAGGTTGCAGTCCCACAGGCTGCCCCAGCGCACGGTGCAATAGGGCCGGCCCAGCAGCTTGATGCGCAACCAGCTCCACAGGAAGGGAAGGGGCGCCGACTCTATGCCGTAATAGCGACCGTCGCGCCTGACGCTGGCAAGATGGGTCAGTACTCCACCGAGGCCGGAGCCAAGGTCGGCAAAAAAGAAAGTCGAATTGCTGTTTGCCTGTGGCAACAAGGTTTCCAGCGCACGCCATACCTTGGTGCTTGAAAGGTAAAGCGGTACCTGGGTGCGAAAGGTGCTCCAGTACACGGCGAGCAGGACGACAAAGGCGCCGAGGAACAGACCCGGAGGAATGTCCAGTTGCAGCATCAAGACCGCAGCCGGCGCGAAGCCCAGTTGGATCCACAACCACCAGCGTGCCAATCCGCAAAAGTGGCTGAGGCCGGCGGCGATCAGTCCGCAACCCAGGGCGAAGACCAATTGCCCCGGCTGCAAACCCGATGCGCGCATCAGCGCAAATGCGATGACAAACGCGGCGAATTGCAGCAGCAACGCCCTGATTGACGGTGGGATATTCCTGGGTGAGGCGCGAGTCGGCTCCATGGTTCCGGCGGTTCCCGGGGTAGGTGGTGCCAGGGCATCGGCCCGGCAATGCCGCCATGGTACATCCTGTCCCCGCCTTGCTTGGGCGTGCATTTACTCTCGATTTAGATGGCGCTGTTGTAAACTGGGCCGGGTATTTGCGGATTGCCGCCCAACCCCTGCCGACTGCCAACATGAACGAACCCATGAACCGATTCGCCCGCGCACAGGGCAACCTGCGGCGCGAAGACGCGCGCTTTCTTTGCGGACGCGGCACCTATACCGACGACTTGAATGTGCCCGGCCAGGTGCATTTGGCCGTGCTGCGCTCGCCGCACGCGCATGCGCGCATCGCCGCGGTGGATAAATCCGCCGCGCTGGCGCTGCCGGGTGTGCTCGGAGTGTGGACCGGCGCCGACCTGTTGGCGCTGGGCATAGGCCCGATTCCCTTTGCAGCGGGCACCAAAAAGCCCGATGGCTCGGCCACCAGTGCGCCGCTGCGCTACCCGCTCACCCCGGACGTCGCGCGCTTTGTCGGCGACGCGGTGGTCGCGGTGGTGGCAGAAACGCTGCAGATCGCGCGCGATGCCGCCGAGCTTGTGGTGGTGGATTACGAGGAACTCCCGGCGGTCGCACATCCGGCGCAGGCGGCGGCGGCGGGCGCCGCGGCGATTTACGCCGCGGCACCGGGCAACGTCGTGGCGGTGTCCGAACATGGCGACCGGGCCGCGACCGACGCCGCCTTCGCCCGCGCCAAACACATTGCGCGCATCAAGGTCGTCAACAACCGTGTCGCGCCGAGCATGCTCGAGCCGCGCGCGGCGGTCGGTGAATACGATGCAGCGAGCGGGCGTTATACCCTGCACGCCTCCTGCCAGAACAACACCGGCACGCGCGACGGCCTGGCGCAAAACGTGCTCAAGGTGCCCGAGGACAAGGTGCGCGTGCTGGTGCACGACATCGGCGGCGGCTTTGGCGCCAAGGTGTTTTTCTACCCCGAGGATGCGCTGACGGTGATCCTCGCCAGGCAAGTCGGCCGTCCGGTCAAGTGGCGGGCCGAACGCAGCGAATCCTTTCTCGCCGATACGCACGGACGGGAGAACGTCACCAGCGCCGAGCTGGCGCTGGACGAAAACGGCAAATTCCTCGCCCTGCGCATCGACCTGCTTGCGGCGATGGGCGCCTATCTTGCCTTTGTCGGACCGATGGTGCCGCTGATGGCCGGGCCGCGCGTGGCCACCGGCGCCTACGACATCCCTGCGGCCCATTTCAGCGGCCGGGCGGTGCTCACCAACACCACGCCGCTGTCGGCCTACCGCGGAGCGGGCCGGCCGGAGTCGATTTACCTGCTCGAACGCCTGGTCGATGTCGCCGCGCGCCAGACCGGCATAGACGCGGTGGAACTGCGCCGCCGCAACTTTATCGCCAAGTCGGCCTTTCCCTACAAGGTGATCACCGGCCTTGCCTACGATTGCGGCGATTTTGCCGAAGTAATGGACCGCGCCGTCGCCCGCGCCGACTGGGGCGGCTTTGCGGCGCGCAAGAAAGACTCGCTCTCGCGCAACCAGCTGCGCGGCCGCGGCCTGGCCTACTACATCGAGTGGACCGGCGCCGACCCGACCGAGCGCACCATCGTCGAGGTGCACGCCGACGGGCGCATCGTGCTGATGTCGGGCACGCAAAACATGGGGCAGGGGCTGGAGACCAGTTATGCGCAGCTGCTGGCGGCGGAGTTCGGCCTGCCGGCCGAAACCATCGAAATCGTGCAAGGGGATACCGACCGCATCACCGGCGTCGGCAGCTTTGGCTCGCGCTCGCTGTTTGTCGGCGGGTCGGCGGCGATTGCCGGCGCCCGGGCGGTAATCAAGAAGGGGCAGGACCTTGCCGCCGAGACGCTTGAGGCAGCCGCCCCCGACATTGTGTACAAGGAGGGCCGCTACACCATAGCGGGCACCGACCGCAGCATAGGCATGTTCGAGCTTGCCGCAAAACAGCCGGCGCGGATGTTCCTCGCTGAGGCGAAACTGACGGTAAAAGGCCCCAGCTGGCCCAACGGCTGCCATGTGTGCGAGGTCGAGATCGACCGCGACACCGGCGTGGTCAAGGTGGTAAAACTCACCGGCCTGGATGACGCCGGGCGCATCATCAACCCGATGATCGTCAACGGCCAGATTCACGGCGGCCTCGGCCAGGGCATAGGCCAGGCGCTGCTCGAAGAGGTGCGCTACGACGAGGCCGGCCAGCTGCTGACCGGCGCATTCCTCGACTATTGCTTGCCGCGCGCCGACGACCTGCCCGACTTTGACCTGGCGACTTACGACGGTGCGCCGTGCACCAACAATCCGCTGGGCGCCAAGGGCGTGGGTGAAATCGGCGCGGTGGTCGGCCCGCCAGTGGTGGTCAGCGCGGTGGTTGACGCGCTCAAGGACTACGGCGTGACCCACCTCGACATGCCCATCCGCGGCGAGGATGTCTGGCGGGCACTGGCTGCGGGGATCAGAGCCTAGAAAGGTAAATGGCTGGAAAGCCAATACTGGTGCGGCTTTCCAGCCATCGGCCCTGCCGAAATGGCGTTGCCGGGGGCTGCGGCCGCGCCGCCCTTAAGCAATATGCGAGCGGTGGTTTTGCAGGTACCAGGCGGCGACTTCCTCGCGCGTCGTCCACCAGACCTCATCATGGCGCTTGGCGTGCGCCAGGAAGTCGCGAAAAAACTGCATGCGGTGGGGATGCCCGGAAATATGCGGGTGCAGGCCGATGTTCATCATTTTCCCGGTGCTCTTGCTCTCGCGGTACAACTCGTCGAACTGGCCGCAAAGCATGTCCAGCGCGTCCCTGCTGGTCATGGCGCGGCGGTGGAAAAAGGTGAAATCGTTGATCTCGATGGAGTAGGGCACATTGACGATGGGGCCGGAGGCGGTCTGCACCAAATAGGGCTGGTCGTCGTTCATGTAGTCGCAAATGAAGGTGAGCCCGGCCGCGGCGAGAATGTCCGGCGTGTGGAGGGTGCTGCGCAGCGACGATGACAGCCAGCCCTTGGCTTTTTTACCCACCACCTGCTCGTACACGCGCAGGGTCTCGGCGATGAGTTTGCGCTCGGCGGCTTCGTCAAAGGCATGGGCGGGCAGCAGTTCGCCTTGCTCGTAATTGTGCGCCACCAGTTCCCAGCCGCGTGACTTGACGTGGTCTATGATTTCGCGCCGTTCCAGCGCGGTCTTGGCGTTCATGGTGACCGACAGCGGCACGCCGGCCTGTTCGAACACATCGAACAGGCGCCAGACACCGACGCGCTGGCCGTATTCGCGCCAGGTGAAATTGGGGAAATCGGCGACATTGCCCGGCATCGGATCGGGCAGCATGGGCGGGCCACCGGCGTAATAGGGTTTGTCGCTGTCCTTGACCAGATCCCAGAACTCGCAATTCATGGTGATGATGAGGGCGAGGCGCTTGCCGCCGGGCCAAACCAGCGGTTTGCGGCGCGTAATCGGTACCCAGTCGTAAGGCATGGCGGTCAATCCGGTGGCGTAAACGGAGCGGGCATTGTACACACCCGCCCGCACCCGCCACAGAGCCTTACGCGCTAAAATATAATCGATGTCCAATGTGCAGGCGGTGGTACAGCGCGAAACAGGCCGTCCTGCGTCCATATCTGCGAAAGGATTGAGAATGCTGCGTTGGCTTGTGCTGTTGCTGACTTGCGTGGTGGTAAGCCCGGTCGGCGCAATGACGTTTTATACCGAATACAACCCGCCGATGAATTTCAAGGTTGGCGGCAAAGTCAGCGGCTGGGCGACCGATGTGGTGGCCGAAATGGCCAAGCGCGCCGGGGTACCGGCCGAGGTGGTGCTGAGCCTGTGGGACGAGGGCTACGCCCGCGCCAAGGACCAGGCCGACGCCTGCATTTACGCCGCGGCGCGGCGGCCCGAGCGCGTCAAGCTGTTCCAGTGGGTGGGGCCGATAGGCCGCGCCCGTTACTCCGCCTTTGCGCTGGAGGGGTTCAGCCAGAAGCTTTCCCGCGTCGATGACTTGAAGGCGTTGCGCGTCGGCGTGGTCAATGACGCGCGGGCATCGTACCTGCGGCAACGCGAATTCCCCAATCTGGTGATTGTCGCGCAGGATGAGGATGTTCCGAGAAAGCTGACCCTCGATGCCGGGCGCGCCGACGGTGTCGACCTCTGGGTGACCAGGACCCTGGGTGCGAAGCAGATTGCCAAGGAGGCAGGGGTGGGCGGCATCAAGGAAGTGTTTGCCGACATTTACAGCCAGGATTACTGGCTCGCCTGCAACCTGCAAGTGCCGCAGGAGACGGTGCGCGCCCTGATGCTCGCACTGATGGAAATGCAAAAAGACGGCACGCTGAAAAAACTGGCCGATCCGACGCGGTTTCTGGACAAGTAAGCGGCGGTCCCCGCTTCCCGCCGCAGGACGCGGCCGTACCAGGGAATGTGCCAGCAGGCATGGGGCAAGTGTCTGGCACTGCCCCTGTTCGCTCCGGTTGCCGGGCCGGCCAAGTAGCGCACCGGTGCAACGACCGGGCCGGGCTGCCGTTAATCCCACAGGCCGGCGGCGCCGCGCACCCCGCTATGTAGGCTCTGGCGCAAGCAGGCCAAACTGAAGGGTCGACTAGGGCCAGATCGCGAGAAGCCCAAGGGAATGCAATGGCGAACCCTGGATCGAATTGACGACCAACTTGCCCGCATCGAAGGCCGATTAGAAACCTTCGACTGGACCGAAAAACGCGCGAGTTTCACAGTGCTCGTTCTAAAGTGGCGTGTTTCTCTCGCATTCGTTTTATGCTGCTGCGCCAATCATGAAGTTGCTCCTCTTCTATCTCGAATACCAACGCCACCACTTCAATTTCGATTAGTGTGGCGATATTAAAGTTCTCGGCCAGGACTAATCGGGCCCGCGCGAGTCGTTGTTCTATTTCCGCTTTGGGCAATGCATTCGCGTGATTGATGTGTTCTCGGGACGGGAATTTATTAATGCGCGCATTAAATATCATTTGAAACATCCCCAAGATGTTTAAAGGAATCCCTGGTTAAGTCCGTCCTGCGCCCTGTGATGTCGGCAATGCAGCCCTCCCAGAGCGTTCCGCCATCGGGTTGGCGCTGCGGCAATGCCCTGCCCAGCAGCCAGCGCACGATGCCATCGTCAAACTTGACCCGGTACTCCTGCGCCTAGGGTGTCTGGTCGGCGGCCGACTGCTGAATGGCGATCAGCACAGCGTCGTGATCGTCCGGATGCAACACGGCAAACACCGCGGCTGCATCCTCGAAGGCCTGTTGCGGGCTGACGCGGTAGATCTCGCGGATGGCCTCGCTGGCATAGGGGAAATAGGAGCTGCCATCAAGGCCCAAGTAGTACCGGAACTGGTGGAGTATCACTTGTCGTCAATCCTCGCAATGTGCCAAGTTTTGAAGCGAGCTCTCGAATACGGTGAATAATTCCAGCCTGCAGGAAAAAGATAAGGAACTGATTAAGTCCACAAGGTGGTTTCCCGTTTTCGCGAGAATGACGGACTTAACTGGAGCTTCTTGAACCCTATGCCTTCATAAATGGAGCGATGTTGATGTAGATCAAACTTCGGGAGCGTGAATGACCACTCCGGACCGGAACTCGACGTTGGTCGAAGTCTGGAACTCGACCCAAAGCGGTCAGCCGGTCATTGACGGGGCCGAAATGATGACGTTCTGAGGGGGCATCTTACTGATTCAACTGGTCGTTAAGAACAGCAAGATGCGAGACCTTGGGTGGGCGTACTATGCAAGATGCTGATTGTCAACCTAGAAAAATATTTTCCATGGCATCCGATAATAGTAACGACACTCGAATTGAAGCCCCCTCTCCGCAGTCTGGAGTAGCTGCGGAGGCACGGATCGCTCCCGCAGAATTGGGTGAGTCCGAGATATTCCGACTCAACACTGAGCTTGAAGAGAAGGCCGCTGAACTGGTCGTAGTGAGCAAGGCATTTGTCTTCCAGACCGAAGAAAAGGAAAAGCGGGCTGCTGAACTGGTCGTGGCGAACAAGGAACTTGTCTTCCAGAACGAAGAGAAGGAAAAGCGGGCTGCTGAACTGGTCGTAGCCCGTGACGCCGCTGATGCCGCTAATCGCGCCAAGACCATCTTTCTCGCCAACATGAGCCATGAACTGCGTACGCCGATGAATGGCGTCATGGGCATGATCGACTTGGTGTTGCGCCGTGCCACTGATCCCAAGCAGATCGACTGGCTAAACAAGAGCAAGAATTCTGCACAACGTACGCTCAACGTCATCAATGACATCATCGACTTTTCCAAAGCCGAAGCCGACCGCCTGCCACTTGAAGAGAAGAACTTCTCCCTAAACCAGATGATTGATGACGCCATAGCGATTCAGGACATAGTCGCTATGGCGAAGGGTCTAAACCTGACCCGCGAAATTCCTACTACTTTTCCTGGTCAGTTGTCGGGTGATGCGTTTCGTCTGCGTCAGATACTGCTAAACTTCTTGGGTAACGCCTGCAAGTTCTCCGAACAAGGAACGATCACCGTGCGGGTCAGTGCCTTAGAGCAAGACGGCGACAGCGTGTTAGCGCGTTTCGAAGTTGAAGATCAGGGCATAGGCAT
>SESD01001324.1_pt1 | contig 13792 bp, 13 predicted proteins | sample 3171411 | NCBI WGS metagenome assembly SESD01 (sample SAMN06051880, study PRJNA518727) | freshwater metagenome | biome: subpolar coniferous forest; feature: holomictic lake; material: water; isolation source: holomictic Lake 442, 16.5 m depth | place: Canada: near Kenora, Ontario | collected...
CACCAAGAAGGGCTCCATCACCTCCGTGCAGGCCGTCTACGTGCCGGCGGATGACTACACGGATCCCGCGCCCGCCACCACCTTCGCCCACCTGGACGCCACCACCAACCTGTCCCGCGACATTGCGGCCCTCGGCATCTACCCCGCCGTGGATCCCCTGGCCTCCACCAGCCGCCTGCTGGATCCCCGCATCCTGGGTGAGCACCACTACAACACCGCCATGCACGTCAAGTCGATCCTGCAGAAGTACAAGGAACTGCAGGACATCATCGCCATCCTGGGCATGGATGAGCTGAGCGACGACGACAAGCTCATCGTGGCCCGCGCCCGCAAGATCCAGCGCTTCCTCAGCCAGCCCTTCTTCGTGGCCGAGCAGTTCACGGGCATGGCCGGCAAGTACGTGAAGCTCGAAGACAGCATCAAGGGCTTCAGCGAGATCTGCGACGGCAAGTGGGATCACCTGCCCGAGCAGGCCTTCTACCTCGTCGGCACCATCGAGGAAGCTGTCGAGAAGGCCGAGAAGTTAGCGGCAGTCTAGTTTTGCTCTTCCCATGCTCGGAATCCGCCCAGCGGATTCCGAGTCTTTAAAAGAGATCGCCATGGCTCAATCCATCAAGCTGGAAGTGGTTACGCCGGAGCGGCCGGTCTTTTCGGCCGAGGTGGCCGAGGTCCAGTTCCCCACGGCCACCCGCGGCTACTACGGCGTCCTGCCGGGCCACACGCCCGTCATGACCGAGGTCGGCGACGGACTGCTCTACTACATCCAGGACGGCCAGAAGCATTGGCTCACGGTCTTCGGCGGCTTTGCTGAAGTCGGCCCCGACCGGGTCACCGTCCTGGCCCGCGAGAGCGAGACCATGGACATGCTCGACCTGGAGCGCGCCGAGGCCTCCCGCCAGCGGGCGCTCAAGCTGCTGAAGGAAGCCGTCACCGAAAAGGACCTGGCCAACGCCCAGGCCAAGCTCGACGCCAGCATCATCCGCCTGCAGGCCGCCGGACATCCCGCCGGCCACGGCTTCTGATCCACCTCCGTCGCGGACCAGCGGCGGGGGGCGTTCCGGTGGGCTGCCACCTCCGGAGTTCCAGGTGAGTGAGCGCCCGATTCTCGATCCCCAACCCCTGCGGGATCTCCTGGAGATCGGGGCCCCGGCGAGCCTTGTGCAAGAGCTGATCGCGCTCTTCCAGGAGGATGTCCCCTACCGGCTTGGCCGCCTGGAGAAGGCCCTGGGCTCAGCAGACCTGGGCGCTGCAGCGGCAGAAGCGCACACCCTCAAGGGGGCCCTGGGCAGCCTGGGCCTTCAGCAGTTCATGGACCTCACGGCCCGCATGGAAGCCCATGCCCGGGCCGGTCGCCTGGAGGAGACTGTGGACCTTGCCCAAGGCCTTGCGGCCGCCTACGCCGACGCCCTACAGGGCCTGCTGGAGACCTTCCCGGCCACCTGAGGTCGCCTAGAACCGAATGCCACCGTAGAGCCCCACCTGCACTTGGGGGGCCATGGCCTCGGCGAAGTCCTTGGGCGTGTTGGTGGTGTCCCGCCGCGAGAGGGGAGCCGCCAGCTCCAGCAGGACAAAGGGGCTCACCACCGGTGTGGGGATGCTGAAACCGAAGTTGACCTTGGCCCAGGGCCGGACCAGGGTGGTATCGGCACCCGCACCGACGGTGGGGCGGTAGGTGATTTTCTCCGAGCGGTACTCCACGCCTGCGCCGAAGTTCACCAGCAGCTTCCAGTTCACGGTTGCGCCGGCGGCCCAGTACTGGTTCTCCAGCTCCCCGAGGCGGGCCCCGCCGTAGCTGAGGTCTGAACTGGTCCGGTTGTGCCAGGTGGCGTTCATCTGGAGGGCAGCGACCTTCAGGTCGAAGACATCCATGCCCACCCGGAAGCCCTGGCCGGTGGGGCTGACGGCATCGTATTTCTGCGTGCTGAAGCCCAGGGCCGCCTGGGCTTTACCCGCCTGCTTGTCCAGCAGGATGCCCACCTCACCTGACCAAGCCGGCAGGCCTGCCAGCAGGAACAGGAGGAGGCTTGGCTTGCGCATCGAGGTCTCCAGTCGCACAGATATGGCATCATCGGTCGCGGATGGGGCCGGGTCAACCATCTTTGGATCTAGGTGAAGGAATTTTCCGAATATTTTCCAACACTGCCTGACAGCGGAGGCGGGGGCCTCCCGGGCGCCCCGGGGTTTGCTACCCTCGATTCCATGAGGGCGATGCTCCGCTTCCTGATTCTCGATGACTTCGACCCGGAAACCGGGGAGCTGGCCCTGCGCATGGCTATCCAGCCCGGCGAAGAGCCCGGCCTGGAACTGATCCGCCTTCGGCTCCACCTCGGACGACCTGGCAACCACCTCGAGCCGCTCCGCCGGGAGCTGCGCACCCATGTGCAGATGCCCATGCCCGACTACTGGGAGTACGGCCTGAAGGTCATCATCCATGCCCTCGAAGAGGGACTGACAGAACCCGAGGGCCGCAACGCGCTCCGCTACCTCTGGGTGAAGACGCAGATCCTGCACCCCACAGACCCGGCCCGGTCCACGCTCAACCACCCGGTGGCCCGGCAGGTGGAAGTCTTCCGGGACTGGGCCCGCAAGCTGGACCAGGAGGGCCAGGCCATCCGGGCCGCTGAGATCCTGGATCGCCTCCTCATGGTGGCCCCCCGGGATGTGGCCAGCCTGGCCTACCTCGCCAGCTTCTTCCGAAGCCAGGGGATGCCCGAGGAGATGGTCGCCGTGGCGGAGCGCTGGATCCGGGCCGAGCCCGACCGCCTGGAAGCCAAGCTTCGGCTGGGGGAGGCCTTCCTGGCCCTGGGCAAGCCTCAGGAGGCCCGGGCTGCCTTCGACACTGTCCTCAAGACCCAGCCGCTGCACCTGCTGGCCCACCTCGGCATGGCCCAGGCTCTGGGCCTCCTGGGGGGCAACCCCTTCCCCCACCTGGATGCCGCCCAGGAGCTGGATCCCACCGCCACCACCTCGGTGCTGCAGGAGACCTTTGACTACCGGGTGCTGAACCCTCCCGCCGGGGACCGGGTGCACGCCCTGGAGGACCTGCCAGACCTGCTGGGCATCAGCGGAGGCGAAGTCGATGACCTCACCCACCGCCTGGGCCTGCCCATGGGCCAGGACGGCCGGGTGTATGAGTCCGAGCTCGCCCGCTGGGTCGGCGTCATGAATCGCTACGCCCTCCTGCCCTCGGGGTTGCACTGGTCCGCCCCCACCCCGAGGCGGCTGCCGGAGCTGAATTAAGGGCGGCTGTTAGCTGATCGCCTGGCCCCCCTCTGCGATGATGGATGTACGCCCGGGGTTCCCATGTCCGTCCTGCTGAGCACCAGCCTGCCGTTTCCGCTCTTTCGCCGGGGCAAGGTCCGCGATGTCTATGACCTGGGCAGCCTGCTCCTCATCGTCGCCACGGATCGCATCAGTGCTTTCGACTGCATCATGCCTGAGGGCATTCCCGACAAGGGGCGGATCCTCACGGCCGTGGCCTCCCACTGGTTCGCCGCCACAGAGGACCTGGTGCCCAACCACTTCCGTGGGAAGGCCGGCTGGCCTGCCGAACTCGAGCCCTATCGCACCGACCTGACTGGGCGGGCCGTGGTGGTGGAGAAGACCCAACCCCTGCCCGTGGAGTGCGTGGTCCGTGGCTACCTGGCGGGCAGCGGCTGGCAGGAGTACCAGTCCGGCGGCGCCGTGTGCGGGGTGCCCCTGCCTGCGGGCCTGAGGCTCGCCGATCGCCTGCCCGAACCGATCTTCACACCCGCGACCAAGGCGGAGGAAGGGCATGACGAGAACATCTCCTTCGAGCGCATGGCCGAGCTGATCGGCGCAACCACCGCCGACCGGGTGCGAAAGTTAAGCCTGGCCCTCTACCAGCGGGGCGCAGCGCTGGCGGCGGAGCGGGGAATCCTGCTCGCTGACACCAAGTTCGAGTTCGGCCTCGATCCGACGGGCGAGCTGCTCCTCATCGACGAGGCCCTCACTCCCGACAGCAGTCGCTACTGGCTGGCGGATCGCTGGGTGCCGGGCGAGAATCCCCCGAGCCTCGACAAGCAGTTCCTACGGGACTATCTGGAATCCGTTCCGGGCTGGGATAAGCAGCCACCAGCCCCGCACCTTCCTGCTCCGATCGTCGAGGGCATTCGGGCCCGCTACCTGGACCTGGCGAGCCGCTTCGGCATCACCGTGTAGGCAAGGCCTCCAGGGTCCCCGCCGGGCCGATCGCACCGACCCTGAGCCGGTCAGGCGTCAGCCAGCGGCGGAGGTCTGCGTTCAGGTCCTGCAGGGTCAGGGCGCCGAGGGCCTCCTGAGTGGGAAGTCGGCCCTCCAGGGCCGCCTGGGCCCGGGCCATCTGGGCTTCGGGGTTGAGGGTGTCCAGACTCAGGGAAGCCCCCCATATTCGCCGGGCGCGGTCCAGGTCGGCGGGGGTAAATCCACGCTGGGCCAAGGCAGCCAGGCGTCCGAAGAAGAGCGCCCAGGCCTCCCGTGCGCCGGGGGCGGTGGCGTCCAGGGTGAGGGTAAGGCCCGCCCCCTCCCAGGTGGCCCGGAGGGGCGCCAGGAGGGGATTCCCGGGGACCAGGAGGCTCAACAGTGCCGCCGCTTCGGGCCGCAGGTCCCCGGGCACGGGGGCCAGGGCCTGGATCCGCAGGGCAGGTCCGAGCCTGGGGATGAGGACCGGCTGGGCCTGGAGCATCTTGGGGGGGGCGGCTGGGGGCGTCACCGGGGTGGTCGGCCCGGCGGGCCAGGAACCGAAGTTTAGTAACACCAGGCGCTTGGCCTGCTCGATGCCCAGGTCGCCATGGAGAATGAGGGTGGCCCGCTCGGGGCGGAAGACCCGCTGCTGGAAGGTGGCCAGATCTTCCGGTCCAATGGCCAGGAGGGTGGCCTCCGTGGGCCGTTCAGCGGGATCCCAGGCCAGGGCCTCGCGGAGGCGGTCCCCCGGGGATGCACCCCTCTGGAAGAGGTCCTTCATGCAGTCCGCCCGGCAGGCCGCCAGGTGCTGGGGGTTGAGTACGGGACGGAGGACCAGCTCTGCCAGGAGGCCCATGGCCCGGTCCTGCTCCCGGTTCCGGGCCGCCAACTTCCAGGTGAGGCCCTCGGGAGCACTGGCGGTGTCGAGGCGGATCCCTGCAGCTTCCAGGTCCCGGTCCACGGCTTCGGTCCGGGGTCCCCCGGGGCCGGTCAGCATCCGCCCGGCGAGGAGGGCTAGGCCGGGCCGCCCCGGCGGGGTGTCGGAGGGCAGCACCCGCAGCAGGAGGGAGACCCGCACCAGCGGGCGCTCCCGGTCTTCCAGGTGAACCACCCGGAGCCCGTTGGGCAGGGTGAATGTGTGGGGCCGGGGCTGGGCCTGGAGGGTTGCGGCGGCCAGCAGGGCCAGGAGGAGGGCCTTCATCGCTTCGCCTGCGGCAGCTGAGCTTCCAGCAGCTTCAGGGTGCGGCGCCGCTCGTCGGGGCTCAGCATGCGCATCTGCCGCAGACCCTCGGCCACCAGGTGCTCCCGCTGGGCCAGGTCCTGTACCCGGCTGGCGGCCAGGGCCAGCAGCACCCGGGAGGTCTCCGCATCCAGGGGGTCCTGGCCCTCGGCCACCGAGGGCTCCAGGCGGGCGGTGGTGCGGTGGCTGGGCTGCAGCCAGGCTCGGGCGGCGGCCTGGACGGTCTCAGGCGCCAGGGTGCGGAGGCGCTGCGCCTCCAGGTCCAGGAGCCGCCAGTCGCCTCCCTCAGCCCAGGCCCGGCCCAGGGCCCCGGCCAAGCGGGCCGGCTCATCGAGGGCCCGTAGATGGTCCGCCTCGAGCTGGGCCTGGGCCCGGGACCACGCCTCCGGAGCGATGGGTTCTTGCTGGAGCTTGAGGATTTCCGTGTGCAGGGCTGCCTCCAGCTCCGCCAAACTGTGGCCTGGGCTGGGCTCCAGTTCTACCAGCAGCAGTCCGGGCTGGCGCCCGCCCGGGAGATCCATGCGCAGCACGGCCTCCCGAGCCAGCGTCTTCTGGCGAACGAGGTGGGAGGGCAGCCTGCTGGTGCTGCCCCCTCCCAGAAGCTGGGCGACCATCTGCAAGGGCAGGTGGTCGGGGTGGCTCCGGGGGGGGATCCGCCAGCCCGTCAGGAGGCGGGGCGTGCTGCCCAGGGTGGCCTGCACCCGGCGGTCGCCCAGGCCGGCCTGGATCTCTGGAAGGGGGTGCTCTTCCCGGTCCAGGGGGAGGGGCAGGGTGCCGAGGTGCTTCTCCAGGTCTGGCAGGACCTGGGCCAGACTCAGGCCCCCCACCAGGATCACGGTGAGGCGCTCGGGACTCAGGCTGCGGCGGGCGTAGGAGCGCAGATCCGACCAGCGCAGGGCCTCCACCGCCGGCAGGTGGTCCGCCAGGTCCCGGCCGTAGGGATGGCCCGGGAGGGCCGCCCCCAGGACCAGGGCAGGACCGGGCTCCGCCTTGCTGCGCAGGTCAGCCAGCAGGGCCGCCCGGGCCTCCGAGAAGCGGCTTAGCTGCAGGGTGCGCAGGCGCTGGCCCTCGTTGCGGCACCAGGCCTGGAAGGCCTCCACCGGAAGGTCCATGCGGGCCACCAGGGCATCGGCCGTGGCCTCGGCGGACTGGCGGCCGCCCTGGGCCCGCAGCAGGTCCGCCAGGGGCGAAAGGGAGAGGCGCTCCTGCAGGCGGGCCTGGACGGCGGCCAGACTCGCTTCCAGGGCGGGCAGGTGGGAGTCGGCCCCGGGGGACCGGAGCTCGCGGAGCCGCTCCAGCCGCAGAGACTCCAGGAGGCCTTCCTCTTGCTTGAGTAGGGCGTCCAGGGCGGCCTGGGGCCGACCCCCTTCCAGGTCCTCCGGCCAGGTGGAGGCATACAGGATGCGGGCCAGCAGGTCGGTCGCCCCTGCCAGGGCCGTGGGCTCGTCCGCCCGCCCGCCACGAAACACCAGGCTGGCATGGAAGGCGGGCAGGCCTCGCCGCTCGACCAGGAGGACGCGCACGCCGTTGGTCAGGCGCCGCTCCTGGACATCCGTCAGGCGCGGCACCTGGGCCGTCAGAGCGAGGGTGGCGAAGAGGGCGGAAACCAGCAAGCGCATGGCTCTCAGGGTACTCTCCCGCCCCGGGAACGGGCCCTACTTCACGCGGACGCTGCCGTTGGTGGTCTCCAGGCGGATGGGCTGGGTGCGGCCCGGCACCTTCACCCGCGCGCTGTGCTTGGTCTGTTCGATGACCTGGGCACCGGCCACTCGGACGTCCATGCTGCCGTTGCTGTTCTCCGCCACGATGTCGCCGGTGGCCTTGCCCAGCTCCACCTCGATGCTGCCGTTGGTGGACTCCAGGCGGATGCCCTCGCCCCAGCCGTCCAGGCGGAAAGCCTTGATGGAGCCATTGGTGGTCTCCAGCTGGATACCGCCCTCCACGTCCTCGAGGATGATGCGACCGTTGGTGGTGCTGCCCTTGATTCGGGCAGAGAGGCCCCGGGCCTCGATGCTGCCGTTGGTGGTGTCCACTTGGACTTCCCCGCGGATGTGGGTCAGGAGGATGCTGCCGTTGGTGGCCTCGCAGCGGGCGAAGCCGTCCAGATTCTCAGCGCTCACCGTGCCGTTCGTGGTGCGGAAGTGGCCCAGGATCTTGCGGGGCACCTGCAGGGTCATCTCGCAGCGGGGGCTGATGTAGACGCCGATGCTCCAGGAGGGCTGCTGGAAGGCGGCCTCGATGTCGAGGTCGGCGCCCTTCCGTTGCACCACCAGGTTCACCCGGCGCCGGTCGCTGTCGCGGATCTGGGCCGTCAGGGCCACTTCTTCCTTGTCCCAGCCGGTGACCCGGATGGCACCGTTGCGGTTCCTCACCCAGAGCTTGCTGCCCTTGGCCAGGGGCTCCGTGCGCACTTCCGTGCGGGACCCCGAGGGCACCTCCACCCCGACCATGGGGGCCGGTGGGGCCGGCGGTGCCGGGGGAGGCGGTGGCGGGGCCGGGACCTGCGCCAGCAGCGCGCTCCCGACAATCAGCAGGGGGATCCAGCGAGGGAAGGCGATCATGGGTGCTCCCGGGGGAGAAAGAACCAGGGCGGGGCCTGGACATCCTGTTCACGGTCCTGGGACGAGGGCGTTTAGTCACGATACTCTGGAAGGCCATCCCGGAGGCTCCATGCCCGCCTACATCCTGTCCGCCACCCGCACCGCCATCGGGACCTTCGGAGGGGCACTCAAGCCCTTGAGCGCAGTTCAGTTGGGGGCCCTGGCGATCACGGAGGCCCTGGCCCGCGCGGGGGCGGCCCCCGAGGTGGTGGGGGACGTGGTCATGGGCAATGTTCTTCAGGCTGGCAACGGCCAGAACGTGGCCCGGTTGGCGGCCCTCAAGGCCGGCCTGCCCTTCTCCACGCCCGCCCACACCCCCAACCAGGTCTGCGGCTCCGGCCTCAAGGCCGTGGCCCTGGGGGCCCAGTCCATCCACATGGGCGATGCCGACATCGTGGTGGCCGGTGGCACCGAGAGCATGTCCAACGCCCCCTACCTGCTGCCCAGCGGCCGCTGGGGTGCCCGCATGGGGAACGCCCAGCTGCTGGACTGCATGATCCAGGACGGCCTCTGGTGCGGACACGGGGACACCCACATGGGCATCACCGCCGAGAACATCGCCGCCCAGTACGGCATCACCCGGGGGGCCCAGGATGCCTTCGCCCTGGCCAGCCAGCAGCGGGCCACCGCCGCCCAGGCCGCCGGTGCCTTTGACCGCGAAGTCTTCACCGTGACCCTGGCCGGGAAGAAGGGCGATGTGGCCTTCAACCGGGATGAGTACATCAAGACTGATGCCTCGGCTGAAAGCCTCGCGAAGCTGCGCCCGGCCTTCCGGAAGGAGGGCTCCGTCACCGCCGGCAACGCCAGTGGCATCAACGATGGCGCCGCCGCCCTGGTGCTGGCCTCCGAGGCCGCCGCCCAGCGCTACAAGCCCATTGCCCGCATCCTCGGCTTCGCTCAAGCCGGCGTGGACCCCGCCACCATGGGCCTGGGCCCGGTGCCCGCCATCCAGAAGCTGCTGGCCAAGACCGGCGTGAAGCTGGCCGACATCGATATCTTCGAGCTCAACGAGGCCTTCGCCGCCCAGAGCCTGGGCGTGCTGGCGGAGCTGTCGGACCTCGACCCTGCCCGGGTCAACCTGCGGGGCGGTGCCATCGCCTTGGGCCACCCCATCGGCGCCAGCGGCACCCGCATCCTGGTGACCCTCCTCCACCTGCTCCAGGACCAAGACAAGAAGCTGGGCCTCGCCGCCCTCTGCGTCGGTGGCGGCCAGGGCGTGGCGATGTTGGTGGAGAGGCTCTAGGCTGCCCTCAGCTGATAACCTGTCCCCGTGATCACCCTCACCCACGTCGGGAAGCAGTACGACCGCATCCACACCGCCCTGGCGGATGTGAGCTTCACCATCGGGTCCGGCGAGTTTGTGTTCCTCACGGGGCCCAGTGGCGCTGGCAAGAGCACCTTGCTGAAGCTGCTCTTCCGAGAGCAGGTCCCGGGCAGCGGAGAGATCCTGGTGGCGGGCCACCGACTGGCCGCCATGTCGGAGCAGGAGATCCCCCTCCTGCGCCGCAAGCTGGGGGTGGTATTCCAGGACTTCAAGCTGATACGGTCCCGCACCATCTTCGAGAATGTGGCCTTTGTGCTCAAGGTCCTGGGTGTGGGCGCAGCGGAGCAGAAGCAGCGCACCTTCCGGGCCCTGAAGATGGTCGGCCTCCAGCACAAGCTCAGCAGCTTCCCGCTCCAGCTGTCCGGCGGTGAGCAGCAGCGGGTGGCCATCGCCCGCGCCTTGGTCAACGATCCGCTGGTGCTGCTGGCGGACGAGCCCACGGGCAACCTGGACCCGGACCTGGCCCAGGAGATCATGGCCCTCTTCGAGCGCATCAACGGCCAGGGCACCACGGTCATCGTGGCCACCCACGACCGCAGCCTCATCCAGCGCATGCGCAAGCGGGTCATCGGCCTCGACCACGGGCGCATCGCCTTCGATCAGCCAGCGCCCACCAGCCTGGTGACGGTCTGAGGAACGGTGGCCCCCGGCCCGGCCCGGGTGAATGGCGCTAATCTGAGGGAGCCGCGACCTTCGCGTCAGCCCTCGAGGTCCCATGGCCCAGCCCCTCACCGATGCCCGCTTCGTCACTTCTGCCGCTGATGCCAAGAAGCTGGGGGTGTGCCATGCGGAGGTGGCCTTCGTGGGCCGCAGCAACGTGGGCAAGTCCTCCCTGCTGAACGCCCTGGCCAATCAGAAGCAGCTGGCGCGGGTCTCCAAGACCCCCGGCCGCACCCGCCTCATCAACGTCTTCCTCACGGGGCCCGACCGCTGGATCGTGGACCTCCCAGGCTACGGCTTCGCCACGGGCCCCGCCGCTGAGCGCGCCACCTGGCAGGCCATGGTGGAGGGCTACCTCACGGGTCGGGTGAGCCTGCGCATGGTCTTCGTGCTGGTGGATGCTGAAGTCGGCCCCACCAAGCTGGACCACCACATGATCGAGTGGCTCCGGGGCGAGGGCCTGCCCCACCGCATCGTGGCCACCAAGGCCGACCAGGTGAAGCCCAGCCGGGCCCTCAAGCAGCGCAAGGACGTGGCCGCTGACCTGGGCCTGCACAGCGCCGACATCGCCTGGGTGAGCGCTGCCAAGGGCTCGGGCATCGCCGAGCTGCGCAGGGAAGTGGCGGACCTGCTGGAGCTCTAGAGCGCCTCCACCCGACCTGCGCGCCACACCATGAACCGCCCCTCATGGGCCCAGGGCAGGGCGATGCCGTTGGCTTCCTGTTCGTGGGTGTGGAAGTGGCCGGTGATGAAGGTGCTGCCGGCGTGGGCCTGGGCGGCGGTGCGGAACGCCTCCCGGGGGAAGGCCACGCGATAGGCGGTATTGGTGGTGCGGAGCTTCTGTTCCAGCCAGGTGGCGACGCTGCGGGCGGTGCCACCGGGCAGCAGGCGGAAGGTCAGCCACAGGGGGCCAGAGCGGGAGATCAGGTGCCAGATGCGGTAGGGGAGGTCGGCACTGTTGACGAGGTCGCCGTGCTCCCAGGTCAGGGTCTCGCCCACCAGGCGGCCGCCGATGCCTTCGCCCATGAGATCGAAGCGTCCGGCGTGAGCGTCCAGGAAGTACTCCCGGTTGCCCAGCCACAGCCCCACCCAGCGTCCCGCCGCTCGGCGGGCGTCCACCCAGGCGAGGAAGCGGAGCTGGGCCTCGGACTGCATGCCCGGCAGCCCCACCCACACGTCAAAGGCATCGCCCAGAAAGAGCCAGTCAGCCTCGGGGTGGGCTGCAGTGGCTGCCGCCAGGCCCGTGAGGTCCGAGGACCAGTGGGGATCCGCCACGAGGATGAGGGCCCGAGTGGGGTCCGGCCGCTGGGGGGTGCCCCGCCACCAGGACAGCACCCGCAGGTGTCGCCCGACCAGGGCGGGCAGGGCCCGGACCAGCAGGGCAAGGGCACCCCCCAGGGTGTCGGCGATCCAGTCCCCCAGTTCACAGGCACGACCTGGGACGAAATACTGGTGCCACTCATCGGTCGCACCCCAGAAGGACACGGCCATGAACACCAACATGTGGCGCTGGTACATGGGCAGGCCTGGACGGTTCTGTTGGACCGCCAGATCCAGGGCCCAGGCCAGGGCTGCAAACACCGACAGGTGGGCGACCTTGTCCAGGGGCGGCGGCAGCGAGATGCCGCCCGGATAGCTGGACTGGGCGCTCAGCCAGACGATGGTGGCAGCCACCGCCAGGGGAAGGGTCCAGAGCCAACGCATGCGCATGCTTCATCGAACCACAGTGCAGGGGGCCGTGGCCAGGAAGGGCGTGCCGACCGCTTCAGCCGTTGAGGTGGACCATGGCAGCCTCGGCATAGCGGAGGCCGGCGGCGACACCCAGGGGCGCCACCGCGTCGATCTGGCGGAGCACATCAGGCGTAAGTACCAGGTCCAGGGCACCCAGGTTCTCTTCCAGGTGCTGGCGGCGGGTGGTCCCTGGGATGGGCACGATGTCGGAACCCTGTGCCAGTACCCACGCCAAGGCCAACTGGGAGGGCGTGACGCCCTGCTCTCGGGCCAGGGACTCAATCTTCCCCACCAGGTCCAGGTTGCGCTGGAAGTTTTCGCCCTGGAACCGGGGGGCGAAGCGCCGGTAGTCGCCTTCGGGGATGTCCTCCAGCGTGCGGAAGCGGGCCGTGAGGAAGCCGCGGCCCAGGGGACTGTAGGCCACGAAGGAGATGCCCAGCTCCCGGACCGTGGGCAGGATCTCGTCCTCCGGGTCCCGGGTCCACAGCGAGTACTCGGTCTGCAGGGCCGTGATGGGATGGACGGCGTGGGCCCGGCGAATGGTGGCGGCCGAAGCTTCGGAAAGGCCCAGGTAGCGGACCTTCCCCGCCTTCACCAGATCGGCCATGGTGCCCACGGTCTCCTCGATGGGTACGGTGCGGTCCACCCGGTGCTGGTAGTAGAGGTCGATGGTGTCCACGCCCAGGCGCTGGAGCGAGGCATCACAGCAGGCCCGAACATAGTCGGGGCGGCCGTTCACGCCCCGGAAGCTACCGTCCTCGCCGCGCACGTTGCCGAACTTGGTGGCCAGCACCACCTGGTCCCGCCGGCCCCGGATGGCCCGGCCCACCAGCTCCTCGTTCTTGAAGGGGCCGTACATGTCGGCGGTGTCCAGGAAGCAGAGGCCGCTGTCCAGGGCGTGGTGCAGGGTGGCGACGGCCTCCTCCTCCGAGCCGCTCTTGTAGAACTCGCTCATGCCCATGCAGCCGAGGCCGAGGGCAGAGACGGTGAGATCCGAGTGGCCGAGGGTGAGGGTTTTCATGAGAGCTCCGGGGGGGGTGGGCTGTACCATGGACAGATTATGACCTCTCCAGAAATGTTCTCGCTTCGGCTGCCGGCTGGCCCTGTCTCCATGCGCCTGCTCGTCCTGCTCGGCGCCCTGGCGGTGTCCTGCGGCAAGGGTGTGCGGCCCCCCGGTCCGCCCCTCCAGGTGGGCGTCACGGCAGCGGTGCAGCAGGATGTGCCCATCACCCACGAGTGGGTGGGCACGCTGGATGGCATGGTGAACGCCGAGATCCGCCCCCAGGTGGAGGGCTACCTCCTGCGGCAGGTCTACCGGGAGGGCTCGACCCTGCGCAAGGGCGACGTCCTCTTTGAGATCGACCCGCAGCCCTTCGCTGCTGCGGCGGAGCAGGCCCGTGCCGCCCAGGCCCGGGACCAGGCGGCGCTGGACAAGGCCAAGCTGGACATGGACCGCATGACGCTCCTGTCGGCGGAGGGAGCTGTCTCCCGGCAGGACCTCGACAACGCCCGCTCCTCCCTGCGGCAGGCCCAGGCCAATGTGGATGCCACCCGCGCCGCCAGCGAGCGGGCTCAGCTCAGCCTCCAGTGGACCAAGGTTGTGGCGCCCATTCAGGGTGTTGCGGGCATGGCCAAAGTGCAGGTGGGCGAGCTGGTGAACGCCTCGCGGGTGATGACCACCGTGTCCACGGTGGATCCCATCAAGGTCTTCTTCAGCGCCAGCGAGCAGGAGTACATGGAGTGGGCCCGGGGCTGGGCTGCCAAGGGCGGTGGCAAGGGCAGCCTCACCCTCGCGCTCTCGGACGGCACCACCTACCCGCGCCGGGGCGATCCCTTCATGGCCGACCGGGCCGTGGACGTGAAGACTGGCACCATCATGCTGGCCGGCGTCTTCCCGAATCCCGAGGGACTGCTGCGGCCGGGTCAGTTCGCCCGGGTATCGGCCGACATCAGCCTGCTGAAGGGCGCCATCCTGGTGCCCCAGCGAGCCATCTGGGAGATCCAGGGCAATCCGCAGGTGGCGGTGGTCGGTGCCGACAACAAGGTGGAAATCCG
>SESD01001326.1_pt1 | contig 13771 bp, 12 predicted proteins | sample 3171411 | NCBI WGS metagenome assembly SESD01 (sample SAMN06051880, study PRJNA518727) | freshwater metagenome | biome: subpolar coniferous forest; feature: holomictic lake; material: water; isolation source: holomictic Lake 442, 16.5 m depth | place: Canada: near Kenora, Ontario | collected...
ATTGCAAAAAGTTGCAATCGCACAGTATTCAGAAGTCAGTATTCAGAATCCAGGAGTTACTGTCCCGGGGGGACCCTAGGTCCTCTTCCCTGAACCCTGGTTTCGCTGAGCAGTTACCCGGCTGTTATTTTGTTGCGTAGTAACTACTCAGGTGGCCCCGCCCGCTCCGCCGACCTACTGAGGCCACCTGAGTAGTTACGTTGCGTATTTCACTCTTGTCCCGTGCTTGGCGGTTGCGTCCCCCAAACTAGCAGCTTGGTCGGCACAAGGTTTGTGAAGGCACAGCGCTAAATCCGACAAGCTGCTAGCCTGCCGCGCGACCTCTCAACTTTGAGAATAAATAGCCGCTGGCGCCTGCTTTTCGCTTAATTGAGAACCGGAAGCGCGCCGCTGTGCGGCGCGGCCTGCCGCGGAACTCGCTCGTCCGCGACGCACCGCGCGGCGCTACCTCGACACTTCATGGTCTTCCGGATGAATAAATTGCGTTGCTTCAGGAAAAGACCATGCGAGCGCCCCGCCTGACAAATGCCTTTGATCCGGGGCATGACTCCTGCTATATAAAACGACATGCGCTCCTTTACACCAGGGTCACCCGCCCGCCGGCGTGCCGCACAGGCAAAGAGCAGTTCCGGCTTTACGCTCGTGGAGACCGTCGTGGCCTGCACGCTCATCATGATTGCCATGGGGGGCGCCTACCTGCTTCTCGATTCATCCATGAACGTGATCCGCACGGCGCGTGATGGCTACGCCGCCACCACGATCAGCAACGCGCGCCTCGAGCGGGCGCGCATGCTGCCGTACACGGACCTGGGCGGGATGGCCGAGGTTGGCGCGGTTGTGGACGACTACGGCCTGCCCACCACGCTGGGGCGCTTCTACCGCCAGACCGGGATCTACACCAACCAGCCCATGGCCGGGTGCACCAAGGTCGTCGTCATCACGGCGGCGAGAAAGCCCGGTGCAGCCCCCGGAATCTACTATGCCCACCGCACCCTGACCGGCGTCTTTACGCCCTACGACATGCCGCCCTAGGAGACTGCCGGCATGAGGCTTGCGCTCCATCCAGAGCCTTCTGCCGACAGGTTCCTAGTTGAGCAACCCGCCGATAGCGGGTTGCGAAGACTCGAAAACAGCCGGAATCATTGATCGCCAGACAGGACTGATCGCATGAGCCAGAACATCCAGAAAAACCGCGGCTTTTCGCTTGTGGAAATGATGGTCGCCATGACGATCCTCGGCGTCGCCATGAGCATCGGCATTGCCGGGTGGGCGCATGTCCTGATCGGCGAAAAGCGCGTGGAAGCACAGAACGACCTCGACATGGATGTGCGCGCCTCGGTTGAGCGCCTGCGGGCGGACATCCGCGTGTCGGACCTCAACAAAATCCTCTTCTGGCCTGCCGGCGTCGGCCCTTACACGGCCATCTCCTTCCCCGTGGCCGTGGCCAGTTCCTCCACCAACCTGCTGAACCAGGGCGGGACCAACATTGCCTGGAACCGCACCATGATCTACCACGTGTTCGTCAGCTCGCCCAACCAGCTCAAGCGCACGGTATTCTACAATCGCGACCCGGACGCCTCCATCAGCAACCGGCAGGTCCAGCTCGACCGCGTGGTGGCCGACGGCAACGGTAACAATGCCTGCCTCAACGGCGAGACCACCTCCACCTCCCTGCTCTTCGCAAACCTGTTCGAGTGGCAGCTCTTCCCCCGCACCGCGCAGTTCGACTGCTATGCCGCCACCACCATGCGGGACCGCTTCCTCTTCGGCTCAACCGTGGTCGCGGGCGGCCCGCATACGGTCGAGTTCAAGGTCATCGGCAAGAATCCGGCCGGAAACGCCAATAAATACCTGGGCATTGACGTGCTCAACTGCAGCGTGAGCGGCTCCGACCAGGAGGCCGAGGCGCACCGCAGCGCCACCATCGGCGGCTCATTCCTCGTCTCCACCAACTACATTCCGTCCGGCTCATGGAGCGGCAACTACCAGCTCCGCCCTCACTGCAGCACCAACGGCCAGGGGGTATCCATCACCGTGTTCAACGACTGCTGGGAGGAGTCCAACTTCGAAACCCCGGGTGCCGTGGCGGAGAACATGTCCCGCGAGTTCGACACCACCCTCAAGACCAACAACATCTTCCCCTACAACCACTATGTCATGCGGCTGACCGGCGCCACCGGGTTTGTCTGGCGGGCCGGCGGAGACAACTCTTTAATGAGTGACCCTTCCTCGCAGAACAACGACTCCAGCCCGGACAATTTGCAGAACACACCGCTCAATGTCTGCGCCCGCGTGCTGATCCGCGGCGAATATATCCGGCAAACCGGCTATGGCCCGGTGCTGCTGTTCACCAAGAGCACGCCCAACCCCGTGCTGACAGATCCCACCTTCGCCGTGGCCGCGAGCAGCAACAGTTGCAATGCCATGCCCGGCACGGTGCAGGCGCTCAAGTTCTACCAGTACGGCGTGGAAAAAAGCTGGTCCGCCTGCGCCAACGACACGGTCTATGGCGTCCCGGCCGCCCCGATCACGGTCTATTCCAACCAAAGCTATCTTGTCTCGTACTACCTGCTGGACGTGGGCGGTGCCTGCAACATGTACCACAACGAGGACCCGCGCTATCACATCGGATCGTACATGCTCACCAACGTCGCCACAACTGCCACCTACGACGAAAACTGGTCCGGCAACCCATACTACACCACGGACCGGAACCTGCTTGGCGGCGACGGCAGAACCTATTCGCTCTTCAAGATTTTCAGCGCATTTGCCAGCAACGCCACCTACACCTCCGCGATCTTCGACAGCGGGCAGAGCGCGGCAGCAGCCAAGACCGTATCCTGGTCCAACAGCGTGCCAGCCAACTCGTGGTTCCAGCTCTTCGCGCGCACCGGTGACGCGGCCGACATGTCCGACGCACCGGCCTGGTCCACCCTGAGCCCCATCGCCAGCGCCGGCACGTTTGCCAACAACACCGGGCGCTACATCCAGTTCCTGGTAAAAATGGGGAATACCCCGTTTACCGCCACCACCCCATTCCCTCCAACCCCGAGACTGCTCTGGGTCGCATTCAACTGGACCGGCGAAACAAAATACATCGACGTGGCCGGAATTTTATCAAAAGGCACGGATTATGCTCAATGTGAGGTGACTTTGGATGGTCAACCATTGACCAAGGCGCTGAAGATTGACCTGACCATCTACAAGGACGTGCGGAGGATCAGCGGCGGGACAGAACGGTTCACCTCGTTCATTACCGCCGAGGTTTCGCCCCGCAACACTGGAATGTGACGAATCACCAAAACTGCGCTGAGGCACCCTCGGGAGGGGTTCTGAGGCGTGCGAACGAGGAGATGCATCATGACCACCACCCAGACACGCAATCGGCGAGCCGGATCATCGCTGATACTGGCGCTCACGCTGGTCGCAGTCGCGGCAGCGGGGGCGGCAGCCGTCTACACCTACTCCGCCAATCAGGCAAACATGGGCCGGAAGGCGATCGATCTTCTCAAGGCCCGCTCCATCGCCGAGGCTGGCATCAACATGGCCTACAACCGACTGCGCGCGGACATTACGCTGGCGAGCAATCCGGGCGCCTGGGCGTGGACCAGTTTTGACAGTGGCCAGTACAAGATCACCCCTGCGGTGGTGGCCAACAACCGTATGACGCTCGTCTCCGTCGGCAAGTACAATGCCGTGGAGGCACAAGTGCGTGTTGACCTGCGCTACTATCCGTCCGAGGAGGTGGTCGTTGCGCCTTCGAGCAAGACAGGCGGCTCGATCTACGGCCCGTACGTGTTCAGCTACGCGCTGTACATCGGCGGCACCTGCGACTGGAAGGGGTGCGGCACGTTCAGCGGCGGCAACGTCTACGTGGGCGGCCTGATTGACCTGGGCGGCAACGGCACCTGGACCAAGCCTGCGGGCGGAACGCTCAACATCCTCAGCGCCACCAAGATCGCCACCTCCGGCAGCGCCGAGATCACCTGCACCACGGCCAGGGCGCCGATCATCTATCAGAAAAAATCCGGGGGCATTGTTGGCACAACAACCGAAGGACCTGTGACTGCCCCGAACCTGCCAGCCATTGAACTGAGCCCGTTCTACGAACTCGCCCGGCAGAACGCAGAGCTCAAGAGTGGATCCTTCTCGGTTCCGAAAGGTTACGCACCGGCCGGCGGTGTGCTCTGGTGCGAAGGTACGCTGGACTTCAAGGGAACCGCCACAGGGTGCTTCATTGCCACGGCCGGCGTCAGCATGGAAGCCGGCGCAGACGTGTGGCCTGCCAACACCAACTGGCCGACCATCTACAACAAGTCCGGCGACATCAGCTTCACCGGCCAGGCGGAAACGCACGGGTTTGTCTATGCCGGCGGCGACGTGAAGTTCACCGGCGGCGGCGCGCTGCAGGGCGGCCCGGTCATCATCAAGGGAAGCTTGAAAAAAGGCGGCAACTCCGACATGACCGACCTGATCCCGGGCTCCGGCTTCGTGATCAACCCGCCGGTGGTCAACCCGCAGCAGGTCAGCAACACCGTGGCGCGCCTGGTTATTACCGGCTGGCAGTGATTGACGCCGATGCGTGGCTGGGTTAATATGAATACTTGTTAATGAAATGGTGTTCGTGAGGGAATGAAGCGGATGGGCAACACGCAAGGCTCTCTGTCGAAAACCATACGCATCGACGTGCTTCCACGTCTGACCGACCCTGCCGGGAATTCCACCGACAGGGTCGATTTTGCTTTTTCAGGAGCCGGGGCCTCTAGCGCGGCATCCCCGGTGCGGCCGGAAGACTACCTGCGTTTCTTCGAAAACGCCTACGACGCCACCCTGATCACGGACCCGCAGGGCGCCTACGTCCACGCCAACCGGCGCGTCTCCGAACTACTGGGGTACGACCAGGCGACCCTTCAGAAAATCAATTTCTGGCAGCTGGTTTCCGGGGCGGACGCCGACCTGATGGACACGGTCCGCAAGAGCCTGGCCTCCGAGCGCTTCCTGCGCATCTCCTCCTGGTGCATACGCCAGGACGGGTCCAGCTTCCCGGCGGAGATTGCCGTCAACCAGTTCATTTCCGGAACCAACGTGTTTCTCTGCTTTTTCATCCGCGATGAAACCCTGCGCACACAGGCCGAAGCCCAGCTGCGCACCGTGCAGAATGCCGTAAAGAACGCCAGCACAGGGATTGGCGTGGCCGGGCTGAACGGCACCATCCTGTACGCCAACAGCGCCCTGTCCTCCCTGTTTGGCGAAGAGAACCCGAAGGTTCTCAAGGGTCGGCAGTTGAACGAACTGCTGGGCAACGACAAGCTGGTTCTTGACCTGGTGGCGGCCGTCACGGAAGGACAAAGCGCATTTGTTGAAGTCCCCCTCGTCCAGGCCGATGGCGCCACCCGATGGATCCAGATTGCTGCAGCGCCCAACCTCGACGCCGAGGAGACGCTGATCGGCATGGTGCTGTCGCTGGCTGACATCAGCGACCGCCGACGCGCCGAGCAGGCGGAGCGGGTGGTTGAGCGCGACAAGATCATGATGGAAAGCCTGGGCGCCGTGTGCCATCACCTGGGACAGCCGGCAACCGTGCTGCTCTCAACCATCGAGATGCTGGGCCGGCTGGCGGAAAGCGACCGCGAAAACCGCACCGAACTGCTGAAAATGAGCCTGGATGCGGCGGAGAACCTGCGCAAGACGCTGATGGAGCTCAACGATCTCCGGCACTACAACGCCGAGCCCTACCCCGGCCCGGCAGCGGAGCAAGCCTCCAGCATTGTGGCGATCCAGCCCTAGGAGACTGTCGGACTTAGGCCCCGGATCAGTCCAGGGCCTTCTGCCGACAGTCTCCTAGTTGTGCAACCCGCTGCCCGCGGGTTGCGAAGACTCAGTTACAGACAGAAAAATTGTTCCGGCTGTTCTTTTGTTGCGTATTTCACTCTTGTCCAGTGCTTGGCGGTTGCGTCCCACTAACTAGCAGCCTGGTCGGCACGAACCGTGTGCAGTCGCGAGCTGATGCTGCCACATCCATCGCGTCCCTTATCTTTGCCTTGGGACTGTAGGTGCGGCTTTTGCGTTTGAACTGCAGACTTTCCGCGCCGAAGTTGAATAGCAGTCCTGTTTCGATCCCCGTGGCCGTCAAGTAATGAACCCGTTGCACTTCGTGTGCGACACACAGAAGGTGCACGGCTTTGTTTTCGATGAGAATATGGAATCCGCCTTTCGCTGCAACAATCCTGCAAAATCCTGTAAATCCTGTCAAATAATCGTGTCGGGTCGAACATGCTCGGAAGCGCCCTGACACCCAACCTGAGAGCGTGTTCAATCGCCAGACGCTCGAGGTCTGTGATGTGCTTGTATTGGGTCATGCCGATTCCTTTTGTTTGCGCCCCGCGTGATTGCGAGACACAGACGATGGAACCGGATACCGCGCAAGATTGGCAGACTAAGCGCGCCCACCCCGCGCGCCGGGGGGCGCGCTTAGTTTGTCAATCAACCGTTGCGGCGAAGCCGTCCGATGTTGCGTATTTCACTCTTGCGCAAGTCGTTAGTTTCGTGTGAAATACATCACGCGACTGCCCTTCGAGCGCCGGGCGATTCCCGGCCGGCCATCTACACCTGCCACCGATCTGCAACCCCGAGAGCCAAACCCCCATGCGCTGGACACGTTCCCTGATCACCACCCTCCGCGATGATCCCCAGGAAGCGGAGATCGACAGCCACAAGCTGATGCTGCGGGCAGCCTTCATCCGCAAACTCTCCGGCGGCCTGTACACCTTTCTGCCGCTGGGGCTGCGCTCCCTGCACAAGGTCGAGCGCATCGTGCGCGAGGAGATGGACCGCGCCGGCGCGCTGGAGATCCTCATGCCCGCCCTGCAGCCGGCAGACCTGTGGGAGCAATCCGGCCGCCTGGCCACCATGGGCCCCGGCATGTTCAAGCTGAAGGACCGCCAGGAGCGCCTGATGGCGCTCGGGCCGACGCATGAAGAGGTTGTGACGGATCTCATCGCCCGCGAAGTGAACTCCTACCGCCAGCTCCCCTGCACCGTCTACCAGATCCAGACCAAGTTCCGCGATGAAATCCGCCCGCGCTTCGGCCTGATGCGCGCCAAGGAGTTCATCATGAAGGACGCCTACAGCTTCGACACGTCGCTCGAGGCGGCGGATGCCAGCTACCAGGCGATGTACGACGCCTACGTGCGCATCTTCCGGCGCTGCGGCCTGCGCACCAAGCCGGTCGAGGCCGACACCGGCGACATCGGCGGCAAGTGGTCGCACGAATTCATGGTCATGGCCGACGCCGGCGAGGATGGCATTGTCGAATGTGCGGCCTGCGCCTACGCCGCCAACCAGGAAAAGGCGGAACGTCGATCGCCGGCGGCGCCGGCGATTCTGGCGGCTTCGCCGCCGATCCAGGAAATTCCAACCCCTGGAGCCCATACGATCGATCAGGTTGCTGCCGCAATCAAATGCGCGCCGGCGCAGTTGATCAAAACACTGCTGTATGTTGCGGATGGCAAGCCCGTGGGCGCGCTGGTGCCGGGCGACCGCGAAGTGAACGAGCACAAGCTCAAGCGCGCGCTGGGGTGCAAGCGCCTCGAGCTCGCGGACGAAGCCACGATCCGCAAGGTCACGGGCGCGGCCGTCGGCTTTGCCGGCCCCGTGGGCCTGATGAGCCTGCCGCTCTACGCCGACGCCGCGCTGCAGGGCGCCACGGGCCGGTTTGCCGGCGCGAACAAGGACGACACCCACGTGGCCAACGTGGACCTCGCGCGCGACGCGCGGGTGACGGAATTCCTGGACCTGGTCGTGGTGTGTGAGGGCGACGCCTGCCCGCGCTGCGACGGCAGCCTGCGCGTCGTGCGCGGCATCGAGGTCGGCCATGTGTTCAAGCTCGGCACCAAGTACTCGGAATCGTTCCAGGCCAAATGCCTGAACGAGAAGGGGCAGGCCGAACTCATGGTCATGGGGTGCTACGGCATCGGCGTCACCCGCACGCTGCAGGCCGTCATCGAGCAGAGCCGCGATGCCAACGGCATCATCTGGCCGGTGTCGGTGGCGCCCTACACGGTTGCGCTGCTGCTGCTGGACCCCAAGGATGCCGCCGTCACGGCCACGGCGGAGAAGCTCGCCGGCGAGCTGGAGGCGATCGGGATCGACGTGCTGCTGGACGACCGCGAGGAGCGCCCCGGCGTCAAGTTCAAGGACGCCGACCTGATCGGCATCCCCTTCCGCGTGGTGGCGGGTGCCAAGTCGCTCGCCAAGGGCGGCGTGGAGGTCAAGGCGCGCACGAGCAAGGATTTTCAACTGGTTCCCGCCGAGCAGGCGGCCGCAACGATCGCCGGACTTGTCGCCGCCGCGCGGCAGGCCCTGGCATAGATTTCGCGTGCCGCAAAATCTATTTTGGGTTACGGTTTGAATGTGGAGGGACTGAGCATGAGCATGAACGAAACGCAGGGAGCACCGGCACCGGCAGGTCAGGATGCCTTGACCAAGCGCGACCTGGTGATCCGGATCGCACATGAAACCGGGCTGAACCAGCAGGAAGTACACGAGGTGATCCAGCGTGCGCTGGACTACATCACGGAAGCCCTGCAGCAAGGGATGCACGTCGAGTTCCGCGACTTCGGCGTCTTCCAGGTCACGCTGCGCAAGTCGCGCATCGGCCGCAACCCCAACAAGCCCGCCGATGTGGTGCGCATTCCGCCCCGCAAGGTCGTGAAGTTCAAACCCGGGCGCAAGATGAAGCAGATCATGCTGGAGTCTGCGCCGGAGGCGGTGAAGTGAGCAGTAATCGGTGATCGGTAATCAGTGATCAGTGATCAGTGATCAGTTACAATTCACTGTTTCGGGTTACCGATCACCGTTCACCGGCCAAATCATGAGTAACGCACCCATTTCCTTCGACCCCCCGCGCGGCATGCGCGACTTCTACCCCGAAGACATGGCCTGGCGCAACCGCGTCTTTGACGCCTGGCGCCAGGCAGCCACGGTTTCCGGGTTCGCCCCCTACGACGCCTGCGTGGTGGAGAACCTGGAGCTGCTGCAGCGCAAGGCCGGCGAGGAGGTCTCGGAGCAGATTTACACCTTCCAGGACAAGAGCGAGCGCTGGCTGGCGCTGCGCCCGGAGATGACCCCCACCCTCGCCCGCATGATCGCCGCCCGGCAGGGGCAGCTGCTCTTCCCGGTGAAGTGGTTTACCATTGCCCAGTGCTTCCGGTACGAGCGCATGACGCGCGGCCGCAAGCGCGAGCATTACCAGTGGAACCTGGACATCGTCGGCGAGGAGAGCGTCACGGCCGAGGCCGAGGTGCTGGCGTGCGCGGCGCGGGCGCTGCGCGCCATGGGAATGCCTGACACCGCCTACCGCATCCGCGTCAACAACCGCGCGCTGCTGGGCGAGCTGCTGGCGAAAATCGGCGTACCCGCCGCTTTTCATGCTTCTGTCTTCCTGGCGCTCGACAAGCGAGGGAAGATTCCGGACGAGCAGATTGTAAATGACATTGCCATCGCTGACGGTGTTCCGCCTGCCGTTGTTTCGCAGATTTTTGAAATGCTGAAGATCCAGACGCTCGACCAGGCCGCCGCCGTGGCCGGTGCGGATTCGCCTGCCATTGGCAAGCTGCGCGATTTATTTGCGCTGGCAGCCCTGCACGATTTTGCGGACCGCCTGGTCTTCGACATCGCCGTGATCCGCGGGCTGGCCTACTACACCGGCATCGTGTTCGAAGCCTTTGACGTCGAGCGGAAATCACGCGCCATCTTCGGCGGCGGCCGCTACGACAGCCTGCTGAGCATGATCGGCGGCGCGCCCACGCCAGCCGTCGGCCTGGGGTTCGGCGATGTCGTGGTGGTCGATGTGCTGCAGGAGCTCCAGGGCGGCCGTGCGGCAGCCGCGCGCGACGGCACAGCCGTCGGCTTCATGTTCCCGGAGCAGCGCGACGCCGCCATCCGGCTGGCCACCCGCCTGCGCGCCGAAGGGACCCGCGTGGACCTCGGGCTGGCGCCGCAGAAGCCCAAGCCGTTCTTCTCGCGCGCAGGGTCCGGCACCTGCCTACAGGCCATTTTCCTGGGCCCGGACGACATTGCCAGGGGTGTGGCGCGCCGGAAGAACCTGGAAACGCGCGAGGAGCAAGAAGTTTCACTGGCGTGAAAGACGCTTGATGACAAAGCCGGAAGTTTCTGAGCGCGTGAGAAACCTGGCGGCAGAAGGCATCGGACCCATTCAAAGCCCCGATCCGACAGACGGCCAGTCGGGCTTGACGACCAGCGAACATCGCGCAGCCAGGGCGCACTGGCGCCGGTCGAACGAATAGAACTCGGAAACGCCCAGATTCAATCCGTTCCGCGCTTCCAACTCCACCAGGGCCGTCATCGGCAGCGGTTCGGATAGATGTTTCACGACCGCATTTGCGACCGGCGAGGAAACCTGCTGCCGGTAGAGGGCGAGCAAAAAGCTGGTATCGGCGTACGCCTTCACCGTTCCCCCCGCATGGCATCCACCAGTTTCGCGGCCTGGTTGTCGGTTGCCACCGAATGAGGGTACTCCCGCTGCATGCGCGCAACGAAGTCCGGCATCCTGACCTTTCCGCAGGACACGGGGGGCGGCATGATCCACGCGACCACCTGCCGATTACGCGTGATGGCCACGCTTTCGCCGTCCGCGATCCAGGCCAGCAAGCCGCGCAGGCCGTGTTGCACTTCCCTTACAGACGCTGTCTTCATGTTTCACATTAGCGTGAAACATCAGGCTGAAGTCAACCGGAAGGATTACGAAGACGGCGGGGCCTCTGCCGGCTTCGGCGGAACGCGCATGTGGATGTGCAGCTCGCGGAGCTGCTTTTCCGTGACCGGCGAGGGCGCACCCATCATCAGGTCCTGGGCCTTCTGGTTCATCGGGAAAGCGATAACCTCGCGGATGTTGTCCGCCCCGGCCAGCAGCATCACGATGCGGTCCACGCCCGGCGCGATGCCGCCGTGCGGCGGGGCGCCGTACTTGAAGGCGTTCAGCAGGCAGGAGAACTGCGCTTCCACATCCTCCTGCTTGTAGCCGGCGATCTCAAAGGCCTTGAACATGACCTCCGGCCGATGGTTGCGGATGGCGCCGCTGGAGAGCTCGACGCCGTTGCACACGACATCGTACTGGTAGGCCAGGATGTCCAGCGGCGGGGTCTTCTCGAGCGCCTCCATGCCCCCCTGGGGCATGGAGAAGGGGTTGTGCGAGAACGCGACCGCCTGGGTCTCGGCGTCCAGCTCGTACATCGGGAAGTCCACGATCCAGCAGAAGCGGAAGACGCCCTTCTCAATCAGGTCCAGGTCGCGACCCAGCTTGCCGCGGATGTCGCCGGCGATCTTGGCGGCCTTGCCCGGCTCGTCGCAGACAAAGAACAGGACGTCGCCGTCCTGCATGGCTCCGGCGGCGGCCAGCGCCTCCAGCTCCTCCTTCTTGAGGAACTTCTGGATCGGCCCCTTGACCTGCTCGCCATCCCAGATCAGGTAGGCCAGCCCCTTGGATCCGAGCGACTTGGCATGCTCGACCAGCTTGTCGAAGAAGCTGCGCGGCTGGGTCTTGATCCTGCGCACGGGGATGGCGCGCACCACGGCGCCGGACTTGATGGCACCGGCGAACGCGTTGAACCCGGAAGCTCTGAAGACGTCGGTGCAATCAAACATCTCGATCGGGATGCGCAGGTCCGGCTTATCGCTGCCGTACTTCAGCATGGCTTCGCGGTACGGGATCCGGCGCCAGGGGGCGGCGTCCACGGCCAACTTGGAGAAGGAGGTGAAGGTGCTGTGCAGGACGTCCTCCACGACCTGGAAGACGTCGTCCTGCGTGACGAACGACATCTCCATGTCGAGCTGGTAGAACTCGCCGGGCGAGCGGTCGGCGCGGGCGTCCTCGTCGCGGAAGCAGGGCGCAATCTGGAAATAGCGGTCAAACCCGGCCACCATCAGCAACTGCTTGAAGAGCTGCGGCGCCTGCGGCAGCGCGTAGAACTTTCCGGGGTGGACGCGGCTCGGAACAAGGTAGTCGCGCGCGCCTTCCGGCGAACTGCACGTGAGGATCGGCGTCTGGAACTCGTTGAAGCCCAGCGCCGTCATCTTCTGGCGCAGGTGCGCAATGATCCGTGATCGCAGCAGGATGTTCTGGTGCAGGCCGGCGCGGCGCAGGTCGAGGAAGCGGTACTTGAGGCGCACCTCCTCGGCGGTGTCCTCATCGCCGGCCAGGTAGATCGGCGTCTGCTCGGAGACCGACTGCTCAATGCATTCGTCGGCCACGACTTCTATTTCGCCGGTCGGGAGGTCGGGGTTGATTGTGGCGGTGTCGCGCCGGGTCACACAGCCGACAAAGGTGACCACGCTTTCCAGCTTGATGTGCGTCAGCGACTCGAAGAACGTCCGGCTGGGGTGAACCACGATCTGGGTCTGGCCATAGTGGTCACGCAGGTCGATAAACAGGATCCCGCCGTGGTCGCGCTTGCGGAAGATCCACCCGGAAAGCCTGACGGTCTGGCCGGCATGCGCCGCCCGCAGGTCGTTACATGTATGGGTGCGGTAGGGGTTCATGCTGTCTCCTCAAAAAAGATCGGCCGACTATAGCACGGAGGGCGCGGGGAAACCAGCGCGGGTTGCAGCCCCAAACGGCGAGAGTGGCGCGCGGGATCACGTCCCCGCCGGCATCACGTTCAGCAGCCCGTGCCGGCACAGCAGCGTGACCAGGCGGCAGTCGAGCGTGTGGCCGGCCCGGTACGAAACCACGGTGCCGGCAAACCGGCCGGTGTCGATCAGCGCCAGCGCGGCCAGCAGGTCCAGCGTGGCGCGGTGCCAGACCGGTTCCAGCGCCTTGCCGTTATGGACCAGCCGGGGCTCGTTGTAGTAGCTGCGGCGGCTGTGGATCAGGATGTTATTGCGGTCGTACCCCAGGTTGCGCATGTCGGCAAAGAGCACGCCCACGGTCTTGCACAGGATCATCTGGGCCAGCGAGGCGTTGGTGCGCGCAGCGGCGCCGTGCCGGAACGTGCGCGGCGTCAGGTCGAACAGGATCCGCTGCTTGCCGATGGCCGAGGCAAAGTCCACGGCGCAGTCCAGGCGCAGCCGACGGTCGCCGGGTGCGGCAGGGAGCAGCGTGATGAAGTCGCCGCGGTCGCCGCCGATGGTGACCGGCTCGCGGACCGTCACAAAGGTGGCGGGGGCGGCCTGCTCGACAATGCCCGCGGCCTCCACGGCCTCGACCAGGTCCATGCTGCCGCGGTCGAACAGCGGCGGGTCGCCGGCGCCGGTCGCCACGACCACGTCATCCAGCCCCAGGCCGAGCCGCAGCGCCACGATGTGCTCGACCATGCGCAGGTAGTTATGCGGCGAGCCGCTCCGGAGCACGATGTTGCGCTGGGAGGTCCAGATGTTGCGCGCCGAGACCGCCACGCCCAACTGCTCCTGCTGGTCGGTGCGCTCGATCCACCACCCGGGCTGCGCCGAGGGCTTGAACACCAGCGTGCGCTGCGCGCGCCGGTAGAAGGTGCCCGGACCGGTTACGGACTGGACGCCGCCGAGCGTGGTGCGGCGCGGGGAGAACCCGGTGTCGCCCGGGCAAAGATCGGTCTGGTCAATTGCCTGTGCCAGCATCCGGTCACGGGCCGCGCGGATGGCGGCTTCGCTGCCTGCCAGGATTCTGCCGACGGGGTACTGCTCGGACATGCCAATGGATCTCCCCTTCCCCGCAGGGGCGGCCGGATTCAGGCCGCCGCGCAGGAATCGGACACACAGTAGAGGAAACCGCGGC
>SESD01001327.1_pt1 | contig 13770 bp, 14 predicted proteins | sample 3171411 | NCBI WGS metagenome assembly SESD01 (sample SAMN06051880, study PRJNA518727) | freshwater metagenome | biome: subpolar coniferous forest; feature: holomictic lake; material: water; isolation source: holomictic Lake 442, 16.5 m depth | place: Canada: near Kenora, Ontario | collected...
AAGGTCGCAGTGCTCATGGGTGGTGCTTCCGCCGAGCGCGAAGTCTCCTTGATGTCGGGGCACGGTGTGCTGCAGGCGTTGCGCTCGCAAGGCGTCGATGCCCACGCCTTTGATCCATCAGAGCGTGATCTCGCTGAATTGAAACGTGACGGCTTTGATTGTTGCTTCATCGCTTTGCATGGTCGCTTCGGTGAAGACGGCACGGTGCAGGGTGCGCTGGAGCTGGCGGGTATTGTGTACACCGGTTCCGGCGTTATGGCATCCAGCATCGCCATTGACAAGGTGATGACCAAACGCTTGTGGCGCGCTGAAGGATTGCCAACCCCTGCCTGGCAAGTGGTGGACAGTGCGTCCGCTACCCGCAACGCGTTTGCCGAACTGGGCAGCCCCATGATCGTGAAGCCGGCGCGCGAGGGTTCCACCATCGGACTGACCAAGGTTGCCACACTGGAGCAATGTGACGCCGCTTATGCGCTGGCGGCGCAACATGACACCGAGGTTCTGTGTGAGCAGTTTATTGGTGGCGATGAGGTGACTATTGCGGTGCTGGGGTCGGGTGTAACGGCAACCGCGCTGCCAGTGATTCGGATCGTGGCGCTGGAAGGCAATTACAACTACCAGAACAAATACTTCACAGACACCACGCAATATCTGGTGCCTTGTGGTTTGCCTGCCGGCGAAGAACCCCAGATTCAGGAGTTGGTCCTGAAGGCCTACCGAAGTCTGGGTTGCCGTGGCTGGGCGCGCGCCGACGTGATGATTGACGCACGCAGTCGGCAACCCTATTTGCTGGAGATCAACACCTCACCGGGCATGACCGGGCATTCGCTGGTGCCGATGGCGGCCAAGGCGGCCGGCATCAGCTATCCGGCGCTGTGCATTCTGGTTTTGCAACACGCGTCGCTCGACTATGCGACGAGCCAACCAAAGGCGGTGGCATGAAAAAAGCCGTGCTGCCAATGGACATCAAGCTCATGAACGTGACGGCTGCCATCCTGTTTGTGGCGTTTACCTTGTTGTTGGCGGCTGCGCTGGCAGGCTGGGCCTCGCGCCATCCCGTGTTTGCCATCCACGGCATCACGGTCAACGGTGAGGTGGCACACAACAACGCCATCACCCTCAGAGCCAATGTGGCACCGCGACTGAGCGGTACCTTCTTTACGCTGGATCTGGCGGCCGCGCGGCTTGCATTTGAAGCCGTGCCATGGGTGCGCCAGGCTGTCGTGCGACGCGAGTTTCCCGATCGGCTCAAGGTGCTGTTGCAGGAGCACAAGGCAGCCGCTTACTGGGGCAGCGAGGGGGAATTCAGACTGGTCAACAACTTTGGCGAAGTATTTGAAGCCAATACAGGTGAGGTGGAGCAAGACGCGCTGCCACGCTTGATGGGGCCTGACGGTCAGGCACCTCGGGTATTAGCGATGTACCAAGCCCTGCGCGGGTTATTTGAGGACATGGACTTATCACTGGACCAGACTGAGCTAAGCGTCCACGGCGGCTGGCGCGTACACCTTGAAAGCGGCGCAACCATTGAGTTGGGTAGCGGGTCGACGGCGGAAGTGCTGGAGCGCACGCGACGATTTCTCAAGACACTGACGCAGGTGACTTCCAGTTATGGGCGCAAGCCCGATGCCCTGGAGACGGCGGATTTACGGCATGAAGAAGGTTATGCGGTGCGCCTGCGCGGCGTCACCACGATGGCAACAAATGTGAAAAAGCCATAGCGGCAATTTAAGCAACAGGTGGACATATGGCGAAAGAATACAAAGATCTGGTGGTAGGCCTGGACATTGGCACCGCAAAAGTGATGGTGGTCGTGGCCGAGGTGCTGGCCAATGGCGAGCTCAAGCTGGCGGGCCTGGGTGTCGCTCCCAGCAATGGCATCAAACGGGGTGTCGTGGTCAACATTGATGCCACGGTGCAAAGCATTCAGCAGGCGTTGAAAGAGGCCGAGTTGATGGCCGACTGCAAGATCACCCGTGTCTACACCGGCATCACTGGCAGCCATATCCGCGGCTTCAATTCCAGTGGCATGGTAGCCATCAAGGATCGCGAAGTGTGCGCAGCCGATGTTGCGCGGGTGGTGGAAACTGCCAAGGCCATCAATATTTCGACCGACCAGCGCCTGCTGCTGGTGGAGCCGCAGGAGTTCATCATTGACGGGCAGGATGTCAAGGAGCCGATCGGTATGAGCGGCATCCGGCTGGAAGCCAAGGTGCACATCGTGACCGGTGCGCAGAGTGCCGCCGAGAACATCATCAAGTGTGTGCGACGCTGTGGTCTGGAAGTAGAGCAACTGATGCTTAACCCGCTCGCCAGCAGTTTGTCGGTGCTGACTGAAGACGAGCGAGAGCTGGGTGTCGCCCTGGTGGACATCGGTGCCGGCACCACCGACGTCGCCATTTTCACCAATGGCGCCATCCGTCACACCTCGGTCATTCCGATTGCCGGCGACCTCATTACCAGCGACATCGCCATGGCCTTGCGCACACCGACAAAGGACGCCGAAGACATCAAGGTAGAGAGTGGCTATGCCAAGCAATTGCTGGCCGACGCCGAATCCCAGGTCGAAGTCCCCGGTCTGGGGGATCGTGGCCCGCGCATGCTCAGTCGCCAGGCGCTGGCCGGTGTCATTGAGCCCCGTGTTGAAGAGATTTTCTCTTTGGTGCACCAGGTGATGCGCGAGTCAGGCTTTGAAGAAATGCTGTCCAGCGGCATTGTCCTCACAGGTGGCAGCTGCGTCATGCCCGGTATGGTCGAACTGGGCGAAGACATCTTTCTCAAGCCGGTACGGCGCGGCATTCCCAAATATTCAAATGCCTTGTCTGACATGGTGGCGCAGCCCAGGGCTGCCACCGTCATGGGCCTGCTCGAGGAAGCCCGGCTGGCCCGGTTGCGCGGCTTCAAAGTGGCGCAAAAAAATGGCTCGATGAAAACCGCTTTTGGCCAGGTCAAAGACTGGTTTGTGGGGAACTTCTGATCATGAATTACTTAACGTTAAGTGCAGCCGCAGCGCCGGGCCGCCCCAAGCAAGGCACGGCCCCCTCGGGGCTGAGCCCCGCGGCTCCCGGTGTGCCAGCGCACATCGGGACAGGGCGAAGAGACTCTGCCTCTGGCAGTGGCCTGTCCAGCGCAGCACACGAAGTGGCGAGCGTGGGGGTCACCTTCAGTCCTCATTGGCGATGGCGGTGTGCGGGTCCGCCTGCCTGATCTGGCTATAAAAATGATTCCAAACAATTTCGGCAACTGTCAACTATTTGAAACTTCAGGAGAGAAAAATGCCTATCGAAATGATTGAAGAAGTGGTCTTTAACCAAGGTACACAAATCAAGGTTATTGGGGTCGGTGGCGGCGGCGGCAACGCCGTCGGACACATGATTGGCTGCGCTGTGCAAGGCGTCGAGTTCATCTGCGCCAATACCGATGCGCAGGCCCTGAGCCGCAGCGATGCCCACAAAAGCATACAGCTCGGCAGCGGCGGTCTGGGTGCCGGCAGCAAGCCTGAAAAGGGGCGCGAAGCAGCCGAACTGGCGGTGGACGACATTCGTGCCGCTATCGACGGCGCACACATGCTGTTCATTACGGCTGGCATGGGCGGTGGCACCGGTACCGGCGCGGCACCCGTCATCGCCCGGATAGCACGTGAAATGGGCATTCTGACGGTCGGCGTGGTGACCAAGCCATTCGACTTTGAGGGCGGTCGGCGCATGAGCAATGCCGAAAGCGGCCTGATCGAACTCGAAGCCAATGTCGACTCCCTGATTGTCATTCTCAACGAGAAGTTGCTTGAGGTGCTGGGTGACGACGTCAGCCAGGACGTGGCCTTTGCCCATGCCAATGATGTGCTCAAAAACGCAGTCGGTGGCATCGCCGAAATCATCAATGTGCCGGGCCATGTGAACGTCGACTTTGAAGACGTGCGCACCGTCATGGGCGAGCCCGGCAAGGCCATGATGGGAACCGCAGTGGCAGCCGGTCCGGACCGCGCACGCATCGCGGCGGAACAAGCTGTCGCCTGCCCGTTGCTCGAAGGCATTGATTTGTCGGGCGCCAAGGGTGTGCTGGTGTTGATCACTGCCGCCAAAGGGTCTTTGAAGCTTAGTGAGTCCAAGCTGGCCATGAACACAATACGCGCCTATGCCTCGCCCGATGCCCATGTGATCTACGGTACCGCCTACGACGACAGCCTGGATGACCAGATTCGGGTTACTGTGGTGGCTACCGGTCTGAGTCGCCAAGGTGTGCGCCGCACCGCGCCACCGCTGCAAGTGCTGCGCACCGGTACCGACAACGTGCCGTTTCATGTGCCAACGCTGACTACGCCGGTCAATGGCCCGATGTCGTCCGTCACGATGACAGGCGCCACAGCAACTGCCGGCATGGCTCATCCCGACTATCACGCAATGGCGACGCCCAGTGTCTGGCGCACCCGGGATCGCACCCAGGCGGCGGCCAAGGTAGATGCGCTGGCCTCGGGCGGCATGGATGACTTCGAGATCCCGGCGTTCTTGCGCAAGCAGGCCGACTAGTAAAATAGATTGGTGCTACAACAACGAACCCTTAAATCTCTGACCCGGGCCGTTGGCGTCGGGCTGCACAGCGGCCAGCGGGTGGAACTCACCCTGCGGCCGGCGCCGCCCGATAGCGGCATCGTGTTCCGGCGCGTCGACCTGCCCGAGCCGGTCGACATTCTGGTGTCTGCCACGGCTGTGTCAGATACTCGGATGGCATCGACCTTGTCCAAGGGCAATGCCAAAGTGCACACGGTAGAGCACTTGATGTCGGCCTGTGCCGGACTCGGCGTCGACAATATGGTGGTCGATATCAACGCCGAAGAGGTGCCCATTCTGGACGGCTCGGCTGCCTCTTTCGTGTTCCTGCTGCAAAGTGCCGGCATCGAGTTGCAGAATGCCCCCCGGCGCTTCATTCGCCTGTTGAAGACGGTCGAAGTTCGCGAAGGGCAGGGCGCATCCGAGAAATGGGCACGGCTGGAGCCCTACCAAGGCTACAAGCTCAGTTTTGAGATTGAATTCGATCACCCGGCGGTCGACGCCACCGGTCAACGCGTCGTCTTTGACATGAGTACCGGCTCGTACTCGAAAGACATTGCGCGGGCCCGCACCTTCGGCTTTACCAAGGACGTGGAGATGATGCGGGCCAATGGCCTGGCATTGGGCGGTGGCCTGGACAACGTCATTGTGATGGACGATTACAAGGTGCTGAATGCTGACGGATTGCGCTACGACGACGAGTTCGTCAAGCACAAAATTCTGGATGCCATGGGCGATCTTTATCTGGTCGGCAAACCCTTGCTGGCCAGCTACACTGCGTTTCGCTCCGGTCACGCGCTTAATAACAAGCTGCTGCGCGAGTTGTTGTCACGCCCCGATGCCTGGGATGTTGTGACCTTTGAAGACGAAGCACTTTCTCCCAAAGGTTTTGCACAGCTGGCCAGGGCTTGGTAAAGTCTGTCGGCTCAACTTTTAGTCCCACCATGCTGTTATTTCGTTGGCTGATACTTTTACTGTTGCTGGGTTCGGTCGTGTCATTCGCGTTTTATGCCAGCACCGGCCAGCCCCGCTTTAGACGCTATGGACTGCTCACGCTCAAATGGGTTTTGATTGCAGGCTTCGGCTTTTTTGCCGTGCTGATTCTGGAACGAATTGCCTGACGCTCAGCACTGCAAAACAGCCTGATGCGTGGTCAGCGCGTGATCACGACTTTTTGGTACAGCCCGCCAAAGTAAGTTGTCTTTTCAAACTTGGAGATTGCAGTCTCGCTGGGCAGCCAGTCGACAATTTCACCGCGCCACAAGTCCATCGCAAACGGCTCCAGGGTGGTCAGGATAGGCACCATCACATAGCGAAATGGATTGCTGGCCATGGGTCGGTGGTAGTCCACAAAAATCAGCTTGCCACCGGGCTTGGTAACGCGCAGTGCCTCGGCAATTGTTTTGCGTCGCACCTCGACCGGCTGCTCATGCAACAGAAAAAATACCACCACCGCGTCGCGACTGGCATCCTCGAACTGCAGGTCATTTGAATCCTGGCGCAGCACCGTCACCTGACTGGTGTTTTTCAGCTTGGCATGCAAATTCTTGATTTGAACCGGCGCCACATCGATCACATCCAGACTGCCTCGTGGCCCAAGACGTTGCACCAGATGCTCGGTAAAGTTGCCATAGACACAGGCCACCTGCAATACCTTGCCGTCGATGACATCGCCCATTTCCTGCAGGGCAGCATCGCGCAGCCGGGCAAAGTTGCCCCACAAAATCAGATTCACCAGCCATTGACGCTCAAATACGCGAACGGCATTCGGGTGGACGTAGGCCCACCAATAGGTTTTTTGTAAATACTCGGGAATGGGAACCGATGAAAATGACTCGGTGGTGGCGAGGGTGGCCGATTCTTTGGGACTCAAGACTAAACCTTTAAAACCCCCGGGGTGACGCCCACCCTGCTACAGGATGGGTGCGATGATACAACGCCTGTCGGTCCGCTTCAGATGCGCAGCAAGTACAGCACCGACAGCACTGTGCCCAGCGCTGCCGTTGCATAGACAACAATCGCAACCACCGAATCCTGGCGCAGACCAAAATCATAAAGTGTGACGCGCAGCCGATGTGCCGCATGCCATAAAAACAGTGCAATCACCGCCAGCAAGAACAGTTTGCCAAACCAGCCTGCGGCAAAGGCATGGAAATTTGCATAGGTAAACAGATCGGGCGCGTGTCCCAAGGAGACCAGCAAATACAGCAACACCAGCACCGGTGCCAGAAACGCCGCCAGCGTGCCGCCAGCGGCAAACAAGCTCCAGAAAATTGGTTTATTCGACTTGGCCATGGTTACAGCACTCCCGCGAAAAACAAGACCACCAGCGAGGCAACGGCCCATACCGCGTAGTGAGCGCCAACAATGTATTTGCCGGCCAGGAACTCTTCGCCGATTTGAACAGGCATCGCCTTGGGCGTCACGTTGAACCAACTGGTAGCGTTATGCACTGCAAAGGCAAAGACGAAAGCCAACCCCAGGAAACCCCAGGGACCTTTGAGGGCTGCCATAAAGGACTCGAATGCTTCTGGCCCTTTGGACAATCTCTCCAAAGTACACAGCATCAGCAGCGCGAAGGCGCCAATAAATATGCAGGTCACTTCGCGCGACATATAGCGCATGTAGCGCGGGTGCTTGAGGAACCAAGCGGTTTTCGAGACCTCACGGACATAAGGTTTGCGGCTCATTTTGCGCCTCCTGGTAACAGATGTTCCTTGAACCAGTCCAGAGTGCTGGCGACCTTGACCTGTTGCAGCGCGCCAGCCGGATCGACGGCCTTCGGGCACACCTCGGAGCAGGCGCCGACAAACGAGCATTCCCATACGCCTTCGTTGGTGGCTATGACCTCCTGACGCTCGTCGCGTCCGCCATCGCGTGAGTCCTGGTTGTAGCGGTGTGCCAAAGTGATGGCAGCCGGCCCGATGAATTTGGGCTGCAAAGCGTATTCGGGGCAGGCGGCGTAGCACAGCATGCAGTTGATGCACATGGAAAACTGCCGGTACTTCATTAGCTGCGCCGGGGTTTGCTTGTACTCGCCCTCGGCAATGGATTTCTTTTCCTTCGGGATTAGATACGGCTTGACACGTTTGAGCTTGTCGATGAAGTCATCGGCCACAGTGACCAGATCGCGTTCGATCGGAAAATTGGCCAGCGGCTCGACCCGGATCACGCCCTCATAAGAGCGCAAAAAGGCGTGGCATGACAGCTTGGGTTCGCCGTTGACCATCATGCCGCAACTGCCGCACACCGCCATGTGGCAGGACCAGCGAAAGTTCAGCGTCGGGTCGATGCTTTCCTTGACGGCATTGAGTGCGTCCAGCACCACCCACTCTTCATTGCACTCCACCTCGTATTTTTGAAAGTGCGGCTCACTGTCTTTTTCCGGGTCGTAGCGCAGCACTTCAAGCTGAACCATGCGCTTCTTTAACTGTGTCATTTGTGGTCTCCCGAGTAGTCGCGCACGCCGGGTGGCGACTTGGTTATCACCACATCCAGATAGTCCAGACGCGGGGCACTCTGGCCCTGGTAATAGGCCATGCTGTGACGCAGGAAGGTCTTGTCGTCACGCTCGACGTAATCGAGCCGCTGGTGCGCGCCGCGTGACTCTTTGCGTGCCAGGGCGCTGACGGTGAGTGCTTCGGCGCAATCCAGCATGGAGCCCAACTCCAGCACCTGAAACAGGTCGGTGTTGAACACATTGCTCTTGTCGTGCAGGACCACCTTGTTGTAACGCTGGCGCAGTTCGGCGATCTTGGCGACCGCTTCCTTAAGGCCAATTTCTTCCCGATAGAGACCCGCATTTTTCTCCATCGTGTCCATCATTTCCTTGCGCAGACCCGACATCGATTCGGCGCCATCGGTGCGTGAGAACAACTCTCGCACGCGTGCTTGCGATTCATTCGCCTTGGCTTCGAGTGCCGCCGTGTTGGGCGCGGGTAGCCCCTTCATGTGCTCAATCGCCGACATGGCAGCGCTCTTGCCGAAGACCAGCAACTCGACCAGCGAGTTGGAGCCCAGCCGGTTGGCACCGTTCAAGCTGACGCAGGCGCATTCACCGGCGGCAAACAAGCCCGGCAGCGGTGTCGCTGCTTTGGTGTTGGTGGAGATGCCACCCATCATGTAGTGCACCACCGGTCGAATCGGAATCGCGTCCTTGACGATGTCCACACCCAGGTAGGCAATGCCCAACTCGCGCACCAGTGGCAAGCGCTCGTCGATGTATTTCTCGCCCAGGTGACGCATGTCCAGCATCACGCATTCGCCCCATGGCGTGGTCACGGTATTGCCTTTTTGCAGTTCATGCCAGTAGGCCTGGCTGACGCGGTCTCGCGGGCCCAGTTCCATGGTCTTGAGCTGCGGCTTGCCGAGCGGTGTTTCCGGGCCCATGCCGTAGTCCTGCAGGTAGCGACGGCCATTTTTGTTGAGCAACACACCGCCTTCACCGCGGCAGGCTTCGGTCAGCAAGCTACCGGTATTGGGCAAACCGGTGGGGTGGTACTGGACAAACTCCATGTCCTTGAGTGGCACGCCGGCGCGGTAAGCCAACGCCATGCCGTCGCCGGTCTTGATGGCGCCATTGGTACTGAAGGGGAACATGCGCCCGGCACCGCCGCCGGCAATGATGACCGATTTGGCATGAAACTGCTTGATCATGCCACTGCGCATTTCCATCGCCGTGACGCCCTGGCAGCGACCGTCTTCCACCAGCAGATCAAGCGCGTAGTACTCGTCAAAACGGGTGATGCTGGGGAACTGCAGGGTGGTTTGAAACAGCGTGTGCAGAATGTGAAAGCCCGACTTGTCGGCGGCAAACCAGGTGCGCTGCTTTTTCATGCCGCCAAACGGACGCACCGCGACCGAGCCATCGGCTTCACGGTTCCACGGGCAACCCCAGTGTTCCAGCTGGGTTAACTCTTTGGGCGCTTCCTTGACGAAATATTCCACGCAGTCCTGGTCCGACAACCAGTCGCCGCCGCCCACCGTGTCGTCAAAGTGCATGTCAAAACTGTCGTCCGCCTTGATGACGCCCGCTGCGCCGCCCTCGGCGGCACAGGTGTGACTGCGCATCGGGTAGACCTTGGAGATCAGCGCTATGCGCAGCGTTGGGTCGGTCTGCGCCAGCGCAATGGCGGCGCGTAAACCGGCACCCCCCGCGCCAATGATGGCGACATCGGTATTGACTATTTCCATGTATTCCTTTCCATCACCGCAGTGATTGCTGTCCTAATGAGTCGTAAAGAAGCCGATTCCAACCAAAGTCAGCAAGGTCAGTCCGATCAGGATCAGAGCAAAGCCCAGAACCTTGGAGGCGGCCAATTGTCCGGCTGAAGGTGCGTCCACCAGGTGTTTTTCAAGTTCACCGCTGTCGACCATGCGCTGGTACTCCACGCCATGATCATGTTTGAACTCTTCCAGTGAGAACGTGCCGGTGAACATCACCACTTCCAGCGGGAACTTGTCCGGACGGAAGTGATTGTTGAAGAAGTGCACGGTGAACAGGAACACCACCGCCAAGAACGCTTCTTCGCCATGGAAGATGGCCGCCACGTTGAAAATCCAGCCCGGCAGGAAGGCACCGAAGAAGCTCGGCAGCCACATGATCAGGCCACTGACGCCAATGATGGTGACACCCCAGAACGGTGCCCAGTAGTCAAACTTCTCCCAATAGGTCCAGCGGTCAAATACCGGGCGCGGACCCTGGCCAAAGAACCACTTGAACATGGCCAGCATGTCTTTGCCGTCCTGCAGGTTTGGAATCATCGAGTTGGGGCCGAAGAATTTGAAATTCCTCCAGTCGCGCGCAATGCGCCAGCCCAGGTAGAGCAGATGCCAGAAAAACACGCCGGCAAAGAGCACTGCGGCCACGCGGTGGATGATGCCCGCCGTGTGCGGTCCACCCAAGGCCTTCATAAGCGTAGGCGCCCACGAGACTTCCGAGTAGAACAAGGGCATGCCGGTGAGGGTCAACACCATCAGACTCAGGGCAAAGGTCAGGTGGGCAATACGCCAGATCCGGCTAAAGCGCTGTACATGTTTGCCGCGCAGGTGTGCCGGGACCGAATCAGGTTTGATGTGCGGCTGGCCGGCGCGCGCTTTGCGCTCCTGGCGCTCTCGGTAGAACCAGAGTGCCGTATGCAGCCAGAAGAAGCCAAAGGTGCCCACCAGCAGTTGCACCATGATTTGCCAGGCAACCCAGATCTGCGGGTACTTGTTGAAATCATGGGCGTTGCCATGCGGCTGGAAGCTGGCAAAGCCGGTTGGTACCTCAGGCAAGCCCTTCTTGGCGTTGTGACAGGTGCGGCAGGTTTGCATCCGGTTGTTCGGATGCACCATCGATTTCGGGTCGCTGACCTTCAGAATCTGGTGACTGCCATGGCAGTTGTAGCACTTGGCGGTATAGGCATATCCCAGCGTGCTGATCTGGCCGTGGAATGTGTCTTTGTAGGTGTCGAGTTTTTCAACGTGGCAGTTGCCGCAATTTGATGACACCGTCAGCTTGAAGGCGTCACCCGAGGTATTGCTGATCGAGTGCGCGGTATGGCAATCTGAGCAGACTGCCCCTTGCGCCAACATCTTTTTGCTGTTTTCCTGGCCGTGCACCGAGCCCAGGTAAGCTTCCAGCTGGTCGCTGTGACAGGACGCTCCGCAAACCGTCGGGATGCTCAGGCGCCACTGCGTATATTGCGGTGTGTTTTTAACCGGAACGTTAAAAGTGTGCGTATCGTGGCAGTTGTCGCAAGCCGCATTGGGTTTGGTTTTGTCGTCTGCACTGGGGCGCGCATGAAATGATTTTCTGTAGGCCTCAATGTTCTTGGCCACCACACCCAGGCGCGGCCGCTCACTGGTTCTGCCACGTTCTACCGTCTGCTTCCACAGCTCTTCGTGACAGCCCGCGCAGTCGACCTTTTTCAGTGCGACCGCGGGGTTCTTGGCATGTGCATTGCCTTTTTCAGCGTTGTCGGCGATGTCGGTGTGGCAGGCCACACATTGCATATTGCCGTGCACGCTCTGGGCAAACTTGTCGGCTGCCATGCTACGCAGCGCGCGTGGTTTGCCTTCTGCTCCGGGCACCTCCAGCTTGCCTTTTTTTCCATCATGGCAGCCCAGGCAGGTGGTGTTGTCGAGTGATGGGGGGGGTGTTGGCGTCGGGGCGGTGGCGGCGCTGGCGGGCAGGGCTAGAAAGACAGCCACCAAAAAAACAAAAATGGCCCACGGGACCGAGCGCGCAAGTCGCATGTAAAGAACCTCCAGAAATAAGTGAAGCGAGTGTAACTTCAGCCCTGCCGAACTTGGCAGAGAGTGGTGTAGGTATGACATAGATCAAACCCGGCGGAACTTTGGCATCTCGCACAAAGCAATCGGGGGGTGTTGACCGACGTGGACACCGGGCAACCTGACGGGTTCGGAACAGTTTTACCGATTCAGCAGCGGCGTCACAATGCCGCCGATAACGGTCGAGGCGGTGTAGAGAACCACCACCGCCGGCACCGCAGCGACCGAGGCCTTGATAAGGAACCAGAAGATGGTGCTGAACTTCATGTCCAGATCAGAAACCCTAACCGACAACGATTGGTCAGAATCTATCGGCAATGCACCGCAATGCGGGCAACTGGCAGCCGTGTCACTGACCTTGGCTTTACATTCATAGCAGTCTATTAACATGAAAACTCCTTTCAAACGATCGGCCAACCGCCGCGCTACTTCTTTGTCGGGCCAGCAGCAAATAGTTCCTGGGGTCCGGGTCCGCTTGGCTCGGTGTGGGCAATTGCAAAGTGGCAATCGATACAGGTCAGATTTTCGGTGCGGAGTTTTTCATGCCGCGCCTTCGCTTTACTGGTCTGCTTTTCAGAATCCATCTTCGACGTGGTGTGGCAATGGCGGCACTCACGAGAGTCGTTCTGCTTCATATAAACCCAGACTTTGACTGCCAACTCATATCTTTTGGCTTCCAGCTTTTCCTTGGTGTCAATTGAGTGCGAAACGAAATGACCCCAATAGTCGTTGAACAGATTCAGCTTGGCCAGGTAATTGGTTATGTAGCCGTGCGGCACATGGCAGTCATTGCAGGTGGCTCGCATGCCTGTGCGGTTTTTGTCGTGAATGGTGTCTTTGTGCTCTGCTGCCAGAAAACTCATTTCGTGGCAAGAGGTGGCACAGAACTTCTCAGAGTTCGCATAGACCATGAAGGACCCTGCCGAGAAGAAAACGGTCAAACCAAGAAGTAGGCCCAAAATCAGCACACCCAGGGTACCGGGGCGCGAACCCAGGGACCGAATCTTTTCAACAACTTTCATCTGAACCTACTCCTCTGGTACGCGCAGTTCATTGCCTGCGCTGGGAAATCGATGCAATAGCGCGTGCCTTAGAAAATCGAGCCTCTGGATATGAAGGCTTTGTCGACTTCAAGTTCTTGCGGGCCCGGCCCGTCCGGTACCTTGTGAGCAATGCCGAAATGGCAATCAATGCAAGTCATGTGTTCTTTTTTTGCCTTGATGTGGCGCGCCTTGGCCATTTCAGACTGTTTTTCAGGGTCCATCTTCGCTTCGTCGTGGCAATAGCGACACTCGCGTGAGTCATTGCCTTTCATGTAGGTCCAGACCCGGGTCGCCATCATCGGGCGCTGGGCATCAAATTTCTCGGGCGTGTCGGTCGAGTGAGTGACGTGGTGGCTCCACAAGTCGTTCAGCGCACCCATCTTGGCGATATACAGCGGCACTGGAGCGTGCGGCACGTGGCAGTCGGCACAAATGGCGCGCACACCGGTGCGATTCTTGTCGTGAATCGTGTCGCGATATTCCTTCGTGGTGTTGTTCGCCATCTCGTGGCAGTTGCTGGCGCAAAACTGCTCCGTGCCGGTGTAGATCATGCTCGTTCCGAACAGACTCAATGCGACAAAGCCAGCGGCAAAGCCCGCAAGCAAAACCTTGATGGCCGGGTTGCCGGTGACCATCCTCCGCACTTTTGCGAGCACTCTCTTATGCATATGCCACTCCTCGAAAAGAAACACGCCTCAGCGCGTTGACTGGGGCACCTCCAACGGAGGAAACTCCAACCCGATCGCACGGGTCGGAGCGTCACGTCAGATTACAACGACAGAATCCACTGCACTGCGTTTTTGATCTCGGCCGCATCCTTGGTCTTAAGGGCTTTGTGCTCTTCTTTCTTGCCGTCGATCTCGATCATCGGGCTGGTGGTGATGTGTTTGGTCACTTTGTCTTCG
>SESD01001331.1_pt1 | contig 13738 bp, 8 predicted proteins | sample 3171411 | NCBI WGS metagenome assembly SESD01 (sample SAMN06051880, study PRJNA518727) | freshwater metagenome | biome: subpolar coniferous forest; feature: holomictic lake; material: water; isolation source: holomictic Lake 442, 16.5 m depth | place: Canada: near Kenora, Ontario | collected...
GCCAGCCCGGCGCAGACGCCGCCCGAATTGACGGCCAGCGCACGCAGAAACGCCTCGTCGCGCGACAGGGCGTGCAACTCGCGGCTGCGATCCAGCACGCGGAGCGGCTCCGGCGCGTCGGCGCCCCCGCGCCGCGTCACGGTCCAGTCACCCGGAGGCACCTTCTCAAAGACGGCAGAAGCCCAGGTGGCACCCGGATAGGCCTGCACGGCCGGCGCCTCCAGCATCTGCTCGCCCGCGCGCAGCTCGATCACCCGATTCGTCGCGCCTGCGGCTTCCGTCCAGATCTGCACGGACTCGCGGCTGGTGTAGCGATACAGATCGGGACGCGGCCCGCCGGGGGCGGGCGCGCCCGCCTCGACAGCCCAATCCACGATGCCCGCCACCAGGGCGGCATGGGCCTCGAGCGCCGTGGCGTTCAGCTTCCGCCACAGGCGGTCCGTATCCACCAGAAGCGTCTTGCCCTTACCTGCAAAACGGGCGCTGATCAGCGGAACCCCGTCACGGGTCTGCAACAGCCCCATGGCGTCGTCCCGTCTGCGCTCGGCGGTCGCGACCTCCGCGTCCTGCACGACGCCAGCCAGCGAGCGGGTCACGGGGTGATGACGCCCCGCGCGGGTCAATTGAAGGGACATCGAATCGGCCGGCGGAACGGTCTCGGCCACGCGGGGCCGGGTGGGCAGCAGATTCTGAATGACCGGCGGCAGCGGATCGCGCCGGCCCGTGCCGAGCAGGGCCAGGCTGCCGCCCGCCTCCACATAGTCCGCCAAGAGCCGCCACTCGACCGGCGTCAGGATGTCGGACGGCAGATCGCCTAGAATGATCAGGTCATAGAGGACCAGCGCACTGGCGTTTTCCGGCCAGAAGCCCCGACCGACACCCCGCTTGAGAACCTGGTCGGGCTGCGCCAGCACGGTGATGGAATTGACATCCAGATAGCCCAGCCGGGTGAGGATGTTGTTGATGAACCGGCCCTGCCAGCGGGGTTTCCAGTCGAGGAACAGCACCCGCACCGGCTCCGGGCGAACGCGGACGGCCAGATCCAGACTATTGTTTTCCCGCGGCACCACTTCGCCTTCCGCGACACCGGCACGCACCGTCAGACGCTGCAGACCTTCCTTTTCGGGTGTGAAGTTCAGCCGCCGCTGCATCGCCTGATCGCCGGCAATCTCCAGCGTCTGGTTGGTGATCACCTGACCCGCCGGACCCAACAGTTCCAGATCGACTTTCCCCGGCTTGGGCAGAACGGTCTTGAGATCGACGCGCACGCCGACCGGTTTTCCGGCAACGGCAAAGGGCGGGTAATACGCCCCGCACACCGCAATATCCGGCGGCTCATCCGCGCCCCCGACGCCTGCGGTGAAGAGCGGCACCGAGCGCATCGTCGCGGCCCGCGTGACGGCATCCAGCGACGTGTCGCCCAGATTGCGTCCGTCGCTGAAGATGACGACGCCAGCCAGCGGGAACGGGTTGTCGCTCTCCAGCAGTTTCAGTAGCGTCCCGGTGAGGTCGGTTTCGCCAGTGGCGATGGCCGGAACTTGGGGGTCCAGCTTCGAGAAGCGAACCGGATCACGCTGCGAGAGCGGCAGCAGCCACACGCTCGCACCGTCAACCGCGCCGAGCAGCGCGTCGCGATGGCTCTTCAGCCAGGCGTACGCCAGATCGATGCGCGGCGCCTGCCGCACGGCGGCGGCGGCCGCCGCCAGCGCCGGGGCGCCCGCAGTGATCGCCGCGCGGTCCGCCCCCTGTTGCGCCTCGTCCAGCAGGGCGACTAGCTCCGAAAGCGCGGCGCGCATCTTCACGACCGACTCGCCGGATGGGACCTGGTCGCCCGTGAACAGCGGCTTGAGCGACGCATTCAATTCGCTGCAGCGGCCGGCAACCTCCTGCAGCTTGGGGGCGGCCCCAGCGCTGTTGGCCAGATCTGCGGCCCGCTGCGCGACGGCTGTGAGTCGCTCATTGACCAGCGTCTGCACGCGCTCGGCCTCGCGCCAGAATGCATCCTGGCTGCGATCCAGACCGCGGCTGCCCTGCTCATAACGGATCAGGGTCCGCTCCACCGTCAGGATGTCTTCGCGCAGGCTGGCCACCGGGGCTTCGTTGTTCGCCGGATTGCCCGGCGTCTGGCGGGCGATCTTCAGGGCCTCGCCGTCCGGCAGGGTCGAATCCACAATGCCCATGCTGGCGGAATCGTCCAGGATCATCAGCAGCCGACCTGGATAGGTGGACGTCTCGCGGCGGATCAGGCTGGGGCGGAAAACGAGCACCACCACGGAGACTAGGATGATCATCCGCAGCAGGATCAACCCCCAGGCATGGCCACGCACAATGGCCCGCGACTGGCGGCGGTAGATCTCCGCGCCAAGCCACGCCACCAGCGGCACGGCCGGCACGAGCCACCAAGCCGACCAGGCGGCGGCAAATCGAACGGCATACTCAACGGTTCTTAATACGTCCATACCCTATACAAACCTCAAGCCCATCAGCAGTTCGCCCATGGCAAATAAAAGCACGGCCAGCAACACCCAGCCATATCGTTCGGTCCCATGACCATCGGCCTCCAACGCATCCATCAGTTCCTGTGCAGAACCCGCCTCGGTCCAGGCCAGCTTTTCGGCCAGTTGCGCGCGATAGGCGGGCGCCATCGCCGTCAGGCTCGAATCCGACCGCTCGCCCTGCACCCCGATCCAGATGCGCTCGGGGCTATTCTCGCGCAGCACGAGCAGCGACGCCGGTCCGCTGCGGCTCGACCCGGGAGCATATTCCACGAGCATGCCCTGCTCCTGCGGCGTCAGAGAGGCCAGCGCAGGTTCCTCGCCGTCGAGTCCGAACATCGCCCCGGTCGGCGGCGGATCGCCCTTGGCCAAGTAACGCACCGACTCGTTCCGCGCCACGCGGCGCGTGTATTGCCCGGCGCTGGCGGCTTCGGAAAACAGGTGCAGCAGGAACGGATAGACGGTCTCGCGCACCATCAGATTGTTGTTGTAGGAGTTCAGTCCTGATGCCAGCATCAGAACGCTCCCTCGATCCATCCGGCGTCGCCAGGCGTATGTTGAGCCGTCGTCAAAGCGGGCCAGCACCTCGGTGCCCGGCATGGGCTTGTCACACTCGATCCAGGAGAAGAACTGCACCTGGGAGATATCGCCATCGGCATCGTTCTCGAAATCCCGCAGGGCGGGCAGGTCGAAGCCCGTCCGACTCAACTGCCGGAACACCGGGCCGGCCAGTGGCTCGTTGTGCGGGCGCACCGGAACGGCGGGCAGCAGGTTCGCGGGTCCCAGCAAATTCCGCCAGACCGCCAGGTCCACGGAGGCATCGGCGGCCAGAATCAACCCGCCGCCGCGTTCGACATACTGGCGCAGCGTCCCGACCAGTTCGGGCGTCAGCGTGCGTCCGCCGTCGAGCACCACGGCATCGTGCTTCTCCAGAGCGGAAAGGGTGCACGCGGCCTCGGTGAAGTCCGTCACCCGCAGGGGGCCTGCGGCCTTGTTCGTTGAGCCGCCGCCCAGCATGCGGGCCGCCAGCCCGAGAAACCCGGCGGCGGATTCAAACTTGCCGGTGCGCTTGGCATCGCGCAGGACCAGCAGCGAGACGGCATCCGACACCTCAACGCCAGCAGACATCGCATTGTCGAACGGCAGCACATCGTCGTTCAGGCGCGCGGTGATCAGGTGCGGACCCGCCGTGTCGAGGCGCAGGTCCAGGGCGATGCGTACGCTCTGCCCCGGCGGCAGCGAGACACGCTTCGCGCCGGTCATCGCGCCGTCGACCATAAAGCTCAGTTCCGCATCGCGCACCGCTTCCGCGCTGAAATTGCGGACCTGTGCATACACGGGGAAGGAGAAGCCGCGCAGCACCCGTTCATGGCCCACTTCCAGCCCGGTCACCGCCAGATTCCGGCGGTCGGCAAGCGGCGGATGAATCCAGAAGATGCGCGTCTGCTCATCCTTTTCAGCCGTCGCCTGATCCACGTCGGTCCAGTTCGACGCCTGGTCGTCGGCCACGATGTAGATTTCACGGCGCTGTCCGACGCCATGGGCCAGCACGGCCTTGAGGCCTGCGGCCAGCGAGACGGCCGTCTCCTCCACCTTCAGGGAGTCCAAGATGGCGAGGCTCTTTTCGGCATCCCCCACGGCGGCGCGGTCCACCACCCAGCGGGGATGACTGTCCAGCGCGTAGAGCGACCACTTTTCGACCCGCCCCCAGCTCGACACCAGTTTGCGCATGATCTCCAGCGACGAATCGCGAAGGGAGGGCGGGCTTCGACCCGCCAGCATGCTGTACGAGCCGTCCACCAGCAGGATGCGCAGCACGGCGCCGTCGGTTCCGGTTGAGCGATCCGCGCGGGACTGCGGACGGGCGAAAGCCAGCACCAGCGCCATCACCACCAAGGCCCGCAGCGCCAGCAGAATGATCTGGTCCCAGTACAGCTTTTTGCGCCAGCGGGCCAGCGCGCGCTCGAGGATGTAGTCCGCGCCCCACGGCAAGCGCAGCGACCTGAACCGCATCAGGTAATACACAATGATGGGGATGGCGCCCAGAAGCAGACCGAAGAGCAGCGCTGGATGGACGAAACTCATACTCCGCCCCCTCCGCTGGCCCGGCGCGCCAGATATTCCGCCAGCGCGGTCTCGACCGGCTCATCGCTGCGGAGGCTCACGAAATGGACGTCATGCTTGCGGGTCCAGCTCTTCCATCCCTCCATGAACTCCCGGTATTCCTCCAAGTAGAAGCGCTTCAGCGGCACGGTGTCCACGCGGTGGCGGATCCCCGCACGCTCCAGCGATTCAAACACCACCCAGCGGTTGAAGGGGAAATGCTCCGCATCAGGATCGCGCACCTGAAAGAGCAGCACCTCGTGGCCGCGGGCCTGCAGCTTGCGGAGTTCGAGGCGAACGGCGTCGGGATCGAACATCAGGTCGGAGACCACGATCACCAGGCCGCGCCGCGAGACGCGATCCAGAACGCCGCGCAGCGACCCGTTCAGCGCATCGGCGGCGCTCGCGCCGGTCGTCACCAACGCCCGCAGGATGCGCACCAACTGCGTCGACGTCGAGGAGGCCGGGAGCCAGACGGTGCGGTCCGAGTTGGCCATGACCATGCCGATGGAATCACGCTGCCGGAGCACGAGATAGGTCAGGCAGGCGGCGAGTTGCGAGATCTGCCGCCAGACGCTGATGCCGCCGGTGGTCTGCTTGTGGCTGGCGCTGTTGTCCACGACCAGTTGCACGCTGAGGGCGGTGTCCTCAATGTAGCGCTTGACGAAATAGCGATCATGCCGGGCCGACACTTTCCAGTCCACATGCTTGATCGGATCACCCGGCATGTACTGCTTGTGGTGGTCAAACTCCGTGCTGACCCCCTTGCGGCGGCTCAGATGCGCCCCGTGCTGGATGCCCTCGGCCTTCTTACGGGCAAAAAGCTCCAAGTTCCGGACCGCATCCCGGACTTCCGCGGGAAGGACGCCTTCCAAGGTCAGTTTTTTTTCAGTCACTACCGCCATCGCTCAACCCTGCAACTGTTTTGCTGTTCGGGAACATGCGTGTCGTGCACAGGCCCCGCGTCCTTCTGAACGCGGGCATCTCAAAATCCTAACGATTGCCCGGTGCGGGGATTTCCTTGATCAGGTGGGCCACCACGCTCTCGGACTTGATTCCCTCCGAAACCGCGGCGTAATTCACGATGACCCGGTGCCGCAGCACCGGCGCAGCCACCGCGCGGATATCGTCCACGGTGATATGCGCCCGTCCGTTGAAGAACGCATGGGCCTTCGCGCCCAGGATCAGGTTCTGGCAGGCGCGCGGCCCGGCACCCCACGCCACCCATTCCTTGGCGTAAGGCAATGCGTGCGGCGTGCTGACGCGGGTGGCCTGCACCAGCCGGACGACATATTCGTACAGATCGTCGCGAACCAGCACGTCGCGAACCACTTTCTGATACTTCAGAATGGTCTCGGCATTGAGCACCACCTCCGGGTCGTTACGGTAGTTCGTGGTCGTCCGCCGCAACACTTCCACCTCATCCTGGGTCTCCGGATAATCCACCACGATCATGTACATGAACCGGTCGAGCTGGGCCTCGGGCAGGTTGTACGTGCCTTCCTGCTCGATCGGGTTCTGCGTGGCCAACACAAAGAACGGGAGCGTGAGGGGATACCGCTTGTTGCCCACGGAGACCTGCTTCTCCTGCATCGCCTCGAGCAGCGCGGCCTGCGTCTTGGGCGGCGTCCGGTTGATTTCGTCCGCCAGCACCATGCTGGCAAAGATCGGCCCCGGCACGAACACAAACTGCTTGCGGCCGGTGACCGGGTCCTCCTGAATGATTTCCGTGCCGGTGATGTCCGACGGCATCAGGTCGGGGGTGAACTGGATACGCTGCGAACTCACCCCGATCACCTTGGAAATCGTGGTCACCAGCAGCGTCTTCGCCAGACCGGGCACACCCATCAGCAGGGCGTGGTTGTGGCAGAATATGCATTGCAGGGTCAGATCCACCAGACCCTCCTGGCCGACGATGACCTTGTGAATCTCGCGCTTCACAGAAGCAATCAACGCGCCGAACTCCTCGGCAACCTGAGGCTCAATCTTCGTGTTTTCCATCGCTGCTCACTCCTCCTTTTATACCGTCATCTCCCTGAACACACCCACTCTCGCGTCTGCGGCATCCGCCGCGTCTGCGTCGCCACGGTCACCGTCCGGTGTCCGTGGCATAAAATCATCCGCTAGCTTACGGCGTCACGGGCGAACCGACCTGCATACACGAGAGCGCAGGTCCTCTCAACCGTGAAAACAAGGTCATGGATGATCATTCCCCTTTAATGCTGTAATCCCCCAGAACGTACAGACCGTCGAGCACGCTGCCGGCTATCAACACGCCTTTCGGCAATTCCACCAGGCCGCGCAACGCCCCACCTTCCAGCGAGACCTTCCATTCGGTGCCGTTCCAATACTGCAATCCGCCGCGACCACTCGTGCTGACCCAGATGCGCTTGTCCGACGTCATTTTCATCAGGTTGACCCCCTGTTCGTCCTGCAGCATGGCCTTCCAGTCCTTGCCATCCGTGACCCAGACCCCGTTGCCGCTGGTGGCCGCCCATATCTTGCCGTCGCCGGCTTCCAGCAGCGAGAGCACCGCCGTGGTCTCGCGATCAAGCTGCCGCTTCCACTCCTGGCCCGGACCCTGCCGCACCATCACACCGCCCGCCATCATACCGCACCAGGTCCGCCCCTGCGAATCGGTCAGGATGCCGGTGATGTTCGTTCGGGACAGATGACGCCGGGATGCGGCCGCGCCCTTCGCGGGATCGATCTCCGCCACGCCGTCGCCATTAATGATCAGCCAGAAAATGCCCTTCGAATCCTGCGTCAGGTCCAGCACGTTGAGGCCCTTGAACACAGGCTCCACCACCCAATCATCGCCCGCAGCCTGCATCAGCGTATTACGATCGGTCGATTCATTCTTGGCGATGGCCCACATCTGCGTGCCAACCATCTGGATCAATGGCACGTTCAACCCCTTGAGCATGGGCACCGTGCGCTCACCATCCACCAACAGGGCTCCCGTGCCGTGTCCAATCAACAGCCCGCCCCCCGGACGCTTCGTGATATCCCAGACTTTCAGGTCTTTGGCCTGCTTCATCGGACGCAACACGCCGTTTTCGATGGTGGCGGCGCCCGTGAGCGTGCCGACGATAACCTGGCCCTTTTCCGGACCCAGTTTGAGCAACTGGATCTCATCGCCCGGCAACAGAGGCTGCGTTTTCTTCGTGATCGGCTGCCAAGCATCCGCCGCGTGAACATGCGGCGCGACGATGGCCAAGATAAGCCCAATGCTGTAAATAATCGTGTTCATGGATGCCCCTTTCTTAAGCTGAACGTGGTCAGATGCCAGTTCAAAGCAGGTATTATGCCATGATTCCCCGCCGTGCGCAACCCTCTAACGAAGGAAAAAATAGGCGGACGAAACATTCGGTGATTTTTTGCGTTTTTTACGAAAAGTGTTCTTATTCTTTAGAGTCTGTCCGAAAAGGTTTTGAGGCGTTGGGAGGCTGGAAACAGCGGCTCCGCCGCCCTTTGTCGCGAGCTTTGTCGCGAGCTTTGTCGTAAAAGAAAGGTAAAAGGGGAAGAATTCGACAACGTTCGCGACAAAGCTCACGACAAAGCTTATGAAATCGAGCGTTCAGGAGGCTTGAACCCTTTTCGGACAGGCTCTAATTATGGAGATGGGGCCATCGGGGTCGGTATCGGGGTCGGTATCGGTATCGATAAAACCAACGGAAATTCGACCCCGATTCCGATACCGACCCCGACCCCGATGACCCAATCGCCTCATAATTAGAATTGCTGGGTTTTCGCCGTTTTCGCCTTGCCAGAAGGCCGCGGGTATGGCATCCTTTTCAAGCATACTTCAGTTACACGGCGCTAAAGCGACAGGAACGCGGCAATGAAACAAGGTCTTCTCCCAGCAATATCTCTGGCGGTGGTTGTGTTGTCGGGCGCGAGTCTCCTGGCGCAGCAGCCTGCCGGGCGTCCGCCGCGCGAGCGGGGGGCAGCCCCAGTCAGCAGCGGCAACCGGGAGAATTCCAAAGGCACGATGGCCGCGCCGGTCCCAGAACTGGCGGCGCCAACGGCCACAGAACTGGCGGCGGCCGCGCCGACGGGAACGGTGAGCGCACTCGATGATTATGCCCAAATCGCCGCCAGCTTCGCCGCCGACGTGAAGACCGAACGGAAGGTCCGCTTCCACCACTGTGTGCACATTCGCGGTGAAACGATGGCCCAGGCGCTGGAGAATTTCATGACGCCGGCCGGGACGGTCGCGGCCAACGAGGAATCCGACCTGGTGGTGATCTCGGACGTCGAGAGCAATCTGGCGCTGTTGCTCGAGGTCGCCGCCCAACTGGACATGCCGGTCACCCAGGTGCTGGTCGAAGCTCGCATCGTTGAGTTCAGTGTCGACAATGATTATCAGAAGGAGATCAACCTCGAATTCCAGAAGCTCGCGAATGTGGGCGCCATCCCCAAACTGCCCACCGACTCCATGGCTTTTGTCAAGCGCCTGACCGACGCCTTCGTCGACCCGGGCAGCAATCCGCTGGCCACCCGCGGCAGCCTTTCCTATATGCACTGGGATCCGGGATCGGAGAGTCTGATCACCACCTTTGTCCGCTTTCTGGAAAACAAAGGCCGGGCCAAGATCCTGTCCTCCCCCAATCTGATCCTGCGGCGCGGCACGGAAGGGAGCATCGTCACCGGCGAGGAGGTGCCCATCCAGACGCGAACGATCTCCCCGGGAGGCGACAGCATCTCGACCACCTTCAAGAGCGTCGGAATCAAGTTGCGGGTGACCCCGGTCATGATCGCCGACGGCCGCATCCGCCTGCAGGTCAATCCCGAGGTTTCCAATGTGACCCGCACCGACCAGAATACGGGCGCGCCAATCATCGCCGTCCGCAGCGCCAACACCGATCTGGAAGTCGGCGACGGCCAACTGGTGTCGATTGGCGGCCTGCTGCGCAGCGAGGAGGTTGAGCGGCAGCGTCGGGTGCCGATCCTTTCCAGCATTCCGCTGCTCGGTCACCTCTTCCGCGGCACCACCAAGAGCAGCGTGAAGACGCAGTTGGTGATTTTTCTCCGGGCGACCGTGCTGGAGGGCGCTCTGGACCAACTGCCCCCGCTGCGCAACCTCGAACTACCGCCAGACACTCAGACGCAGATGGATCGCGCGGAGTCGCAGTTCCGCTTGCCGAAGCCGAGTCTGGCTGACGACCTCCAGAAACTTCGTGACGGCCGTCCGCAGGAGATCCAGCCGGAATGACGCGTCAGCCGTCCAAAATGCGCCAGAGGCGCGTAGGACTCCTGACCGCCCTGCTGGCGGTCGCGGCGGTCGCAGGCGTCTATGCCTGGTGGCATTTCAGCGCCGGCCGGCAGGGGGCGCAGGAGGGCGAGACGCGGGATCGCTATGCGACGGTGCGCCGGGGCGATTTCAACATCGCGCTGGAGATTGATGGCAATCTGGACGCATTCAAGCACCATATGATCCGCCCCGAGCCCCGCTCCGGGAGCCGCGGTTACGGGCTTGAAATCGTGGAACTGGTTGAAAACCGCAGCGCGGTGAAGACGGGCGACCTGCTGTTCCGGTTTTCAGAGGAGAAGCACGCGGTCGAACTGGACAAAATGAAGGTAGCGCTCGCCGACGAGCAGACCAGCCTGAAGCTGGCCGAGCAGGATCTCGATATGACCCGCGCCAGCAATCTCAGCACCCTCCGCACCGCCAATGATCAGCTCCGGACCAGCGTGGAAGCGCTCTCCCGCTACGAAGATGAGGACGCGCGGGGCAAACGCTCGACCTTGCAGACCACCATCCAGACGGCGCGCGCCAAGCTCGCCCAGGCGCTCACCGAGCTGTCCGCGGCCCGTTCCCTGTTGTCCACGGCGCAGATGCAGGACCCCGGACGGGTTCCCGAACTGGAGAAAGTGGTCCTCGAAAAGTCGCAGGCGGTTGACACCGTTCGTGATGCGATCGCTCTCGCGGCCAGCAACCTGCGCGTCTTCAAGCAATACGACCACCCGCAGAAGATGCGGTTGTTGCAGGAGGGGCACACCAAGGCGCAGATGGACTTGCAGCGCGATCTGGTCAGCGCCGCCGGCAATCTGGTCAAGGATCAACGGGTCATTCAGAATCATCGGGCGCGCATCCGTCAGATGGAGGAGGAGATCGCGCAATTGATCAACATTCGCAAGTCGCTGGTGGTGCGGGCGCCGAGCGATGGCATCGTCACGCTGGGCGATCCGCAACGACGGATGTGGAATCAGCCGGAGGATCTCAAGGTGGGTAGCCAAGTCAGCGAGGGGATGGTGCTGGCCTCGATCCCCGACTTATCCCGTTTTCTGGTCCGGGTCGATCTGCCCGAGGAGTTCCGGTCCCGCATCTCCATCGGTCTGCGCGCCGTCTTGAGAAGCAAGGCGATTCCCAATCTGGTGATGGAGGGCAGCGTTTCGCTGATCGCCGCCATGGCCCAGAATGTCGTGAGCTGGGATCGTTCCAGCCCCAAGATTTATCCGGTGGAGATCGCCACCGACACCATGGACCCGCGGCTGATGCCCGGCATGACCATGCGCGTCGAGATCATCGTCGAAAAAGTCACGAAGGCCCTGCACGTGCCGATCGAGGCGATCTTCCAGCGCGAAGGGAAGACCTTTGCCCGGGTCAAGGGAACGGTGGGCGTCGACGAGCGGCCGGTGACCACCGGTCGCTCCTCGAACAGCTTCGTCGAAATCCTTTCCGGCCTGGAGGAGGGTGAACGGGTCGCGCTCTATCAGACCGGCCTGGCGAAGTGACGGACTATGGCGCTACTGACATTCAACGAGGTGACCAAGACCTACACCGAGGGCGAGACTCCGGTGCAGGCGGTGCGCGCGGTGAGCTTTGTCATTCCGGCCGGCCAGTTCGTGGCGGTCATGGGTGCCTCGGGTTCGGGCAAGTCCACCATCCTTAACCTCGTCGGCATGCTGGACCGCCCCACCTCCGGCACCTACACGCTCGAGACCACCGACGTGTCGTCGCTGAGCGACAACGCCATGTCCGAGATTCGCTGCCGGCGGATCGGCATCGTCTTTCAATCGTTCAATCTGTTCTCCCAGTTCAGCGTGTTCGAAAATGTCTGCACGCCGATGCGCTATGCCCGCGTTCCGCCCGCAGCCATGGAGGATCGCGCCCACGCGCTGCTCGATCGGCTGGGGCTGGGACATCGGCTGAAGCACCGGCCGTCGCAGTTGTCGGGCGGCGAGCGCCAGCGGGTGGCGATTGCCCGCGCGCTGGCCAATGATCCGCCGCTGGTGCTGGCCGACGAGCCGACCGGCAATCTCGATGAAAAAACCGGCAACGATGTGATGCGCATCCTGACCGGCCTGGTTGACAGCGGCCGCACCGTGGTCATGGTCACCCACAATCCCGCCTACGAACGGATCGTCGACCGGGTGATCCGCCTGCACGATGGATTGATTGTCGAAGACCGGCCGGGTGGCAAGCCGGGTTCCTGATGCGTGTGGCCGGGGTTCCGGCCGGGGAGATGGAGCTGTGCGCAATTTTCTACGCCTGTTGCAGATGACCTTTTTGAACCTCTCCTGCCACGCTTTCCGCGCGTTTCTGGCGGCGCTGGGCGTGGTCCTCGGGGTCGGCGCGGTGGTGGCCATGATGGCCATCAGCGAGGGCGGCCGCCGCGAGTCGATCGAACGCATCCGGGCCATGGGCATCGACAGCATCGTCATCCGATCGGTCAAGCCGACCCAGGAGGGGACGCCCCAGAACAATAACGCAGGCACCACGATTTCAGATTACGGGCTGAAGGCCAAGGACGTCGCGCACATGCTGGCCACATTCGAGAATATCCGCCAGATCATCCCGATCCGCGACATGCAGCAGCGGCTTTTCGTCGGCGGACTGCGGTCGAACGTCCGCGTGATGGCCACCACGCCCGAATTTCTAAATATGACCTTCAGCGCACTGGCGGACAGCCGCGGCCGCTGGATCACCGACGTCGACGAGCTGCGGCGCAATCCCGTCTGCGTGGTGGGCATCGACGCCGCCCGCACGCTGTTTGGCATCGGCGATCCGCTGAACCAGACGGTGCACGCTGGCGGTGGCACGTTCCAGGTGGTCGGGGTGCTGCGCAATGCGCGCGGTGCCAAGCTGGCCGGGCAGTACGATCTGAATAATCTGGTTTATATCCCCTTTGAGACGGGCAACGCCGTCTATGGTCGCATGATCGCGGTCGAGGGTTCGCAGCGGGATCGGGTCAACGTGGAGTACGACTTCCTCTATATCAAGGTGATCGCGGTGAGCTCGATCTCCGACACGGTCAAGCGGTTGCGGAGCTACTTGGACAAAACGCGCGCGACACGCGATTTCGAGATACAGGTTCCCTACGAGCTGATGTTGCAGGAGGAGTCGACACAGCGGGTGTTCCGGATCGTGATGGGGTCCATCGCGGCCATCTCCCTGCTGGTCGGCGGCATCGGCATCATGAACATCATGCTGGCCAACATCTTCGAGCGGACCCGCGAGATCGGCACCCGCCGCGCGCTGGGCGCCAAGAAGCGCGACATCCTCTTCCAGTTCCTGCTCGAATCCACCATCCTCACCGCGCTGGGCGGCGGCATCGGCCTCAGCTTGGGAGTCGCGATCGCCCGTCTGGTCGAGCACTTCACCGCGATGCATACCGCCGTGACGCTCCCCAGCGTCCTGGTCTCACTCGCCGTCTCGATCATCACCGGCATGGTCTTCGGCACCTATCCCGCCTGGAAGGCCGCCAACCTCGACCCGATCGAGGCGTTGCGGCACGAATAATCGCCGCCTTAGGCCGCCTGGTAACGGTTTTTGACCACTTCCAGCGCGGTGTCAAAATCGACCGGCGGGATGAGGAAGAAGTGGCACGGGCAGCCGAGCGCGGCAGACAGCTCGTTTCGCAGCCGTTGGCTGACCGGATTGAGGACCGCCACCAGCGTTTCACCGCCCAGTCGCTCAAAGGGGATCACCCCTTGGAATGTGAGGTAGTTGAGCGGAAGGGCGCCGAAGACCGCCGGCTGCAGGTCGAATCCGGCCAACGTAATCACCGGAACTGACGCCTGGTCCCCGATCTGAACGAGCAGCGCGTCGAGTCCGGCGAACCCGCGGAACGAGAGGCCGTGCAACGCCGATATGGTGGTGATGCTGTCGTTTGAGATCAGCTCGGTGAGGT
>SESD01001333.1_pt1 | contig 13733 bp, 8 predicted proteins | sample 3171411 | NCBI WGS metagenome assembly SESD01 (sample SAMN06051880, study PRJNA518727) | freshwater metagenome | biome: subpolar coniferous forest; feature: holomictic lake; material: water; isolation source: holomictic Lake 442, 16.5 m depth | place: Canada: near Kenora, Ontario | collected...
TTTATTGGGGCGGGCCATCCAGGGATCTGGCGCAATAGCCGCACCTATTATGGCTTTGGTGGCAGATTTAACGCAAGAAGTGCATCGCACTAAAGCGATGGCATTAATTGGTCTTAGCATCGGCGTCTCTTTTGGCGTGGCCATTACCGCAGGGCCGGTGATTGCCGGATTTATTGGGGTTCACGGTATATTCTGGCTGATTGCAGGGCTGTCATTGCTGGCTATCTGGGTTATTCGTTATCAAGTACCCGATCCGCAGAAATCCAAAGTACACCGGGATGCGGAATTGGTGCCGGGCCAGTTTTTTAATATCTTAAAAAATCATGAGTTATTGCGACTTAATTATGGTATTTTTATTTTACATGCCATTTTAACGGCCAGTTTTGTGGTGGTACCTTTATTAATGCGTGATACCGGTTTGCTACCTGCCGAACACTGGAAAGTTTATTTGCCGGTTTTTGTTATCTCAATGGCCGCCATTATTCCGTTCGTTATTTTGGCAGAAAAAAAACGCAAGATGAAACCGGTTTTTATTGGTGCCATTGCCGCACTGGTTTTGGCTGATCTGGGTTTAATGCAGTTTCATGCGTCTTTGCCTGGCATCATTGGTTTTCTCTGGTTGTTTTTTACCGGCTTTAATTTGTTGGAAGCAACCTTGCCCTCATTAATATCAAAGACGGCACCCGGCGATTTAAGAGGCACGGCAATGGGTGTTTATTCAACCTGCCAGTTTTTGGGTGCAGGTATTGGCGGCGGAGTAGGGGGCTGGTGTTATGGCGCTTATGGTGCCGCCGGCGTATTCTTGTTTTGTGCAGCGGCAGCCTTGAGCTGGTTAATACTGTCAATCAGTATGAAACCGCCCCGGTATTGGGCTAATTTGCTTATTTCATTAGAAAAAATTAACGAGCAAGAAGCCAATGATTTTGTCGCCGATATGTTGAAAGTGGTCGGGGTAGAAGAAATTACCCTGCACTACGATGAGGCGGTAGCTTATCTAAAAGTGGATAATCAACAACTCGACAAGAACCAGTTACAAGGTTTGATTACGCAGTATGTGGGTTAGGCAACTCGCAATAATAAGTCCCCAATTTATAGGGTGCGCGATGCGCACCCTACTCAGCTAAACAGTAGTATTGCGAAACTTGGCAGGTGTTATTTATTGCTAGTTATCTTAGCAGAAAGTAGCCTTGATGCAGTGGTGCGGAATCGGGGGTTTTGACGACTTTCATTAGCTTCGGTTCCGTTCTGTTACATCGAGTAAGTAATATAAGAGGTATGACATGTAAGCCTATAAAGAAATACTGACACTGGAAAATTCCCAACAACTTAACCTAAGCAAACCGTTGCCCTTCTTAAAAGGGAAAAAGATTGAAGTGCTTATTATTGTTGAAGATGACACGGACGAAATGATTGCTGAAGAAGAAACCGACTATATTTTGCAAATCGATGAATTAATGCGACAAATTGCATTATCCCGTCAAACGTATCAACAAAATTGTCGAGAGAAGGTGTAACGCACCATCCAGTTTCTGTGCTTAATGAATAGCGATCAAACTCAAACCAATATCTGCCCAATGGTAAATGCGCCTAAATAAGTCACGGTAAAATAAAGCAATGACAAGACTATACTTGCGGCAGAATTGATAGCAAGAATTTTTTTGAAAATATAAGCCATCACGGTAAGCTCCCATAAAAACAATATCCCCAAACTATAATAGCTTAAGAGTGCCTCACTGACGGTTAGCCAGATTAAAACCGGGATAACGAAAAGAGATATTATATTGGCACACACCAAAATTGCGGTGGTTACTTGTAGATAGGCGTATAAAGTTTTGTTTAAACGCAGTATAAAGCCTATAAAAAGAAGCGTTAACAGTGTTTGTATCGCCACTTCAACAAACGATTCAAAAGGATCATCCGTCATGTTGGCTTGCATGAAATACTCAACGATAAAATAGAACAATAGATTTTGTTTAAAAAATGCCTTTGACCGGGTTAACTCAAGCGGGTTATGTTTAAACCAGCACAAAGGTAGATATTGTCTTAAAATTTCAATAGGTAACATCGTAAGTCATGCTGGTAGTGACGACTATAGGTTCTTTAATATCGTGTAATTATTCTTTAATTTTCGATAAATCCAGATAGTTAGTGTGGCGCTCGTCTTTATAACCGGTTTCTATGGGGGTATTGTAAGAAGCAATCTCATCATAAGTGCCAAAGTCATCATTTAATGACTGCACCAGTTCTTTGGCTTTATCGGTTAACTGCATTAAGCGGGCTTTAATTTTCTTGTTCCAGGCGGCGGGTTCAGTAAGAGGTAAAAGCATACGCACAAAGGTTAAGTTTTGTTCAAAGAGATTAGCCAGATTGCCCATTAAATGTAGTTCTTTTTGTCGTTCATTTAATTTGTTAATGATTAATTTCGCGTGCAGTTTACTGATCAGTAAATGTACAGGCACCATAATGCCCATCAGAACGAGGATTATTATCGGCCCAATAATAGGGTCAATTAAAAACTCTAAAACCCCAATATTTATTTCAGCAAAAACTGCCAGGACAGCAATAAAGCAAAGAACAATCAGGCTGGAAATGTTGACGCGCTCTTTCCATAGAAGGATGCCGCTTCTTACCTCCGGTATTATCACGTCTTCAATCTCTCGTATATTCTTTTCCAGCGAGTCCAAAATCCGATAGGTGCGGTCATAGCCAACATTTGACATACGTTGGTCTATTTCGGAAAAGTCGACTTTGTTGGTCGTATTAATACTGTTTTGCTGGGTCGATGCGATAATAAATTGTCCGGTATTTAAGCCTGTTCCGAATAATTTTCTTTGCCAAGAAGAAATAATTTCATTAGCTTTGGCGGGATTAATTGCAGCTAAAGGCTCGTCTATCAGGTAAATAAATTTATTAGAGTCTTGGTGCAGGATAATAGTTTGTATTAATTCATCGAGCATAGGAGATGCCGATTCAAATACATCAGTAAAAACCAAAACCAAATCAGAGTGTTCAATGATATGTTTTGTTAACATTGAATTAATCGGATGGGTGGGTGCAGCGTTTATATTGGGTGAATCAATAAATAATTTACCTTTTAGACGGTCGCTGTTAATGGTTTTTAATTCCAGGTAAGCATTAATGCGATTACCTTCGCCTTTTTGTAGTTGTTCAATTTGTTTGCTGATTTGATAAAAGGGGTAGCGAGGATCAACATCGAGTGCTGTGCCGGGTAAAGTCGCTGGGTTGGCTTGGCTATTTTGGAGTAGCACCGTAAATTTGTGACTGGATGCCTGAATACCTGAGGGTACTTGCTGTCCGCCCAGGTAGCTGTTAATAAAACGGGATTTGGCCGTAGAATTACCGCCAATTAAACTGATTATTGGCCACCATGAGTTTTTACAGGCAGTCGTTTCATCCATTTCAATGAGTCCAAGATCGAATTCAATTTGATCAAGTTCATGAAAGATTTTTGCTGATTTTAGCAATACCGGATTGTCATTAGCGAAATGTTTTTCAAGATTGTTCAGGTACTTGCCCACTGTTTTTTCAGTCATCAGTTTAATCCCCATGTTTACTGAGTTTTGAGATATAAATGTGTTGGAGTATACACCTAACGATGTTTTGATAATACAAAAAACAGGGTAGACTTTTAAGCTATATTATAGTTGTAAATCAATACCTCTTTAATGGCGTGTTGTTTTTTCGTGTCCCGCTAAACTTGATATATAGTATATTATGATTTTAACTGAAGCCTTATGCAGGACTAAAATGACAGTGAGGAATCCAAACTTTGTTAATCTTCCAAGCTTAATGCTGATTACACTAATGTTGTCAGGTTGTGGTACCCCTTTTTTTGGTAGCTATGGTGCAAATGGCCAGAGCAAAGAAGAATTTACGCATTATGTGGAACGCGTGTTTAAACTGCAAAACAGCATGACCAGCGAAATTATGGATTATTTGGAAACGGATGACAAAAGCAATCATGATGATTTATTAAAGGCAGAACAACACATGCAGGAAGCTTGTGGCCCTCTTAATGAATATGCTTCTCGCGAAAGTGAAGGTTTGGATACGGGGCTTTTTTTAAGTCGGCGAGTTGAGCAGTCTGCTATTGATTGTGAGCAAGCCGCTCAAAAAGTTAAGTTACTGCTGGATCACTAACAGTCCAAGACTGGCATGTTTGGCCCGTAACGAGGAAGGTTTCGCAGGTTACTTTCTCCTTAGCTAAATACGCATCCCAAGCTATAGAATATGCCCAAAGCACTGGAACAAGAATTGTGGTGTGTTGACAAGTCCTTGAGGAGAAATAACAAATGCAATATGTCACGAGCGTAGAACGGATTGGGATAGAGAAAAGGTGAGCAAAAAACTTTACGTCGTTTTTACTGAACCAACCGCATCACACTAAAATCAGCCTGCACCACAAAGACACGAAGAAATAAAATGTCGTGTTTTTGTGGTGATAAACCAGTGGAAATTAAATAATCCGCTCGCCTCGCGCCAGTTTAGGCAGCTTGCCTTCCAAGCCCATCGCACTGCGCATGACTTTATTTTTAGCGGGCAAGATGCGTTCAGCCAGTCCCAAGCCTAAATTGCGTATCAGCTTTAGGGGTAACACTTCATTGCTAAATACCTGGTAAAAAATATCCATAACGGTCATCATTTTCAGGTTTTCATTGCGACGCATTTTTTCATAGCGTTTTAAAACGGTTAAACTACCGAGTTCAAACCCTTCTTGTGCGGCTTCAAGTAATACTTCACCTAAGGCTGCGGCGTCCAGCAAGCCAATATTAACCCCTTGTCCTGCCAGAGGATTAATCATGTGTGCCGCGTCACCTACCAGTACGACACCGGGCTTAACATAGCTCTGTGCATGTTGTCGTTTAAGAGGAAAGCTTGCCACGCCTAACACGTTGTTTACTTGACCCAGACAATCAGGAAACGCGGCTACCAGTTCGCCTTTTAATGCATCAAATGATAAGGTCTTTAACCGATTGACTTCATCAGGCGAGTTGTACCAGACGATGGAGCCATAATGTCCAGTCAATGGTAAAAAGGCCTGCGGGCCGCTAGGCAAAAAGCGTTGCCAGGTTATATCCTGTTGCCCATAAGCCGTTTCAATATAAATTACCAAGGCATGTTGTTTATAATCCCAACTGGTCACCCCCAAACCTACCGTTTGCCGGACTCGGGACTGACCGCCATCGGCTGCAACCAGAACGTTTGCAGACAAGATTCGTCCGTCTTCCAGTTCTACTTCTCCGGGTTTTCCTGTAACATAATTAATTTTTTTAATACTGACAGGACAAATTAATTCAATATTATCAAATGCCTGTAGGCGCTCCAATAATGCTAATTGAGTCACTCGATTTTCTACGATGTAACCTAGCTCAGGGTAATTAATATCATCGCTGCAAAATTCAGTATCACCTGCGGTTTCCCAGACACGCATCCTTCGGAAAGGGCAAAAGCGTCGATTGACGACACCCTCCCAAGCACCTACGGTTTCAAGGATGTTTTTAGACGCAATACTCAGCGCCGAAACCCGCATATCATGCGGTTGATCAGGCGCATAAGGCGCAGGTGGCGAGTTCTCGATAACCGCTACTTTTAATAAACTGCCGCCCAGACTACAAGCAACGGCGGCTCCAACCATGCCACCACCTACAATTACCACATCAAATTTTTCTTTCATAATTAATCGACCATAAAATCAAGCATCCAACATAGATGGAAAGATACCATACTTATTAAACGATTAAGAAAAAATACCTCAATTTAGGTATAGTTAAATATCGGTTGGCGGTTAAATTTAATTGATGCGTGACGGGAATTACAACCCTGTTACTCACAGCTTTTAAAGCTATTGAGTTATACAGACATTTTGGTCGGGGTTACAAATCCCCAGTCGGCACCAATTCATAAGCGTTGAATGAAAATGATCTCAAGAAGCCAGGAAGTTTTTACTTTGGTTTTTCTTCGTGGTGAAATTTACCGGCATCGAATTGAGTAAAACACCTCAATTTAGGTGTAGTTAAATACGGGTTAGCTGTTAAATTTTATAGTCATTGCCTGTTTTTTGATTAAACCAATGTATAACGGTTTTTTGAATACTTGCGATTGTTTAATAAGTGTTGTAAAACATTACCTGACAGGCTTGTTTGTCATCCGTATCATATAGCGGTTTTGCCCGTTTGCGTCTTCTGGTGGAAGCCTTGGCACGAATGCAGAACGAGGGTTTGTAAAGGGACATGGCAACCCTTTTGTAATATTCTTTTAGAGGTGATCATGAGTCAAAGTACGTTACCAGCCAGACAAGGTTTATACGATCCACGCCATGAACATGATGCGTGCGGGGTCGGTTTTATCGTTCATATTAAAGGCCATAAAAGTCATGCGATTGTAAAGCAAGGTTTGGATTTACTTACAAACCTGACCCACCGTGGCGCAGTCGGTGCTGATCCTTATGCGGGTGATGGTGCTGGAATCTTGATTCAAATGCCTGATGCTTTTTTACGTGCCGAGTGTCAAAAACAAGGGTTGTCACTACCGACAGAGGGAGACTATGCGGTAGGTATGGTGTTTTTGCCAGGCGATACTTCTGACCGGACACGTTGCGAAACCCTGTTGACTGAAATCATTGCACAAGAAAAAGCGCTGCTGTTGGGTTGGCGTGATGTGCCGGTTGATAATCATGACTTGGGTGAATCGGCAAAGCTGGTTGAGCCTTTTATCAGGCAGATTTTTATCGGGCGCGGTGTGGATTGCCCCGATCAGGATGCTTTTGAGCGCAAATTGTTTGTCATCCGCAAACAAGTCGAAAACGCCGTCCGTGATGCAAATTTAACCCATGGCCATTGTTTTTATGTGCCTTCGCTATCGACGCGTACTTTGGTTTACAAAGGCATGTTGCTGGCGAACCAGGTTGGCCCGTTTTATCCTGACCTGAATGATGAGCGCATCGTTAGTGCGTTGGCGCTGGTGCATCAGCGTTTTTCCACCAATACCTTCCCGACTTGGGATCGCGCTCACCCTTTCCGCATGATTGCCCATAATGGTGAAATCAATACGTTGCGGGGTAATATGAACGGCATGGCGGCGCGTCGTCATTCCATTGCATCGAAAGTATTGGGCGAGGATGTTCATAAACTGTGGCCGTTAATTGCCGAAGGACAATCGGATTCTGCCTGTTTTGATAATGCGCTTGAATTATTGGTAGCCGGTGGTTATTCACTCGCTCACGCCATGATGCTGCTGATTCCAGAAGCATGGACAGGCAATGTTTTAATGGATGAAAAATTGCGGGCGTTTTATGAATATAATGCAGCCCTTATGGAGCCTTGGGACGGGCCGGCGGCAATTGCCTTTACGGATGGTCGTCAGATTGGTGCAACCTTGGATAGAAATGGTTTGCGTCCCGCGCGTTACTTGGTCACGGATGACGATTTTGTAATTATGGCCTCGGAAATGGGTGTGCTGGATATACCTCAGCATAAAATTATCAAAAAGTGGCGTTTGCAACCGGGCAAAATGCTGATGATTGATACCGTGCAAGGCCGCATTATTGATGACGCAGAGTTAAAAGCAGAGTTGTCGTCTCGCTTGCCGTATTCTGAATGGTTGGATAAAACCCGCATTTTAGTCTCCAAACTGCCGCCCGAAATTTCAGCGATGGCACCGGATGCTGCCACGCTTTTAGACCGGCAGCAAGCGTTTGGTTATACTCGTGAAGATATTGAATTTATCTTAAAACCGATGGCGCAAACAGGCCAGGAAGCCATCGGTTCAATGGGTATTGATGCCGCATTGGCGGTGCTATCGCAACGCCCGCGTTTGCTATACGATTATTTTAAGCAGGGCTTTGCCCAAGTCACTAATCCGGCTATCGATCCGATTCGTGAAGAATTGGTGATGTCGCTGGTTTCACTCATCGGTCCACGCCCCAACTTGTTAGGGTTGGATGAGGGTGGAATGCATAAGCGCCTGGAAATTGAGCAGCCTGTTTTAACCAATCAGGATTTGGAAAAAATTCGTCGCATTGAAGCCCGTTCGGCTGGCGCGTTTAAGACGAAAACCTTTACGCTTTGCTATCCTTCCGATTTAGGTGCAAGCGGCATGGAAGGCGCTCTCGATAAGCTGTGTCTGGCAGTAAAAAATGCGGTCGAAGAAGGCAATAATATCTTGGCGCTGTCTGATCGTGATTTGGATGCGGCTCATGTTGCCATTCCCGCCTTGTTGGCAACCTCTACGGTACATCACTATCTCACCAGCGAAGGTTTGCGTACCAAAGTGGGCTTGGTTGTCGAAACGGGCGAAGCGCGAGAAGTTCATCATTTTGCCTTGTTGGCAGCTTATGGTGCGGAAGCGGTCAATCCTTATCTGGCGCTGGATACGCTTTCCGTACTTTGCCACGACATACCCGACCTGACTGAGTACGAAGCGCACAAGCGTTATGTCAAAGCGGTTTCCAAGGGCTTGTTAAAAGTAATGTCAAAAATGGGCATTTCGACTTATCAGTCTTATTGCGGCGCACAAATTTTTAACGCCATCGGTTTGTCAGAGCCGTTTTTGGATCGTTATTTTACCGGCACCACCAGCACGATTGAAGGAGCCGGTCTGCCTGAAATTAGCGAAGAAACCTTGCGCCGTCACCGGTTAGCGTTTGGTAATGCACCGTTGTATAAAAATGCGCTGGATATTGGTGGCGAATATGCTTATCGCATACGCGGTGAAGCGCATACCTGGACACCGGCTACCATCAGCACCTTGCAACATGCCACGCGCACCAACAGTGCGGAAGGTTATGCGGATTTTTGTCGTTTAATTGATGAGCAAAACGAGGCGTTATTGACCTTGCGTGGCTTAATGACTTTTAAGGAAGAGCCCAATCCGGTGCCGCTGGAAGAAGTCGAATCGGTTACGCAAATCCTTAAACGTTTTGCGACCGGTGCGATGTCGTTTGGGTCGATTTCCTACGAAGCCCATACGACCTTGGCGATAGCCATGAACCGCATCGGCGGCAAATCCAATACCGGTGAAGGCGGCGAGCTTTCAGAACGCTTTACGCCGTTGCCCAATGGCGATTCCATGCGCTCGGCAATCAAGCAGGTCGCTTCCGGTCGTTTTGGCGTGACCACTGAATATTTGGTTAATGCCGACGACATTCAAATTAAAATCAGTCAGGGTGCCAAACCGGGTGAGGGTGGACAATTGCCCGGGCATAAAGTGGATGCGGTGATTGCCAAAGTCCGTCATGCCACGCAAGGTGTCGGCTTAATATCACCGCCGCCCCATCATGATATTTATTCAATTGAAGATATCGCGCAGCTTATCCATGATTTAAAAAACGTCAATCCCCAAGCGCGAATCAGCGTCAAGTTGGTGTCCGAAGTGGGTGTGGGAACCGTCGCAGCAGGCGTTTCCAAGGCCCATGCCGATCATGTGACCATTGCCGGTTATGACGGCGGCACCGGTGCAAGTCCAATGAGTTCAATCAAACATGCTGGTTTGCCTTGGGAAATTGGCTTGGCTGAAACGCACCAAACCTTGGTGCTTAACAAGTTGCGGGGTCGTATTGCCGTGCAGGTTGATGGCGGTTTGCGAACCGGACGTGATGTTATTATTGGTGCTTTGTTGGGCGCAGACGAGTTTGGTTTTGCCACCGCGCCTTTAATTGTTTCGGGGTGTTTGATGATGCGCAAATGTCATTTAAATACCTGTCCGGTCGGTGTCGCCACGCAAGATCCCGAGCTTCGGAAGCGCTTTACCGGACAACCCGAACATGTCGTTAATTATTTTTTCATGATTGCCGAAGATGTGCGCCGCTGGATGGCCAAGCTGGGTTTTCGTAGTTTTGATGAAATGGTCGGTCGGTCTGATAAGTTGGATATGCAACGTGCGCTTTCCCATTGGAAAACGGAAGGGTTGGATTTTAGCCGTATTTTCTATCGGCCCGATGTGGATAACTCCACGGCGGTTTATCATCGTGAGCAGCAAGATCATGGTTTGGAACGGGCACTGGATCATGTCTTGATTGCACAGGCTCAACCAGCGCTGGAACACGGGCAAGCTGTCGTCATCAATACTCCGATTCGTAATGTCAATCGTACCTTCGGTGCCATGTTGTCCGGTCAAGTCGCCAAGCGATACGGGCATAAAGGCTTGCCGGACGATACTATTGCCATTCAGGTTAAAGGCACGGCCGGACAAAGTTTCGGTGCGTTTCTGGCGCAAGGCATTAGTATAGAACTTGAAGGCGAAGGCAATGATTATGTAGGGAAGGGCATGAGCGGCGGTCGTATCGCCATTTATCCGCCCAAAGATTGCCCTATTGATCCGGCTGAAAATATTATCGTCGGCAACACCGTGCTTTATGGCGCAATCAGTGGCGAATGTTATTTTAACGGCGTTGCCGGTGAGCGTTTTGCAGTCCGTAATTCGGGGGCTATTGCTGTTGTTGAAGGCGTGGGTGATCATGGCTGTGAATACATGACCGGTGGTGTGGTGGTCGTACTCGGTAAAACCGGACGTAATTTTGCAGCCGGTATGTCGGGGGGCGTGGCTTATGTGTTGGATAAAGACACTAATTTTGACCAGTTGTGTAATTTAGCCATGGTTGAGCTTGAACCGATTCCTGTTGAAGATGATATGCTGGAAACCGTGGCGCACCAAGGCGGCGATATGGAAACACACGGGCGAGTCCATATCATGACGGACATGACCCGTCATGATGCCCAGCGCCTGAAGCGTTTGATTCAAAATCATAAACACTATACGGGTAGTCAACGGGCGCAACATATCCTGGAAAACTGGAATGAATTTTTGCCGCGATTTATTAAAGTGATGCCGGTGGATTACCGTGCCGCGCTTAAACAAATTCAGGCAGAACAAGCTACCGCGTCCTGCTAACGCCCCTCGCCTACGTCCTTGTAGGCGAAGCTACCGCGTCCTGCTAACGCCCTCGCCTACGTCCTTGTAGGCGAATTAATTGCAACTATGTAACCATTTTTTGTAGAAGGTATTGAGATGGGCAAACCAACCGGGTTTATGGAATTACCGCGAGCCGAACAGCGTTATGAAGCGCCAAGTGACCGTATCAAGCATTATCGAGAATTTACGTTAGCCCCCAGTGATGCAGAAATGTCACAGCAAGGCGCACGCTGTATGGATTGCGGCATTCCTTTTTGTCATCAGGGGTGTCCGGTTAATAATATTATTCCGGAATGGAATGACGGGGTTTATCGTGGCGATTGGCAGCAAGCACTGGCGGTTTTGCATAGCACCAACAATTTTCCCGAATTTACCGGCAGTATTTGTCCTGCACCCTGCGAGGCAGCGTGTACGCTAAATTTAACCGATCAACCCGTGACCATAAAATCGATAGAACGCGCCATTATCGACAAAGGTTGGGAAATGGGCTGGGTAAAACCCCTGATACCGGCGCAACGCTCCGGTAAACGCGTAGCCGTAATAGGTTCAGGGCCGGCAGGAATGGCCTGCGCCCAACAACTGGCTCGGGCCGGACATGAAGTGGTGTTGTACGAAAAAAATGACCGTATCGGCGGTTTGTTACGCTATGGCATTCCCGATTTTAAAATGGAAAAAACCCATATCGACCGACGTATCGCACAAATGCAAGCAGAAGGCGTCAGGTTTAGGCCTAACTGCAACATTGGTAAAGACATTTCTGTAGAAAAAATACTCACCGAATACGATGCGGTAGTCTTAACCATCGGTTCCGAAAAACCGCGTGATTTAGAGGTCGAGGGTCGTAATGATTACCAGGGCGTACATTTTGCGATGGATTTTTTACGCCAACAAAACAAACGCAACGCAGGCGATACCATTTCTGATGAGCTCGCTATTTCGGCCAAAGGCAAGCGTGTCGTGGTTATCGGCGGCGGCGATACCGGTTCTGATTGCATCGGCACATCAATTCGGCAAGGCGCAGTATCGGTCGTGCAGCTTGAAATTTTGCCGCAACCACCCGAAAAAGAAAACAAACTGCTCACTTGGCCTAATTGGCCCAACAAATTGCGCACCACCACCTCCCATGATGAAGGCATCAAACACCGTTACTGGAGCGCCAACACTACAAGCGTCACCGGCAAAGAGGGTAAAATTACCCACCTTAACGCCGTAGCCGTGGAATGGAAACAGGACGGTGGACAGTGGAAAATGAGCGAAAAGCCCGACAGCGCCTTTACCCTGGAAGCCGATCTGGTGTTGCTGGCCATGGGTTTTGTTCATCCGGTACATGAAGGCTTGTTACAGCAACTGGGCGTTGAACTGGATGGGCGCGGCCAAATAAAAGCCAACGAAAAACACTACAGCACCAGTGTGGATAAAGTCTTTGCCGCCGGAGACGGAAGGCGTGGACAATCGCTGGTGGTCTGGGCCATACGCGAAGGCCGGCAAGCCGCCAGAGCCGTGGATGAATATCTGATGGGGGTTTCAGAATTGCCGAGGTGAGGTTTTTTGTTTTTATTGGTTAACCACTAAGACACGAAGAAAAAGCCAAGGTAAAAACTTTGTGTTTTTTTGGGTGTAATGGCTTTGAGCGAGGTCGGGTGTATAAGCGAAGCGTCATACACTGCAAGCTTTGCTGGTGGTATTTTATATCGCAGGGCTGCGGTTTTATCGTTCAACGCAACATTGTTATTAAAAGAAGTATTGCTAAACAAACAGGCCAACTTTACTGATTTACGAAGGATTTAAGTTTTTCTTTTATGCAAATGAGCATGAGCCGAAGCATATCCATGTAATGAAAGGGGGTGATTTTGCCAAGATTGAATTGGCAACATTAAAAGTTATCGATAATTACATGAAGCCAAAAGATATCAAGAAAGCTTTATTGATTGTCGAAAATCATAGTGCCGAGTTTGAGAGGAGATGGGATGAGTCTTTTGATTAAAGGTAAGGCGGTGCATTTTGATGACCGTTATTTACATGTTGAGCTTGAGGATGGTCGTATCATATTAACGCCCATGTCATGGTATAAACAACTACAAGCAGCAACATTTAAGCAATTAACCAATTACCGGTTTATTTGTCAGGGAACGGGCATAGAATGGACTGAATTAGATTACCACTTAAGCATTGAAAGCATGTTGTTGTCACAAATAAAACAACAAGTTGCGTAAAATGGTAAGGTGGATTCGCGGATAGGTAATTCATTCAATGAAAAGGAATTACAAGGACAGAGTCAGCAAAATTACATTTTTATGTATTAAATCAAGATCCCTTTATGTCATGTTTTTAATCCTGGCATCTTCAGTCAGTTATGCAGGTTTTTACAAATGTACCGAGCATGAAAAAACCAGTTATCAAAGTAGCCCTTGTAAAGAAAATCAAGAACAAACCCTTATCGAATTTGCCAAGCCCAGTAATAACACCCGCAACAACGAAAATTATTCACCACCACCCGCCAATCAACATATTTCAAATGATTCATCATTCATTGAACGTGATGAAAAAGGCAAAATAAAACGCAGTGAATCAGCGAAAATCGATTTTAAAAAATTATCGCCTTGTCCGGCTAACGGGCATCAGTTTGGCCCTTGTCCTGGCTATATTATCGACCACATCAAAGCGTTAGCTTGTGGCGGTATTGATGATCCATCCAATATGCAATGGCAAACCGTTCAAGAGGCTTCAGAAAAAGATAAAATCGAGCGTAAAGGTTGCCAAACGACTCAATCACAAATCCATCCATAAAAAACAGAAAGGAAGAT
>SESD01001338.1_pt1 | contig 13708 bp, 8 predicted proteins | sample 3171411 | NCBI WGS metagenome assembly SESD01 (sample SAMN06051880, study PRJNA518727) | freshwater metagenome | biome: subpolar coniferous forest; feature: holomictic lake; material: water; isolation source: holomictic Lake 442, 16.5 m depth | place: Canada: near Kenora, Ontario | collected...
GGAGATTGAAAGTAAACTTGGTGCTGGCACTAAGGTCATGTTGTATTTGCCAGTGGCTTAATTGGCGAGTGTCTGCTTTAGTGTCAGGCCAATAAGAGACATTCGTTCAAAGGTAAAATTAAACTGCACAATAAAGAAAATTGATACTAAACTATCAATCATTAAACTTACATAACTTTTTTTGAGTAAGGTTTAACTTACATCAGTACTGGAGATGATATGCCTGTTATTTTCAGCTTAGTTAACACCAGCAACTTGTTACCCCACGGATTTTGTATTAATTGGACGCCCGCGCTACTTTGGCTTTATGTCATTTCAGATGCACTGATTGTTCTAGCCTATTATTCCATTCCCATTAGCTTAGCCTATTTTGTTCGGCATAGAAAAGACCTGCAATTTAGCTGGGTTTTTAAGTTATTTGGTGCATTTATTCTAGCCTGTGGCACCACGCATTTACTTGGTATCGTTACTTTGTGGAACCCCATTTACTGGGTCGATGCTGGCATGAAAGGTATTACCGCAGTCATCTCCTTGCTTACAGCTGTTGCTCTAGTATGGCAAATGCCGAATGCATTGAAATTACCCACGCCTGCTCAGTTAGATAAAGAAGTGCAAGCCCGCTTGCATGCTTATGATGTGTTAAAGGTGACGCAGGCCTCGCTTACTGAAGCCAACCAGTCACTTGAATCTCGTGTAAATGAACGGACTCAAGCACTACATCTGCAAAAGAATCTTTACGAAATGCTGTCGCAGACCAATCAAGCGATTGTGCGTATTAAAAATCGTGATGAACTGTTTCAAGAGATTTGTCGCATTGTAGTCGACATAGGTAAATTCAACTTTGTTTGGGTAGGCATGCTCGACCCAGTCAGTCAACAAGTTGTACCTACTTACCGATATGGTAATGATGCTGGATATATTGATAATTTACACATTAGTTTAAAAGATAGTGAGTATGGTCCAACGGCCAAAGCTATAACTACTGGTCAAGCTGTTATTACTAATGACTTTCTGAGTAGTAACAATACAGCACCATGGCATGTGGCAGCAAAGCTTGCTGGGGTAAAAGGCTCTGGGGTATTTCCAATTCAATTGGATGGAAAAATAATAGGCACACTCAACATTTATACTGATGAGCTCGGCTATTTCACGGAGAGCCTACTGCCTACGCTACTTGAAATGTCGAACGATGTTTCATTCGCCCTAGAGAACTTTGCTAATGAAGAAGTTCGTCGGCGTCAGTCTGAAGAGAAAAAGCGCGATGAGGAAAAGATTCAGCAATATATTACGCAACTGCAAGATGCTTTCATGAACACTGTGGAAGTGGCTATGAACTTAAGTGAGATGCGTGACCCCTATACATCAGGACATGAAAGACGCGTCGCTGAGATTGCCGTGGCCATAAGCGCAGAACTTGGTTTTGACGCAAATCGCCAACAAGGCATGAGAGTGGCAGGCTATCTACATGATATTGGTAAAATAACTATTCCAGCAGAAATACTGTCCAAGCCCGGCAGACTCAGTGATATTGAATACACCATGATTAAAGGACATGCTCAGGCCAGTTATGACGTACTTAAAAATGTAGACTTTCCATGGCCCGTGGCACAAGTAGCATTGCAACATCATGAACGTATTGATGGCACAGGTTATCCGCAAGGCCTTAAAGGTGAAGGGATTATCATTGAAGCACGCATTCTGGCTGTGGCTGATGTAGTTGAAGCGATGTCATCACATCGACCTTATCGCCCTGGGTTAGGAATAGACAAGGCGTTAGATGAAATTAAACGTGGAAGTGGTATTACTTATGATGTCACTGTGGTGAATGCTTGCCTAAAGCTATTTAATGAAAAAGGCTATCAGTTACCTTGTTAAATCTGACAGTCCGCTAAGGGTCGGAAGTGTAGATTTTGGGCGTCTGCTCTCCGGACATTCAAGTAAGTAACTTTTTCAAAAACCTCTCAACAGACTGCCAGATGAAATGGTTATGAAGTCAATGGGATGTAGCGGCATCGAGAGTTTTAGGCGCTAAGCGCGCCTGCCACTGGGCCACCAATACATAAAATACTGGCACCAGCGCCACCGCCAAAATAGTGGATGCCAGCATACCGGAAAATACTGTAATACCAATTGACTTTCTCGCCGCCGCACCTGCGCCGGATGAAGTAATAAGTGGCACCACCCCCAAGATGAAGGCAAATGAGGTCATCAAAATAGGCCGAAACCGCCGCTTGGAGGCCTCCAGTGCCGAACTCACGATGTCATTACCATGATGATGTAACTCGCGCGCGACCTCCACAATCAAAATCGCATTTTTTGCCGAAAGTGCAATCAATAGCACCAGCCCTATCTGCACATAAATATTATTGGGTAAATGAACAGCCAGCAATACCGACACCGTGCCCACCAAAGATAAGGGCACTGCAAGTAACACCGGAACAGGTGCCAGCCAGGATTCATATTGTCCGGCAAGAACGAAATACACCAGCAATATGGCTAAGGCAAACACCATTCCTACGGTCCCACCCACCAGCTTTTCTTGATAGGACATGCCAGTCCACGCGTAAGAAACGCCGGGGGGCAATTTCTCTTGAGCAATATTTTCCAAAATCTTAAGTGCCTCGCCAGAGCTCACGCCAGCGGCCGAAGCGCCCAAGATAGCCGCTGTTGGATACAGATTGTATTGCGACGCTACTGCGGGACCAACGGTCGGTACCAGTTGAGCGAAGGCGCTGAGCGGTACCATGTCCCCCGCTTTACTACGCACAGTGAGCTGGCCGATGGTTTGCAGGTCACGACGGTCGTTGGCATCGGCCTGCACATAGACCGCATAGTTTTGGCCAAATTTAGAAAATTGATTGACGTAAGAAGAGCCCAAATAGCTTTGGATAGCGCTGTATGCATCGCCTACCGAAACACCCAAGCTCTCTGCACGTGCGCGATTAACTTCCAGCTTGATTTGCGGGACCGATACGCGCAAGGTCGTAAAGGCCAATTGTATGCGCGGATCGGCGCTAGCCGTTGCAACTACCGCGTCTGCTGCAGCGCTCAGTTTTCCATAGTCTGCGCTACCATCGGTGAGCAACAGCTGCATCTGAAAGCCGCCTGAGAGCCCAAGGCCGTTAATTGGTGGTGGCACTAACACGCGGCTACTAGCCTCCGGAATCGCAGCCAGAGATCGATTCAAGTTGTTGTAAATCTGCAATAATCCTTGGTCAGGTGAAGTGGCGCGCTTAGCCCAGTCGTCCAACACCAAATAGACCAAGCCAGCGTTAGACAAAGAGGTGTTGCCATCCACTGGCGAAATACCACTAATGGCCACGGCGTGGGCCACGCCCGGCGTTTTGCGTCCGACTTGTACAACTTTGTCTAGCGTAGCGGTGGTGCGCTGTAGTGACGCGCCGTCGGGCAACTGAACTGCCACCATCACATAGCCTTGATCTTCGGTTGGGATAAAAGCGGTGGGGATACTCACAAAACCGTAACCTGCGCCGGCCATCAACGCCACAGCGACCAGAGCGCTGATCTTTTTGTTGCGAATCAGTCCGCCTATGAAACGAATGTAGGCATGCTCTGCCTTCTCAAAAGCCGCATTAAAACCACGTGAAAATGCGTTGGGCTTGCGTGACGGGTCGGGCGCACGCAGATACTGCGCCGACTGTGTGGGCTTAAGCGTAATCGCATTGATGCCTGACAACACAGCCGTTGCGGCAATCACCAGTGCAAACTGGCGGTACATCTGACCAGTAATGCCTGGGATAAAGGCCGCCGGCAGAAACACTGCTGTCAATACCAAGGTGATGCCTATAATGGGCCCCATTAGCTCTTCCATAGCCTCGGTAGCGGCCTGGCGGGCAGGCTTACCTGGCGTCATGCGTTGCGCCACCCCCTCGACAACGACAATAGCATCATCCACCACAATACCAATACACAGCACAATCGCAAACAGGGTCAACAAATTAATGCTGAATCCCAGCAACGCCATAAAGGCAAAGGCACCTACGATGGTAATCGGAACCGTGGTGGCGGGTACTAACGTAGCTCTCCAGTCTTGCAAGAAAACCAATATCACAATCAACACCAGAATCCCCGCCTCAAACAGTGTGGTGTAGACCTCGTCGATGGAGGCTTTGACAAATACCGTGGTGTCTAGGGCAATGTCGTAGCGCAGTCCTTTGGGAAAGCCTGCGGCGGCTCTGGCCAATTCATTTGAAACCGCCTTGGCCGTGTCCAATGCGTTAGCGTCGGGCAACTGGTAAATCGCAATACCACCAGAGGGCCTGCCGTCGTAGCTAAATTCCTGGGTGTAGCTTTGGCTTCCAAGCTCAATACGTGCCACATCGCGCAAGCGTACAATCGTGCCATCAGACGCGGTGCTGACAATCAGCTCCCCAAAATCCTTGGCGGTGGTCATGGGGCTGTCTACCGTCACGGTGAGTTGCAGGTCCTGTCCTTGAGCCACTGGAGGCGCGCCAATTTGCCCAGCGCTGACGCGTTGGTTTTGTTGAGACAAGACGTTGATTATCTGGCTAGGAACAAGGCTGCGCTGACGCATTTGCGAAGCGTTTAGCCACACGCGCATGGCGTATTGACCGACACCAAACACATTCACGTCTGCCACTCCAGGGATGCGCACTAGGCGGTCGCGCAACTGCAGGCTGGCGAAGTTGCTTAGAAAGAGCGAATCGTGGCTGGGATTATCTGAACTTAACGTGATCATCTGCAGAATTGCAGTTGACTTGGTTTTGGTTACCACGCCTTGCTGCTGCACCGCGCTGGGAAGCAAGGGGACGGCAATGGCCACGCGGTTTTGCACTGCAACTTGTGCTTGGTTGGTGTTGGTTCCTACAGCAAAGCTGACAGTTAGGAGGTAACGCCCATCATTGGATGCGTAGGACTGCATATAGAGCATGCCGTCTACACCGTTGACCTGCTGCTCAATCGCCCGGCCCACGACTTCTTGCACCGTCTTAGCGTTGGCGCCAGGGTAGCTGGTACTTACCTGGATTGTTGGTGGCGTGAGTTGTGGGTATTGGGAGACTGGCAATCCCAACACCGCCACTCCACCCAGCAACAACATCAATAACGCCAAAACATTGGCCATGACCGGGCGGTCGATGAAGAATTTAGCAATCACGGCCTAGTGTCCCCCAGACTTTTGGGCTGTAGTCGCTACCGCAGCAGCCTGCGGCGCAGAGCCCGCCAAGGCTTTGACAGCTTGCCCATCACTGAGCTTATTGTAGCCAACCGAGACTACCTGGTCGCCAGCGGAAAGGCCACTTAAGACCTCTTTAAGATTTGCCGGCAGATTACTTGTCCGAATGTTGTGCCGCTTGGCCCTGCTGTCGGCATCCACGACGAACACGTATTCACCTTGCTGATCAGACAGCACCAGGTCCCGCGGTAGCGTCAGCGCAGGGCGATCAGGCCCCAGTTGTACGCTCAGCTGGGCATAGAGTCCAGGGAAAAGCCGATAGCTCTCGTTGGCAAACTTGCCACGCAAAGCGATGGTGCCTGACGTGCCCCCCACCGTATGATCAACAAAATCCAGCACGCCGACTTCGGTCACGGGGTTTTCACTCTGCAAGCGTGCTGTCACAGGGGTGCCCCCTGCTTTGTTTTTGACGGATTGGCCCTGTTGGTTCATTTTTTCGCGGATGCGTAGCGCATCGCGTTCACTCACCGCTGCATTCACATAAGCAGGCGCAATTTGAACGATAGTGCCCAATACCGTGCCACTAGCTGAGGCACCAACGTAATTACCTATATCAACTTGTCTGCGACCCATCACGCCGTCGAACGGTGCGCGCTCTTCGGTGTAAGCGAGGTTGATTTGGGCCAGGCGCAAGTTGGCTTCTGCTTGTTGTAAATTGGAAAGGTCACTCTCGACATTAGATACCGACGTGGCGTTCTCTTCCATCAGCTTGGTTTGGCGCTGATAATCGCTTTTAGCCTGGTCCAGACGGGCCTGATTGAGTTTGACCTGTTCAACATAGGTATCGGGCTCGATGGCAAAAAGCAGTTGCCCAGCTTTAACCTGATCTCCATCCTTGAATCCAATCTTCTGTAGCTTTCCAGCTACCCGCGCCGTGACATTGACCTGTTGCACCGGCGCTACCGTTCCGTCGAGCTCCATGCGGTCTGCCACCATGCGACTTTGCAGGGTCAGGGTATTCACAGTAACCAGATCCGCTGCAGTCGATGGGGTTGTGCTTTGAGGTTTGCAAGCCACCAGCAGCCCTGCGGTTGCCAAAACGAGCAAGCACGCACGTGAAAGTGGAGAAAGTGTCAGAGTCATGGTGTTACACCTTTTAAGGAAACATCAACGATAGGAGTCGAGGGCGCATCAGCTGCAGAGGGCGTCCAACCGCCGCCAACCGAGCGGTAGGCACTTACGGCAGCAAGAAGCACGCCAGACTGAGCTTGCACTAAAGAGTCGGATGTTTGCAACTGCGACTGCTGCGCGTTGGTCACGGTGGTGAAATCAGTCAGGCCGCCCATGTATCGGCGTAACGATAAATCGGTGCTGCGCTTAGCCGCTGTGTAGGCGTGACGCAAGGCATCGAGTTGTGCTTTGCCTTGAAAAAAGCTGCTCAAGGCGTCCTCTACATTTTGCTGCGCAGTCAGTACTTGATTCTGGTAGGTCAACACGGCTTGCTGGAAAGTGATGTCTTGAACTTTGACCTTGCGAAGTAGCGCCCCACGATCAAACAAGGGGAAACTAAAGCTGACGCCATAATTGATAATGCGGCTGTCCCAGCTAAAGAGGTCCCGGCCATCCGGCATGGTTTGAACGCCGATAGAGCCATTCAGGGAAAATGACGGATAAAGAGCGGCCTGCGCTTGCCCGATACGCGCGGACTGCGATATTGCAAGGAACTCGGCTTGACGAACATCGGGCCTTCGGCGCAGTAAATCGGCTGGAACGCCCAAAGGCAAGACAGTTGGTAAGGTGGGCAAATCGGCGGCCAAGGATGCGCTGTAATGTTTGGCAAAATAATCTGGCGTTTCACCGAGGAGTACGCTGAGTGCGTTTTGGTTTTGCTCTAGACTGATGCGTAATACCGGTATTTGGGACTGTGTTTGGGTGAACTGTGTTTGGGCCTGACGCCAATCCATTTCGGAGCTCGCGCCCAAACGATAGCGCGCTTCTGCAATGCGCATGCTCTCGGCTTGCTCGCGCAAGTTGGCTTCAGCCACCCCGATGCGATTTGCGTAGATACGGGCATTAATGTAAGCGTTAGCAACGCTGGCCTTGAGCGACACTAGAGATGACGCGAGCGCAGCCTTACTCGACTCCAGGCTGGCCTTGTCGGCTTCCTCCCCACGGCGGTACTTGCCCCAAAAATCCAGTTCCCACGAAACTTGTCCTAGCACTTGGTCGGTGAAAGAACCCTTGTTCTGGTTCTTTTGTTTGGATGCAGCATCGGGTTGGTTGTAGTTTTTCGAACCCGTAGCGGAGACGCTGGGTAGGAGCGACGCAGCATTAATACGCACCGTCTCGCTAGCCGCATCGACTTGCAAGGCCGTAGACTGCAAGGTCAGGCTGTTCTTTTGCGCATGCTGTAATAGATCGAGCAGAATAGGGTCGGAAAAACTGGCCCAAAATTCGTCATCGGTGACATTGCCACCGGCAGCGTGTAACTCCAACTCAGGCATAGTCCAGCCAGATTGGACGCTGGTAGCGGGTTGTTGGTAATTAGGTCCCAGAGTGGTGCATGCGGTCAATGCGCCTATGCACAGCATGGCAAGTCGTTGAAGCGTAAAACTTGGCCTAGGGAGAATCACAGAAAGTATGTTCATAAGATTATAGCCTGTTGCAGAACCCCCAGCATTCAAACATTTCTCGGGCGAATCTTGTGAAATCATAATGTAAATGTGAATACAGATTCAAATTTGAAGTGCAATGCCTGGCTTGCTTTTGTCTTTGCCGATTCAATCAGTACTTTTGTCATAGCATCCACTCGCATCCTAATAGTTTACTAAATCACTATGGTTTTGATTCTAATCTAAGAGATGGTAATGAACAAGATGAAAATATATTAATTGAATTAAGTTGCTGTTATATATAAGAATATAACGTCAAATATTGTCGGGGTAGATGCAAGCAGAGAGATATTTAAATGGATAGTTAACTTGCTGCGAGCCAAGTAGCCGAGCGTTTGAATCGCATCTAGTCAAAAAAATAAAGTACTAATATCAGATGGTTAACTTAGTTTAGCCTTTTTATTGTGCTAAAAAGTATTGATTGCTTGATTAACCGTGACGCTAATTTAAGTTTATCTGAAAAACTTTGCTTATCATCGCTAACGATTTGGGGCTATCCCATACTTGCGAGCCACGAATTTTTTTAAGAACACGTCCTTGTGCATCGACCAGAATTGTTAATGGGATGGTATTTGCACCAAGCATATTCTCTAAGCGAACGTTACTATCAATGTACTGGCTAAATGTAATCTTAGATTCTTTGATAAACATTAAGGCTGCATGAGCATCATCATCTGTTGATATGCCGATAACGTTAAAGTTGCCGCCTCTACTATGGCGTGTAAGGTGTTCTATAGAGCCCATTTCTTCTCGACACGGACCACACCAACTGGCCCAAACATTTATGATGAGGGGCTTTCCGCGGTAGTCATGAATTTTTTTAGACTTACCTGTCAAGCCATCTAATATGGCATTTGGCAGATATTCCCCAACACTTATTTCGCCGGTCGTTTCGGCAAAAGCATTAGCGGATATTGTGAGTAACAAGATTACAATTATGCTGATAATTTTCATGCCATACACTCAGGCTTATTGATAATTTGTAATATTGTCATAGATTACTCGGTTTTGCTGTACCGTAATACGTGTCTACCATAACACCAATTTCTTTCAAAAGTGGCGTAGGTAGAATGCCACCCGCACAAACTATCACCGCCGTATTGGGTATTTTGATAATCTCTTGACTTGATAATTTTATGTCGACGGTATCAAATCCTATTTCCATAACACTCGATTGGAGTAGTACGGTAAGTTGATTTCTTTCCTGCGCTTCTTGCAATCGATCGCGATTTTTCACTTTAACGCGACCGAAAGATTCACTACGGTAGGAGAGCGTCACCGTAGTACCTGATTGTTCTGAGATGCTGAGTGCTGCTTCTAAGGCGCTATCACCCCCACCAACAATCAATACGTGCTGGTTACAATATTGTTCAGGATCTACAAGGCGATACACTACTTTAGACTGATCTTCACCTTTTACATCTAATTTACGTGGCGTACCCATACGGCCAATTGCAAGCAGTACATTTGCTGTTCGATAAATGCTTTTAGAGGTTTTGACTTCATATCCTTTTTCAATTTTGCTAATTGACTCCATGCGTTCGTGAAAATTGACGTTAAGTTTGTATTCATCAAGTGTGCGTAGCCAAAAATTCAGCAGCTCTTCTTTGCTGATGTCGTACATTTCGACTTTCCCTATGATAGGCAATGTGACTGGTTGCGTCATCGCCACTTTGTTGCGCGGATATTTGTAAATTGCACCGCCCAGTGAATCTTCCTGCTCTATCGTCAGGTAATTTAGTTGTTGTTCTTTGGCTGCGAGAGATGCTGACAGCCCTGCAGGACCAGCACCAATGATAATCACGTCAAATTCTTGGCAAATATTATTTTTTTTCTTAATTGAATCAATTGCTTGCTTACCTTGCATGGCGGCCTTACGAATCAGACCCATCCCCCCAAGCTCACCTGCAATAAAGATATTAGGGACGTTAGTCTCAAACGATTGTGACACTTGTGGAATATCCATACCACGTTTTTCAGTGCCAAATACCAGTTGTATAGCCTCGACTGGACATGCTTCTATACAAGCCCCATGACCAATGCAGTGCGCCGGGTCAGTAAGCATCGCCTTGCCGTTAATAATGCTCAATGCTTTTTCTGGGCACGCTGCCACGCATGCCCCTGAGCCACAGCAAAGTGCTAGATCTATACTTGGATGAATTGAAACGGGCTCTGTTAATCCGGCTTGGTTTGCCTCAGTCAAGCGCGCCCTACCCCTTCTCTCTCTCTTCTTTTGGCGTAAGGTGTAAGCCAGCAAAATTAAAAGTAGCGGGCAGAGATAAATAAGTATGGTCGCAGATGGCATGATGATAATTTGGTCAACCTAATATTTATTTGAATGGTTCATTTGGAACACTTTAATGCCGTTGATATTATCTACCCATAGTATGTGTGAAAATTTCACACGTCAAATTTAATAGACGTATTATAATTACATATCTATTTTAAATGTGACTATTTATAGCGATATATGAAAAGGGTACGCAGTGTTAAATAAAATTGGATTTTTTATTAATCGCTTCGTGCTACCTGCACTCCTGGTTGTGGTGTTTTGGCTAGGATGGAAGGTAGCACACGGCCATTACTATAAATCAGGCGACGGCCTAGGGTATAACTTAGGCTTAATTGGCGGCCTTATGATGCTTACTTTATTACTTTATTCGTTTCGTAAACATATTAAGTTCATGCAGGGATTAGGAAAACTTAAGCACTGGTTCCGCATTCACATGTTACTTGGGGTGTTAGGTCCTACTTTGGTTCTATTTCATACCACATTCCGAACAGGCTCTGTGAATGCAGCAGTTGCACTTTATTGCATGTTACTAGTTGCAGGAAGTGGTTTGGTTGGGCGATTTATCTATACGCGGATTCATAAAGGCTTGTATGGGGGTCGTTCCACCTTAAAGAGTGCGCATGAAGAGTTAGCTGGCAATGTAGAGAATGTGAAGTCTAATCTGAATTTATTCCCAAACGTGCAGGTATGGATAGACGAATTTGAACATGAAGCCCTAGAAGGTAAGCGAAATTTTCTTGAGGGTATTTGGTATTTTCTCAGTTTTGATATCAGGCGCATGATGCTGATGCGGCGTTGTAAGCTTCAAATTCGCTTAGCATTAGCCTCGACTCCTGGAAATAATCTCAGCAATGATGCGATTAACTCCGTAAAGAAATATCTATCGCAAATACAAACTGTTGCGCAATTTAAGAAATTTGAGCAGATTTTCTCTGCATGGCATATTTTGCATTTACCGTTCATGTACATGATGGTTGCGACGGCAATTTTTCATGTGATATGGGTACACATGTACTAATTTTTAAATTGCCCATGTTCCGTATATTTTATTTATTGTTTTTATTTTTATCACTATGCATAACCGCTCGTGCAGATACGCTTGAGTCTGTAATGATGCCTGGCAAGGTAATTCAAGGGCACCTAAAATGGGAAGATAGCTGTCAAAAATGCCATAAACGCTTCGACAAAGAAGGTCAAAATCAGCTATGTAAAGATTGTCACAAAGACATTACTAAAGACGTTGTCCAAATTAGTGGTTTTCATGGGCGATTAAAGGAAAAACGAGATTGCGTAGACTGTCATACCGAGCATAAGGGTAGAGCGGCACAAATTGCGCCCCTAGATGAAAAAAGCTTCAAGCATGCACAAACGGATTTTGAGTTAAAAGGTGCACATGCAGAATCGAAAATTGATTGTAAAGACTGCCACAAACCCAAAGTAAAGTATCGCGATGCGCCTAACACTTGCAACGCCTGCCATAAAAAAGACGATAAGCATGAAGGTTCGCTTGGGCTAGATTGCGAGAATTGTCATGTCGAAAAAAACTGGAAAGAGACTAGGGAAAGATTCGACCATAACAAGGCTAAATTTTCGTTAGAAGGCAAACACTTAAATGTTAAGTGTACGGATTGTCATCAAAGTAAAAGGTATCGTGAAGCACCTAAAGATTGTTATTCTTGCCATAAAAAAGTGGATGAGCACAAAGGCCTATTAGGCAATAAGTGCGCTAATTGTCATACTGCCAAGGATTGGAAAGAGACCACTTTTGATCATGCTAAAGATACCAAATATGCCTTACATGGTAAGCATCTTTTGGCTAAATGTGAAAGTTGCCATAAGCCAACAGCAGCCACGCTAAAATTGCCAAGCGGTTGCACTTCATGTCACCGTGGCGATGATAAACATGAGGGCACACTAGGCGATCGTTGTGAAAAATGTCACTCAGAAAAGAACTGGTCTAGCACGCCTGGGTTTAATCATGAAGATACCAAATTTCCTCTACGCGATAAGCACAAGGCAGCTAAATGCCAGTCCTGCCATAAAAATGGTATCAGTAGCTTAAATGGTGGCAAAGAAAAACTGCCATTATTGTGTAATGAATGTCACAAGATTGATGATAAGCATAAGGGCAATTTTGGCATCAAATGCGAAAGCTGTCATACAGAAAAAGACTGGAAAACCGCTACCAAGTTTAATCATGATCGCGACACTAAATACCTGCTACGAGATAAACATAAAACTGCGAAGTGCGACACTTGCCATACAGGCAAGCTTTACGGGCAAAATCTTAAATCTGATTGCTACTCATGTCATCAAAAACATGATGAACACAAAGCGCGCTATGGTGAAAAGTGTGAAACCTGTCATGTGGAAAAATCATGGAAAACTGTAATTTTTAATCATGATAGTGATACTAAGTATCGGTTGCTAGATAAGCATAAAGGAGTTAAATGCGATGCCTGTCACAAATTAAATCTCTACAAAGACAAGCTAAAAAGCACCTGTATTACCTGCCATAAGTCAGAAGACAAGCACAAAGGACAACTGGGGGATAAATGTGAGGATTGTCACAATGAGAAAACCTGGAACCAAGCAAAATTTGATCACAACAAATCAAAATTCCCTTTATTGGGTAAGCATTTCAAGGTTGAATGCAAGGGGTGTCATTTAGCGCCTACATTCAAGGATGCCAAATCTGAATGTGTGAGCTGTCACTTTAAAGAGGATGTGCATAAACTACGTTTGGGCACGCAATGTGAAACTTGCCACAACGTGCGTGACTGGAAAATTTGGGATTTTGATCATGACAAAAATACCAAATTCAAGTTAGATGGCGGCCATAAGGGAATTATCTGCTATGAGTGCCATAAGACGCCTTCTAAAGCCAAAAAATTGGCAACGCCCGTTACTTGTGATGCTTGTCATGCTGCCAACGATATTCATGAGGGTAATTTCGGACGGCAATGTGACCGTTGTCATGTATCAACATCCTGGGCAGAGTTGAAAATGGGCGCAAGATTCTCTAGGTAATCTATTAATCTTTGAGCATTTTAATCTAGATCTAATCCACGTATTTTAGAGCTGCCTTTAGCTATCGTGATGGTCGTTAAAATGTTACCGCTAGCATCGCGCCACCGCCCCAATCAGCACTAGCGTCAGAAAATCCTCTAGTAACATAGCTTTGCAATTTATACTGAGCATTCAATTTATGTGATAAGAATACCGTCAGCTCACGCGATGCAGTTGATGTATCCTGTGTTGCTTGGCGTACATCCACCATAAAACCCGTGCTTGTTGTCTGGTTAAATTTGTAAGATGAACCGGCAGTAGCAAACCAAACATTATTTAAATTAAATCCGCTTGGGTCACCCATTATTTTGTATCCAACATCACCAAAAGCAGTGACACTTGAATTGATTGGTTGATAAACATCTAGTGCAACTGAGTAATCATTTTTACCCGTCCCTAAACCTTTTGAAGCAGAGGCCGTTGCGAATTTAACTTTACCTGTTACATCTATAATCAATGGCCGATCTTCACCAAGTTTTGCAATAGTCTGTGTGCCGGTTAAAACAACATCACCTAAGC
>SESD01001339.1_pt1 | contig 13707 bp, 16 predicted proteins | sample 3171411 | NCBI WGS metagenome assembly SESD01 (sample SAMN06051880, study PRJNA518727) | freshwater metagenome | biome: subpolar coniferous forest; feature: holomictic lake; material: water; isolation source: holomictic Lake 442, 16.5 m depth | place: Canada: near Kenora, Ontario | collected...
CCCTTGGATTTAGCATCAGCTAAGGCTTGAACTTCTGCATGGGCCTCGCTAACTTTTTGAGTGAAGCCCCGTCCAATGATTTCGCCATCCTTAACAATGACACAACCTACCCGCGGATTTGGGTTAGATAAATAAAGTGCTTTTTGAGCCTCGGCCAAAGCCTCGCTCATAAATTGGTGGTCAACTGCGCTGTACATGTATCTATTAAACCATTCAATGGCAGCGCTTGGCATCTCTGGCTGGGTCACAGATTCTCCATCGGCCACCACTACCTAAAATAAGCTGGCGCTCAAGACTAGGCGCCCTATCATGGCCCAAAATGAGGCGATTAGCCACAAAGCCTCCTTGACCAGATTTAGCTGCCCCAGCGGCGTTGTGCAAAATACCTCTTTTCCCAGAGTGGGGGTCTAAAAACTGCTTACCACCACCCTTGAAATAAATAGGCTCTATTCCCCCTTGAGCAAACCAATACTTAGGCACACAGTTTGCTTTAGCAGCCTTTCCAATACAAGCGCTCTGAACTACCCAGCCACTATCCCAGCCTCCTTCGGTAGATGGGGCTAGCAGTACTTGCTCACCTAAATACAATGCTTGCTGCCGAGCAAAATGGGCGTGTGTAATAAATCGTCTGGCAACAGAATCAATTTCTCGTACAGCGATTTGGTTTTGCAAGAGTGGCATTGTGATCATAGTGAAGATGGCAATAATCAATAAGACTGCCATTAATTCAAGCAAGCTACTTCCTTGGGATGGATGATATTTATTCAAATACTTGCCGCCAATTTAAGCGCCTAATGACGCCTGACTTTTCATCGAGAGCAACATGAACTTGAATGGCTGGTTTTTGTTTGCTCGTAATTAACCAAATGCCTTTAGAAACAGATTTAATAAAACAAGGATTTTCGGGTAACAAAGAAAGGGTAGCAAGATTGTTCTCGCAATCTAATACTACTTTTTCTGCGGCAATAAAATGTTGCTGCGCTATCTCAATGGTTTTGAGTTCAATCATTCGTAGCGCAGTCAAACGCTCAAGATGAATCACTAAAGATGTACAGAGAAGCAATAAAGAGATTACCCAAGCAAGAATCATGGTAGGTTCCTCGTGCTAAAGATGCGCTCTAGGTCTATATTTAATGAGGCTCCGTCAGTCATCTGTAAACTCACTTTAAAGAGTTTTTGAGTAGTTGCTTTATCTTGGATGTTGAGCTCTTCAACCAATAAAGCATTCACACCATTCATTAAGGTTGTATTTTGCAAACGTCCTTGGCGATCCAATGATTGGCAAATTAAAGATCCGCCATTTGCTTTTGAGCCCTTAGCAATGCTGGTCTGTCTATCCACTAAAAATCCCTGGCGCGCTAAACCATTCTTGGTGCGCTCTTGATTTAGCACATTACCAATACAGTCAAAGTCAACTCCAGTAGATAACTCATGTTGCACCGTCAAGGAATCAGATCCCCGGTAGCCTGTTTTTTTCTGAACTGCAATCCATTGATTTACTTGCTTGCGCTGCTGCGTAGAATGAATATTGCGATACCCTGCCATTCGGAGTGCACGGCCAATGAGCTCAAATGCGCGCCCTGCTTCCGAGATCAGTGATTGTCTTTTCTCATACTCAATTTGTTTAACAAGCAAATCAGCGCTGGTTTTTAAGAGTGGGTTGAGAAGTAACATGCTGAGCGCGATTGCGACTAGACACTCGAGTAGATTCATTGGTTTGGCCTTTGCTATTTATGCGGATACTTGCCCTAGCGTGCTCACCCATTTCAAAAGTATCGAATTCCTTTTGTAGTTGGACTCTTTTGCTTTCAGTTTGATTGGTGCGCAAAGCCAAGTTTTGATAGGCGCCTACCGAGGCCATCCATGCACCCAAAATGAGGCTCATGGCCACTAAGACTTCTAATAAGACGAAGCCCTGAGGCTGAACAACTTGAAGAACTTGGCATGGTTGGCGCATGCGAGTATTTTCAGGGGGTCTGCGAGCCCTTAAAAGACCTTACCAGAGCTCTTTGCTGTCTGAAAGTCGGCGTATTCCTGTAGGACCTCACAGCAATTGCCTGCTCAGCTTAAAATAGAGGACTATGCCAAATACTCTCGCCCCCACAGAAGAAATCATTGCTGACCTGCGCGCCGGCAAGATGGTCATTCTCGTTGACGAAGAAGATCGTGAAAATGAGGGAGATCTGGTTTTGGCTGCTGATCATGTCACCGCTGAAGCGGTTAACTTTATGGCCAAGCATGGTCGTGGTCTGATTTGCCTCACTTTGACCCGTGAGCGTTGCCAGCAATTAAACCTGCCGCTGATGGTGCGCGATAACGGCACTTCGATGGGAACGAATTTCACAGTCTCGATTGAAGCTGCCACTGGTGTTACTACTGGTATCTCCGCTGCAGACCGTGCCTTAACCATTAAAACTGCTGTGGCTCCGAATGCTAAGCCGAGTGATTTAGTGCAACCAGGTCACATCTTCCCGCTCATGGCTCAACCAGGCGGCGTACTGATTCGTTCAGGCCATACTGAAGCGGGATGCGATCTAGCAGCAATGGCTGGTTGTTCACCAACATCCGTGATTTGTGAAATCATGAAAGATGATGGCAGCATGGCTCGCCTACCAGACCTTTTCGAATTTGCTAAAGAACATCAACTCAAGATCGGTAGCATTGCTGATTTGATTCAATACCGTAGCCAACATGAAAGTATTGTAGTGCGCGAAGGTAAACGTGAATTTATTACCCCTTGGGGGAAATTCGAGGGCATTATCTATCGCGATACTCCAAGCTCAGGCGTACACATTGCATTAGTCCATGGCAAACCCACTGAAACGCAAGAAACTTTAGTACGCGTTCATGAGCCTGTAACAGTGTTAGATTTTCTAGACTCAGAGGTGAGCAACCACTCTTGGCCGCTCGCACAAGCATTGCAGCAAATTGCTGCGGCGCCAGCAGGTGTTGCAGTACTGCTCAATGCTGCAGGTATCGCAGCACCTAACGATCAAGATTGGTTGGCTCAATTTCAGAAGCTCAACCAATCAAAAGACGAAGTAAAAAAGCCATTGGCACGTAAAACAGATTTTAGAAGTTATGGCATTGGAGCCCAGATTTTAAAAGATATCGGCGTTGGCAAAATGCGATTACTGGCTAATCCAAATCCCGTTCCAAGCTTATCTGGTTACAAGCTAGAAGTGACAAGCTACCAACCATACAAAGCAGCTAAACCTTAAACCCCTCAAAAACTCATCTAGAAAATACTGATTATGACCAGCTCTAACAATGACTTTGTAGGCGTACTAGAGGCAGACCTCAATGGTCAAGATCTTCGGATTGGTATTGTGCAAGCTCGCTTTAATGAAGCACATTGCGTAGCCCTCACAACTGCCTGTATTAAGGAATTGATTTCTTTAGGTGTCTCCCAAGCGGATATCAAATTAGTAACCGTACCTGGCGCCCTTGAAATTCCGTTTGCACTACAAAAACTGGTAGAGACTGGTGAGTTTGATGGCTTGGTGGCACTAGGTGCAGTGATTCGTGGTGAGACCTATCACTTTGAACTCGTCTCAAATGAGTCTGCTGCGGGGATCACCCGCATCTCAATCGAATCAGGTCTACCCATTGCAAATGGCGTACTAACTTGTGACACCGATGAACAAGCAGAAGTTCGCGTAGAGGTAAAAGGCGCAGATTGCGCCAGAGCCGTAGTAGAAATGGCCAACCTAGCTTTAGCACTAACTCCCGATATTGATATCGAAATCAACTCTAGTGAAGAGTAATTATTCTCATGCCTAAATCCAGTCTGAACTCTTCCAATCCTGATGCAATGAAGGAAGTGAAGTCAGTAGTTCCCAAACGCTCACTTACCCCACGTCGCCGTGCTCGGGAATACGCTTTACAGGGCGTTTATCAAAGTCTAGTAGTTCGACGTGCAGGCAGTCTGCCAAATAGCGCCTCTATTGCAAAACAGCTATCTGAAGATCCGGCGTTTCGTCGCTGTCAATTAGAACTATTCCAAGGCATCTTTGAAGGTGTTCTAGATCGTACCGATGAATTAGAGGCCCTTATTACTCCAGCACTTGATCGCCCAATTAATGAACTCTCGCCTGTAGAACACGCTGCGCTATTAATTGGCACTTACGAATTAGCAGTAGATCTTTCTGTACCCTATAAAGTCGCAATCAATGAAGCAGTAGAGCTTGCTAAAACTTTTGGCGGTACTGACGGACATAAATATGTCAATGGTGTGCTTGATCTTCTAGCCAAAAGCTTACGTACTGCTGAGACCCAAGCAAGTTAAAAATTGCAGTGTATTTACTACCTGCACTTTACTTTTTCCGATAAACCAAATCCCAAACACCATGACCAAGTTTGATCCCGCGGGTTTCAAACTTAGTAACTGGCCTATAAGAGGGCCTCTCAACATAGCCTGGCTGCTCAGAATGCAACTGCTCCGAGCTAGGCTTAAATTCATTTGAGATTTCGCCTGATTTGGCAATATCTTCACCGGTAAATGTTTCCACCTTGACCAAATGAGTTGAAGTGTTTTTCAAGGCAGCTTCACTATTTAAAACCAATAGCATTTGCTCGGCATAGTTATGCCAATCTGTTGCCAAATGAAGATAAGCACTTGGCTTTAATTTAGAGGCCAATAAACGCACAAACTCAGCCTGAATGAGACGACGCTTGTGATGGCGCTTCTTATGCCAAGGATCAGCGAAATAAATATGAATGCCGTCCAAAGAATTGGGAGCAATCATTTTTTCTAATACCTCAACTGCATCATGACGAATTAGGCGTAAATTTGTAAGATGATTTTCACCAATCAATTTTAGTAGCGCACCTACACCCGGTGTGTGCACCTCAATCGCTAGAAAATCATCTGTATTTCGGGTAGCTGCAATCTTGGCAGTGGTCTCACCCATACCAAATCCAATTTCCAAAATCTTGGGATTGGTAGAGCCTGCGAATGCAACGATGAGATCTAATGGCTCATCTTGAAATGGCAATAGATACTGAGGGCCTAACTCATCTATAGCGCGCTGTTGACCAATAGTAGTTCTGCCAGCCCTTAATACAAAAGAGCGAATGCGCTCAAATCGTTTTTCTGATCGCTTTTCAGATCGTTTCTCAGATGTTCGTAACTCCTGCTGCGTCAACTTAAGCTACAACTTTCCTAAAGTAGGCAATCGTCTCTTTCAGGCCATCTTCTAAATTAACCTTTGGCTGCCAGCCAAGCTTTGCTTTAGCCAAGTCAATATTAGGCTGGCGCTGCTTTGGATCATCTGAAGGCAATGGTTGATGAATGATCTTGGATTTGCTGCCTGAGAGCTTCAGTACTGATTCAGCTAACTGAAGCATGGTGAACTCACCAGGATTGCCAATATTGACTGGGCCCGTAAAGCCCTTCTCACTATTCATCATTTTGACCATGACATCAATCAAGTCATCAACATAGCAAAAGCTTCTCGTTTGCTGCCCATCACCATAAATGGTGATGTCTTTACCTTGCAGCGCTTGAACAATGAAGTTACTTACTACCCGCCCATCATTGGGATGCATGCGTGGTCCATAAGTATTAAAAATTCTGACTACTTTGATATCTAAGTTGTGCTGACGGTTGTAATCAAAAAAGAGGGTTTCAGCACAGCGCTTACCTTCGTCATAGCAAGAGCGAATGCCGATGGGATTCACCTTCCCCCAATATTCTTCTGGCTGAGGATGGACTTCTGGATCACCATACACCTCGCTAGTAGAAGCTTGCAAAATCCGAGCGCGCGTTCTTTTTGCAAGGCCGAGCATATTAATGGCACCGTGGACACTAGTCTTTGTAGTCTGTACAGGGTCATATTGATAATGCACTGGTGAAGCTGGGCAAGCTAAGTTATAGATTTGATCTGTTTCTACATAGAGCGGAAAAGTCACGTCGTGACGCATTAGTTCTAAACGGGGATTAGGCAACAAGTGCGCCAAGTTTTCTTTAGTGCCTGTAAAGTAGTTATCCACTACCAAGACATCATTGCCTTCTTTCAGAAGTTTCTCAGTTAAGTGAGAACCTAGAAAGCCTGCGCCGCCAGTGATGAGGATTTTGTTCATGGTCTATTCTTTATAAAAGTTATTTTATTTTAACGACGACGTAAGTTCCAACCGGCAGACCAATAAGCATAAACAACTTCGCCTAAAACAATGGATAAGGAAGTCATAAAAGAGGTTAATCCCAGTACGAAGGTCCAAACAACATAATCGGTCTTTAAAGAACGTACTGCACCGGCCTGAAAAAAGAAGAGCTCTAATACTGTTACAGAAATAAATACCCCACTTAAGACAACAAAAAAGATAGCCAGCGTGCACAAGCGCCCCCGAATCTTTGCTTCGTTAGCTTCAATTCGCATATGACTAAGCGCCCGCTCGTCAGTGATTAAACCGTCTTGAATCTTTTCCTGAATTGCTCGCATACGATCAACCGTTCTAGCCAGACGAGCAGAAATAGCGTTAATCAGAGTAGCAACTGCAGTTAATAAAAATACAGGCGCTAAAGCAAGCTGAATATTATTAGTAATTGTGTCAATTGATGGATCCATCTTGAGTTTTGTATTCCTTGTATTTTTTAATTGTTAGTGCGACCAAGCGATCAAGCCGCTATAGGCGGTAATTAATACTAAAAGCCCAAAAGCAATTCGGTACCAAGCAAAGGGAATGAAATTATGGTGTGCTACATAATGAATGAGCCAGCGCACACAAATAAATGCAGAGATAAAAGCGGCAATAAAGCCAATGGCTGTTGCAAGTGCAAATTCTCCTGAGAATAGAACTGGCGCCTTCCAAAGCTTCAGTAACTCGTAAGCAGTAGCACCGCCAATGACTGGAATCGCTAAGAAGAAAGAAAATTCAGTAGCTACTGCACGAGGCAACCCAAATAGCATGCCACCAATAATGGTTGCTCCTGAGCGCGAGGTACCTGGTATTAATGCAGCACACTGCGCTAAGCCAACTTTTAGAGCATCTAATGGCGAAAGATCATCGACTGACTGAATATGACTCTTAGCAAGAGTCATTTTTTCTTGACGATGCTCTGCCCAGAAAATAATTAAGGCGCCCACTATGAAAGCGCTCGCTACTGGTATCGGTGAAAACAAAACTGCTTTGATGTGCTTGCCAAATATAAAAGCTAGCCCCATTGCTGGAACAGATGCGATTAACAAGTTCAGAACAAAGCGACGGGAATTGGCGCTAGTAGTAATAGACAACGCAACTTTGAGAAGCTTTTCGCGAAATTCCCAGCAGACTGCCAAAATGGCACCGAACTGAATAATGACTTCAAAGGCCTTACCGCGCTCATCGTTGAAATCAAGCAAATCCCCAACCAAGATAAGATGCCCAGTACTAGAGATCGGCAAAAACTCTGTTAAGCCCTCTACCACCCCCAGAATGACTGCCTTTATTAATAAGATGAGATCCATCAGCAAATTTTATAGGCTTATGGACAATGCCAGCGAATTTGGCAAAATAGTAGCTAAATAGGCAGCTTGAAGGAATTGGCTTTAAACTTCATGGCACATTGAAAAGTATCCGAATTAGATGACCCAAGCCCGTTTTCGCCGCTCCCAGATAAGTACTATTGGTTTAATCCTGAGCCAGGCGCTCGGCCTCAATTTCGTGCCATTGAATGCTTTTGCCCAAAGCCCAAATGATGCGGCTAGACCTGCCCTACCAACCCCAATGAGTGCTTCTACGCTCATTGGACTTGAGCAGCCTCCTCAGTTTGTGATGCCTACAAAAGCTGCGCTTCCTCGAACTTCAGCGCCCTCAAATATCACTGGCAAAGGAGTAATCAATAATCCAGCTCAATTAGATGATTTAATTGAGCTCTATCAAGAAGCAGCATTTAGTGACCCAGTATTAAACGCAGCTCGCTTTAATTATGTCGCTAGTAAAGAGCTTTATTGGCAAGGGCTATCTCTATTACTACCGCAGACTAATGCTACCCCTACTGGTACACGCTATTACCAGCATGGAGCAGGTAATACCTTAGTCTCTAGAGACCCAGGAAATTCTCGGGTATTTGATCAAAAGAGTTATACAGTTACCCTGACACAACCCGTATTCAACGTTGCTGCCCTTGAAGCATTCAAACAAGGTGACCTCAATACCAAGATCGCAGATATGCGTTTTTTCTTGGCACAACAAGATCTGATTATTCGCGTTTCACAAGCTTACTTTGATACGCTTACGAGCCAAGATAACGTCGAGCTGTATCTCAATAAAAAAGATTTAATTAAACAGCAGTTAGATGTTGCTCGAGCTAAATTTGATGCGGGGCTTGCCACCATTGTGGATGTCAACACAGCTCAAGCTGCCCTTGATTTAGCGAACTCCCAAGAAATTGCAGCACAAGCAGATCTGATCGTAAAGCGCGGAGTATTAGAGCAATTGGTTGGACGGCCGGTTGGACCTCTTAGCCCTCTAGTTAAGGAGGCTAAAATTGATGGGGTTTTAAAGGATCCACGCTCTAAGAGTAAAGATAGCAGGAGTGTTCCAATTACTGAGTCTGTTAACCCTCAATTACCTCCAGGTCAAACCTTGAATGATTGGATCAATCAAGCAGAAGCGGCAAACTTTAATGTCTTAGCCACTCAACTTTCAGTAAGTCTTGCTGAAAGTAGTTACCGAGCCGCGCAAGCTTTAAATTACCCATCAGTAAACTTTGTGGGTACTAGTGGATACAACACTTCAAACGGTATACCTAATAGTTATACCCCAGCTAGTACCAATGTCTTTAACAATACGGTCGCTCTGCAAATGACAATTCCATTAGTTTCTGGTGGATACAATAGTTCATTAATTCGTCAAAATGCGGCGCTAGTAGATCAAGCCAAAGCGAACTACGATAATGCTCGTCGTACTGCAGCCCAAAGTACTAGAACGGCGTTTACTGGTTTTTATGGTGGATTAGCGAGCGTTAAGGCTTTTGAAGCTGCTGAACGCTCATCAACCTCTGCCTTGGAGTCAAGCAAACTGGGATTCCAAGTGGGCACCTTAATCAATATTGATGTATTGATTGCCCTAGATATTTTAATTTCCACTCGATCACAGCTTCAACAAGCGCGTTACAGCACTATCCTGAATGCTATTAAATTGAAAGCGCATGCTGCTGCCTTATCAGATGAAGATTTAATCTCTATCAATACCCTGCTGCGTTAAATCAGGGCAGCAAACTCAGAGCGGCGCCTACCACCTCTGAAACACTTGGTGGCGAGCCAATATCGCCAACATTACAAATATTTTTGGCCCAATAGCCCTCGGTCTTCCAGAGCGGTGAATCACAATAAATTTCCACAGTCGGCTTACCTAATGCTGCAGCTAAATGTGTAAGCCCAGTATCAACACCAATGGTGAGCGTCGCATGAGCAATTACAGAAAATGCCTCTTCAATTGAAAACGCTTTGGGAACGAGTGCTCCTGGAACTTGTTTGGCAATCTCTTCACTCACTGCCTTCTCAGCAGAATTACCCCAAGGCAATACTACTTGGTAGCCACGACTAGCTAGCTCTTTTCCTAAAGTAGCCCAGTGTTGATTGGACCAACGCTTTGCTTCTCGCGCAGTTGAGTGAAAACATAATACATAAGGACTTTTGATACCTTCAATTTTCTTTTCAGGAAGCGCGTCAATAAATGATTCCGGATAGAACAAAGGTGTCACTACTCTATCTAGTAAAGGCCAACCTAGCGCCGCACACGTGACCCTGCGAGAGCGATCAACCGCATGGCAATCAACAGGTACTTGCACACACTGCTTATAAAAAGATCGTGCAATAGGCTCGTATCCAGAAAATTGCGTGGCATTGGCAAGCCCTGCAACTACAGCATGACTAGATTTATTGGCTAGAGCACAAACTAATGCTGACTTTAAAAGGCCTTGGGTTTCAATAATGTAATCGTATTGAGTTGCTTGCAATTGCCTTTTAAATGCAAAGAATTGCTGCCATGTAGAGAGCTGCAAAAGATTCTTTTTCCAGCGGCGCAACCCAAATGGAATGATGCGATCAATGCCTTTAAATCCATCTCTGCTTAAAAGAGGCTTCAGTAGATGTACATACCCCTCCTCAACTACCCAATCAATTTGTGCATCCGGTAAACGTGCACGTAAATCCCAAACAATGGGTAAGTTGTGCAAGACATCCCCCAGTGAAGAGAGTTTCACTAATAGAATTTTTGGGGAGGAAATCAAATTGTTGGAGGGTAAATTGCTCATAGGAGCTTAAAACTTGGGGGCATCATCCCAAAGCAAGCCTGCCATATCTTTGGCATTCATGTTGGGCGCTATTCCTGCTGGCAGTGGCCACTTAATACCCACTACTGGATCGTTCCACGCCAGACATGCTTCACTTTGCGGATGATAGTAGTCAGTTGTCTTGTAGAGAAACTCGGCTGATTCTGAAAGCACTAAGAAACCATGGGCTAATTTTGACGGAATCCAAATTTGTTTGTGATTTTGGGCGCTGAGCTCAAGCCCAACCCACTTGCCATAACTTGGTGAATCTTTGCGAATATCAACTACCACGTCAAATACGCTGCCAGCAACGACGCGGACTAACTTACCTTGGGTCTGCTCTAACTGATAGTGCAAGCCCCGCAAAGTCCACTGACGAGAAAAAGAGTGATTATCTTGTACAAATTCAACATCAAGGCCGGTAGCATCGAAAAAATCATTTGCATTAAATGACTCAGTAAACCAGCCGCGCTCATCGCCAAAAACCTTAGGCTCAATCAGCAGTACATCATGAATTGCAGTAGGGCTTACCTGTACCTTAAAAGAGGAACTCATTTACCTACCTTTTTTGTAGCCAAGGAAATCGGCTGGGCCGAACTATTGAGCTCCTTCAGAATTTTATTCAGGTATTGACCGTAACTATTTTTACTGAGCTGAGCGGCTACTTTTTGCACTACATCAGCACTAATCCAACCCTGACGATAAGCGATCTCTTCGGGGCAGGCCACCATTAAACCTTGGCGCTTCTGAAGGGTGGCAATAAAACCTGCGGCATCTAATAAAGAATCATGCGTACCGGTATCTAGCCAAGCAAAACCCCGACCCATGATTTCAACGCTAAGCTCGTTCTTGTCAAGATACGCACGATTGATATCCGTAATCTCCAATTCGCCACGGGCACTCGGTTTAATCGATGCAGCAATATCACAAACTTGCTCATCATAAAAATATAACCCTGTAACAGCATAGTTACTTTTAGGACTTAGAGGCTTCTCTTCAATTGAGAGCGCTTTATTGTCTTTATCAAACTCCACTACACCATAACGCTCTGGGTCATTCACGTGATATGCAAATACAGTAGCGCCAACACTTCTATCGTCGGCACTATTAAGCTGATGCGCTAATTCATGGCCATAGAAAATGTTGTCGCCCAAGACTAAGGCACTCGGATGATTGCCAACGAAGTTCTTGCCCAATGTAAATGCCTGAGCAAGACCATCTGGAGATGGCTGTACGCAATACTCAATATTTAAACCCCACTGCGAACCATCACCTAAAAGCTCAGAAAATTGAGGGGTGTCGTGTGGAGTAGAAATCAACAAGATGTCACGAATACCAGCCAGCATTAAAGTACTCAATGGGTAGTACACCATTGGCTTATCGTAGACTGGCATCAACTGTTTAGAAACTGCTTGAGTCACTGGATACAAGCGAGTACCAGACCCGCCTGCCAAGATAATCCCTTTACGATTTACTGCCATACATTTAACCTTTAAATAAGTCCATCTTGGGCAAGCTTAGTAACGTAAGCTTGAACCTCATCGCTCCAAACCTGCTTACAGTGCTGCAATTTTGACATATCGCCAATATGCCCTAGGGCAAGCTGCAATTTAGCTGTATCCATACTTGAATTCATGGGCCTGGGGGCTGGAAGTGGGTATTCAGATGTCGAGATAGCCTTGATTGCCTCAGGACTCGCCTTCAGAATGACTCCTGCATCTATGGCAACTTGAGCAGCCAACCTAGCTAAGCCATGCCAGGTAGTTTCTCCAGCAGGTACTGCATGATAAATACCAGAGGCAAATTTTCTGAGATTGAGTTGCTGATCCAATACTAAATTTAAGCTGACTTGGGCCAACCACTCTGCACTCGTTGGGACGCCATATTGGTCATTAATTACCTTAAGCTCTTCGCGCTCTTTTGCTAAACGTAAAATTGTCTGGATGAAATTATTACCGTCTCCATAGACCCAGCTCGTTCGCAAAATAGCGTATTGCCCATGAATAGAATTGGCAAACACTTTTTCTAGCGCCTCTTCTCCTGCAGTCTTACTCTTGCCGTAAATGCCTAGTGGATTACGAGGATCACTCTCTACATAAGAACTTTTTTTACTACCATCAAAAACATAGTCTGTTGAGTAATGCAAGAAAGTAGCATCATGCTCTACCGCATATCGAGCCATCAGTTCAGGTGCTTTAGCATTGATCGCAAAAGCGATCTCGACTTCCGTCTCGGCTTTATCTACTGCAGTATATGCAGCAGCATTAATAATGAGATCTACTTTCGATTGATTCAGAAAATGAGATAGTGCAGCCGAGTTACTGAGATCACATTGATCACGGCCTACATATCGAATATTTACTCCTGGCAAATACATAGAGCCAAAGAGTTTATGAAATGCTTTTCCTAATTGGCCATTTTTGCCAAATACGAGGATATTCATTTGCACATTTCTGGGTTTCAGTTGTACTGCTTTTGTAGCCAGTCACGATAAGAACCGCTGACTACACCCTCAATCCATGCTGGATTATCCAAATACCACTGTACCGTTTTACGAATACCTGTATCAAAAGTCTCAGTAGGACGCCAACCAAGCTCACGCTCAAGCTTACTAGCATCAATGGCATAGCGGCGATCATGGCCGGGGCGATCTTGAACAAACGTGATTTGTTCGGCGTATGTCTTACCATCTGCACGAGGCTTCAACTCATCCAAACTACTGCAAATCATTTTTACTACGTCAATATTGGCTTTTTCATTCCAGCCGCCGATGTTGTAGGTCTCTCCTAATTTGCCGTTTACCAAGACTTCACGAATGGCAGAGCAATGATCACCAACATAAAGCCAGTCTCGTACTTGCTGACCATCACCATAAATAGGCAGCGGCTTATTATTAAGGGCATTTAAGATCACCAATGGAATAAGCTTTTCTGGGAAGTGGTATGGACCATAATTATTTGAACAATTGCTTGTCACCACTGGAAACCCATAGGTATGAAACCAAGCACGCACCAAATGATCAGAAGCAGCTTTGGAGGCAGAATAGGGACTATTAGGCTGGTACGGATTAGTTTCCGTGAAGGCGGGATCTGTGGCAGATAATGAGCCATAAACCTCATCAGTGGAAACATGATGAAAACGAAATGTTTCTTTAGCGATGCCGTCAAGACCATTCCAATACTCACGGGCACACTCTAATAAATTGAATGTGCCGACAATATTGGTTTGTACAAATTCAGCCGGCCCATGAATCGAGCGGTCTACATGACTTTCGGCAGCAAAGTTCACGATGGCCCGAGGTTGATGCTCTTTCAGTAATTTAGTAACTAGCTCTTTATCACCAATATCGCCATGAATAAAAATATGGCGAGGATCATTTTTTAAAGGCTCTAAGGTAGCAAGATTGCCTGCATACGTTAACTTATCTAAATTAACAATAGCCTGAGCAC
>SESD01001340.1_pt1 | contig 13699 bp, 15 predicted proteins | sample 3171411 | NCBI WGS metagenome assembly SESD01 (sample SAMN06051880, study PRJNA518727) | freshwater metagenome | biome: subpolar coniferous forest; feature: holomictic lake; material: water; isolation source: holomictic Lake 442, 16.5 m depth | place: Canada: near Kenora, Ontario | collected...
CTGCACGCAGTCGAGTGCCGCCCGCCACTCACCTTCGGTAACGTCGAGCAGATCGGAGTGATCCTGCCAATACTGAGCGAACTCCAACATAACCAGGGTGTCGTCTAAGAGACCATCACTACGGCGTTCGCCGTGGATGGGACCGTCTATGGCGAACACCGCGCAGTCGAACTCGCGAACTAGCTCTCGCGCCAGCGACAGAACATAACTCATCCGCTTATGACCGCTCGCGCCGTGCCCCACGGCCACCACGGCCCGTGGTGGGCGACCATCCGGGGTCCACACCACCAGCGGCACGTCACCACTCGGTGCGCGGTAGGTCCCGATTCTCTCGCGAACTCCGTGTGATGAGACATCCTCACGTATATGCATGTGGAAAGATTATCTCGCAGTTGGACTGCGGGAAGGTTTACGCAATGGGGCACCCAATGTTTCAGTACGACGACGCTATTGGCCAATTATTTTTGGACTACTGCCATCATCGCATGAGCGAGAATCCGGTACCCCTCGATTTCGGTGGAAACGCCACGATCGAGGCCTCCACCGTGGCGGGGCTGATTACCCGCGACGGGCACCCACCGGCTGAACTCTTAAAGTTTTTTGAAGAGACCCTCGCACCGGCCGTGATTTCCATTGACTCACCACGTTTTCTCGCCTTCATTCCAAACGCTCCGACCAAAATGTCCCTGCTTTTTGACATGGTGGTTGCCTGCTCGGGTTTGAATGGGACGTCCTGGCTGGAATCCGCCGGTGCGGTGGTCGCCGAGAACCAAGCACTGGAATACCTCGCCACGCGCGCTGGCCTGCCCGTCGGGTCCGGCGGAGCCTTTGTCAGTGGCGGATCACTTTCTAATCTGTCGGCGCTCACCGTGGGTCGGGACGTAGGTCGCCAACGGCGGCCATACCTTCCCCCCCACGAGCTTCGCTACGCCATCAGCGCCGACGCCCACTCCAGCATCGGGCACGCCCTGCACGTTCTGGGAATGGGGTCATTGTTGGTGGACACCGAAGACCACCGCTTTACCGGCGAGTCTCTCGCGCGCGCCCTGGCGGCCGACCCGCATCCCGAAAACATCATCGGAGTGGTGGCCACGAGTGGGACGACGAACGCCGGAATTATTGACGACCTCGAAGGGCTGGGTTCCTACTGTCGAGAGAACGAACTGTGGTTTCACGTGGACGGGGCCTACGGCGGCGCCGCCATTTTCTCCTCCACCCACGCTGACCAACTTTCCGGAATTCGCCACGCCGACAGTTTCATCGTCGACCCGCATAAGTGGTTATTCGCGCCCCTCGATTGCGCAGCCCTGATCTATCGTCAACCCGCCTTGGCGCGTCACGTGCACACGCAGCAAGCCGGCTACCTCGACGTCTTGCACGAGCACCCCGACAGCGACCTCGAATGGAATCCCTCCGATTATGCCTTCCATCTTTCGCGCCGAGCCCGCGGGTTGCCCTTTTGGTTCTCCTTGGCCAGTCACGGAGTGGCCGCCTACGAGACCGCCGTGCAAGCCGCCATCGACCTCGCGACGCGCACCGCCACCATGGTGGCCCAGTGCGAGTACCTCGAACTGATCCGCGAACCTTCTTTATCTATTGTCTTGTTTCGTCGCATCGGCTGGAACGCCCAGGACTACGCCACCTGGAGCCACGAATTGTTGAACTCCCAAATGGCCTTCGCCACTCCGACTAAATGGGAAGGTGAGACCATCGCGCGCTTGGCTTTCTTGCACCCCGACACCACGGACGAGATGGTCGCCACCATCCTGGAATCAATGAAGTGATGAGCGTTCGAGCAGGGGTCGTGAGGGGTCACGTACCGTTTCGCCTCGATCACGGCGACGCTTCCAGGCCGTCGCGCTGAGTGCTTCGAGCACGATGCGATTCCCCAGGAAGGCCGTGACGTCGGCGTGGTCGTAGGGAGGAGAAATCTCCACCACGTCCATTCCGCCGAGCGGACCGTTGCTCGCGATGAAACGAACGGCGTCGAGAAGCTGGCGACTGGTGAGTCCACCGGGTTCCGGAGTTCCGGTTCCCGGTGCGGAGCCGGGATCCACCACGTCGACGTCGACGGATAAAAAGATGGCGTCGCAGTCCGTCGTGGCGATGGTGAGGGCTTCGTCCAAGACTGAATCCATGCCACGACGCACTATCTCGGTCATCTCGAAACAGCGCATCTTTTGTTCCGCCATCCAGTCCAAGGTTTCTTCCTCGGGCCAATAGCCACGCAGGCCAATCTGCAAGAAACGATCACCGCGACAGGCACCCGACTCGATGAGTCGGCGCATGGGGGTTCCGTGTCCGTAGAGCGAACCGAATTGCGTTTCCGCGGTGTCGGCGTGCGCATCGAAGTGAATAACCGCCACCCGTCCCCAACCGACGTGTCGCGCCACGCCCGTGACGTCCGGAAGAGCGATGGTGTGGTCACCTCCCAAAATCACCGGCATGATTCCCTTCGAGGCCACCGCCGTGACGGCCGCTTCGAGCCGCTCCAGCGAGGTCGCGGTGTCGCCCGACGGCATCAAGATGTCGCCGACGTCCACCACACCGAGTTCGGTCAGGGGTTCCACGCCGAGGGCGAGATGGGGTCGTCGTCCATCGTGTTCTAGATAATCAGTAGTGCGAATTGCCAGGGGGCCGAAGCGACTTCCCGAGCGATACGAAGTGCCCCCATCGAAGGGCGCGCCGATGATGAGCGCCTGCGCGGATTCCCAACTACTCGGTACGTCCAGGTCCGCTGCGGGCACACCCAGGAAAGTGGCGCTGGGGCCGTAGAGATTTCCGATGCGCGTCATACGGCCTCCTGCATCATTTCGTCGACCGAATTAAAAATTTTCCCGAGGTGTTCGAGTACCACCGAGATGTGGCCCTCGTCGGGCAAATGGGTGGCGGTGGCGCTCGGTATCTGCGCCAGCATCCACGGAGCGTGCGTCGCGGGAACCATGCGGTCGAAGTCACCCCACCACAGATCGACCGGCACCGCAATATCGCTGAGGTCAAAGCCCCAGTAGCGAACGAAGGCCATGTCGTCGTCACAAAATCCGACGCCACCCTGGCGCACCGCGTGGAGAAAACTGTGCACCAGCTCCTCGCGCGCCGTCAGGTCATCAAGGATTCGCCGATCGGGCTCGTCAATCAAGCCACCAAAACTTTCCACGATGCTGTCCACCGTGAGCGTTCGCATGCCCTCGGCCATGGATTCGCAGACCGCCTCGAATTCCGACCCACCCTGAACCGCCAAACCAAATTCTTCGAGGTTCTCCGGAGCCATTCCTTCGAACCAATCGATGTCCGCTTCGTAGGGGGCGACACCGGCCAGAATGACCGCGCCCCGACAGCGCGCACTCGTGGCAGCGCAGGCCAAGGCGTGAGGACCACCGCCCGACCAGCCCATGGTCACGTAGTCGTCGTCGCGACCCAGCGAACGAAGAGCGTCGTGCACGTCACTCACCACGTCACCAATGATGCGTCCCGGGTGGCGCTGCGATTGCCCGTATCCCGGACGCGACACCGATACGAGAAAATACCCGCGCATGAGGGCTTCATTGGCAAACATTTCCAAGATCAAATGGCATCCCGGTGTGCCGTGATGAACCACCACGGTCGGGTAACTGGCGTCACCGCAGTGGCCTACTTCGAGTTGGCGGCCATCGCTGGCCGTGATCAAGGTGGTGGTAATGGTCATTGTTTCTCCCGCAGAACGTGACCTTAGGCTAGGACCTATGAACGAACGACGGAAAGTATTTGTTTCTCGCACCATTGCGGCCCCGGCCACGGTCATTTTTGACCTCCTTGCCGACCCGCGCCAACACCACCTGATTGACGGTTCGGGAAGCATCGCCGCCACCGTCGACGCCCCCGCGCGTCTTAGTCTCGGGGCAACTTTTTCGATGAGTATGCGCCAGAAGGTTTCGTACCCCGTGCGCAACGTCGTCTGCGCCTTCGAAGAAAACCGCGTCATCGCTTGGCACCACGTGGCGCGCTTTATTTGGCGTTACGACCTCGAGCCCGTCGAAGGTGGAACACGGGTCACCGAAAGTTTCGATTACTCCCCCTGGTGGGGAATTCTGATGGTCCCCTTCAAAGTGGGTGAAGCCAACCGCCACAATATGGAGCGCTCGCTCGAACACCTCGACGAACGCGTCACTCAGCGCTGAACGTTCAGGGTCGCTCCGCTGTTGAGCAGTTCAATCCACGACTGACCGGGCGTCATCGCGATGACTTTGCCGTGGGCGTCGCGATACACAATGGGTGATCCCAAGTCGCCTCGCGACCACGTCCCCGTGATTTTTTTGCCATGCTCAAAGATCGCCGCGGGACCAGTTCCTTGCACGTCGCCCACCGAGGTGAAGGTGCCCACTCCGTTGAGGTAATTAATCCACATCACGACCACATTTTTTGGTGAGAGGCGAACTCCCGTTCCCGTAATGTCGGCGGCACCGAAGATGGATCGGTCCCAGGACGAGGTCGAGTGATCCCACGTCCAGGTCACGGGATACATGCTGGGGAAGGGAACGGTGAACTGCGCGACGGGACTGCCGGTGGTGGACTGACCGTATTTCAGCATCTTCTGCGGGGGGACGGGTGTGCCTCCGAAGGCGAAGAGGCGCGGGCCAATGCCGTAAAGATTGTGCGGTGGCTGACGATTCGGATCGCGGAACATGGCGGCACCGGCAGTGGATTCGGTAATCATCTTCACCGGTGCGGCGGACACGGCGGCGATGGCGTAGGGGGCACCACCGGAGTAGGCGAAGAGACCGCCGAAGGGCCAAATGAGGGAGCGATCCGTAGGCCGCACGGAGCGCACCGGCCCAATCTTGTCGGGAGCCTCGGAATTAAAGACGGCGGCGAGTCGGGTAATGCCGCCGTTCACAATTTCTTCGTAGACCATGTCGGCTCGATCAACCCCGTAGAGCGGTCGCGCATCCGGAGTATTTTCAATTTTTATCACCAGAGCCGGACGCGTCACGGAAAGACCGCCGGGATCGACCAAGCCGGTCAAAGGAGCGACGACGGGAGCGAGCGTGGTCGTGGTCGTGGGCGAAGTGACCTGTGCGTGGCGAATCAAATACGGAACTCCGAAAAAACCGGCGACGATGAGCACAACAAAAAGAAGTGGGCGGAGACGACGCATTCCTCAACCGTAGTTGCTTAGCCCAGCAGGCGCGTAATGACGGTGTGCGGGAGCTGGGTTTCCGGGCTGAGGTGTTCGGAACCAGAAATAACTTTCCAACCAGTGCGCCGATAAAAATCCAGAGCACTGTCTCGCCCGTTAGCCCAGAGCGCTTGCGCCGAGCGACCGACGAGTTCCTTTTCCGCGAAGGACATCACTGCTTCGGCGTATCCCCGTCGCTGCACGTCAAAGTCGCAGGCCAGATAGCGAAGTTGATAACACGACAGTTCGGGTTCGGTCGGCGAGACGGAAGGATAGAAGGAACTTGATACCACTACCTCCCCATCAATGAGACCCGCAACGTGCAGCGCCGTCTCTTCGTGATCACGCGGGTCGGCCACCACGGCATCGAAACGACCACCACGCAAAACACGTCGTCGCAACTCGTAGAGACGTTCAGGCTCTACGATCTCGATCTCGAAGCGAGCGGCTGCGAGGGGCTTAGTCATTTCCACTAGACGAATGGATTCGTCACGGTTCATTCGTTTTTCAAAACCCGTGGGAACGAAACCCACGCGCCGGTAAAAGGACAGTGCCCGTGGAACCACGTCCGCGGCCACCATCAAGTGAAGTTGATCGAAGCCTCGATGCTGCGCTCGTGTGCTCACTGCCGCAATAAGTTCCGTGGCGAGGCCGCTGGCTCGAAATCGTGGGCTCACGTACATTCCGAACAGCCACGCTTGACCCGGAAAGAGATCGTGAGGTCCACCACGGGCCATTCCCACCGATCGACCGCGATGGAGCGCGAGGTAGACGCGCCACGGGGAGCGTGGGTCTAATTGATCACGGAAAAATTCATCGACGTAGCCTCGTTCTTCTTCCCAGGTGCTCCCGAACGCATCCGGAGAGTCACGAAGTGCCTCCAGTCGAATATGACGAAAATGTTCCCAGTCGTCGATGGTCGCCAGTCGAATGACAACTGCGTTGGACACTACTCGAAGAGTTCCGGCTCGCTGCGCGAAATTTCATCCCACAGCGGTTGGAACGAAAACCATCCCGCCAAGGGGTGCGCGGTCTGATCGCGGGTGTAGCGAGCGCTCTCGGCGTCAACCAACTTCGGCGTTCCCGCTGCTTCGGCAATGAGTTGCGCTTGGCAACTGCGCTCCATCGTGATGAACCACCACGCCGCTTCGTCGACGGAGTGGCCCACGGTAAAAAGACCGTGATTTTGGTGAATGGCGGCCTTGTGCGGTCCGAGGCCCTTCGCCAGCACCCGACCCGATTCTTCATCCAGCACAATGCGGCCGCCACCTTCGGTCACCAATACGTGGTCTTCGAAAAAGACGCAGGCGTCTTGAGTAATGGGGTCCAAGGTGCGGCCCAGAGAGGAGAAAGCTTTGCCGTAGATCGAGTGCGAGTGAGCGGCAGCCACTACGTCGGGACGAGCGGCGTGGACGGCGGCGTGGATAACGAAGGCCGCTCGGTTCACTGGTCGAGTTCCGTGGACAACTTCACCGGCGTGGTTGACCAAAATCAGATCCGACACACGCACATGGCGAAAGTTCATGCCAAAGGGATTGACCCAGAAGTGGTCGGTCAATTCGGGGTCGCGAGCGGTGATGTGTCCGGCCACGCCCTCGGAGAAACCAAATTTCCCAAACAGACGCAGGGCCCCAGCTAGGCGCTCCTTGCGGTGCTGGCGTTCGGCTTCGAAATTATCGAAGACGGGCGGCAAGTTAAAGACCAACTCACTCTGCTGTGGCACAAACTTTTCGATCATGTCCGTCATGGCTTTCCCTTCGACGCGATGAGTAGAAATCTACAACTTCTCGTAGAGCTTGTAGAAGTTGAGTAGCGACACGCTGCACAGTGTTTGGTACCGGGGCGCAAGGGTGCAGGTTTCTAGATAACTTGCGGAGTTCGGCACCGAAGGGGCGTAGGTGACTAAGCCCATCGCGACATTGGCACCGCCCGAGGGTGATCCCGAACCCCGAACCCCGGGGCCGTCCGCAAATTCCACCGCTGTTGCCGAAACTGGCGTGGCGGATTCACCTTTGTAGCCCGACGGGGCTGGGCAGGTATAGACGTTGGCGTTGGCCACTGACGAAAACAGTGGGCAGGCCTGATCGTAGAGACACCCCGCACACACGCTGGTCTGCGACGCCACTACGGCCTGCGTCGCGTCGCCCGACGAGAGGTAATTTGGTACCGACGAGGCCCCCGTCGGCGTCACCGTCACTTGACTGGTGCCGTCGGCGCCCACCGTGGCGGCGCATCCCCACCCACGCGGAGCGAGCACGAATTCAATTCCTAATCCATCGGTATACGCCGCGACATGACCCGCAAGTCCGGCCGTCAATTGCATCGTGATCTGTGAAGGAAGTTGAGAAGGCTCGGTGTTGCGAGCTCCGTAGGTCGTGGGGCATACGGTGACGGAAACGCGAGCGGCGCTGGTGGTATTTGACACCGTGGACGGCGTCGGCGTTGTCGTCGATCTGCTCGGAATAAAACTAAGGACGAATAACAACAACAGCATCACCGCGACACCAGAGGTAATGATGACGCGAGAATTTTTCATGAAACAATTCCCTCGGGGTCGAGGGCTACACGCGGAAGTCGAGCAGAATAAATCGAGTAGCCGTCGACCTGGCGAACAATCAACGTGGCCACCACAATGGCGAGCCCCATGGGGATCGCCAGATTGAAACCACTGTGTGTTAATTCGAGGACTAAAACGAATCCGGCTAGTGGTGCTTGCATGGTGGAACTAATCATCGCGGCTGCGCCCACGAGGGCGAAGGCACCAATGGGGGTGCCGGGCCACCAGTGATTCCACAGGCCACCCGCGAACGCACCAAAGACCGCTCCGGTGGCAATCATGGGCGTGAACACCCCACCAGCGGAACCGCTGCTGAGGGTGAGGGCGGTGACCAGAGGTTTGAGGACGAAGAGAATCCCCATGAGTCCGAGTCCCGCCGCACCGATGAAGGCGGTATGGGCCATGTCCTTTCCGTTACCAAAGAGTTCGGGGTACCAAAAGCCAATCACCCCGAGAACCCCGAAGGCCAGAGGCATCGCCCAGAAAAGGTGGATTCCCTTGATCCGATAGTGCGCGGCCAGACCAATGAGACGAACGTAGAAGACCCCCAACAGCCCAATGACGGCACCCGCTACCAGCGACCACACTTCCAAGGACGCCGTGCAGCGATACACCGGAATGTCCGCGTAGGTGGCACCCGTGGGGAGATAGAGCCAGCCCACCCACGTGGCGATCAGCGAGCTCGCCAGTGCGGGAAGCACCGTGGGCAAACTCAGACTGCCGTAGAAGACTTCGGCGGTGAAGAGTGCGCCGCCGAGCGGAACGTTATACACACACGCCAGACCCGCGCCGCCACCGCAGGCCACCAACAAACGTCGTTGCGCGAGCGAGAGTTTCATCCACTGGGCAATCACCGAACCCGCAAGTCCCCCCATGAGTTTCGGCGCCGCTTCCCGACCGATGGACGCTCCCATGCCAATAACCACTTCGGACACGACCGAGGTGGCCACACTGCGACGAACTCCCAAACGTGCGTCGCCGTGCCATACGGCGTCATCGATTTCTGATTTTTCGCTCTTCCACATTCGTCGGATCACGTACCACGAACCACCGCCAATGAAACCAGCCAAGACCAATGAGGTCAGTCGGCGTAGACGCGACGTTGCCGCAACTGCTTGGGTGTAGTCACCGGAGTGGTAATGAAACGCCCACAATTCCACGTGGTTCAATATCCACATCAAAGAAATACCGAAGAGGCCCGTCAGCACACTGGTCGCAAGCAGGGCTATCCAAAATCGCAGGCTGAGCGCCGCCGCGCCGTCATGAGTGGCGTTGGGTTGCTCCATGGCGCCGCGCCCCGAGATCAAACGTCGCTTCAATAAGGGCTGCGGTACCCGCTGACGCTCTCGATCTTGACTGCCTTGGCTCACGTCGCGGTCTCCCCTGGAATACTCCCAGCGTAGTTGCCACCGAGCGGAGATTCGAAGGTGCTCTATGGCGCATCCACCAAGGTCGTTAAGGTGGCGACATGAGCACTCGTGCAACCTCCATCACGCCACGGGTTGCGTGCATCGAGGCCGGTGGCACCAAGATGGTGGTCTCCATCGGAACGACGGTCGCGGAGATTCGTGATAACCGCCACGTCATCACTACCCGTGATCCCTCTGCGACCACGCGCGAAATCCAGGAGTGGTTCGCGTCGCAAAATACTGTCGGTGACATCGACGCCATGGGTATCGCCAGTTTTGGCCCCCTCGACAACGCGGACTACCGCATCAGTGCATTCAGTCCCAAGGTTGAGTGGCGGGGCTGGGATTGGCTTCCCCTCGCCAGTGAATTTGTCCCTCGTGACCGTGTGGGTTTCGACACTGATACCAACGGGGCCGCGTGGGCCGAGTCGCTCTGGGGCGCTACCGCGTCCAGCGCGGTGTCGGTCTACCTCACCGTCGGCACCGGCATTGGTGGCGGCATTATTTCCTCGGGCGAGATTCTTCGCGGTCTCTCGCATTCCGAAATGGGACACGTCATGGTACGCCGTCACCCTGAGGATTCCTTTGCGGGCGCCTGCCCGGTTCATGGAGATTGTCTCGAGGGCTTGGCGAGTGGAACCGCCATTGAGAAGCGTTGGGGTGTGCCCGGCACGCAGTTGGCCCCCGACCACGCGGCGTGGGTTTTTGAAAGTTTTTACCTCAGCGAGATGCTGGCGACGGTGGCCGCCATCGTCGCGCCCGAGCGCGTCATTTTGGGTGGCGGCGTCATGGACGTGCCCGGCCTCAGGGAGGAATCGCGACGTCGATACCGTGAGGCCTTCGTGCCCAGTGGACACCCCGCTATCGAAATACTGGCGCCCGCGCTCGGTCACGATTCGGGCCTGCTGGGTGCCTTCGCCCTGGGACGCGCACGCGCGCAGAGCTAATCCACTCCCCGTACAGGTTTTTGCCCACACGGAGCGCCACCAAAAATGCTCAGGTTCTTCTAGGCTGAACTTCTGTGTTCACCCAGCGTCGCGGCAGCGTTCATGAGTAGTCTCACCCCCATCGAGGTCCACTCCGTTGACGGAATCCGCGAGGAGCTGGCCGCCATTCTGGACGAGCGCGCTACCGAATCAGGCCAGCGCACCGTTCTGGGCCCGTATCCCTGGAAAGTCCTCTTCAACGATAATCGCAGTGCCTTCGCCAATCTGATGGAAGGCACTCACGCCATCGTCTCGTGGCGATCACCCACCGGGCTTGCCGCCGACCAAGCACTGCTCACCGAACGTCTCTACGCCTACGCCCGCCAGCAGAAAAAGACCTTCTTTGCCATTGGGTACAACGACGTCTGCCGTCAGGCCAGCGAAGCCTTCGGACTCATTTCCCTCCGCGTGGGTGTCGAGTCCACCTTCAATTTGGCCGAATGGTCCACCGCCGGCAAGAAACGCCAGAACATTCGCCTCAATATCAACCACGCCACCGCCGGTGGGATGACCTGGCGCGAAGCCTTTCCCCGCACCTCCGAAGAGGATCGGCTCGGCATCGGTGGTGTAGAAGAAGCGTGGGAGAAAGAACGCCCCCAGCGAAAAATCGATACCTTTCTCCGGACTGCCTATACCGACCTCATTGACATCCGTCGCTACTTCGTCGCGGAACAGGATGGTCGCATGCAGGCCGTCACGACCTGCACCCCGATCTCCACGACGGCATGGTATCTGCAAGACCTCACCCGTCTCGCCGACTCAGCGCGTGGCTCCCTCGAAGGGGCGATGGTTCTAGCTCTGAATACTTTTAAAGAAGAAGGCATCGCCATCGCCACCAACGGCTTGCTGCCCGATGACGGTGATCTCATGCGCGAGGCGGGTCGACCCCAAGACTTGGGCGTGATGGGGAACCGGGTGATTCGATTCTTCGACAAGCGCTATCAGTTCGGGGGAATCTCGAAGTTCCGCATTAAGTTCTCACCCGATGGCCTCGAGCCGTCCTACCTCCTGCGACCACCGAGGGCAATTCGCCCAGGAGCGGTTCGTTCGCTCATCAAACTTCTCACATGAGATAGTCCACTTTTCGAATTCACCAGCTTGTCGCAAGCGCAACCTCTTACCTGATGAAGTTTTTCGCGTACTCCCAAGACCCAAGAGGAACTCCCACAGAACTCTGTCACCTCAAATTGGAAAATTTCCAAGACGGTTCTTGAGGCGAATACCGTCAGGTAGCGCGGAGTTGCAAGCGCTCAACGATGTCCGAGAGCTCCATCTGGGTGCCCGCAACAGTCACCACGAGATCGTAGGCCTCGTCGTTGGTCAACGCCGACTCAACTCCATTGAGATCGCAGAACACCACCGTGCAGAGCCAAGCCGTTCGCTTGTTGCCGTCGACGAGTGCATGGTTCTTCGAGATTGAGTGAAAGAGGGCTGCCACCTTTAACTCAAAGGTGGCGTAGACGTCCTCACCGAAGGCACTCGCACGCGGTCTATTGACAGCCGCGTCGAGTAGGCCGATGTCGTGTACGGGACCGACTCCGAGCGTCCGCACGATCTCCATGACGTCATCGAGACCCAGAAATTCAACTGAATTCACGTCGTCCGAAGGCGCTCCAAGATATCGCCCCATTGCCGTTGCATCTTCTTGGTTGAACCAGCGACACGATCAACATGGCCGGATCGTTCGTAGCGTTCGAGCACCGCTCTTCGGATGATCTCTTGTCGAGAAGTGCCCTCAGCCGTTGCCAAGGCAGTAAGCGCTTTTTCCAATTCATTATCAGTTCGAACGGTTAGAGCCACCTCAGAATGATACCAAAGTGGTATCACTGCCGACAATCCTTAGGCACCAGAACATCGCCGGGTATCGGCTCCAGCTCTACTCAGGAAGGGTTCGAGTCTCGTTACCTCCACAACGTTGTCGGATTAACAACGCTCTCACCCGAGGTGAGTTCTTCCTGCATCCTCGGGATCCAGAAGATTTCGGTTGCCTATTTCTTCAGGGTGAATGCGAAGACAATGACCGGGGACACTGCCACTGCATAGATGCCGCTCGACGCTTTCGTAGCTTTCACTGAGCAGTTCCCCGCCTTCGTGAAAGTACCGAGAGAGTCCTCAGGCGTCAGGAGTTTGCCGAGGCCTACTCTGAGCCCACGCCACGGCCCACTCATCAAGCGGTTTCAACGCCGTTCCAAGCGAGGTGCCGGCCGAAGTCAACTCGTACGATTCATTCGCCGTTTGAGTGACAAGGCCAGCTTCGGTGACCTCTCGGAGCCGAACGTACAACACGCTCGACGACATATCACCGCAGCGCTCTCGCAGGGCCCTGGCGCCCAAAGGCCCATCGCGAAGCTCCCACAAAATCCTCAACGTCCACCGACGTCCGAGGAGATCCATGGCTGCCATGATCGGCCGACCCGTTGTGGATCCCCGAACTGCCCCTGTTCGTGCGGGCTTTTTGTTGGTCGGCACCGGGCCACTCTAGAGGGTGTTTTGATTTTCGAAACACGCGTGTGTATAGTGTTTCTTAAATAGAAACACATGCGAGGTGCAGATGCGTATTGAACCCGTGGAACCACCGTACTCAGAGGAAGTCGCTGAACGGCTCGCGAAGATGATGCCGCCCGGCGTCGAACCTCTTCTGCTCTTTCGTACTTTCGTCAAGAACCTCCCCATGGCGAATGCCATGGGGCCTTGGGGGGCTTACGAACTCAGCAAGAAACTTTCGCTCTCACTTCGTGACCGTGAAGTTGTGATCGTTCGCACGTGTGCGCGATGCACGTGCGAGTACGAATGGGGAGTTCATATTGCCTTCTTTGCCGCCCACGTCGGACTCACCGACGATCAGATTCGTTCGCTGACTTTTGGTGGAGCAGCTGACTCATGTTGGGAGTCCGAGCACGATCGGCTGCTGCTCGAAGTGGTTGATTCCCTTCATGACCATTCGCACATCTCCGATGGCCTGTGGGCACGTCTGGCCCAGGAGTTTTCGGAGAGTGAGATCTTGGATCTCACGATGTTGATCGGTTGGTACCACGCGATCTGCTTCACCGCGAACAGCTTTGAAGTCGACCTGGAAGTCGCGGCCGCGAGATTTACTGATTTCGACGGCCCTCCAAATCACTCGGCGAATCGCTGAAGCAGACACTTCACGTGCTCGGCAACAGACTGAGCATCGAAGCAGGTGGGTTCTGCTTGGCAAGTGATTCTGCCTTGAGTCCAGGACAGCGCGTTGTGCACATGGGGGCATTTCGCCGAAGACAAGCTCTTCATCGAGGACCCACGTTTGAATGTTGTTGCACCCGTAGTTGTCGTTCCCCAAGGTCTGGTTGTGCTCGAGTTGCCACTGGAACCGGGCTGAGAAGTTCTACGCCACTTTCGAGGTTGTAACAGTGACAGCGAACTTGGCTCGCAACCCGATCCAGGCTTTCAGGTGGTTTTTGTCGGGCATTGGAAGAATGACATCGAGTGGGGGCAAGGGGACTACGTTCACGCCCCTTCTGGGGCACGTGTGCCCTTTAGACAAATCATGCTGGTCGCTCGTCCCACTGGCGACTGAGGCCGCGCGGAGGTCCCCCGAGATCTGATCCGGTCA
>SESD01001342.1_pt1 | contig 13694 bp, 9 predicted proteins | sample 3171411 | NCBI WGS metagenome assembly SESD01 (sample SAMN06051880, study PRJNA518727) | freshwater metagenome | biome: subpolar coniferous forest; feature: holomictic lake; material: water; isolation source: holomictic Lake 442, 16.5 m depth | place: Canada: near Kenora, Ontario | collected...
TTGAGGCATGCCGTGGTCTCCTTGGATAACTCGTTTTCTTCGGCGTAAGCGGTCATTCCCGGCAGCAAAAGCATCAGGGCGATGACTGCCAGGCCCAGACCCTTCTTGCACAGGCGCCCAATCATCTTGCCCATGATCCACGAGCTTCTCATCGGATTTCCCCAAAATAGATCACTCCGCTCAAGCCGCGGAGCACTGGCTGCACTCCTTCAACCCGCAGGGACTGAAATGTTCCAAGCAAACACCATCGGGGGATGCCATATCCCGTGATGGTGTTTGCATCATTCTAGCAGGCGCTCTTGCGGATACGTGCGCGACGTAGCCTTTCGCCTTATTCCGCTGGAGCCTTGGCGAACAGCGTCTGCGCTCCGAGCCAAGCCAGCATTGCCATCCCGGCGAAGGGAAGCGCGATGACGAAGGCCAGACCGATAAAGGGGGCGGCCACAAACAGCGCGACCTTTTTCAAATGGCTTTCCTGCCTGGCCGGTTCCGGATTCACGGCCTCAGCCAGACCTGGAATGACGGCAGGCACTGCGTCGAGCAGTGCTTGCGTCAGGCTGCCTTCAATCATTTCCGGAGACAGGGGCTTTTCCAGGAAGGACGATACACCGGCAGCTCTGGCCCGTTCCTGATTCGCCGTGGAGCCGAAGCCGGTGACGATGACCACCGGTGTCCACGGGCGCTCGACCTTGAGCCGCTCGGCGAGCTCAATGCCACTCATGCCGGGCATCTTGATATCCGTAAAGACGACGTCGTACTCGCCCTCCTGCACTTTGAGCAGAGCTTCCTGGGCGTTCTCCGCCGTGACCACCACATAACCCTTTTGCGCAAGAACACGATTGAAACTCTTGCCAACCACCGGGTCGTCATCCACGACCAGCACTTTGTGTAATGCACTCATGATATTTCTCCTAAATGACTCGGGCTCGTTCCGCGAGATTGCCTGCTTGCCCAGACTTGCTTCCTTGCTTTCCCCGTCTACCGGGTGCCTGCACAGCGTACTTGCGGTTCGCAACGCAATGCCCACCGCTTATGCATCAGGGCGCTGTTCGCCGCATGGACAACTTCCTCAGGACCCACCGGCTTGGCGAGATAGTCATACGCTCCCAGCGTCACCGCCTGCTTGGCAGATTCAACCGCGGGGTATCCCGTGATCATGATCACTTCGCTTTCGGGCCATTTTTCCTTGATGGTCTTGAGCACCGCCATTCCGTCCATTCCCGGCATGCGCTGATCGAGCAACACCACATCGAACGGCTGTTGTTCCATTGCCAGCAATGCATCGCCACCGTTCAAGGCCACTTCGACACTGCATTCATTGGCCGACAAGGTTCTGACATAGCTGCGCCGTACGACATCTTCATCATCGACGACCAGAATCTTCGTTTTTGCATTCACCTTGGCCACCCGTTCCTTTACCTGCCTTTACCCCAGCAACCCTCATGCCAAGCCTCGGTCGTGGAAGCTAATTCCTTTGTTATCGGGTAGTTATGGATATTGACTGAAGGTCTGCGGCGACCTGGAACCCTTGCAGTCAGATGGCCCAAGTACATCCAAGATATGCACTGCGATCCGTTGGATCCGGCGATATTGTTATTTATCAGTTGGATATGAATTGCCGGCGGGGATTTCTTTGTGTACATCAGTTCGGCAGGGTGGCCTGCCCGGTCATTGATTGACCGCAGCGGGAATGCGCACCCGGTTTTCTGCGCCCGCTTTTTCCTGGCACAGCGGGTTGCTATAATCCTGGCCAATGGTTCAGGGCAAAGAAGCCCCGGGGACCGGAAACCCAGCGGCGCTGCATAACGGCTGTAACCAGACATCCGACCCTTTGCCGACATGCCAGTATTCAACATCAGAGGTGGTGAGAGCCGCCCGTTTTTTTGGAAAATCCAATGATGCCTATCAAGTCCGGAATCTTGTTCGCCAGCGCCGCTTCACTGATGGTACTGGCCGCATGCAACTCCCATGATTCCACGGTCCCGGCCAAGGATGGTGTGGCCGCCACCGTAAACGGAATCCCCATCAACGAGAGCCTTGTCGGCTGGATGCTCAAGGAGCGCGTCGGCATGGGGCGAGATGCCAGTGCTGAGGCACGCGCCCGGTACATTGACCGCCTGACCATGCAAGTCCTCGTCGCCGAGGCAGCCGTCAAGAAGGGATTGGATAAGCAGCCTGAGGTAGCGAACAGGCTGGAACTGGGCAGGCTATCGGTCCTGACCGACGCGTTTCGTGAGGACTACCTGAAGAATAATCCGATCAGCGACGAAGCGCTGAAGGCGGAGTATGAAAAGCTGAGCGCGCAGGAGGCCGGCACAGAGTACAAAGTGAGGCACATCCTGTTAGGGAGTGAAGCGGATGCCAAGGCGATCATAGCCAAGCTGAAGGCGAACCCCAAAGCATTTGAATCCCTGGCCAACGAAAAGTCCAAGGACGAGGGTTCCAGAGGCAAGGGAGGCGACCTGGGCTGGATGGATCCGCGCAACGCGATCCCGGAATTCAGGACGGCACTCGGTCAGATGGCAAAGGGCAAATATTCTGAAGAACCGGTCAAGACCCAATTTGGCTATCACGTGATGCTGGTGGAAGATTCGCGCCCGAAGTCGGTTCCGCCACTGGAGCAAGTCAAGGCCCAGCTGGCGGCTCGAATGACACAGCAGAGCCTGGAGAACCAGTACGCCGACCTGAAGGCCAAGGCCAAGATTGTCGTTGCGCAAACACCTGCCGCCGCGCCGACAGAAAAGGATGCCGCGAAGAAAGAATCCGCGTCACCAGAGCCGGCCAAGAAATAGCGCTGCATCGCGATCTGCTGGCGAGAGGTTTGCCGCAGCGGGGCCAATTCCTGACATTCTCGGTTGCTGCATCGAGCTTGGCGCCGCAGTCGATGGGCTTGACGCGGGCGCCGACCGTCAGACTGCTGGCCTGCTTTTCTGTCTGACTTTGCAGCAACTGGCCACCGGCGCGCACCTGTCTTGTCGTGTGGTATCTGAGCAACGTTGAAGCCTCAATAGAAAACACCAGGCAAGACTATTGGAGTCGATCGCGAAAGTTCTCTCTGCAATCCTCGGTAATGCCCAGGAAGCCATTGCGCCACTGGCCCCACGGACAAAATAGTGCTTACTTACCAATGAAGTAGGATGTTCCTGCGGTTTGGCAGTCAGCTGGTGGCCGGCGTGCTTGTTGGCGTATGGCCGACGATCAGCCAGCGCTTGCGACCGGGATCAGGCAAGTATTCGCGAATCCAACGCAAGCGCCAGCTGTAGCAGGGGTTGACCTGCCGCTAAGGTTAAGGCATCTTCGCGTACTGTCGCAGTCTGGTCAGTCATTCAAGAACGTATTCAAATTGCGTAAATTTCGGGAAGCTAACTCATGAAGCAGTGGCAACGAATTATTGCTGTGTGTGCAGCAAGCGTGGGCTTGGGCCTTCTGTTGCCGGCGACGCCGGCCCTGGCCGCCGCCATCACCAAGCCGGCCGCCAGCGAAAAGGATATCGTCCTCCAGGGCGACGCCATGTGTACCAAGTGCCACGACGAGTCCGATGGCCCGCAGCTCTTGACCATTGGCAAGACGAAGCATGGCACCACCGCCGACAGCCGGACGCCGAGTTGCATCAGTTGCCACGGCACCAGCGAGAATCATCATGGTTACAAGGGCGCCGGCAAGCCGCCGAAGCCCGACGTCACGTTTGGCAAGACCAACCCGACACCGCCCGATCAGCGCAGCGCCGCTTGTCTCAGTTGTCACCAGAGGGACGCGAAGCGTTCGCACTGGGCCGGCAGTACGCATGACACCAACGAGGTGGCCTGCAGTTCATGCCACCAGATTCACTCGGGCAAGGATGCCGTGCGCGACAAGCGCACCCAGCCGGACGTGTGTTACACCTGCCACAAGGAACAGCGTGCCCAGGCCAACCGTCCGTCGCACCATCCTGTTCCCGAAGGCAAGATGGGATGCGCCGACTGCCACAATGTGCATGGTTCGGCGGGACCGAAACTGCTCAAGCGGGACAGCGTGGTCGAGACCTGCTACACCTGCCACATGGAAAAGCGCGGCCCGTTCGTGCATAACCATGAACCGGTCAATGACGACTGCACCACCTGTCACAATCCGCACGGAACCACCGCAGAACGCATGTTGAAAGTGCGTCCGCCCTTCCTCTGCCAGCAGTGCCACACGCCGCATGTGCCTGCGCAGGCGCTGCTTTACGGTCAGGCGCCGACACCCAATGCCATAGGCTGGAACGGCGCATCGGTCACCCAGGGACGCGCTTGCCTCAATTGTCATACGCAGATTCATGGCAGCAACAACCCCAGCGCCACCAATCCCACACCGCAGTTCCTGTTCCGCTGAAACCGGTGGAGAGAATCGACATGAAGCCATCCAATGCACGTTTCAGTTTCACCCAAAAACTCCTGACGCTCTCGCTGCTGGCCGCCTTCGGCCCGGCGCACGCCGATGAGGCGGTCGACCTGCTGATCAAGCCAGAAAGCACGGTCAGCGCCGGAGTTACAGCCGTCAGCGGCAACAGCGGGGACCGTTCCATCTTCGGCCAGTACAGCGGCATGAGAAAGGACAGCGCCTACCTGCTGCTCGATGCCGATATCATCAAGCGCGACGACGCCAGCGGAACCTGGCTGCTGTTCAAGGGCAACAATCTTGGTCTCGACAACCGCGACTTCAGCCTGAGCTACATCAAGCAGGGCGACTGGAAGGTCTCGGCCGACTACAGCGAACTCATCCGCCGCGAGGCGCGTACCGTCAATACCGCGCTGCAAGGCGCCGGCAGCACGACACCGACCGTGGTCAGCCTGGCGGCGCCGGGTATCGGCAGCGAGCTCAATCTCGAGCTCAAGCGCCGGGGCATCACGCTCAGCACGGACAAATGGCTGACGCCCGGCCTGCAGTTCGAGGCCAGCTTCAAGAACGAGGACAAGGACGGCGCCCGCATCTTCGGTCGCGGTATCGCCTGCGGTGTTTTCGCCGCCCAGCGCAACACCTGCGGCGCCGCGGCCGGTACGCTGCTGGCCAGTACCAACACGGCGATGCTGATGTTGCCCGAACCGGTCAATTCAAACACCAAGCAGTTCGAAGCCAGGTTGAATTATTCCGGCGACAATTTCATTTTGAGCGGCGGCTATTACGGCTCGTTTTTCACCAACTACAACGGAACTCTGAACCCGCTGGTGCCGGGCAGCCTGTGGAATTCCAACGGAAGCGTATTCGCCGCCCCGGGGGCCACTCTGCAAGGCTTCCTGCAACAGCCCATGGCGCTTCCGCCCGACAACCAGGCGCACCAGTTTCACCTCGGCGGCAACTACGCGTTCACGCCGACGACCCGCGCCACCTTCAAGCTCGCCTATACCCATGCCACCCAGGATCGCGACTACTCCGGCAGCGGCTTGAGCGGCGCGCCGGCCGGCCTTAACAATCTCGGCGGCGAGGTGAACACCACCCTGGCCCAGGTCGGCCTTACTGCGAAGCCCATGCCGAAGCTCTCGCTGCTCGCCAACCTGCGCTACGAAGACAAGCAAGACAAGACTCCCCTGGCCGCGTACAACCTCACCGGCCTTGCCACCAGTCCGGCGAATTTCTTCACCAACACGCAGTTTTCCTCGAGCAAGCTGACCGGCAAAGCCGAAGCCAGCTACCAGCTGCCGGACAATTATCGAGTCACGCTGGGCATGGATTACCAGTCGGTCAAGCGCGATCGCCCGGCAGCCACCACTGTCATCGACGGTCTTTCGGCGCTGCGCGAAGACACGCACGAGGACGGTTATCGGGTCGAACTGCGCCATTCGATGTCGCAAACCCTCAACGGCAGCATCGGCTACGTCAGTTCCCGGCGCGACGGGTCGAACTGGCTTTCCGTGGCGCCTGGCGCGGGATTCCCCTCCGTGGCTGACGGCACCATCTATAACGCCAAGGGCGGCTTCCCCATCACGCTGCAGGATCGGCGGCGCGACAAGCTGAAAGCAAGCGCCGACTGGATGCCGATCGAGTCGCTCTCGCTGCAGTTCCTCGTCGAGGACGGCAAGGACACCTATACGGCGCCGACCGAAAAGGGCTTGCGCGATACCGGCATGAACACCTATGGCGTCGACGCCGCCTGGAAGGTGAGCGAAGGCTGGAACCTCACCGGTTTTGCCAGTCGTGGCAGGCAGACCATCCACATCGACCACTCCACCGGCTACCTGGCCGAACTGGAAAACATCAATACCACCTTGGGGCTCGGCGTCAGGGGCAAGCTAACGCCCACGCTCGACGTCGGCGCCGACCTCTCCTACGCAGACGACAATAATCGCTATCAGCAAAGCATGAGTAGCGGTGCCGCGTTGATCGGGGGCGGTTTGCCGGATGTCAAGTACCGCATGACGACGCTGAAGATCTTCGGCAAGTATGCGCTGGAGAAAGACGCCGACCTGCGTTTCGACCTCGTGCACCAGCGCGCCCGGCTTGACGAATGGAGTTGGGGATACAACGGCGTGCCCTTCGCCTTCTCCGACAACAGCACTGTCTCCCTGCAACCCAACCAGAAAGCGACTTACCTCGGGGCGACATATATCTACAAGCTCAGGTGATGGCTGTTGATTCAGCGCGCCTCTAAATCAAACTGATCACGGGATAGGACCTTGTAATCGAGACTGCTCCGGCCCCTGCTTGCTTCATTGTTTTGCCACGGAAAACCATGATACGGATACGGATATAGCCCATGCGTCTTCTTGAAGATCTACTGCGTGACGATTGATTTACATCAAATGATGCGGGTTCGCCTTGGATATGATGCAGCGTGGTTTGCTCCGCGAGTTGCCTCTAAGAGTGTTGTGTGTGGTTCAAAGTTCCGCTTCGCCCGTTTGGGATTCCGGAGTGACCGCTAGAGAATTCGATGTACCGCGATAGATTGGGATTGGAATTTGGATTGCAAGGTAGCGGCTTGGTAGCAAAGGCTTGTTTTTGTTTGTTCTGAAACTTTTTGGGAGACGGGAATGAATGCTCAGAGTAGCAACATAAAAAGGCTGTCACGCTTTGTGACCGCCATGGCTGCCGCCGCATTGCTGTTGCAAGGTTGCGGCGGCGGTTCGGACGGCTCGACCGGTCCGGCGGGGCCAGCGGGCGCAACGGGTCCGGTCTCGACCGTTCCTGGTCCGGCAGGTCAGGACGCCACTGCAGTGACGAAAGTTTCCGCTCTGACTGCCGACCAATGGGTCAACATGAACTGGACGGCCACCATCACCAGCGCCACCATCGGCACCGATGGCAAGCCGGTCGTCAACTTCAAGGTGGTGGACGATCAGGGCAAGCCGGTCATCGGTCTCGCCTATCCGTCCTTGAACACCATCAACAGTACGGCCACGCTTCCCGCTTATGCCAACTTCGGTTTCACGATCGCCAAGCTGGTCCCGGGCAACCCTGTCACCCGCTCAGACGGCACCACCACCAAGACCCCGAACCGCTGGGTTTCCTACATCGTTACCAGCACGCCCACCTTCAAGAGCGCGACCGACCACAGCACCGGCACGAATCCCGCCGCGCAGCGTAGTCCGACGACCGACAACCAGGGCACCATGGTGGACAACGGCGACGGTACCTACAAGTACACCTTCGTCCGCGCCATCACGGCGGCCAAGGCAATGGTCGATGCCGGCACCTATACCGGCAACAACATCAAGGCCTTCCTTGACGACACCACCTATGCGCCGGCCCTGACCCATCGCGTCGCCATGCAGTTGCAGGGCGCCATGCCGGGCACGGGAACCAACACCCCGGACGGCATAACGGTGAAACCCACGGTCAGCTCGACCAATCCGGTTGCCGCCTATCTGGACTTCGTGCCGGCCGGCGGTAGTGTGACGGAAGCCCGCACGATTACTCGGGTCGAGGTCTGCCAGTCCTGCCACAAGGGCAACCTGCTGCACGGCCGCAAGGATCCGAACCTGTGCGTGGTCTGCCACACCAACCAGGCGGGTTACGGCTATGCCGACGTCGCATTCCCGGCGGGCGATCTCAATGTCGCCACCAGCGACAACTCGACCAACGTCGATGGCGTCAGCACCGTCACTTTCCCGCGCTGGGTTCACCGTATCCACATGGGTGAAGGCCTGGCCAAGAAGGGCTACAACGTCCGCGGCGTACTGTTCAATGAAGTCGCGTTCCCGCAGGATCAGCGCAATTGCGTGAAGTGCCACGATTCTTCCGCAACGGCCAAGTACCCGACGCCGAATGGCGACAACTGGAAGAACGTTCCCAGTCGTCTTGCTTGCGGCGGCTGCCATGACGGCATCAACTTTGCCACCGGCGGCGGCAAGCAGCTGAGCGGTGGCGCCAACCACCTGGCCGGCGTTGGCCTGACCGACGATGCACGGTGCGCTTCATGCCACCTGCCTTCGGACATCGAAGCATTCCACATCCCTGTTTCGCCGATTGCTGCTTCTATCCTGGCCCTGCCCGCTGGCTCAACGGCGACCGGCTACACCAATGCCGCTTCCATCGCCGCTTACGACAAGCTGCCCACGGGCGCCATCAAGGTGAGCTACGACATCGGTACCGTCACCGTGAGTTCCGCTGGCGTTGCTTCCATGACATTCAAGCTGCTGCAGAATGGCGTGGCTACGCCGTTCAACGCCGCCAGCGCGACCGCCGAACTCTGGCCCAATTTCGTGGGTGGTCCCGGCGTCGAACTCGCCTTCAACGTACCGGAGGACGGCATCACGGCTCCGGCTGATTACAATGCCCACTACGATGTACCGCTGAGGGGCATCTTCAGGGGCACGGGTACGGGCACTTCCGCCGGCACGCTGACCTATGATGCGGCAAGCGGCTACTACACGGTGACGCTGACCGGCATCAAGGTTCCGTCGACGGCGACCATGGTCACCATGGGCTTGGGCTACACCTACGCACCGCAAACCACCGCGCTGCCACTGACCCAGACCAACCTCGCCAAGTATCCGTACAACGCGACGACCCTGATCGGCGGTCTGATCGTCGAAGTGCCGAATGCCTGGAAGGTTGCCTCGGGCAAGACCAGCCGTCGCATGCTGGTTGAAGATGCGCGCTGCAACACCTGTCACGCGAAGCTCGGCGTATTTGCAGAATCTGCTTATCATGCCGGCCAGCGTAATAGTTCCCAGACCTGCGCCTTCTGCCACAACCCCAACCAGACCAGCGGCGGTTGGACTGCGTCATCCAATTACTTCGTCCATGCCATCCATGGCGCCACGAAGCGCTCGGTGCAAAACACCTGGCACTATCCGGACATCAATGTCTGGGGTATTGGCAATCCGGGCAACATCAAGAACTGTGCGGCTTGCCATCTGCCGGGTGCGATCAACTTCGGCACGGTGTATACCAAGACCAGCAGCTTCGATGTCAACCCGCTGTCGTCGTCGATCATCAATTCGACTTCGTCCGCCTCGGCCGTCACGACGTTCAATAACAACTTCGACAACAGGCTCTACGTCACGGTTGCCACGGGAACGTATACGGTTGCGTCGACTGCCGGAGCTACCGGCGGCCCCGCTCCGACTTCGGTGACTTCGCCCTACGTCGCCCTCAACAACGACTATGGTGTCGGGTTTGCCTACGCGCCAACGACGGGTGTTTCGACGAATGCCGCAGCCACGACGCTGGTGAATTCGCCGACGACCAATGCCTGCTTCTCCTGCCATGACACGGCGAAGGCGCAGCAGCACATGACGGCCAACGGCGGCTCGATCTACGCGCCGCGCGCGGCTGCCCTGGCGAAAGCCGAGCAGTGCCTGTTGTGCCATGCTGGCGGCAAGATTGCCGACGTCGAGGTGGTGCACCAGTAAGCTGCTTGATGCAATGCAGATCGGGACACGGTTCATCGTGTCCCGTCTGAACTCAAAAAAACTAACCCGGATCCGGCAACGCATCCGGGTTAGCCTTTCATACGACATGCTAGGAAACCCATGAAACCCAGCGCGCTTTATGCCGCAATAGCCACACTGGTGCTGGCCTTCGCCAGCAACGTTCTGGCCTCACCCGAGGAAGGCGATCCGCCGCGCAAGCCCAAGCCCGCGCCCACGGCAAAGAAGGACGACAAGCTCGCCGAGCAGAGGGCGGCCGCCGCAAAGATCAAGAAGCTGGACATCAACAGCGCCAGCAAGCAGGAACTGATGAAACTGCCCGGCATAGCCGCCGCCGACGCCGACAAGATCATCGCCGGGCGTCCCTACGGCAGCAAGGTTTGGCTCATGACCCACAAGGTCCTGTCGCAAGCCGCCTACGGGTCGGTGGCGGAACTGGTGGAAGCCAGGCAGCCCTTCAAGGATGCCGCGAAGAATGCTGCGTTATACGAACCCAAGAAGAGGTAATATTCCCGTCATTGCTGGACAGGGAATGCCTTAGTCAATTTAATAGTGAGTGACCAAATGAAATCGACGCTTGCCCGTATCGGTCTGTTCGCCTCCTTGATTGTCATGCTGTCTGCCTGCGGCGGCGGCGGTGGCGGAGGCAGTGCGCCGCCTGCCACCAGTCCGGGCGGCGGTGCCACGGGCGCCGTTGCCTCGCTGGCGGCAGCGAATCCGGCGGCCAGCAATACAGCAAGCAACCCCGGCGCGGCCTTCAGCCTGGTGATTGATGCCGGCTTGTCGCCGCTCACGGTGAACAGCCCGCCGAAGGTTAACTTCGCCGTGATCGACGGCAATGGCAATCATGTGCCCGGCCTCACGCTGTTCAATGCCGGCGGGGCGACGGCTGATCCGGCCTGCAGCGGCGGCAACGTCAAATTTACCATCGCCCAGTTGCAGGCTGACGATACCTGGCGCAGCCTGATTTCGAACAAGCAGACCGTGGCGGCGAGCGTCAGCCCCGCGCTGTCCGTCACCTACGGCGCGCTCGATCCCGTGCAAACCGCCACCATCGCCAATCCGGCGACCATAGATGCGACCCATCCGCAGCTGGTCGGCATCCTCACCGAGAATGCGGCGGCAGGCTACTACAGCTACCAGGCGGCTACCGACGTCACCAACCCGAATGCGGTGACGACGGCGAACGCCGCCGCCGGCACCAGCGTGCTCACCAACGGCTATGCCATCGTCAAGGACGGCAGGACGGTGCACCGTGCCGCGCTGCTGCTGTGCTACGTCGACCCCGCGACCAGAGCGACGGTCAAGGTGAATCCCTATTTCGACTTCACCATCGGCGCCGACGGCAAGGCGGTTGCGCTGAAGGATGCCGCAGGCAAGCTCACCGAGGCCAAGAAGGTCGTCGATCGCGCTGCCTGCAATGGCTGCCACCAGAATTTCGCCGCCCACGGCGGCGCCCGCAACGAGCCGCAACTTTGCGTCATGTGCCACAACCCGGGCAGCCAGGATTTCCACAATAACGGCCAGCCGGTCGACTTCAAGCTGATGGTGCACAAGTTCCATCGCGGCAAGTCGCTGACGCAGGATTATGTTGTGCACAATTCCGTCGCCCGCAAGACCGATACGTCGGTGACGCCCAACGTGGTCTATGGCGTGACCTACCCGGGCGAGCTCAGAAACTGCAGCAAGTGCCACGACGGTTCCGCCACCGCCACGGTCAAGACCGCGCAAGGTGATAACTGGAAGACCAAGGCCAGCAAGAACGCATGCTGGTCATGCCACGATGACTACAAGGCGGCAGCTTCGAAGTGGCAGCTGGCCCATGCCCCGTTTGCCAGCACCGGCTACATCCAGCCCAGCGTCGCCAACCCGGACCAGACGCCGGACAGCGAATGCCGGCGTTGCCATGTGTCGAGCTGGGTCGATACCGCGAGCGTCCACCAGGTGCCGGAATGGGTGTTGGGCGAAAGCTACCAGTACAACATCTGGAACACCACCTTGAATGCGGACCGCACCGTTACCGTCGAATACTCGGTGAGCAACCCGAAGACGGGCGCCGACTACGATATTCTCGATTTCAGCAAGTACCGCTATTCGATCTCCAACACGGCCGGCACGTCGAAGACCAATACCTTCACCTTCGCCGGCACGATGTACGTCGGTTGGGGAACGGATGACTACAGCAATGTCGGCGCCGTCGGTCGTCCCTGGGGCAGCAATTGCACCACCCAGGTCGCCAGCGGCACGCCGACCTGCGACGCCAACGGCCTGCCGCAGGCCTCCACGCCGGGAACGCCGAATATCAACGGCGCCGGCGGCGCGCTGATCACGCGCGGCCAACCGGTGGCGCTCAGCGTGCTGTTCGACCCGAGCGTCAGGCGTGTCGGCAGCAGCAACCACTTCACGATTACCTCGACCCCCATCCCGGCTTCGGTCACTGGCTCCGGCGTGGCGGCCTATGCCGGGCGAGTCAGCGTGCAGAAGGATGCCAACACCAGCTACGCGATTCCGGTGAAGAACGTGGTCAAGTACTTCGCGCTCGATGGCAAGGCGACCGTGGCCCGCCGCGACGTGGTGGCCACTGCCAAGTGCGAGGTCTGTCATGACAAGTTCATCAAGAACCACGGCCATGGCGGCAGCCGCAATACGCCCGAGGTTTGCGTGATCTGCCATAACGGCAACAACCCGCTGAATGGTACGGTGGTGAAGAGCGGCGCCGTGACGGCGTATGCGGAATCCGCCCATTTCAAGCGCTTCATCCACATGGCGCACGAAGACCTGGCCCAGAACAACAAGAGTACGACCACCTTGCTTGGGCAGGGCATCAACTTCCCCGCCCAGGAGAAGAACACGGCGGTCTATGGCCAGCTCAAGAACTGCAACATGTGCCACGTGAATAATTCCTACCAGTTGGACAAGGGGGTGATCGGCACCAGCGTCACCTACGCCGTCGACCTGAGCAAGGACAGCACGAGTGCGTCGATCACGGATACCGATCCGTCGGACAACAAGGTGATCTCGCCCAAGGCCAGCGCCTGTTCGAGCTGCCATAGCTCGGATGCCGCCAAGACGCACATGACCGGCGTCGGCGGAGCTTCCTTCGGTACCGCCACCCAGCTCGACCTGGCCAGCGGCAGGGTCACTGAGACCTGCAACAATTGCCACGCGCCAGGAAACATCCTGCCGATGGAAACCGCGCACGGTCTGAAGTAAGCGCCGGCAACGGTAGCAGCAGGAATCAGGGAGGGCCTAACGGCCCTCTCTTTTTTTGTCCGGTGCGGGCAAGCAAGGCCTTCAAGTGCCTCACGACAGACATCCTCCGGGTGATCGGCTATCATTCCGCATCGGATGCAACAGGGGTCGGTCATGGGAGCTATTGCCTTTACGGAATTCCGGCGCAAGGCCGGTGAAATCATCGAGCAGGTTTGTGATACGGAACAACCTGTCACCGTGACCCGTGCCGATGGAAAGAACGTCGTCATCGTTTCTGCAGCGGAGTGGGCGTCAATCTCCGAGACCTTGCATCTCATGAGCAGCAGCAAGAACGAGGAGCGCCTCAATGATGCCGCGGCTGAAATCGCGGCTGAAATTGCTCGCCGCCGCGCTGCCTGATGGAAGTGTTTTACGCTGCCAGGGCGCGAGAGGATCGCGCTTACTGGGAGCGGAACAACAAGGCCGTCACAACCCGGATAGACAGTCTGATTGCAGACATTCAGCGCCAGCCGTTTGGCGGATTGGGCAAACCCGAGCCTCTGAAATACCAATGGACGGGATTCTGGTCACGGCGCATCAATGGCGAACATCGACTGGTATACCGCGTCGAAGACGGAGTCATTTTCATCGCGCAGTGCCGATTCCACTACACGG
>SESD01001343.1_pt1 | contig 13693 bp, 13 predicted proteins | sample 3171411 | NCBI WGS metagenome assembly SESD01 (sample SAMN06051880, study PRJNA518727) | freshwater metagenome | biome: subpolar coniferous forest; feature: holomictic lake; material: water; isolation source: holomictic Lake 442, 16.5 m depth | place: Canada: near Kenora, Ontario | collected...
AGCGATACCAAATACTTATCCACCGCTTCAATGGATTCGGTAAATTTAATGCCGTACAAATTGTTGATTGAGTCTTGACGAACAACGTGCGCTTCGTATTCAAAATGCTGTCCGCTCAACTGCAATTCAATCGTTATATCTTTTTCTAGTGATTTAATCAGCGAATGATGTGGTGTGCTAAATAACGCCCCAGATTTATTGATGCTCACTAACTCAACGTTAATTCCTCCCGTTTTAAACAAACCAATGCGAGTAATTGACGCAGAAATATAATGTTTGCTGGAAACAGGAATATGTATTTCCGAATGCTGGCGATTATCATGGATTAACGAATCGAATTGAGCAGATATATTATTGAAACTTGCAAAATGTGGCATCTAATGTCCCATATAAATTTAAAACTAGATAAAAGATTAACGAGGTTCTATTTCAGTTGCGTGTCGATTCAATTACGATACAGCGTCAAGCTCATGTTATTTATTTGATAAATCAAATATCATTTTGATTTTTAAAGGATTTGATTGAAATAAATCGTGCTATATTTGGCAAAAATAATTGATGTCATTTCATTGTCAAAAATGAATATTACAATCTAAAGACTATGAAAAGAACTAAACATAAAAAACATAAACTTTTACTCCGCAATTTAACGCTAGATGATTACGATAATTTAGCGGTTTTAATGGAACACGTTTACGATAATTTGGGTGGTGCATGGAAAAAAGACCAATACATTTCCCAAATTACGCGCTTTGCTCAAGGGCAAATCGTTATTGAAGATAACGGCGTTTTAGTTGCGGCTGCATTAAGTATGGTGGTGGATTATTACCAATTTGGTGACGCTCACACTTACGCGCAAATTACGGGTGATGGCTATTTAACCCATCATAATCCTGAGGGTGACACGCTTTATGGCGTGGATATTTTTGTGCATCCAAAATATCGTGGCTTGCGTTTAGGTAGACGACTTTACGATGCCCGAAAAGAATTGTGCCGTAATTTAAATTTACGCCGATTTATCGCGGGTGGACGAATTCCTGGTTATTCCAAATATGCAGAAAATTTAACGCCTGTGCGTTACATTGAAGAAGTTAAAAATCGTGAAATTTTCGACCCTGTTTTATCATTTCAATTAGCTAACGGTTTTCACGTTCGTAAATTATTAACGAATTATTTACCTATCGACAAAGAATCGTTTGGGTTTGCGACATTACTTGAATGGGTAAATTTAGATTATAACGACACAGAACCTACGGTTGGCGCGTCTAAAAAAAGTGTAATTCGACTGGGTGTCGTGCAATGGCAAATGCGAACGTTAACCAGCGTTGAAGAATTATTAAAACACGCGGAATTTTTTATTGATGCTGTTGCAGGTTATCACGCTGATTTTGTGTTATTCCCTGAATACATGAGTGCGCCGTTGATGGGATTATTTAACGACAAACATCCACCCGATGCGATTCGGGCATTGGCAGGTTTCAGTAGTGAAATTCGTAATGGCTTACTTGAAATGGCGATGTCTTACAATATCAACATCATTGCAGGTTCATTGCCAGAATACAGTAATCACGAGCTTTACAATGTTTCGTGGTTGTTACGTCGAGATGGTACATTTGAAGCGCAATATAAAATTCATGTGACGACAGACGAAGTCAGTTGCTGGGGTGTACAAGGTGGCGACGCGCTTAAAGTATTTGACACAGATTGCGGCAAAATTGCGGTGTTAGTCTGTTTCGATTCTGAATTTCCAGAATTGGCGCGATTGGCGACATTGCAAGGCGCACAAATTCTTTTTGTCCCTTTTTGGACAGACACGAAAAATGCGTATTTGCGCGTTCGTTATTGTTCTCAAGCACGCGCCATTGAAAATGAATGTTTCGTAGCCATTACAGGTAGTGTGGGGAATTTACCGCACGCTGAAAATATGGATATTCAATATGCACAAGCAGCGATTTTTAGTCCAAGTGATTTCTCATTTCCACACGATGCGATTTTGGCAGAAGCAACACCAAATACTGAAATGACGTTAATTGCAGATGTGAATTTAGATTTATTAAAACAAGCAAGAACACGCGGTGCGGCACAAAATTTAGCCAAACGCCGTGAAGATTTATACCGATTAGAATGGCGTTAAGGAAAAGTTTATGAAAGAGTTATGGTTACTTCGACACGCAAAATCAAACCGAAAAATTGATGTTAGCGATATTGATCGCCCGCTTAAAAAACGTGGCAAACGTGATGCAAAAAATATGGGCGCGTGGCTAAAAACACAACATTTAATTCCAGACGCATTACTTAGTTCCCCCGCAAAACGGGCAATTGAAACAGTACGAATTATTTATCAAGAATTAAATGTTGCGGGCTTGGTGATTCAAGAAGATTCGCGCTTATACGCAACAGGCATCGAACAATTAAAAATGGTTTTAGCGAGCTGCCCCGAAACAACGCAACGTGTTTTATTGGTAGGGCATAATCCAGAATTGGAAAATTTATTGATTCATTTGGTGGGAATTTCTGCATTACCCGATACAAAAAAACTTTTGCCAACTGCGGCATTGGTGCGTTTAACTCTAAATACAGCATGGGCAGATTTACATGAAGATTGCGCTCAATTGTTATCTATCATTTACGCTAAATCGTTGTTGAGCGAATCAGCGTAACGCAAATAAGTCACCAACCACACGAAAGCTGATAGAAAAATCAATGTGTCGCTAATCTTGCTGATTAAAGGTCGCTATGTCATGATTGCGCGTTTTTCAACCATCAAACTATAAGAGAGAAAATCATGGCTGGTCGTAACCACCTCTATATCCCAGGACCTACAAACGTTCCGAACGAAGTTTTAAATGCAATGCACGTTCCGATGGAAGATCACCGTTCACCCGTGTTTCCAAAATTGTTCGCGCCTTTATTAGAAGATTTGAAAAAAGTTTTCGGTACAACTACTGGTCAAGCGTTCATTTTTCCTGCAACAGGTACTGCTGGTTGGGAAGTGGCTTTCACTAACGTTTTAAATCAAGGCGATAAAGTATTGATTTATCGTTTTGGGCAATTCGCACATTTGTGGGCGAATATGGCAACTCGTTTAGGTTTTCAAGTCGAATTGCACGAAGAACCTTGGGGTACAGGCGTTCCACTCGACAAATTAGAAGCGCGTTTAAAAGAAGATACCGCGCACGAAATCAAAGCGGTTTTAATTACCCATAACGAAACCTCAACAGGTGTTACATCTGACGTTGCTGGCGTTCGCAAAGCGATGGACGCAGCAAATCACCCAGCATTTATGTTTGTTGACGGCGTGAGTTCGGTTGCAAGTATTGAGTTCAAAATGGACGAATGGGGCGTGGACGCAATTATCAGCGGTTCACAAAAAGGTTTCATGTTGCCAGCAGGCGGCGCGTTTTTAGGTTTCAGCGCGAAAGCCTTGAAAGCCGCAGAAACCTCAACTTTCCCACGTTGTTTCTTGGATTTAAAAGACCAAATCACCAACAACGCGACGGGCTACACGCCTTACACACCGAATTTGCCATTGTTGTACGGTTTGCGTAAATCGTTAGATATGTTGTTTGCCGAAGGTTTAGACAATGTTTATGCGCGTCATTTCCGTTTAGGTGAAGGTGTGCGTCGTGCCGTTGCAGCATGGGGATTAACAACTTGCGCTCAAGAAGGCTTCTATTCAAACACCGTTACAGCCGTTGTTGTGCCAGCGGATAAAGATGCCCGCGAAGTGATTGGCACTGCGTTTAACCGTTACAACATTTCACTCGGTGGCGGTTTATCAGAAGTGATGGGCAAAGTTTTCCGTATTGGTCACATGGGCGATATGAATGACGTTTCGATGTTGGGCGCAATTGCTGGGGCTGAAATGGCAATGTTAGATTGTGGATTTAACATCAGAGCAGGTAGCGGCGTGGGCGCAGCGATTGAGTATTATCGTTCGACTGCAGCGAAGTAAGTTTTTTAAATCGCTAAATGAAAAAAGGCTCAAAGCGTAATGCTTTGAGCCTTTTTGTTTTAAAGCGGTTTAATTCCACTTCATAATCGGTACCGAAGAAATCGAATTTTTCGGTGAACCGTCAATCAATTTATCGCTGTAAACCAAGTAAATCAGCACATTTCGTTTTTTATCTAAGAAACGCACTACTTGCAAGGTTTTGAAAATCAACGAGCGATTTTCTTTAAAAACGACATCGCCATTTTTCAAGTTACCTAATTTACTGACATCAATCGCACCGATTTGCCGACACGCAATCGAGGCTTCTGACGGGTCTTCCGCCAAACCAACAGCACCTTTGACACCACCCGTTTTTGCTTTTGAAACATGACACGTTACACCAGCTACTTCGGGATCGTCGAAGGCTTCAATCACAATTTTGCTGTTTGGACTAAGAAGATTAAACGTCGTTGAAACTTCGCCAATTTCATCTGCGATGGCGGAAAATGAAAATGTCGCCAACAAACCAGCCGCTAAAATTTTCATTGAACGTTTCATAACAACAAACTAATCGGTTGGAACAAATCGTTAATCGTGCGACCTGTCGCATTTTCACCAATCGCGTGCATTTTCCATTCACCATTATGTCGATACAGTTTCGCCATAATTTGCGCGGTATGTGCGCCTTGTGAACTTAATGTGTAACGCGCAACTTCATTTTGATTACCACCATCGAGCAAACGACAATAAGCATTCTCAACCAAGTCAAATGTTTGCCCAGTAAATGAATTTACTGTGAACACTAATGCCGTCACAGATTCAGGTACGCGACTTAAATCCACGACAATTTGCTCGTCGTCGCCATCGCCTTTGCCTGTACGATTATCACCACTGTGAGAAACGCTTCCGTCTTTGCTCTTTAGTTGACCGAAAAAAACCGCATCAACAGGTTTGTTACCAGCAAACATAATGCAAGACGCATCTAAATCAATGGCACTTTCGTTTGCACCGCCACCAAATAAGCCGCCCAACAAACTTTTTTTCTCGCCCGACGATTTTGCGTCCCAGCCTAAACCCATCACAACTTTCGTGAGCGTTTTACCAGATTCTTTTTCGAGCGAAATTTTCTGCCCTTTTTCTAAATTAATTGCCATTTTTAATCCTAAACACTTACACCAAATGAAGTTGCTAAAGGAGCTAATCCGCCTGCAAAACCTTGTCCAACGGCACGGAATTTCCAGTCGCCTGCGTTACGATATAATTCGCCGAAAATCATGGCAGTTTCAACTGACGCATCTTCGCTCAAGTCGTAACGAGCTAATTCCACACCGCCATCTTCGTTAATTACGCGAATGTAAGCATTTCTAACTTGACCAAAATTTTGGTGACGGGTTTCGCCTTCGTGAATTGTGACGCAAAATGTAATTCTATCTACGTCCGCTGGTACTTTTGATAATTCAACTTTAACTGTTTCGTCATCGCCCTCACCCGCTCCAGTTTTATTATCACCAGCGTGTTGAACCGCACCGTCAGCGACAATTTTATTGTTATAAAAACAAAAATCGCCATCGTTACGCACTTTACCATCTGCTTTTAATAAAAAAGCGTTTGCGTCTAAATCGAATGCCGCGCCGTCTGTTGAACGCTCTGCCCAACCTAAACCCACCACGATTTTGTTCAAGTTTGGGGCTTCTTTACTTAAATTAACGTTGCCGCCTTTGCTTAATGAAACTGCCATTTTGTATACTCCGAGATTGTTGTTTATAAAAGGAAACGCTGTTGCGTCGTTACTATTATGCGGGTAATAACGCTAAAAACAAGGTGAAGTTTTCACGATGTAATGACGATTTTTTGCCATCTGTCAACGTAGTTTAGCAATGACTTTTCTGCTAAACTTCTGCTCGAATTCACAGAGAAATAAAAAAAAAATGAAAGATTAACAAAGCGTGGTTTAACGAAGAAACCGCGCTTTTTTTCGCCGTATTGATTTGATTCATTATCCAGAGCAACCATGTCAGAAAGCTATTTACTTGAACGAGATCACACCCTCGATTCTCTAAAATCCCCACCGAATTCTATACATGCTGAACAGTCTGTTTTGGGGTCGTTAATTATTGAAAATGGCGCATGGGATACAGTTGCCGATAAAATTTCGGAAGTCGATTTTTACCTGCGTTCGCACAAACTTATTTTTCGCACCATCGCCCAATTAGCCGAACAACAAATTCCGTTTGATATTATTACGCTGTCAGAATCATTGAAATCGTTAGGACATTTAGACGCGGTTGGTGGTTTGTCTTATTTAATTGTGTTGTCAAAAGATACGCCGTGCGCCACGAATGTTGCTGCTTACGCTAATATCGTGCGTGACAAATCGGTGTTGCGCCAATTGATTAGCGCGGGAACAACGATTGCGAATTCGGTTTATCAGACTGAAGGACAATCGACGCAAGAGCTACTCGAAAATGCAGAAAAATTAGTCTTCAAAATCGCTGAACAAACGCAAAAATCCGATGAAGGTGGTTTTGTTGGTATTCGGGCATTGGCGAAAAAAACGATTGAAAAAATTGAATTACTCGCAGAACTCGATGGTTCAATGACAGGAGCATCAACAGGTTTCGATGATTTGGATACGCTGACTTCTGGCTTGCAACCGTCTGATTTAATTATTGTTGCTGGTAGACCGTCGATGGGTAAAACTACGGTGGCGATGAATATCGCTGAAAACTTTGCGATTAAAAATGAAAAACCCGTCGCGGTATTCAGTATGGAAATGCCAGGTGATGCGATTGTTATGCGGATGATGTCGTCGCTAGGTGGTATTGAACAACAGCGTGTACGTTCAGGTGATTTAGATGATAACGATTGGCCACGCTTAACGATGGCGTTGACGATGTTAAATAGCACAAAGATTTTTATTGATGATAGTGCTGCGCTTACGCCGAGTGAAATTCGGGCAAGAGCAAGACGTTTAGCGCGAGAACACGGGCAATTAGGTTTAATTGTCGTAGATTATTTGCAGTTGATGAATTCACCCACCAGCGGTGAAAGTCGTGTGCAACAAATTTCAGATATTTCACGCGGTTTGAAAGCGTTGGCGAAAGAGTTAAACGTACCTGTAATTGCATTATCACAACTCAATCGGAATTTAGAACAGCGTCCGAATAAACGTCCCGTAATGTCTGATTTACGGGATTCTGGCGCGATTGAACAAGATGCGGATTTGATTTTATTTATTTATCGCGATGAAGTTTATAACGAAAATAGTCCCGACAAAGGCACAGCGGAATTGATTATTGGTAAACAACGAAATGGTCCACTTGGTACGGTCAGGTTAATGTTCCAAGGGCAGTATTCGCGTTTTCAAAATTGCGCTAATCCTAGTCATTACAGCTCTTACAGCCAAGATGACTAATTTGGAAATGTTGCGTAAAAAAACGAATCCTTTTATACTTCGCCGCAGCTTAGATTTAGCAAGCTGAAACATATTATAAAAACTTTCAGGGGTCACGATTATGAAATGGGAAACACCACGTTATACCGATTTACGTTTCGGTTTTGAAGTTACAATGTACATTTACAATCGTTAATTTTTTATCGATTTTTGAATGAAAAAAAGGGGCTGATTGCCCCTTTTTTTTCGGGTTTTATTTCTTTAGGAGTTTCACAATGAAAATTAGAGTTTTAGGTTCAGCAGCAGGCGGTGGTTTTCCCCAATGGAATTGTAATTGCCATAATTGTCACCGCATTCGCCGTGGTGAAATGAATGGTACAGCGCGTACACAATCATCAATCGCCATTAGTACAGATGATAAAAACTGGTTATTGTTCAATGCGTCGCCCGATATTCGCGCTCAACTCGAAGCGTTCCCTGCGATTCAACCACAAAATGGCATTCGCGATACAGGCATCAAAGCGGTGATGTTAATTGATAGCCAAATCGATCACACCACAGGTTTATTGATGTTACGCGAAGGTAAACCGCTGGATATTTATTGTACTGAAATGGTGAAACAAGATTTAACAACTGGTTTTCCACTATTCACCATGTTGAAAGATTATTGCACCGTGAATCATCACGACATTCCTGTCGATGGCAGCAGTTTTGAAATTCCCGCAATTGCGGATTTACGTTTTTACACGCAAGCGTTGAAAAGCAAAGCCCCGCCCTACTCTCCTCACCGCCATAATCCACATGACGGCGACAATATCGGCGTAATCATTGAACAAATTTCGACCGACAAAAAAGTTTTTTATTCACCAGGTTTAGGGGAAATCGAACCGCACGTTATGGACGCATTGCAAAGTGTTGATTGTTTATTGGTAGACGGTACGTTTTGGACTGACGACGAAATGGTCACACAAGGCATTAGTCATAAACACGCTCGTGAAATTGGGCATTTACCACAATCAGGTGCAGGCGGCATGATTGAAGTTTTAAACGGCGTAAATAATGCACGAAAAATTTTAATTCACATCAATAATACCAATCCGATTTTAGATAATGATTCAGCTGAACGAAAAATGCTTGATGCGGCTGGCATTGAAGTCGCTTACGATGGACTAGAAATTGAATTGTAAAGATGTGGGAGTTTAAAATGAGCGCGTCAAAAATTATCACACCACCTTATCGAAATTATTATCGTCAACTCACTGCAAATAAGTGGCGTAAAACTCCTGCTGAACATGGCGACCCGAGCGCGATTCGTCCATTTTTAGCGGGTAATTGGAAAATGAATTTAATTCCGCGTGCGGGTGTGGCATTAGCGGCGCGGCTTTTTGATTTATGCCGTGATGTTAAAGACGTTGATATGGGCTTTGCCCCACCATTTACAGGATTATCAACATTAGCCGATTATATTGAACCTGATTTTTTGCGGCGTGAATACGGAATTGGACGCAATGTTTTTTTGCTGGCACAAGATACATTTTTTGAATCGAAAGGCGCATTTACAGGTGAAATTTCGGCTGATATGTTGGCGGCGATTGGCGTGGATCGTGTAATTATTGGACATTCAGATCGTCGTGCGAATCTGGGAAAATACTTTGGTTTTAGTTCTAGTGTGGCGCGACGATTATCGAAAGATTTTTTAACTCATACGCTTACACAATTAAAATCGCGTGAATTACAACCCAATCCTCAAGTCTTTGCAGCAATTGAACACTTGCTAGATGAACAAAATAGCGATGTATTGGCGGGGTTGGCAACCTTTTTGGAAACTGAATTAAATGAACGAGCGGGCGAAAGTGATGAAGCAATTCAACGTAAAGTTCAAGCTGCATTAGCGAATGGCGTACAAGTTATTTTTTGCTGTGGTGAAAACAGAGAAGCGCGTCGCGCTCACGAAACATTTAATTTATTGGAACGACAAATTCGCATCGGATTAGATGGCGTAGCGCGACACACAATGTCAGAAGTCATTGTTGCTTACGAACCCATTTGGGCGATTGGCGAAGGCGCACAACCCGCGCCATTAGAACAAATCGCCGAAGTTCACGATTTTATTCGCAATTTGCTGATGGATTTATACGGAGAACAAGTTGCGGCACGAGTCCGAATTTTATACGGTGGCAATGTTAAGCCAGACAATATCGCCGCTATGATGCAATTAGCAGGTGTTGATGGCGCATTAGTGGGTGGTGCAAGTTTAAATGCTGCCGACTTTGCAAAAATTATTCGCTTTGGTTTACCAGATGCGGTTTAAAACGATAACTTTTTGATAGGAAATAAAATAAGCCATGAAACACAACAAAACCTTCGGGGAAGAAAAACGACACTTTTTTCGCGTGAGCGATGCCATCAATTTATCGTATCACTTAATTGATGAGCAACAAGTTCAAAAGCCTATTCAAACCAAAGCCAGTTTACTTGATAATTGTTCGTTGGCTTCGGCATTAGAATTGATTAATGAAGAATCCGCCATAATCCATGAAAAATTAGAACGAATTCATACTGATTTTGCGGATTATTTAAAATTACTCGATATTAAAATCAATTTAATCGCACAAACGGTTATTGGTTTAAGCGGTAATGAAATCACTGAAAATAAGACGCGTAATGCAAATATCAGTGTGTCGGGTCTTGGTTTTGATTGTGAAGAAAAACTGGAAGTTGGACAGTATTTAGAAATTAAAATGCTATTAGTTCTTAGCGCAGTTGTTATTGTGACATACGCAAAAGTGATTCATTGTTTTAAACATGAAAATATAAATGATGAAGGTTTCGACTATTTTGTCGGTGTAAATTATATAAATGTAAAAGAAATAGATCGCGATTTGTTAAGTGAGCATGTTGCGAAAAAACAATTACAGCAAATTCGTCAACAAAAAGAAATGCAAGATAATGCTGCTCAATAGCAATGAAATCAAAACGCATTTAACTGAAATTGCTCAGTCGTTAATTTGCGATTTAGAAATTTTTTCGAGTATTGATTCGACCAATAGTTATTTAATGGGGCGCACTCAAAACGATGTATTGTCAGGCAGCGTCTGCTTTTCCGAAGAACAAACTGCTGGCAAAGGAAGACATGGACGACAATGGATTTCACCGCAACAAGGACAAAACATTTACGGTTCATTTTTGTGGCGATTTAACAATGTCACGAATTTGAGTGGTTTGAGTTTAGCGATTGGCGTGGGCGTGATTCGTGTCTTGCGACAAAATGGCATTATGAATGTTGGATTGAAATGGCCCAATGATATTTACAGTAATGGAAAAAAATTGGGTGGGATTCTTATCGAAGTTACGTCAAATAACGATGGCGGCGCAAGTGCAGTTATTGGTTTAGGGCTGAATTTGAATTTACCACCAAACATTGACAGTATTACGCAAGCCTATACGAATTTAAATGAAATCGCGCCAGATATGATTTTGGAGCGCAATTTTATAATCGCTCAATTACTTAACGAATTATTACCTATCGCTGCCTCATTTGAGGATAAAACCTTAGTTGCGTATCTGAATGAATGGCGCAGCTACGATTGTTTATTCGGAAAGCAGGTCAATTTTTTTGTCGGTTCACAAAAAAAAACGGGTATCGTACAAGGTATCGACGAAAATGGTTTATTAAAATTACAACGTGACGACGGCGCAATTCAAACATTTGCATCAGGTGAAGTGAGTTTTAGCGCATGAATTTGTTGCTCGATTTAGGCAACAGCCGTTTGAAATGGGCGTGCGCTGAAAATACCGAATTACACGTTGGGCAAACGCTATCTCATTCTGAAATTACGTCCCCCACTTTACGCGCATTGTGGCAAGATTTACGCCCTAAAAAAATTGCCATGTCGTGTGTCGGTAAAGTGGAATTATTGAACGTAATAACAACGGTAACGCGAGAATTATGGTCTGAGATTCAGATTCATTTTGCAACCACACAAACACAAGCATTTGATGTTACAAATGGTTATTTAAAATCAGAAAAATTAGGTGTGGATCGTTGGTTAGCGTTGATTGCAGTGCGACAAAAAACGAACTCTCCCGTTTGCGTAGTCGATTGCGGTACCGCAATAACGATAGATGTTTTAAATTCAGAAGGAAAACATCAGGGTGGATTTATTTGTGCGGGACTAACGTTAATGAAAACTGCCCTCGCCTTTAATACCGCTGATTTGCCATTATTTAATTCGTCGCATCACATCGGACTTTCAGTTGAAACCGAAGCAGCAATTTATAATGGAACATTGTTTGCGGCTTGCGGATTGATTGAACGAGTAATGCACGATTTACCTAAAAGTACGACGTTGTTTTTAACGGGCGGTGATGCGGAATTGATTGCCGCGCAATTAAAGCGACCGCGAACCCTTGAAACAAATTTAGTGTTACAAGGGCTGGCAATCGTATCTTAATAATTATTGTGCTTGAGTTGTTGTCGGCGGCATATTGATTTCAACATCTGCTTTGCTTTCCAACGTATTAATCAACGCATTAAATTCGCTGTCTCCAATGGCTTTGGCTATGTTTTTCTTCGCCAATTCCATACGTTTTTTATCTTCATCTGTCGCTGCACCGTCATGAACTTTAGACAAACTCACAACCACTTGTTCATGTGACGGTAAAGCAACTGTAAAAATCGTAGCTTTATCTGCAATGGGTTTTGATGCTTTAAAAATCGCTTCATTTAACATCACATTGAAGTCTTTTTGCATACGAGTTAAACCCGCAACTTTTTGTACGGGCAATTTATAATCAGCCGCAATTTTCGCTAAATTTTCACCCGTTAACAATTTCGCTTTCATTGTTGCCGCAGTTTCAATCACTTTTTGTTGTGCTTGCTCAGTTTGAACGGCTTTAATTACGTCAGTTTTAACATCAGCTAATGGTTTATTTTCAGCGGCTTTATGTTCCAACAAACGCAACACAATTAAACGATCATTACTTACTTCAATCGGCGTACTGTTTGCGTCTTGTAATACTTCATCGGTAAATGCGACACCACGAATTTTCTCATCCGCTGCAATGCCATCGCCTTGCGTTTTGGTGAATAAACCTGTTTTTTTAATTGTTAAATGAAGCTGATTTGCGGCAACTTGCAAATTATCGGAATTTTGATAGCTAATTTCTGTCAAAGATTCACCTTGTTGATAAAACAAATCTTCCGCTTGTGCTTTTTGATAAGCCTTTGTGACTTCTGTTTTGACGCTAGCAAAAGGTTTCGTTTCAGCAGGTGTTAATTCCGTGACTTTAATTAAATGGTAGCCAAACTGAGATTTAACAGGCGTAGAAATTTCGCCCTGCTTTAAAGACATTGCCGCTGTATCAAAATCTTTTTCCATCACACCTGCGCTAAATAAACCTAAATCACCGCCTTCTTTGCCTGTTAATTTGTCGTCTGATAATTCTTTGGCTAATACGGTAAAATCTTTGCTCGATAAATCGGCTTTAGCTTTATTAGCTTTTTCTAAAGCAGTTTTCTCATCTTTTTTGTCATTGATTTCAAAAAGAATATGGCTAATTTTACGACGTTCTGGCGTGCTGTATTGGACTTGTTGTTCATCATAAAAAGCCTTCACTTTTTCGTCCGTAACTTCAATTGTTTTCGCCAAATCTTCCAACGTTAATTCAATATATTCCACTGACATTTGTTCTGGAAGCTGATATTGCGTTTGATGCGCCTGATAATAAACGTTAATTTTGTCGTCACTGGGTATTTCAGATGAAGTGGTTACAGGAATTGTGACGTATTCGACATCGCGCTGTTGATTTTGGATTTTTAAAACGCGTTCAATATCGTAAGGCGTAGCAAAACTACTATTTAAAACACTTTGTTGAAATTGTTCCATGACTAGCGCATTTTTGATTTGCGCCACAAATTCAGTTGAAATCATACGTTGCGACGATAAAAGTTGTTTGTATTTGGCTTCGTCGAATTTACCATCAGTTTGAAAATAAGGTAGGCTGTAAACAAAATCCCGAATAGTGTCATCGGTAATCGTTAAGCCTTTTTGATGGACGTATTGCAAAAGCACTTCGTCTTTAATGAGTTTGCTCAGAGCTTGTGCTTTGATATTGTTATCGTCAACGGCAAGTCCACCTAAACTTTGTTGATATTTCTCGTAGGCTTTATTTACGTCACGTTGATAAAAATCTTTTTTACCAACCGAAGCAATAGGAGTTTCTTGTCCATCATTAATATAGTTATTGATTCCCCATAAAACAAATGGGACGCAAATGACAGTGAGAATGACACCTGCAAAAGCACCTTGGGATTTTTCTCTAATTTTTGTCAGCATACACAGCACCTCAAGAAATCATTGTAA
>SESD01001346.1_pt1 | contig 13677 bp, 18 predicted proteins | sample 3171411 | NCBI WGS metagenome assembly SESD01 (sample SAMN06051880, study PRJNA518727) | freshwater metagenome | biome: subpolar coniferous forest; feature: holomictic lake; material: water; isolation source: holomictic Lake 442, 16.5 m depth | place: Canada: near Kenora, Ontario | collected...
GCAAGACTTGGAACGAAGTGAAATATCTGGAAGGGGAAGATGCCCCGGCCTCGTTTTATGAGTGGTACAAAAAAGAAAGCGAAGCTCAAATTAAACGGTTCTCAGAATAAGGTTTTAACCCGCTCCAGGCCTTAGACCTTGCTGAAAAAAATATGCAGAAAAATGATTTGGCAAAGCTGTATCGCGCTAAACACAACAAAGCAGAAGATGAATGGGCGGTCATGAACCCACGGCTTGCTTATGAAATCCTGCTGAGAGAAAAAGACCTCAAGTTCTACGAAAAGACGTTCTCTCCGTCGCCAAAGGTGAAGGCGCGTGTAGGATTTGTCTCTCAGACGGCTGACGCCGAGAACTAGCCCTCGCTAGTTTGCATAACAGGGGTATACTCCCAGTGGGTATAAGGAGGGTCGTGAGATGGTAAACGCTGCCCCGGTCGATAGTCTGGACACCGCCGCATATGATGACGCGCCCCCGGAGCCGCAGCTTGGTGCTGCTGACCCCGAGGAAAGTGCTGAACCCGTAGCGACGGAAACGGCGAGTGCTCTTGGCGAGACAGAAATCGTTGATCCTCTTGCAGATTTTGACGTAGCAAGCGTCAAGAACCTTCCCTCGGTGAGGGCTCTACTCGAAGCCACGACGAAAGACGTGGAAGCGAGGCAGGCTGAGTCCTATCGCCAGAAGACGCTGACAGCGGAGACAGAGGCCCGGAGACAGGCCGACCTTGCCGCGTACCAGCGCAACCAGGCGGAGCTCACCGAGATTGATAACGGGTCAGCAGTCAACGCGATGTACGGGGTGTTGAATTCCGTCATTGACCACGACATGGACCCGGATGCTCGCCAGCGCTTGCAGTCCCAGCTGCCCATTCTTGGGCAAATGGCTCAGCAGTTGCAGCGGTCAACGCAGACGCGGAATGACCAGCAGCAAATGGCGAGTACCAACGAGTACTTGATGGAACAGTTCCCTGACTACCGGATTGCCCCGGAGGTAGTGTCGAAGTTTGATTCGGCGCTGACCCGAGGCGACTACAAGGCTCGTCAGTCGATTCTGCTCGACATCGTGAGGGATGCTGCCGTTGCGGCGGCGACCCCCAAGTTGCGTGCAGAGGCCATCAAGGAAGTGAAGGCCGAGGCGGAAAAGACGCTGAAGCTCCAGCAGCAGCAGTCGTCGGAACGTACCGCCGAGGCAAATGGCCGGCCCACCCCAGTCAATGGGCGACCTGCCAACATCGGAAATTACCGCTCGCTTGCAGAGGTCGCGGTAGCCCACATGAATGGGCAGCTCACAAACGCGCAAGTCCGGGTCTATCGCGCGATGCCGCGTGATCAGATGCCGGAGTTTTAAGGAAAAACAATAATGGCTGTCGGACCTACGATTGCGTCGGCGTCGGGTTCACTCTCGACTTCCCTGCCCACGATTCTCTCTGAGTTCCTGCTCCTTCAGGACGTAACTGGCGTGGCTCGGTCGTGCGCGACTGAGTACAAGCTGAACCCGCACGACGGCGCCACGAAGAACGTCAACAACTACGGGCGTGTGCTCGCTGTTGGCCTCTCGGACGGCGTTGACTACGGCCAGGCTCAGGCCATCACGGACGCGACGACCTCGTACACCCCGTCTGAGATTGGCGTCATGGCCGTTCTCTCGGGTCGTTCGATGAGCCGTGTGCAGGACCCTGACCTGCTGCGCCGCACCGCGCGCATCCTTCAGCGTGCCTACGACCTCAAGCAGGACACTGACGGCGTGAACCAGTTGGCGTCGTTCACCGCGACTGCGATTGGCTCTGCTGGCACGGTGGCCTCGCCGGGTCTGTTCCTTGCGGCCTCGGGCCAGCTGGGCGTTGGCGTCACCGCCAGCAACCCGGAGCCGGCACCGGAGCCGTGGTACGCGATCACCCACGACTGGGCGCTGGTGCCGGTGGTTGCTCGCATGATGCCGCTGGCGACCACGCCTTCTGGTACGACTGCATACGTCGCCACTGGTGGCGCTGCGTCGTCCCTGGCGACTGGTGGCAACAGCACGAGCATTGACATGCTGCGTGAGGGCATCGGTTCGGTGGGCCGCATTGGCCGCATCAACGTCAAGGCTGACGCGAACCTGCTGCCGGACTCCTCTGACGACGTGACGGGTGCTGCCTTCTCGAAGGAAGGGCTCATCTTCGTCTCCGAGGTCGAGGCGACGATGGACACCGACATGCCGAAGCGGCTGCGCGGTGGTGCCGAGGTGATGGTGTTTGGTTCGTACGTGTTCGGTAACTACCGGGCCGCGAACTACGGGGTGCCGATGACCATCGACGCCAGCAAGCCGGTCAACTAACCGAGGCGCAAGCCTCGATCCAACAAGCCGTTTAGAAAAGGAATACTGAGATGGCTGGCGGTTTCGACTACGGACAGATTGAGCAGCTCACGAACCAGGAAGTGCGGAACGTCTACTCCGGCCTCACCGCCGGCGAGCGGTTCCCGGTTGGCACGCTTGGCACGACGCAGGACGGTCGCTGGTACCGTTTCGCCCGTGCTGGCGCTTCGACGCTGGTGCCCGGCAACGTCGTTGTCGGCCCGGCGCCGGTAACGAACAACGTCAACAACACCGCGGCGGCGACTGCCGTTGGCGCGACTTCGACGACGTTCACCATCGGGGCCACGGCGGTCACGCAGAACCAGTACAAGGACGGTTGGCTGAGTGTTTCAGTCTCGCCGGGTGCTGGCTACCTGTACGGCCTGCGTGACCACGCTGCGGTGGCCTCGTCTGGCTCGGCCACATGGACGTTCTCGCCGGGCGAGTCGGTGCAGGTCGCGTTCACGAGCACGACCCGTCTTGACCTGATTGCCAACCCGTTCCGAGGCGTGATTCAGGCTCCGGCCACGACCATCGGTTCTAACCCGATTGGCGTAGCGGTGTCGGCCCCGACCACGGGCCAGTACTGCTGGATTCAGGTCGAGGGTGCGGCGAACGTGCTGACTGCTGGCACGCTCATCGTTGGTCAGCGCGCGGTTGCGCCGACTGGCACCGCTGGTGCGGCTGGGCCGGAGACGGCGACGGCTGCGAACAGCGTCACTGAATCCACCATTGGTCAGGTTCTTCGTGTGGCGGCCTCGACGGCGTGGTCCACGATTGACCTGCACCTGCTGTCCTAAGAGGGGGAAACTGATGGCTGGAACGTGTGTGCCTTGTAGCGGTACAGGGCTTCGAGACGAGGACACACTCTGCCCGACCTGTGATGGGTCGGGCGGGGTGGTGCCTGAGTCGAAGTCTAAGCCGAAGGGAAACTAGACATGGCTAGGACGTGGACGACAGAGGAGAAGCAGTTGGCGAGCGATAAGGCGAAAGCCCGTATCGCTGCCAAGGCTTCCTCGGTGGCTGTGGCGGAGCCTGAGTACGAGCCTGAAGTAATGCGTCCGGACGGCAAGCTTGCCTCGGACGAGGGTGCTTCTCACATCGCTCAGACGGACGTGTTCATCGCTCGCATGAAGGCGCAGAAGGCGATCACTACGGTGGACGACCTTGCCAACATCACTGGCAGTGAGGACGCAGACATCTTGGAACCCAATGCTCAATCCAATGTCGAGCACACGTCCGCTGGCCTTGTCTGGATGTACAAGCACGAGCCGTGGGGCTGGCGCCGACTCAAGGTCAGTCGCAACAGTGTGACTGAGTTGATCGGCGCCGGCTTCCTCGACCGTTGCGGTCTGTGCGGATCGACCCGCTGCCCTGGCACGCCCAACGGGTGCGCGTCGGGGAGGATGCGTCAGTACCGTGACTGCCCCGTTGCTGGTTGCAACGACGGCAGGGCCAAGCGCATCTACGACATGAACGAGCCGGGCAAGGTGAAGTCTGCGGCAACAGACCCGTACGCGATTGTGGACGATGCGTACTCCGCATCGACCCCGGAGCTGCGTACAAAGGCGATGTTGGACGCGCACATCCGTGCGTACCACGAGACTGAGGCGATTGCCCGTGGGCTGATGAGCATCCAGCAGGCGCAGACCGGATGAGCGACCTGATGCTCCCCATCGGGTACAAGGACGACAAGAACGTCATTCACAAGATGGGACGTGCCGTCTCTGCGGGTGCGCGTGGCATGAAGGAAGCGAGCAACATCGTTGACTTGCTGGGTGGCGACCCGCACTTCAAGCCAACGGCCCCGATTCTGCTGATTGGGCCTGACGGGCGCACGCCCATCCTGATTATTGGGGACGGCGTGACTGAGGCTGCGGAGCTTCAGGACATGGCGATGGCCGCGATTGGCAAGCAGGAAGAAGAAATTGCTTCGCACGGTCGTGGCATGGACTACGATAAGATGCGAGAGAAGCACGGAGCAGTGAGGCGGGATCAGGCAGGGCAGGCGATCTCTGACGCGATTGCGGCGCGGATTGCCCACCACCAGCAGAACCCAGTAACTGACCCGTTCCGGCAACCGCGCAGGCCACAGCTCGCACAGCATTTTGCGCTGGGCGGCATCGAGGAAAAGAAGGAATAACATGGCGGACGTAAGCACGGCCCCAGTCGATAAAGAGTTTTACAACCCAGTCGTCACGTTTGGGTTTGAGCAGATTACCGTGAGCACGGTTGCGAAGGCGTTCACCCTTGCAACGTACAGCCCTGGCACGAAGGGCACCGCGCTGTTGGCGACGGTAATTGTCGAGAGTGCTGGGGTGCGGTATCGCAAGGACGGCACCGCCCCGACTTCATCGGTGGGGATGCCGCTTGCTGCGGGTGACGTACTGTACGTCTGGGGCAGCGTTGACATCAAGAACATCAAGTTCATTCGCAGCGGCATCACTGACGCAACGCTGAGTGTTGAGTACTCAAACTAATGGCTACGGCACACCCTGGCTTCAAGGCCGTACAGGCGAAGATCGCCAAGAGTGCTGGTGTGCCCATGAAGAACGCAGGGGCGATTCTCGCGGCTGCGTCTCGTAATGCGTCTCCGGCTGCGAAGAAGGCTAACCCCCGACTGAAGCGAGTGTAACCAATGACATCCACGCTCAAGCAGTACCGCGAGCAAATGTTCACGCTTGTGGACGAGCCGGACGGCTTTGGGCGCGTCGAGTCCATCGCTACGCTTGCAGCCCAGTCGATGACGGTGGCCTCCCTCGCAGTGGGCACCTTGGCTGGCACCAAGTACCAGAACAAGTGGCTGTGCCGGCCTGACGCCTCGACCACGGCTGACCGTGTGCGAATGTGCTCGGCCTACACCTCGTCCACGGGCACGCTCACCCAGGCTGGTGCGGCGTATTCTGACACCACGGCCACAAATGAAGTGGTCGAGATCAGCGAGTACGAGCCTGCGCGTGCCGATGCGTCCATCAACCGCGCGCTTGGGCGCTTGCGCCGCCGCGACATCGAGATTATCCCCACCAATGGCGGGTCGCGTTACTGGCTAGGGCAGTTGAGTTGGATTAACGAGCCCGGCGACGTGGACATGGTGCGATACGCGCCGAACCCGGTGCTGTCGCGCAACCGCGACTTTGCCAAGTGGAACATCGCTACGCCAGACACCGCGGCAAGCACGGCTGTGCCTGACAACTTCACGCTGACCGGCACAAGTGCGACCTCGGTGCGTATCACCACCAACGTGGCGCAAACCGGCCAGTACGGCGTGCAGGTCGTGGCGGGCGCTGGGTCTGTCTCTCAGATGATTCAGAACGTAGGTCTGCTTTCGGACGGCGTGGCGTCTGACAACCTGTTGTCGAAGATGGTGACCATCGTGCTGGTGGGTCGTGCCACGGCTGCGTCGAAGTTGCGCGGCTGGTACTCGGACGACGGCGGCACGACGAAGCAGTACACCGCGTACCACACTGGCAACTCGCTCATTCAGGAGTTGACGTTGCAGGTGAGTGTGAGCTCGTCCGCCTCGAACCCAACGTTTGGGTGGGAGCAGGCTGCGAGTGCGACGTGCCAGGTGTCCTCGTGCTACCTGATGCTGAACCAGATTTCCGATGGTGTGCGTAAGCAGACCTATCAGGCGTACGAGATTGAGAAGATGTGGGACCAGTCGGCTGGCCCAGGTGCGTTGGTGCTGCAGGTGCCGCAGCAGTGGTCGCTTGGCGGGCAGATCGAGGTTCACTCGAAGCGTGCCTACCCGACGCTGACGGCTGACACCGACACGGCAGACGCGCCGCAGGTGATCATCGCAACGGGAGCGTTGTTCTTGATGTTCCGTGGCATGGCAACCAAGGGCGGCGAGGACGATACTCGTTACAAGCAGCTCGCCGCGTACTGGCAGGATCGGTACGCGACGTTGGCAGGCAAGCATTACTACACCGAGTTTGGGCAGTACGGTGCTCCGTGGCCTCCCCGGCTGCTGACGCCGTTCCCCGTAAGGATTGGGTAACATGCCAGGCAATCACGCGACGGGCACGGCGGGCGTCCTCGGTTCCTCGGAACTCAACCGCGACACAGCGGGTCTGCAAGGCACCTTCGGGTGGGCGGTGCAGTCTGGCGCGGTGACGTTCTCATCGGGGCTGACCTTCAATGTCGCCGCGATTGCGACGGCTGACTACAAGGTCGCAGGTGTGAACGGTGCGTCCTACGCGGGCGGCACGGTGACGCTTGCAACGCAGGACGCAACGAACCCGCGCGTGGACATCATTGTCGTCACGGTTGCAGGCGCTGTGTCTTCGGTGGCTGGCACGCCAGTGGCGTTGACCTCGACGGGTGGCCCAGTGCCATTGGCGCCGACGGCAGCGCAGCTGGAGATTGCCCGCATCTTCGTCCCTGCCACGGGTGGCGTGCTGTCAGCAAGCAGCATCACTGACCGCAGGGTTTCGCTGCCTGGCACCGCGGTGGTGCTGACGACCACGGGCGACATTATGTATGCCAGCGCCGCGCACACCGTTGCGCGCCTCGGCATCGGCTCCGCCTCGCAGACGCTGCAGGTCTCAGGCGGCGTACCGGCGTGGGTGACCGTTGCGGCCACTGGCGCGGACTACCAAGCGTTCGCCGCCTCTGGTACGTGGACGAAGCCAGCGAGCGCGACGGCTAACTCGTGGACGCTGGTGCGCGTGTGGGGCGCTGGTGGTGGTGGCAGCGGTGGTGGTGGCCTTGCTGCGGGGAATGTTCGTATCGGTGGTGGCGGTGGCGGTGCGGGTGGGCTTGTCGAGACGTGGGTGCTTACTTCCTTGTTGGGTGCCACTGAGACTGTAACGATTGCCACGGGCGGCGCAGGTGGTGCAGGCGGCAGCGGTACTTTTGGCGCAGTCGGTTCAGTAGGTGGCAACTCATCGTTGGGCACCAGCGTCATTTCCTACGGCGGCGGCGGCGGAGCCAGCTCTCTTGGCGGACAAGGGCCAGGTGGTGGTGGTGGCGGTTCTGGAGCAGCCGGTGGTACCGCCTCCACCACCCTGGGTGGCGTGGCATTTGGCGTCGGCGGCGCTGGCGCTACCCTTGCGTTTGGATCTGGGACTTTTGGGGCTAACGGGGGCCTCGGTACGACGGGCTTCTCAGCAGATATGGGCGGTGGCGGTGGCGGTGGCGCCAGCAACGTTGCTGGCGGACCTAGCAACGCTGGCGGCGGATCTCGACTTGGTGGCGGTGGCGGTGGCGGTGGCGGTGGCATAAATGCTGCTAATACTGCACAAACCGCCGCAGCAGGCGGGATGTCAAACAATACTTCCCTCAGCGGCGGTGGTGGTGCGGCTGGTACGTCCGGTACAACCGGCACGGCTGGTGCGGCTGGCGTCACTGGGGTGGGCACAAGTTACGGCGGTACTGGTGGTGGTGGCGGTGGCAGTTCTACTGGCACTACCGGCGCTGTTGGTGGTGCGGGCGGCGCTAAGGGTGGCGCTGGTGGCGGTGGTGGTGCTGGCACGTCCGTTGGCGGTGCCGGCGGTACTGGCGGCGTCGGCTACATGCAAGTCATCACGTTCATCTAAAGGAAGCATCATGCGATACATCATCATTGACGCCGACGGGCTGATCACCAACGCAATCGAGTGGGATGGCGTGACCGAGTCGGCACCGCCCGAGGGCAGCACGGCGGTGCAGGTTGACGACCTCGGAGAGATCGGCGGCACCTGTATCGATGGCGTGTATGCGCCTCCGCCGACTCCCGAGCCGGTGCCGGTCGCGCCGACCTTCGAGGAACTGGTCGCGCAGGCGTCCACGTTCGCCGAACTCAAAGCGCTTGTTGCGTCTAATCTTGCATAGAGGTGGTGTCGTATCTCTCGCACGCACCTTTCCATCAACGGCAGTCTCTATCAGTTCGCACGCAAAGACGCGCCGCGAGTTACTGGCGGGCGCCAGTTCTCCGTTGACTCGTCACCCTGGCAACCGGGTGACCCCGCGCAGAAGCTCTCCGCGCTCTGGCAAGTAGACGGGCCTGCGCTTTACTCCTACGAGGAAATCCCACAGGGCCAGCCCGAGGGACACCTCGCCGTGGCGTGGACGGACGGCACCGACTCACGGTGGACTGACACCCACGTCCTCGCCCCTGCGCTGACGGGCATCACGCTGTCAGTCTCCGACACTCCGTTCTCGATGACGCTGCTCGACACGACGGCGCTGCTCGACATGACCACCGGCCTCGACGCCTCGCCCATCTCGGCCAACGTCGAGAAGATCGACTACACGGTCGATACCGCGGGCAGCGTGTACTACGCCTACTTCATGCGAGGCAACTACGTCACAAAGGTCAACCTCTCGACGCTGGCGGTCACCGAATCAAAGGTGTTTTTGGACATCGCCACCGACCTCATCGCCACGCAGACCCCGACGGCGGTGCGTGAGTTGAGCGTGGCGCTGACCTCTTCGGCCTACCAGGTGGCAGCGCCCATCTCCGTGGCCGACACATGGAACGCGAACACCGCCGGCGCGGTGCAGCGCATCTTCGGCATGGACGCGCAGCGGGTGGTGGGGTTGTCGCTGCCCACGGCTACGTCAGGGCAGATCACGGTGCAGGGGAACATCCTCACCAGCGCCACGACCATGATGGCCTCGGCGTGGGCCACGGTAACCAACATCGTGGGCGCGCAAATCGTTCCCACCGGGTTCATCACGGACGCGGCGCGTTGGCTCATCTCCACGTCACGCGGCCCCTACCCTATCGACCCGAAGTTGGGGTCGCCATACCCGCTCATCCCCGAAATGGACAACAACACCGAGACGGGGCGCAACCCGAGTTACTGGTCGTTCCTCGGTGCGCTGCTGCCCTCGCGGTACGGCGTCCGCTGGCAGAAGTCGAACCAAGGCCGCTCCTTTGGCGTCGAGACATTCCCCGAGAACCGCACGGTGGTGCAGGGCTACCCCACCGCCATCGACTCATCGACGCGTTGGAACTACCAGTCGGTCTACAACGTCAACACCGGCACGACCTGGCTGCTGGCGTTCCACCCCGACCCACGAGAGACGAGGCCCAACGTGGTGGCGTCTCCCTTCGTCATTGGCAAGTTTGCCAGCAGCTCCGTGAGCCGCGCGATGAAGTGGGTGGGCACTGCGAACCAGTACCGCTCGACGCAAATCCTCCTGCTCGGCAAGGGCACCGAGGCTGCTTACATGATCGTGGGGGAGACGCCCACCGAGATTGACGACACCGCGTACCGCTACACCACCACCGGCACCGGCTACTTCACCGAGTTGCGCCGATACCCGAACCTCATCAAGGACATCGAGGCCATTGAGTTCGAGTCGGCAAACTGCACGGCCAACCAGACCATCACGGTGGCGCTTGTCTCCAATGGCGATGCGGCGGGTGCGACGACGGTGACGCTGAACGGCACGACGACGGGTGTGAACGACACCATCAAGACCAACGGCTACCAGCGGCGGCTGTTCGTTAGCGACGCCGGGGTGCCAAACACGAACGCCAGCGGGCGCCGGTTCTACCCGCAGTTGACGTTCTCGACCAACACGAGCAGCACCTCGCCACAGGTAATCGGGCCGATTCGGGTCTACTACACGTTGCGACCTGTCCTCACCGACACCATCACGACGTACCTCCAGTTGCAGGACAACCAGGTGTCTACGGCGTACGACCAGTTGGTCGCGTTGCAGGCGCTTCAGAACGCAGCGCCAGTGGTGGTGCAAGACGATTTCTACGGCAACACGTACTCTGTCCGTGTGAAAAACGTGGACGCGCCCCCGGAGCTGCTCGACCAGGGCGGCTCGCCTGACCGGCCACGAGACGGATCTGTCTACGTCGTGCCAGTCACGATGGTGAAGTGGATTACCACCGGCACTGGAATCACGCCATGACCTCGGCTTACCTCCCCGAGGACTTGGCCGTGCAGGTAGGCATCTGGTCTGAGGCGGGCTTGCGTTCGTTCGACACGATGCCGGGGTGGCTCCCTTGGTTTGCGATTGCGGTGACGTCGGCGTACACGGTGCAGACGCTTGACCGCGTGATTCTCGCCAACGCCACCGCCGGCGCATTCACTGTGACGCTGCCCACCGCAGTAGACCGCAACGGCCAGCAGCCCATCACCATCAAGCGGGTGAACAGTGGCGCGAACGCCGTTACCATCGGCTCTACGTCGGGCACCATCGACGGGTCGGCCACCGTGTCACTCGCCTCGCAGTACTCGTGCAAGACGGTGATCTCTGACGGCACCAACTGGCACATAGTGATGAGTTTCTAATGAGCAGCGACGCGGCGCTCATGATCACGCAGGTATGCGGTGCCGTGCTCGCCGTGGCGGGGGTGCTGGCGCTCGCTGCTCGCGTGTTCCTGAGCCCGCGCATCCGCGAGGTAGACTTAGCATTGGCTCGCATCGAGTCGCACCTTGAACGGCTGAACGGTTCTGTCGCTCGGGTGAGCGAGTGGCAGCGGCAACACGAGCTGGAACATGCACGAGGAGGGCGCACATGATCCTGTTTCCGAACACGAAGTACGACCCGGTGGGCGGTGCCTGGGGGCTGGGCACCGTGACCGGGTATCCCTGCGCCGGCGACGTGTCGAGCCTGTTCGGGGCCACGGACATGGACTTGCACGCCGAGGGCCACAACGGTAGTGACATTGCCGCTGGGCAGGGCACTCCGGTGCTCGCTCCCTGCGACATGCTGATCACCGACGTGTTCTCGCTCGACGTGGTCTCGACCGACCCGCTCTTCCAGCAGATCAAGGATCTGTTTGGAAACAGCGTATGGGCGACCATCGGGCTGTCCGACGGCAGCGGATACCGCACGATGTTCGCGCACCTGTCAGAGGCTCCCAGCGTGGCCGAGGGGCAGGCCGTCGAAGCCGGCACGGTGCTGGGCTACGTCGGCAGCACCGGCATGAGCACCGGGCCGCATCTGCACTGGACGCTCGGCCAGTTGGAGAATCGCTGGCTTGCCAGGGGGGCGGGGAACGTGGAGGTGCTCGATTACTGCGACCATGCGCAGGAGCCGGTGGAGGTGTTCGCACCGACCGGCTCAGGCGTAATCGTCGAGGACAAGCACGCGACAGCACTCAGGGCGCTACAAGACGCACGCGCGGCAATCGACCGCGCTACTGCGGCCATGTACTAGGTGGATACGGCTATCGCAGCTGGGGCACCGCGAGCGGCAATCAACACCATGCGGGACGACGTGATCGCGAGAGCGACCGCGATGAAGGAGGCGTAGCGATGGGTGAGAACAAGAGCATCCGCGCGATGATCGTGGCGGCTCTGCCAATCTACATCGGCGTTGCGCTGGCACGGTACGGCGTTGGCGACCTGTACGCGGCTGGCATCGCTGCGGCGCTCATTGGGTTCAGCGAGCGGGCGTGGCGGCTGGTACGTGCGCGTTACCCGGAGAGTGCGACGGTGGCGTGGCTGTTCGGCGTCGAGCAGACTGCGCCGAGTGATGTGAAGTGAGCCGGCTGAGCCGCTGGTGCTCGCTGTGCTACAGGTCGCGTGACGGCCAGCACATCGATTCGTTCCTCTGCTCGCCGCGAGGGTTGCGCGCTGGCATGGATGCGTGCCATTGTCCTTGCAGGCATCAGCCATAACCCCGATGTAGCGCGTTTGTCCTCCACGCTGCATCGGTTCTAGTGACGCCCTCGGCTTTCCACCCCGAGGGCGTCACTGCGTCATCTAGTCCGTGACGCTACGGAACCCGCCGAGAATGTCAGGCTCGACCTGCTGGATGACGCGGTACGTCCCAGCGGGCACGACCACTGGACCGTGATCAGGGTGGCGAATCATCGCGTCCGCTCCCACCTCCACGTACCGTTCACCTTCCAACACCGCGAGCGTCGCGCCGTCGAGGTCGTGATGGTGGCCGGTGCGCTCGCCGTATGCCAGCGTGTGCAGCGTGCCTGGTTGCGTGACAGCGCCATCTGGCACTCGCTCCACGGGGAACAGCAACACGTCACCTTGAATCACAGGAAGCCGTTCGGTCATGGTTATCGCCTCAACTTCTCCCGGTCAACCGTCGCGGGATACTTCTTGATTGTGGTTCTTATTTTGCCGTGTCTGCCTTTTGCGACGGCATCTAATACATTGTCCTGCGGCGTGCCAATGAACAGATGGGCCGGATTTACGCACGGTGGGTTGTCGCACCTGTGGCACACATAGAGGCCGTTCTGGATAGGGCCGTATACCATCTCCATCAGAAATCTTGTTGCCTTGACTGACCTGCCTTCCACAGAGAAAATCCCGTATCCTTCCGTCTTTCCTCCAGACCATTCCCAGCAGTCAGTTGTGCTACCTACATCCACGAACGACCAAAACCTGCTGGCTACGGAGCGATCATCCGTACTCCCCCACCGGCGCTGTCGCGCGTAGTGTTTCAAGCACAGATCGTTCCCATGAGCTCGCTCTCCACACACCGAGCAATAGGAACGACGATATTCGCGACGGTAGAGCGGATCGCCATGTCTCAGCATTTTTTGGTAATGCTTACTGCATAGCATTCTCGCGACTGTCCGGTTAGGGCATTCGGAGATCGAGCAAGTCATCTGCGATGGCGCTCCGTTTCTGCTGGGTATTCCTTGACAGAAAGATTATACGACCTCGCCACGGCATCCTGACACGTCTTGCTGTCTCGATGCGCCAACAATACTCCCATCGCGCCTCCTTCTGCTGGGTCCTCGAAGATGATTGCCTTGATACTCCCGTCCTCGTGGTCGGGCATCGGCACTTGGATAAGTCGCCGCGTCATGGATGCAGGTCGAGGATGCGTTGCCACGTATTCCTCGATTTCCGCAGCCAGCCGCGGGAGCAAGCCGGGTGGCGGGTTGATTGGGTCGAGGTTCACGGTGTCCTCGTGCAGCGTCTTGACGCCCTCCATCTGCATGAGCAGCAGTGGCCGGCGCGCGAGCATCACCCCGCGCACAGCTGAGTTGGTTTCAGCGAGCACCTGGGATGCGGTCAGCGTCTCCGGGCGCATGATGATCTGCTCGTCGACAGCCACGCCGTGCCAGTAGTAGAGCGACCATCCATCACGCCAGCGGTGAGACGGTCCATCCTCACAATGTGGGCGGTGCCGTGCGTCCTTGTGGATGAACTCAGGGAAATCACTGACCATGCAGAACTGCGGGTGCATGTACCGATACCCGCCGTGGATAGCAGCCATCTCCAACGATGCGTACTTCTCATGCACCGGCAGACGCAGCCCAAGCACATCACGCATGGCGGTTAGGTACGCATCGTATTGTGCCCACATGTTCCCGCCTGACATGTGTTGCCACCAGTTCGCAACTTCTTTGCACATCTCGTCTGCTTGACTGGTACTCATCTCATCAGCCAACCGTCGCGCCCATCCTCGCGTGGCGACGTT